>Ga0209952_1000098_pt1 | contig 363901 bp, 349 predicted proteins | sample ThiBiot_750_biof_2_FD_183951 | JGI IMG/M metagenome (GOLD analysis project Ga0209952, IMG submission 183951) | Wastewater bioreactor microbial communities from Cape Town, South Africa - Thiocy_cont_750_biof (SPAdes) | ecosystem: Engineered > Bioreactor > Thiocyanate-remediating >... | reverse complement strand
GCGGTGCTTACGCGAGATTTTCGAGCCGTCTGAGTAAAAGTGCTTCTGCCGACCAAGGCGTTGATTTTCTTAGTGGTCTCTAACTCCTTCGTGTCCAAAAATCTCTTGACCTTTGCCTTCGGAGGGCGACGCTCTATCCAGCTGAGCTACGGGTCCAACGCCGCCCTCATAGCGCGAAAGCGCGGCGAGTGAAAGTGCGGTTCAGGCGGTGCCGTGCAGCCATGCGGCGGCGGCGGCTTCGGCGCCCGAGGGGAGCGGCGCGGCCGGGTTGGCGATCCAGGCGATGATGTCGCCGATCGGCACGGCGCGCTCCAGGTCGCGCAGCAGCATGTGGTAGCCGGCGGGGTAGAAGGCACGGCGCGCCGGGCCGGGGGGCAGGTGGCGCCACATGGCGCGGGTGGCGTCCGGCGGGATCAGCTGGTCGTGGCCGCCATACATGAACAGGCCGGGGGCGGTGAAACGCGGCGCCGCCGCCTGGGCCAGGTCCATCAGGTCCACCAGCCCGCGAATCGTGTCGAAGCGGGTGTCCTTGATGGTCAGCGGGTTGCGGCCCAGCGCGATCAGTGCCTCGCGGTTGTCGCTGGCCAGGATGCGCAGCGGCGGCGGCGGGCGGGCGGCGGTCAGCCCCGGCACGAAGGTGGCCGCCGCCCACAACCCCACGCGCAGGAACAGATTCATCCACGCCCGCCCCCATACCGCCGGCGCGACCAGCACATAGGCGGCGCCGGCCGGCGCCCGCGCGGTGGTGGCAAGGCGCATCAGCACCGCGCCGCCCATGCTCTCGCCCATCAGCACCAGCTTGGCGCCGGGGTGGCGCCGCCGCAGCAGACGGGCCATCTCGGCGGCGTCGTCCACCAGCGCCGCGCTGCCGGGCCACAGCCCGCGGCCGGGGGCGATGCCGAAGCCGCGCTGGTCGGGGGCGTAGACCGCGAGGCCGGCGGCGGCGAACACCGGGGCCGGCAGCGCCCAGGCGTCGCGGCTGTCGTTGAAGCCGTGCAGCGCCAGCACCACCGTCCGCACCGGCCCGTCCGGCAGCCAGGCGCGATAGGGCAGGCGCGCGCCGTCCGAGACGGTGAAGAACCCGTCGGCCAGCGCGGTCGGCCCGGCGCGCGGCCCCACCGGGGCCATGGCGCTGACGCAGCCGGCCAGCCCCAGCGCCACCCCACCCAGCAGCAGCGCGCGCCGGCCCAAAGCAGGGCTGGTGGGCGGCGCGGGCGCGGGCGAGGTTGAAACCATGCGCGGCATGGCTATCATACGCGGCCCCCATCGCTCCAGATGCGGGCCCTCGATCTTGCTCCATCTAAGGACAGCAAATGCCGGACGGCGCCGCCAAACCGACCGAAATCATCCATGTCGACGACCGCACGGTCGCCTGCGACGGCGGGGACGGGGCGCTGGGGCATCCGCGCGTGTTCCTGCGCATCGCCGACCGGCAGGTGATGTGCCCCTATTGCTCGCGCCTGTACGTGCTGAACGAGGGCGCGGGCGACGGCGCGGGCCATTGAGGTGACCGCCGCGCCGGCGGGGTCGGACATGCGCCTGGTCCTGATCGACGGGTCAGGCTTCATTTTCCGCGCCTTCCACGCCCTGCCGCCGATGACGCGGCCGGACGGCACGCCGGTGAACGCGGTGTTCGGCTTCACCAACATGCTGGCGCGGCTGCTGAAGGAGCATACCGGCACCCATATCGCGGTGATCTTCGACGCCGGGCGCCACACCTTCCGCAACCGGCTGTACGACCAGTACAAGGCCCATCGGCCCGAACCGCCGCCCGAGCTGGTGCCGCAATTCGCCCTGGTGCGCGCGGCCACCGCGGCGTTCGGCGTCGCCTCGATCGAGCTGGCGGACTGGGAGGCCGACGACCTGATCGCCAGCTACGCCCTCGCCGCCACCCAGGCGGGCGGGCGGGCGATCATCATCTCTTCCGACAAGGACCTGATGCAGCTGGTCCGCCCGGGCGTGGAGATGCAGGACCCGATCAAGCAGAAGCCGATCGGCCCGGCCGAGGTGGTGGAGAAGTTCGGCGTGCCGCCCGAAAAGCTGATCGACGCCCAGGCGCTGATCGGCGACGCGGTGGACAACGTGCCCGGCGTGCCCGGCATCGGCCCCAAGACGGCGGCGCAGTTGATCGGCGAATTTGGCGACCTGGAGGGTATCCTGGCCGCCGCCCCGGCCATGAAGCCCTCCAAGCGGCGGGATCTGCTGATCGAGCATGCCGAGGCCGCCCGGCTGTCTCGCGTGCTGGTCACCCTGCGCGAGGACGCGCCGCTGCCCGAGCCGCTGGAGGCGCTGGCCGCGCGCGAGCCGGACCGCGCCGCGCTGTCCACCTGGCTGACCGAGCAGGGCTTCCGCAGCACCATCGCCCGGCTGGGGCTGGACGGGCCGGGCGAGGCGCCGCGCCCGCATGCAGCCCCGATCGGGCTTCAAGGACAGTTGGCCTTCGCCCCCCCGGCCGCGGCTCCCCAGGCTGCGCCGGCGCCGCAGGCCAGCGGGACCGCGTTCGGCCCCTACGCCTGCGTCACCACCGAGGCCGCGCTGGCCGAATGGATCGCCGAGGCGAGCCGCGCCGGCGTGGTGGCGGTGGACACCGAGACCGACGGGCTGGACGCCATGCGCGCCAACCTGGTCGGCCTGTCGCTCGCCACCGCCGCCGGCCGTGCCTGCTACGTGCCGCTGCGCCACGAGGCGGCAGGCGAACAGATCGCGCCGGACGCGGCGGTGGCGGCGCTCGCGCCGCTGCTGGCCGACCCCGGCGTGCTGAAGGTGTTCCAGAACGCCAAGTTCGACCTGCTGATCCTGACCCGCGCCGGGGCGCCGCAGGCCACGCCGCTGGACGACACCATGGTGATCTCCTTCGCCATGGAGGCCGGGTTGCACGGCCACGGCATGGACGAGTTGTCCGCCCTGCATCTGGGCCACACGCCGGTCAGCTACGACAGCGTCACCGGCACCGGCCGCGCCCGGCTGCCCTTCGCGCAGGTGCCGCTGGACCGCGCCACCAACTATGCCGCCGAGGATGCGGACGTGACCCTGCGGCTGTGGCAGGCGCTGCGCCCGCGGCTGCGCGAGGCCAAGGCGCTGACACTGTATGAGAACGTCGATCGCCGGCTGATCCCGGTGCTGCTGGACATGGAACGCGCCGGCGTGAAGGTGGACGCCGACGATCTGCGCGCCATGTCGGCCGATTTCGAGGCGCGGATGGCGGTGATCGAGCAGGACATCCACCGCCTGGCCGGCGAGCCCTTCAACGTCGCCAGCGCCAAGCAGCTGGGCGAGGTGCTGTTCGACCGGATGGGCCTGCCCGGCGGCAAGCGGATGAAAACCGGCGCCTGGGGCACCGACGCCTCGGTGCTGCAAACCCTCGCCGACCAGGGGCAGGAACTGCCGGCGCGGGTGCTGGAATGGCGGCAGCTCGCCAAGCTGAAATCCACCTATGCCGACGCGCTGGTGAGCCAGATCAACCCCGAGACCCACCGCGTGCACACCAGCTTCGCCATGGCGGTGGCCAGCACCGGACGGCTTTCCTCCACCGATCCGAATTTGCAGAACATCCCGATCCGCACCGAGGAAGGCAGCCGCATCCGCCGCGCCTTCATCGCCGAGCCCGGCCATGTGCTGGTCAGCGCCGACTACTCGCAGATCGAACTGCGGCTGCTGGCCCATGTGGCCGACATCCCGGCGCTGAAGGCCAGCTTCGCGGCCGGCGAGGACATCCATGCCCGCACCGCCAGCGAGGTGTTCGGCGTGCCGATGGCCGGCATGGACCCGATGACGCGGCGGCGGGCGAAAGCGATCAATTTCGGCATCATCTATGGCATTTCCGCCTTCGGACTGGCCCGCCAGTTGCAGATCGAGCCCGGTGAGGCGCGCGCCTATATCGATGCCTATTTCCAGCGCTACCCCGCCATCCGCACCTACATGGAGCGCACCCGCGAGGAGGCGCGCATCGCCGGCTATGTGCTGACCCCGTTCGGCCGGCGCTGCTGGATCGCGGGCATCGCCGACAAGAACCCGGCCCGGCGCGGCTATGCCGAGCGCCAGGCCATCAACGCGCCATTGCAGGGCGGCGCCGCCGACATCATCAAGCGCGCCATGATCCGCCTGCCCGCCGCCCTGCGCGACGCCGGGCTGACCGGCCGCATGCTGTTGCAGGTGCACGACGAATTGCTGTTCGAGGTGGCGGAGGCCGAGGCCGAACGCACCGCCGCCGTGGCCCGCGAGGTGATGGAGGCGGCGGCCACGCTCTCGGTGCCGCTGGTGGTGGAAACCGGCACCGGCCGCAACTGGGCGCAGGCGCACTGACGAATGGTACTATTGGATTAGGCTGAATCGGCCTTTTTCATCAATCCAATGATGCGTCATACGCATCTTATGGAAACAAAGCCCCAAACCGATTTCGTCCGCGCCCGCCGCATGCATGAGCGGGGCCGGTATGACGAGGCCACCATCCACGCGGTGCTCGATGCCGCGCCGGTCTGCCATGTCGGCCACCTGATCGACGGGCGGCCGGTGGTGATCCCAACGTTCCACTGGCGTGATGGTGATGTCGTATACTGGCACGGCAGCGCCGCCAGCCGGATGCTGCGCGCCAATGCGCGGGGCGAGGAGGTGTGCCTGACCGCGACCCTGCTCGACGGCTTCGTGCTCGCCCGCTCGGGGTTCCATCATTCGGTCAATTACCGCGCGGCGATGTGCTTCGGCGTGCCGCGGCTGGTGACCGACACCGCGGAGAAGCTGGGCGCGCTGAAGGGCTTCATGGAGCGGCTGTTCCCCGGCCGCTGGGATGGGCTGCGCCCGATCACCGCGCAGGAGCTGAAGGCGACCTCGGTGCTGGCGCTGACCATTTCCGAGGCATCGGCCAAGCTGCGCGACGCCCCGCCGGGCGACGACCCCGGCGACGAGACCTGGCCGATCTGGGGCGGCGTGCTGCCGGTGCATCTGGCCGCCGGGGCGCCGCAACCCGACCGCTACGCCACCGCCGACCAACTTCCGCCGGCCACGCCGTTTACTTGACGCCGCGCCCGGCGCTTCGCCGCAGCCGAGGTTTGGGCGGCGGGGTGGTGGCGTCCAGCAAGGCGTGCAGCCCGGCCACCGTCTCGGGCGGTAGGCGGTGGATGGTCTGGGCGAGGCGGTTGGCCAGGGCGGTCTGCTCCGGCGTCAGGCCGGCGGTGTCCACCACCACGCGCGGATGCGACAGACGGGCGAGGTGCGCCAGCTCCTCCGCCTGGTCCCAGATCAGGCCGAACATGTCGCAGACCTGATGCACCAGCCCGGTGCTCGGCGCGCCGCGCTTGCCATGCTCCAGCGCCGAGAGATAGGCGGGCGAAACCTGCAACTGCGCGGCAAGCTGGGTCAGCGTCATGCCGCGATCGGCCCGCAGGGCGCGCAGGCGGGCGCCGAAGGGGGTCATCGGGGAGGACAGCCGGAAGACAGAAAGGTCTTCTTTTTGTGAACAAAAACAAGCAAAAAAACTTTATTCGTTTGGGGTGGTACCCGTTTTCCACCCCTCTGCACCAAAACGAATGAAAGTTTTTTGGTTCTTTTTTTCAAAAAAGAACCTCCTTCACCTGACCCGCCGCAACAACAACCGCACCGACCCCGGATTGGCCGCGTGCGGATGGCTGGCTGCCAGCACCAGCGGGCGCAACGCCGGCAGGTTCAGCCACAGCGGGAACTCCCGCCGCAGCACGCCGCCGCCCTCGCCGCTGCCGCGGCCGGTGATCACCTCCACGCAGCGCACATGGTCGGCATGGGCCGTGTGCAGGAAGTGGTGCAGGGCATGGAAGGCGCGCTGCGCGGTGCGGCCGTGCAGGTCCAGCGTGCGGCTGGGCGCCAGCTTGCCGGCGCGGAACCTGTTCCATGTGGAATTGTCCAGCCCACCCGGCTGGTTGCCGACCGCCAGCGTGGCCGGCATCGCCGCCGATGCCCGTGACGGCGCCGGCAGGGCCGGGCGCGGCGCAGGGTCGGGCGGCGGCAACTCGGCGGGCAGCTCGGGCACGGCGCGGCCGGGCAGCACATGCACCTGGCGGGCGAACAGGGCCCAGGTGGCGCGATCCGCCTCGCTCAGCCCCTTCCGGCGCGCCATAGCCACATCAGGCCGCCGCCAGCGCCGCGGGGTCGTCGTCCACCAGCACCACATGCAGCCGGCGCGGGCCATGCGCGCCCAGCTCCAGCGTGGATTCGATGTCCGCCGAGCGCGACGGCCCGGTGACCAGCATGACGTTGCGCGGCATGAAGCCGCCGGTCAGCGCGTCATGCCGCTCGGCGCGCAGCAGGTCCCACGCCTCCTCGAACGCGCCGACCACCCGGCTGGCGCGCAGCACCACGATGGCCGTGTCGCCCAGCAGGTTCAGCGTGGTCGGCCGCTCCGGCGCGGCGGGCAGCATCAGCGTGCCGGTCTCGGCCACCGCCGCGTAGCCGTGCTGCACGCACACCAGGTCGCTGGCCTGCGCCCGGCCGACGCGGATTTGCAGCATCGGGCGCTCGGACCAGGGCACGGCATCGGTCAGTTCGGGATGCGGCGCCATGGCGAAGTCGGTCGGCAGGTTCTGCCCCGAGAGATAGTCGGCCACCGCCGCCGGCACCTCGGCCAGGGAGGCCACGCGCGCGACGCTGCCGAACTCCTTCTCCACATTGGCAATGAACAGCGCCACCTGCGCCGGCCGCGCCACACGCGAGCGGGCGGGCACCAAGTGGCGCGGATGGGCGGCCATGCGGGCGCGCAGGGCCATCGCCTGGTCCTCGGGCAAGGCGCCGCGCTTCAGGCCGCGGCGAATGGCGGCCAGCATCTGGTCCTTGCTCATCGCGGAAATCCAGTCTCGCGCATCACACCCGCCCCGCCCGTTGCTCGCGCGCATAACGGGCGAAGAAGGTCTCGCCCTCCGGCGCCGGCAGGTCGCGCCCGTCGGTCCAGCCGCCGGCGAAGGGCAGGCTGGTAAACCGGCCGCGCTTGCGCCCCAGCAGCCCCAGCCCCCAGGCCGCCACCCGCGTCACCGCGCGGTACATCGCCGGCCGCCGCGCGAACCAAGCCCATACGCCCAGGTTGGTGCGCATGGCACTTGGCGTCAGGTGCCGCTCGAATTCGCGCTCCCGCCAGTGGCGCATCAGCTTGGGCAGCGGGATCTTCACCGGGCAGACGCTCTCGCACTTGCCGCAGAAGGTGCTGGCATTGGGCAGGTGCCCGGCCTTGTCCACCCCGGTCAGCGCCGGCGTCAGCACGCTGCCCATCGGGCCGGGATAGACCCAGCCATAGGAGTGGCCGCCGACCGCGAAATACACCGGGCAATGGTTCATGCAGGCCGCGCAGCGGATGCAGCGCAGCATCTCCTGGAACTCGGTGCCGATCATGCCGGAGCGGCCGTTGTCGAGCAGCACCACGTGGTATTCCTCCGGCCCGTCCAGGTCGCCGGGCCGGCGCGCGCCGGTGGAGAAGGTGGTGTAGACCGACATGTCCTGCCCGGTGGCCGAGCGCGCCAACAGCCGCAGCAGGCTGGTGGCGTCCTCCAGCGTCGGCACCACCTTCTCGATGCTGGCCAGCACGATATGCACGCGCGGCAGCGTCTGCGTCAGGTCGCCATTGCCCTCGTTGGTGACGATGACGCTGCTGCCGCTCTCGGCGATCAGGAAATTGGCGCCGGTGATGCCCACGTCGGCGGCCAGGAACTTTTCCCGCAGCTTGCGCCGCGCCTCGGTGAGGATGTCGCGCCGCTCGTTGAACACCCGGTCGGCCGGCAGGTCGGTGTGCGAGGCGCGGAAGCTCTCCTCCCAGTCCTCGCGGTTGAGGTGGAAGGCCGGGGCGATGATATGGCTCGGCGGTTCCTTGCGCAGTTGCAGGATGTATTCGCCGAGGTCGGTTTCCACCGGCTCGATGCCATGCGCCTCAAGATGGTCGTTGATGCCGATCTCCTCGGAGATCATCGACTTGCCCTTGGTCACCGTGCGGGCGCCGGCCTGCTGGCAGATCGCCAGGATGGCGGCGCGGGCATCGGCGGCGGTGGGGCACCAGTGCACCCGGCCGCCGGCACGCTCCACGTTGCCGGCCCAGCTTTCCAGGTAGAAATCCAGGTTGGCCAGGGTGTGGTTCTTGATGTCGCGGCCGATGTCGCGCAGCCGCTCGAATTCCGGCAGGGCGGCGACGGCGGCGGCACGGCGGGCCGGGAAGGCCGGGCGGGTGAAGGCCAGCGCCTTCTGCAGTCCGGCATCGCCCAGCGCGTCATGCGCGTTGGCCTTGAAGGAGGCGGAGGTGGATTGCATGGCGGTCAGCCCCTGCCTTCGCCGATGGGGGGCACATCCCCGGTCATGCCGGCCAGCACCTCGGCCACATGGCGCACCCGCACGCTGCTGCCCTCGCGCTTCAGCCGCCCGGCCATGTTCAGCAGGCAGCCCATATCGCCCGCCAGCAGCGTGTCGGCCCCGGTGGCGGCGATGTCGGCGGTCTTGTCGGTGACCATGCGAACGGAAATCTCGGGGTATTTCACGCAGAACGTGCCGCCGAAGCCGCAGCACACCTCCGGCTCCTTCATCTCGGCCAGCTTCAGCCCCGTCACGCTGGCCAGCAGGGCGCGCGGCTGCGCCTTCACCCCCAGTTCGCGCAGGCCGGAGCAACTGTCGTGGTAGGTGGCGGTGCCGGCATAGGCGGCCTCCACACCCTCCACCCCCATCACGTCGGTGAGGAAGCTGACCAGTTCGTAGGTCCTGGCCCCCAGCGCGTCGGCACGGGCGCGCAAATTGGGGTCGGCGTCGAACAGATGCGGCAGGTGGTGGCGCAGCATGCCGCCGCAGGAGCCGGAGGGCACCACCACGTAATCATAGCCGCCGAACGCCTCCAGCAGGCCGATGGCGATGTCGCGCGCCGTCTCGGTGTCGCCGGCGTTGTAGGCCGGCTGGCCGCAGCAGGTCTGGGCGCGCGGCACCTCCACCAGGCAGCCGGCCCGCTCCAGCAGGCGGATGGCGGCGAAGCCGACGGTGGGGCGATGCAGATCGACCAGGCAGGTGACGAACAGGGCGACGCGGGGCTTCGGGGTGTGCGGCATGGGGGTATTCTAGGGGGAGGAGGGGCAGGGAGGAAGAAGGGTTCTTTTTTGAAAAAAAGAACCAAAAAACTTTTATTCGCTTGGGCACCGAGCACGCGGCGGCCGGGTGCCCCGCAAACGAATAGAGTTTTTTGCTTCTTTTTGTTCACAAAAAGAAGACCTTCCCTCAAGCCACCCGTTCCCGCGCAATCGCCACATAAACCGGGTCCATCTCGATCCCGATCCCCGCGCACCCTTCCTCCCGCGCCGCGACCAGCGTGGTGCCGGTGCCCATGAACGGGTCCAGCACCACCGCGCCCGGCTTGCCGTGCAGGCGGATGCACCAGCGCGGCAGGTCCACCGGGAAGGTGCCGGGGTGGTGGAATTTCTGCGCCTTGCTGCGCACCGTGCCGTAGGGGATGAACCAGGTGTTGCCCCGGCAGCGCAGGTCGCGCGCATGGCCGCGCCGGGCGATGTTGGACTTGTCCTTGAACGGCACGCCGATCGCCAGCCGGTCCAGCTTCACCGCGCCGTCCAGCGTCAGGTGAAAGATGTGCTCGTGCGCGTGGTTCAGGAAGCGACTGCCGCCCACCGGCTTGTAGTGGCCCACCGAGTCGGCGCCAGTGGCGATCGACTTGATCCAGGTGATGTGGTTCTGCAGCACGAACAGCGGGCGCAGCCGCACGATCAGCTCGAAGGGCAGCCAGGGCCGGCTGGAACTGCCCGAGATGTTGAGGAAAAACGAGGCATCCGGCCGCATGAGCCGGCGTACGCCCTCGGCCACGCGGACCATCCAGTCCAGGTATTCGGCCTCCTCGCGGCGGTCCTGGTAGGCGCCGTAACGCAGGTCGAGATTGTACGGCGGCGAGGTCACCACCACGTCCACGCTGGCCGCCGGCAGCCCGGCCATCACCGCCAGGCAGTCGCCCGTCAGGAGCAGCGGGGCGGGCGGCGCGGCGTCCACCGGGGCTAGTGGTCCGATGCCAACGGGCACTTCAGCCCGTTGGCTGAATCGGCCCACCAAATCAAGCTAGTGCGCTGACTCATGCTGAATCTTCCGAATGGGTCAGCGCACTAGCGGGCGGCCGCGGTGGCCACCTTGGGCAGCAGCACGTAGGCGATGCCCTTCTGGTTCATCTTGCCGGCATGCTCCTCGGCGGCGGGGCCCCAGCCGAAGAAGATGTCGCCGCGCACCGGCCCGCGGATGGCGCCGCCCACGTCCTGCGCCAGCATCACCCGGCGGATCGGGCGGCCGTCCACCGGGTCGCGCGTGTCCACCCACACGGGCGCGCCGAGCGGGATGTAGGACTTGTCGACCGCCAGCGACCGGCCGGGCGTGAGCGGCGCGCCAAGCACGCCGGGGGGGCCGACATCGGAGGCGAGGCCCGGGATTTCCTTGAAGAACACGTAGGACGGGTTCTGCTCCATCACCGCCTGCGCCTGGTCCGGGTGGGCGGTGAGCCAGGCTCGGATGCTCTGCATCGACACCTGGTTCAGCGTCATGTCGCCGCGATCCACCAGCACCCGGCCGATCGGCATATAGGGCTGGCCGTTCTGGCCGTCATACGAGACCCGCACTGTGGTGCCGTCCGGCAGCCGCACCCGGCCGGCGGCCTGGATCTGCAGGAAAAAGGCGTCGATCGGGTTGGTCAGCCACAGCAGCTCCAGCCGCCGCCCGGCCAGCGCGCCATGCTCGATCTGCGTGCGGCTGAAATAGGGCGAGCGCTTCCCCAGGTCTTCGGGGCGGCGGTAGATCGGCACCTGGTGGGTGGCGTCACGGTGGCGGGAGCCGTTCACTTCCGGCTCGTAGTAGCCGGTGAACAGGCCGCGCGCCTGGCCGTCGCTGGAGATCAGATAGGGCTGGAAATTCGCCTCGAAGAAGGCGCGGGCGTCGTCGTCCTGGCCGGGCGGCACCAGCCGGGCGGCGGCGCAGGCGCTGGCCCATTGGTTGGTCATGCCGCCGGCGAGGGCGGTCTCCCCCTCCCCGCCCAGCGGCTGGCCCGGCAGGGCGGCGAACTGCACGCAACTGGCCAGGAAGGCGGGCATCGCCTGGGCGGGGTGGTCGGTGCGCCAGCCGGGAATCTGGTCGAAGCGCAGCGGCGTGAAGGCGGCGCCGGGGCCGGGCGGCACCGCCACGCCGGCCGGCGGCTCGGGCGCGCCGGCCGGTCCGGCGACGGTCGGCGGGCGGGCGCAGCCGGCCAGGGCCAGCACCAGGGCCGCGCACACGGCGCCGGCGGCGCGGCTGGCGCGCGGCAGGCGAAAATCGACGAACCGCATCAGGCGCTGCGCGCGGCCACCAGCCGCCAGGTCGGGTCGGCGGAGCCGCACTCGCGCTCGAAGGTCCACATATCGGTGATCTCGGTGATCGCGTCGGTGCCGGCGACCGGCGCGCCGTCATGCCCTAGGGTCAGGCTCACCTGGTCGGACACGAAGCGCACGGTGACGGCGGCGATGCCGGGCCCGGGCGGCTGCGGCCGCAACTCCGCCTGCTCGATGGCGGCCGTGGCGATGGCGCGGATTTCGGTGCGCTGGGTCTCGCCGGCCGCCTCGCGCGCGGAAATCGCGCCCTCGAAGGCGCGATAGGTGTCGTCGGACAGCAGGCCGCGCAGGGTCACGCGGTCGCCGGCGGCGAAGGCGGTGACGATCATGCGGAAGGCGCCCTCGGCCCCGGCCAGGAAGGCAGCGGGCTGGAAGCCGGGGTCGGCCTGGACGATGCGCGAGAGCACCTGCCCCACGGCGCTGGCCGGCTCGGGCACCAGCCGCTGGGGAACCGGCTCGGCCACCGCGTCGATCACGCGCCCGCCCGCCTGGCCGGGCGCCTGCGGCACCGGCGCGTCGGCCGGCCGCTCGAAGCCCTGGCGCCGGCCCAGGATGCTGCGCAGCCGCAGCACCAGGAAGGCGGCCACCATGCCGAACAGGACAATGTCGATCGGGAAGCTGCCGCTGGCACCCATCTACTCTCTCCGCCATCCCCGCAACGCGCGGGCTGTCATCATGTAGGGAAACAACCGCTCCCGCACAATGTAATGTGGTGCGGCGGGATGCCGATTGCGCCCCATTGCGCCCGGCTTACAGGGCGGCTATCCCCGAATTCATGATCCTGTTGCGCCATGGCCAGAGCGAATTCAACCTGCATTTCTCGGTCACCCGCCGCGATCCGGGCATTATCGACCCGCGTCTGACGCCGCTGGGCCACGATCAGGCGCGCGCGGCGGCCGAGGCGCTGAAGGGCGAGCGGATCAGCCGGGTGATCGCCTCGCCCTACTGGCGGGCGCTGGAGACGGCGGCGCCGATCGCCGGCGCGCTGGGGGTGCCGGTGGTGGTCAACCCGATCGTGCGCGAGCGCTACGCCTTCGCCTGCGATGTCGGCTCGCCGCGCACCGAGCTGGGCCGCGCCTGGCCCGAGCACGATTTCTCGACCATCGAGGAGGTCTGGTGGCCGCCGGTGGAGGAGCCGACCGAGTCGATCGTCGGCCGCGCGGCGCTGTTCCGCGCCGAGATCGCCGCCCTGCCCGACTGGTCGGACACGCTGGTGGTCAGCCATTGGGGGTTCATCCTGGCGATGACCGGGCGCAGCCTGGGCAATGGTGAGTGGCTGCGCTGCGACCCCACCGTGCCGCCGCCGGCCGAGATCACCTGGCGCCATCACTGAGGCTCGGGCGGGCACTGAGGCTCAGGCCGGCTTCGGTTTCGTTCTGGCCGGCGTGCTTTCGCCGCCCCCGGCTCTGTGCTACCGCCCGGTGGCAGGCCGTGGCCGCACGGCCGTTTCGCCGCCATGATGGAGAGCAACACGATGTCCGAAACCGCGCCGACCCCGCAGACCGCCCCGGCGGCGCCGCTGGTGGTGAACATCCAGTACATCAAGGACCTGTCGTTCGAGGTGCCGGGCGCGCCGGCCGTCTTCACCACGCTGCGCGCCGCGCCGCGGGTGGACCTGAACCTGGACGTGCAGGCCCGCCGCGTGACCGACGGGCAGGACGTGTTCGAGGTGATCCTGGCGATCCGCGCCGACGCCACCGACCCGAACGCCCCGGCCAACGGCGCCGAGGCGGCATCGCGCGTCTTCCTGGCCGAACTGGCGTATGCCGGCGTGTTCACCCTCACCGGCATCCCGGAGAACACGATGGAGCCGGTGCTGCTGGTGGAATGCCCGCGCATCCTGTTCCCGTTCGCCCGCAACATCCTGGCCGAGGTCACCCGCGACGGCGGCTTCCCGCCCGTGCTGATGCAGCCGATCGACTTCCTGGCGCTGTGGCAGTCCCGCCGCGGCCAGCCGACGCCGGCCCAGGCGTAACGCCGAACGCCGCGGCCCCGTCCGGCGGGGCCACGGCGCGCCGGACCGCTCAGCCGCCGCTGCGGGCGAGCGCCTTGATGAGGTCGGCGCGACTGACGACGCCGGCCAGCTTGCCGTCCGTCACCACCAGCACCCGGCGCACATGCTTGCCGGAGATCAGGCCGGCCACCTCGGCCAGCGGCGCGGTCGCCGCCACGCTCACCACGTCGCGCTGCATCACCTGCGCCACCGGGCGGTCGTTGGCGGCGATGGCGGCCAGGAATTCGGGCGCCAGGTCCTGGCCGTCGGCCAGCATCGCCAGCCACCAGTCCCGCCGGCGCTCGGCCGCCTCGTCGCGGCGAACCAGGTCGGTGTCGCTCACCAGGCCCAGCACGGCGCCGGCGGCATCGACCACCGGCAGGGCGCTGACATCCTTGCCGGCCATCAGCCGCGCCGCCTGGCGCAAGGTGGTGTCCGGCCCGACGGTGATCACCGCGGTTGTCATCACATCGCCGGCGGTCAGGTTGCTTGTCTCGAACATGGTGGTCCGTGGTCCCCTCTGGACGTGTGGCCTGCGCGCAGCCTTGGGTTTGATCGTACGATTCACGCCTGTGGCGCGATCATGCTTTAGCAGGCGGAGTAGCCCGGTCCTTGCGGTGAATCAAACGATCGTTTCGTGGCTGCGGCCGCGCTCAGGCCGCCTCCGCCCGGATCGCCTCGCCCAGCACGCCGAAAATGCGGTCCACATGCGGCTTCTCCACGATCAGCGGCGGCGACAGCGCGATGATGTCCCCGGTGGTCCGGATCAGCACGCCGGCCTCGAAGCAGCGCTGGAACACCCGCACCGCCCGGTCGGTCGGCTTGTCCTGCCGGCCTTGCAGCTCGATGCCCGCCACCAGCCCGAAATTGCGGATGTCGATGACGTTGGGCAGGCCCTTCAGGCTGTGCGCCGCGTCCTCGAAATACCCCTCGATGGCCCGCGCGCGGCCGGGCAGGTCGTCGCTGCGGTGCAGGTCGATGGCGGCGATGGCGGCGGCCGAGGCCAGCGGATGGCCGGAATAGGTGTAGCCGTGGAACAGCTCGATACCGGCCGGCGCCCCCTCCACGATGGCCTGGTAGATGCGCTCGTGCACCGCCACTGCGCCCATCGGCACCGCCGCGTTGGTCAGCCCCTTGGCCATGGTCATGATGTCCGGCGCCACTCCCAGCCGCTCGGCGCCGAACGGCGTGCCGATGCGCCCAAAGCCGGTGATGACCTCGTCGTAGATCAGCAGGATGCCGTGCTTGTCGCACAGCTCGCGCAGCCGCCGCAGGTAGCCGGCGGGCGGCAGCAGCACGCCGGTGGAGCCGGCCAGCGGCTCCACCATCACGGCGGCGATGGTGTCGCCATGCAGCGCCACCAGGCTTTCCAGCGCGTCGGCCAGGTGCGCCCCCCAGGCGGGCAGGCCGCGGGTGAAGGCGTTGTGCTCCGGCGCATGGGTGTGCGGCAGGTGGTCCACATAGGGCAGCAGCGCCCCGAACTGCTTGCGGTTCGGCCCGATGCCGCCCACCGACATGCCGCCGAACCCCACGCCATGGTACCCGCGCTCCCGCCCGACCAGCCGCACCCGCTGCGCCTGGCCGCGCGCGCGCTGGTAGGCAAGGGCGATTTTCAGCGCCGTATCGGCCGATTCGCTGCCCGAATTGGTGAAAAACACGTGGTCCAGCCCCTCCGGCGTCAGCTCCGCGATCTTGGCGGCGGCCTGGAAGGCGATCGGGTGGCCCATCTGGAAGGTGGGCGCGTAGTCCATCACCGCGGCCTGCTTCTGGATCGCCTCGGTGATCTCCCGCCGCCCATGGCCGGCGTTGACGCACCACAGCCCGGCGGTGCCGTCGATGATCTCCTGCCCGTCGGCGGTGTAATAATGCATGCCCTCGGCGCGGGCGAGCATGCGCGGGGCCTGCTTGAACGCCCGGTTGGCCGAGAACGGCATCCAGTAGGCGTCCAGGTTGTTGGGGCGGGCGGGGATCTCGTTCATGTGCGGCTCCTGCGAAGCGGCGCAGATTTGCGCGTCCGCCCCTTCAGGGCAAGCCGCCGCCGTGGCAGTGTGCGCGAAAGCACAGGAGGATGGCATGGCGGACGGGCGGCTTTACATCGGCACCAAGAGGTATTCGTCCTGGTCGCTGCGCGGCTGGCTGCCGGTGCGCCTGGCGCGGCTGGACGTGGAGGAGGTGGTGATCCCGCTGGCTGGCGGCGCCACCCCGGCGGTGAAGGCGGTGGCCCCCGGCGGCACCGTGCCCTATCTGGAGCATCGCGGCGCGCGGGTGTGGGAAAGCCTGGCCATCTGCGAATACTGCGCCGAGTATTTCCCCGCCCTGTGGCCGGCCGACCCGGCGGCGCGCGCGCATGCCCGCTCGATCGCCGGCGAGATGCACGCGGGGTTCCGCGAATTGCGCATGGCCATGCCGATGAGCCTGTTCCGCCCCGGCTGCGCCGGCGCCGGACGGACCGAGGGCGCGCTGGCCGACATCGCCCGCATCGACGCGATCTGGCGCGAGGCGCTGGGCAAGTCCGGCGGCCCCTTCCTGTTCGGCGCGCAGTTCGGCAACGCGGATGTGATGTTCGCCCCGGTGGTGGCGCGCTTCCTGACCTATCGCCCGGAGCTGTCGGCCGAGGCGCTGGCCTATTGCGCGGCGGTGCGGACGCATCCGCTGGTGTCCACCTGGTATGACGAGGCGGCGGCCGAGCCGGCCGCGTGGCACCTGCCCCGCTACGAAACCGCGCCGTGACGGCTGCCCGATGACAACCGGTCCATGACGACCGGTCCATGACGACCGGGCCATGACAACCGGGTGGGGCATCGCCACCGGCATCGACCATGTCGGCGTGGTGGTGCGCGACCTGGGTGCGGCCGTCGCGGCCTGGGCGGCGCTGGGCTTCGCGCCCGCCGACCGGCGGGTGATGCTGCGGCAGGGCTATATCGAGCTGCTCGCCCAGGACCCGGCCCAGCCCAGCGCCACCCTGGCGCGCTTCCTGGCCCGCCACGAGGGCATCCATGTGCTGACGCTGCGGGTGGACGACGCCGGGGCCGCCGCCGCCCGGCTGGCCCGCGCCGGCTTCACCGCCGAACTCGTCCGCGCCGACCGCCCCGCCGACCCCGCGCGGCCGGACGGCCCGCGCGCCCGCTTCCTGCGCATCCCGCTCACCGACGCCGATCCGCGCCTGCAATTGATCCGCCACGAAACCCCGGACCTGGTCTGGCAGGAGCGCTTCCTCGCCCACCCCAACCGCGCGGTGGCGCTGGCGGCGGTGAGGCTCACCGCCGCCGACCCCGCCGCCATGGCCGCCCGGCTGTCCCGCGCCGCCGGGGTGCCGGTGGTGCCGGACCCGGCGGGGGGCTTCGCGCTGGCGCTGGCACAGGGCCGGGTGCGGGTGCTGCCGGGCGAGGGCGCGGCACGGGTGACGGGGATCGTGGTCCGGACGGAGGATGGCAACGCGGCGGCCGGGCGGCTGGCCGCCGGCGCCGTGCCAATGGCGGGCGGGCTGGCGGGCGGGTTGGCGGTTTCGGTGAACGGGGTCGAGGTCCGGTTCGCCGGCTGATGCTTCAGGACATGGCCAAGGTCACATGGCCAGGGTCCGGGGCAGCGCCCCGCCTTGCCTTCACCCCTCCGGCCACCGGTGCCGCGCCCCTAGCACCGCGTTGAACTCCGCCCCCGCCAGCACGACGTAGCACGAGGCCCAGAACCACAGCATCACCCCGGCCACCGCCGCCAGCGAGCCATAGGTGACATCGAAGCCGGCGAAATCCGCCACGTAGTACGACACCGCGGCGGCCGTGCTGAGCCACAGCAGCGTCGCCAGCACCACGCCGGGCAGCACCAGCCGGCCCGGGGTGGTGCCATGCGCCAGCCCGCGCGGCGACGGCCCGAAGCGGTACAGCGAGCCCAGCAGCACCGCCACGTACAGCACCAGCACCAGCAGCGAGGCGGTGTGGATCACCACCTGCGCCGCCCCGGCCACGCGCAGGAACGCCGCCACCGCCGGCAGCGCCACCAGCAGCGCCAGCGCCAGCACCGCCCCCAGTATGCCGGCCAGGGTGATCACCAGCCCGGTCGCCTCGAAGCGCAGCGTGCCGCGCCGCTCGGCCGCGCCATAGGCGGTGTTGAGCGAGGACAGCATCGCCTTGGTGCCGGCCGAGGCCGACCACAGCGCCACCGCCAGCCCCACCGTCAGCCGCAGCCCCAGCGCCCCGGGCGGGCGGGCCACCAGCGCGCGCACCTGGTCGGCGATCAGCGTGAAGGCGTCGGGCGGCAGCAGGCCGCGCAGCAGCTCCATCTGCCGCTCCACGCTGGCGGGGTCGAACGCCAGGCCGTACACCGAGACCAGCGTGCTCAGCGCCGGGAACAGCGCCAGCGTGGCATAGAAGGCGCAGCCGGCCGCCACCTGGGAGGTGTTGTGCCGCTGCATCTGGCTCAGCGTGCGGACCAGCAGGCGCCACCCCGTCGCCAGCCCCCACCGGCGCCGCGGCGCCGCAACCTCGTCCTTCTCCGCCGCCATTGGCAACCCCTTGAAAGACCAACCCGAAACCGTTCCGTCCACGACAGCCGCCCGACACGGCCCCGGCGCCAAAAAACCGCTTGCGCGGGGGGAGTAGGGGTCTTATGTGCCCCTCCACGCAGCAACGCACGTGCCTCTGACCCCCAAGCGGGTTTTCCCCTCGGGTTACGCAACGACGTCAAGCGTTCTGGCACTCCGGGTCCCGACGCGAAAGCGCACGGGCCTATCCCGTCTGGTCGCTGGTACGTTCGACCGTTTCGCAATCTACGCCCGTCGCCGCATCAGGCGGGCGTCCAATCAGGGGAGACTGCGCGCGATGACGCCAAAAATCGCCCGGTACCTTGCTGTCCACCAGCCGGCAACGCCGTGCCTGGTGCTCGACGTGGACCGCGTGGAGGAGAACTTCCGCGCGCTGCGCACGGCCCTGCCGCTGGCGCGGGTGTACTACGCCGTCAAGGCCAACCCGGCGCCCCAGATCCTGGAGCGGCTGGCCGGCCTGGGCAGCAGCTTCGACGCCGCCGGCATCGAGGAGGTGGAGGCGTGCCTTGCCGCCGGCGCCGCCGCGCGCAGCATCAGCTTCGGCAACACCATCAAAAAGGCCAGCGCCATCGCCCGCGCCCACGCGGCCGGGGTGGACATGTTCGCCTTCGACTCGGCGGAGGAGCTGGAGAAGCTCGCCCGCCATGCCCCGGGCAGCCGCGTCTATTGCCGCATCCTGGTGGAGAACGCGGGGGCCGACTGGCCGCTGTCGCGCAAATTCGGCACCACGCTGGAACACGCGGGCGAGCTGATGCGCCGCGCCGGCGCGCTGGGGCTGGACCCGTACGGCCTGTCCTTCCATGTCGGCAGCCAGCAGACCAGCACCGCCAGCTACGAGGCGGCGATCGGCCGCGTCGCCATGCTGTTCACCGACCTGCGCGATGCCGGCGTCAACCTGCGCATGGTCAACCTGGGCGGCGGCTTCCCGGTGCGCTACCGCGACGAGGTGCCCGGCATCGACCGCTTCGCCGACGCCATCATGGCCGCGATGACCGAGCATTTCGGCAACGCCCTGCCGGAAATGCTGGTCGAGCCCGGCCGCTTCATCGCCGGCGACGCGGGCGTGGTCAGCGCCGAGGTGGTGCTGGTCTGCCGCAAGGGCAGCGACCCTGTGCGCTGGGTGTACCTGGACATCGGCCGCTTCGGCGGCCTGGCGGAGACCGAGGGCGAGGCGATCAAGTACCGCTTCACCACCGCGCATGACGGCGGCGCCACCGGCCCAGTGGCCATCGCCGGCCCCACCTGCGACGGCGCGGACATCCTGTACGAGCGCACCCCCTACCGCCTGCCGCTGGCGCTGCAATCCGGCGACCGGGTGGAGATCCAGGCCACCGGGGCCTATGTCACCACCTATGCCAGCCAGCGTTTCAACGGCTTCGCCCCGCTGGCCGAGCACTACATCTGACACGCCCGAACCGGCCGGGGGCTGGCGCATCCCCCGGCCGGCGCTATCTTCAGGCTCCATACCTCTCGCGGGAGCAGACGCCATGGCCAACATCCAGATCGCCGCCACCGACGGCGCCGGCAGCTTCGACGCCTGGCTGGTCGAACCGGCCAACAAGCCCGCCGGCGCCGTGGTGCTCATCCAGGAAATCTTCGGTGTCAACCAGTCGATGAAGGAAACCGCGGCCCAGGTGGCCGATCTCGGCTTCCTCGTCGTCGTCCCCGACCTGTTCTGGCGCATCGAGCGCAACGTGGACATCACCGACAAGTCGCAGCCGGAATGGGACAAGGCGTTCGCGCTGATGAAGGCGTTCGACGCGGCGAAGGGCATCGAGGACCTCAAGGCCACCCTGGCCGCGGCCCGCGTGCTGCCCGGCTGCAACGGCCGCGCCGGCACCATGGGCTACTGCCTCGGCGGCCGGCTCGCCTTCATGATGGCCGAGCAGTCGGACGCCGATGTCAACATCTCCTATTACGGCGTCGGCCTGGACGGGCTGCTGGGCGATCTGCCCAAGGTCAGCAAGCCGCTGCTGGTCCATATCGCCGACAAGGATGCGTTCTTCCCCGCCGAGGCGCGCGCCCGGGTGGTGGAGGCGGCCAAGGGCAACCCGCATGTGCAGACCCATGTCTACCCCAACGCCGACCACGCCTTCGCCCGCGTCGGCGGCGTGCACTGGGACGGCCGCTCGGCGGTGATCGCCAATGGCCGCAGCGCGGAGGCGCTGGTCGCGGCGCTGGGCTAGAAGATCCCCATCGCCAGCCCCGCCGCCAGCGCGCCGCCGAGTGCGGCGCAGGCGGCGAGGTCGGCGGGGGCGATGGTCTTGGGCGCCAGGATCGCCTCAGGCGTCTGGGCATTCGTGCATATTATCAGCGGGTTGGCCACCGGCCGCAGGCGCCAGCCGGTGGCGATGCGGGCGAGCTGGCGGGCGGCGTTGCTGCCGTCGCTGCCGGCGCAGATGAGCGCGGCGTAGGGCCGCCCCTCGATACGGCCGAGCGCCGGATAGTAGCTGCGATCAAGGAATTCCTTCATCCCCCCGGCGATGGCGGCGAGGTTTTCCGGGGTGGCGAAAATGTAGCCATCGGCCGCCAGCAGGTCGTCCGGCCCGGCCGATTCCGCGCGCAGCAGGCGGGTTTTCACCTCGGCAGCGGCCCCGGCGGCGGCTTGGGCCATTTGGGCGGTGCCGCCGGTCATCGAGTGGTAGACGACCAGCAGAGTCTTCATTCCGCCGCGCCCGGCACGCCCTTGCTGGTGGAATACTCGAAGTGCAGCGCCGTGTCCGGGAAGACGATCGGGTGGATGGCGTGCGCCGCCATTGCCGCTTCACTGAAGCCTTGCAGGATCAGTTTCAGCTTGCCCGGATAGGTCGCCACGTCGCCGATGGCGAATACGCCGGGGATGCTGGTCTGGCAGGTGGCCGGGTCGATCGCCACGTGGTTGCGCTCAAGCGCCAGATTCCAGGCGGAAATCGGCCCCAAATCCATCGAAAGCCCGAAAAAAGGTAGCAGAATATCGGCCGGAAGCTGCCTTTTTCCGCCGTCCAGATCGGCGACCTCGACGCTTTCCAGCCGCCCCTCGGCGCCGTGCAGGGCGAGAAGCTGATAGGGTATAACCATCTCGACCTCGCCACGAGCCGTTGCCGCATCGAGCTGCGCGGCGCTTTCCGGGGCCGCCCGGAACTTCGCCCGGCGGTGCACCACCTGGATGGAGCCGGCGATGCCGCGCAGCGCCAGCGCCCAGTCCACCGCCGAATCGCCGCCGCCGGCGATCACCACCCGCTTGCCGCGCAGGTCCTCGCGCCGGCGGACGTAGTACTGCACCGCCCCGCTCGCCTCGTACGCCGCCAGCCCCTCCAGCGGCGGCCGGTTCGGCCCGAAGGCGCCGGCGCCGGCGGCCAGGATCACCGCCTTGGCGCGCACCGTGTCGCCATGGTCGGTGGTCAGGGTGAAGCCGCCCACCGCGCCCTCCAGCCGCTCCACCCGCCGGCCCAGCAGCATGGCCGGCGCGAAGGGGGCGATCTGGCGTTCCAGCTGGGCGATCAGCTCGCCCGCCTCGATCGCCGGGTGGGCCGGGATGTCGTAGATCGGCTTTTCCGGGTACAGCGCGGTGCATTGCCCGCCCAGCTCGGCCAGCGCGTCGATCAGCACGCAGCGCAGCTTCAGCATGCCCAGTTCGAACGCGGCGAACATGCCCACGGGGCCGGCGCCGATGATCGCGACATCGGTTTCGATTTGCTGTGTCATGTCCGCCAACTAGGACGGGTGCGCGCGCGACACAAGCTTGCCTGTCGCCAGATGGCGGCGGCTGCGGCAGATTGCCGGCATGCATGTGCCGATTCCCGACCTCGCCGCCCTCGCCCGCCTAGCCGCCGGCCTGGCCGCCCGCGCGCGGCCGGGCGACGCGATATTGCTGGAAGGGCCGCTGGGCGCCGGCAAGACCGCGTTCGCCCGCGCTTTCCTGCGCGCGGCCAGCGGCGATGCGGGGCTGGAGGTGCCCAGCCCCACCTTCACGCTGGTGCAGAGCTACGAGACGCGGCGCGGCCCGGTGCACCATTTCGACCTGTGGCGGCTGGACGGGCCGGGGGCGTTGGCGGAGCTGGGCTGGGACGAGCTGTCGGGCGACATCGTGCTGGTGGAATGGCCGGACCGGCTGGGCTACCTGCGGCCGGCAGACGCGCTGACCATCACGCTCGCCCCCGCCGGCGGCGAGGCGCGCGAGGCCGTGCTCGCCGGCTGGGCGGACCGGCTGGCGGGGGTGGGCGCATGAACCTCGCCAGCATCCCGGTCACCGCGCCGTTCCTGGACACGCTGGCGCGGCGCTGGCTGGAGCGGCACGGCGACGGGCTGGCCGGCGGGCTGATCCTGCTGCCGACCCGCCGCGCGGCGCGGGCGCTGGCCGAGGCGTTCCTGCGCGCGGCGGGCGGGCGGGCGCTGCTGCTGCCGCGCATCACCGCGCTGGGGGCGCTGGACGAGGCGCCGCTGGCGCTGGCCGGGGCGCTGGACCTGCCGCCCGCGGTGGCCCCGGCGCAGCGGCTGGCGGCATTGTCGCGGCTGATCCTGGCCCTGCCGCCCGAGCAGGGCGGCGCGCGGATGGCCGACGGCGCCTGGATGCTGGCGGGCGAGCTGGCGCGGCTGATGGACGAGGCCGAGCGGGCGGAGCTGGACCTGCCGGACGCGCTGGCCCGCGCCGCCGAGACCGAGCACGCGGCGCACTGGCAGGTGACGCTGCAATTCCTGGACATCGTCACCCGCGCCTGGCCGGCCTGGCTGGCCGAACAGGGGCTGATGAACCCGGCGGCGCGGCAGGTGCGGCTGCTGGCGGCCCAGGCCGCCGCCTGGGCCGAGGCGCCGCCGGCCGAGCCGGTCTGGGTGGCCGGCACCACCGGCGGCATCCCGGCGGTGGCGCGGCTGCTGCGCGTGGTGGCGCGGCTGCCGGGCGGCCAGGTGGTGCTGCCGGGGCTGGACACCGCCTTGCCGGAGGAGGCGTGGGAGGCGCTGGACGACAGCCATCCGCAGGCCGGGCTGCGCCGGCTGCTGGCCGGGCTGGACGCGCGGCGCGACGATGTGGCGGTGTGGGAGGCGGATTTGGTGGCTCCGCCGGGCCGCGCCGCGCTGCTGTCGCGCGCCCTGCTGCCGGCCGCCGCCCTGCATGTCTGGCGCGAGCCGCAGGAACCGGCAACGGCCGGATCGGCGACCGAGGGGCTGGTGCGGCTGGCCCCGGCCGACCAGCAGGAGGAGGCCGCCGCCATCGCGCTGGTGCTGCGCGACACGCTGGAGCGGCCGGGGGCGCGCGCCGCGCTGGTGACGCCGGACCGCCAGCTCGCCGGGCGGGTGGCCGCCGAGTTGCTGCGCTGGGGCGTGGTGGCCGATGACAGTGCCGGCGAGGCGCTGGCCGACACGCCGCCGGCCGTGTTCCTGCGGCTGCTGGCCGCCACGCTGGCGGACGGGCTGGGGCCGGTCTCGCTGCTGTCGGTGCTGAAGCACCCCCTGGCCGCCGCCGGGCTGGCCCCGGAAGCCTGCCGCGCCGCCGCGCGCGCGCTGGAACTGGCCTGCCTGCGCGGCCCGCGCCCGCAGGCCGGGCTGACCGGGCTGCGGCGGGCCGCGCGCGAGGCGGCGCCGGAGGTTCAGGCGCTGCTGGACCGGATCGAGGCCTGCCTGGCGCCGGCGCTGCGGCTGGCCGCACCGCACACCGCGCCGAACGCCATGCTCGCCGCGCTGGTGGAGGCCGCCGAGGCGCTGGCCGCCACCGATGCCGCCGCCGGGCCGGCGCGGCTCTGGGCGATGGAGGAGGGCGAGGCGCTGGCGGCGCTGCTGGCCGAGGCGCTGCCGGCGCTGCTGCATCTGCCCGACCAGCCGCCGGCCGTGCTGCCCGGCCTGCTGGACGCGCTACTGGAGGGCGCGGTGGTGCGCAGCCGGCGAGCGCTGCGCGGGCGCGACGCGCTGGCCGAGCATCCGCGCGTGTTCATCTGGGGCCTGCTGGAAGCCCGCTTGCAGGCGGTGGACACGGTGGTGCTGGGCGGGCTGGTGGAGGGGGTATGGCCGCCGGCCACCGACCCCGGCCCCTGGATGAGCCGGCCGATGCGCCATCGCGCCGGGCTGCCCAGCCCGGAGGAGGCGGTGGGGCAGAGCGCCCATGATTTCGTCGCCGTCGCCTGCGCCGCGCCGCTGGCGGTGCTGTCCTGCCCGCGCCGGCGCGACGGCGCCCCCGCCGTGCCGGCGCGCTGGCTGGCCCGGCTGGATGCCTGCCTCGCCGGCCAGGGAGCGTCGCTGGCCGGGCACCCGGCCGCCGGGTGGGCGGGCCAACTGGACCAGCCGGACGGGGCGCCGCGCCCGGTGCGCCCGCCCCGCCCCTGCCCGCCGCCGGCGCTGCGGCCGCGCCGGCTGAGCGTGACCGAGATCGAGACCTGGCTGGCCGACCCCTATGCCATCCATGCCCGGCGCATCCTGCGGCTGGAGAAGCTGAAGCCGCTGGAGCAGGCCACCGACGCCGCCGATTACGGCTCGCTGGTGCATCGCGGCATGCAGCTGTTCCTGACCGCCAACGGCGCCGCCTGGCCGCCGGACGCGCAGGCGCAGCTTCGCCGGGCGATGGAGCGGGCGTTGCAGGAGGCGCCGCTGCGCCCGGCGCTGCGCGAGTGGTGGCGGCCGCGGCTGCACCGCATCGCCGACTGGGTGGCCGGGCAGGAGGTGCTGCGCCGCAGTGCGGCGCCCCCGGCGGCGCTGGCGACCGAGGCGGGCGGCGCGTGGGCGCTGCCGGTGGCCGGCGGCTTCATCCTGCGCGGGCGGGCCGACCGGATCGAGCGGCGGGCCGATGGCGGGCTGGCGATCCTGGACTACAAGACCGGCACGCCGCCGGCGCAGAAGGACGTGGACCGGGGCTTCGCGCCGCAATTGCCGCTGGAGGCCGCGATGGCCGCCGCCGGGGCGTTCGGCGAGGACTGGCGGGCGCCCACCGACGCGCTGGAGTACTGGCACCTGACCGGCGGTTTCGTGCCCGGCGAGGCGCGGCCGCTGTTCAAGGGCGACCCCGCCGCCACCCGCGCCGCCGCCGAGGACGCAGCCGAGCGGCTGCGCGCGCTGGTGGAACGTTACGACGATCCGGCACAGCCCTATCTGTCGCAGCCGCATGCGGGGCGGGCGCCGAGGTTTTCCGATTATGCGCAGTTGGCGAGGGTGGCGGAGTGGGATGCGGTGAAGGAGGAGGGGGAGTGAAGCGGTTCTTTTTTGAAAAAAAGAACCAAAAAACTTTTATTCGCTTGGAGACTCCAACGAACAAAGTTTTTTTGCTTCTTTTTGTTCACAAAAAGAAGGCTGTCTTTCTTTGATGACCCCCCGCGAAGAAGCCAACGCCGCCCAGCGCCGCGCCTCCGCCCCCGGCGTCTCGGCCTTCGTGGCCGCCTCCGCCGGCTCGGGCAAGACCAAGCTGCTGACCGACAGGCTGTTGCGGCTGCTGCTGTCCGGCGCGGACCCGGCGCGCATCCAGTGCCTGACCTTCACCAAGGCGGCGGCCGCCGAGATGGCGCTGCGGCTGCAACGCACGCTCGGGCGCTGGGTAACGCTGGACAATGCCGGGCTGGACGCGGCGCTGCGGGCGCTGACGGTGGCGCCGGACGAGGCGGTGCGGCGGCAGGCGCGGGCGCTGTTCGCGCGGGTGCTGGACCTGCCGGGCGGGATGCGGATCGGCACCATCCACGCCTTCTGCCAGTCGCTGCTGCGGCGGTTTCCGCTGGAGGCGCGGCTGTCGCCGCATTTCCGGCTGGTGGACGACACCGATGCGGGGATCGCGCTGACCGAGGCGCGCGAGGCGATGCTGGCCGAGGCGCATACGCCGGAGCGGCGGGCGGCGCTGGAGACGCTGGCCGGGCTGGTCTCGGCCGAGGGGTTCGGCGGACTGGTGGAGGCGCTGCAGGCCGACCGGGCACGGCTGGACCGGCTGTTGCGGGCCGGGCCGGATGCCTGGCAGGCGGCGCAGCGGCGGGTGCTGGGGGCGGATGGCTCGGCCGAGGCGCTGATGGCCGAGGCGGCGCGGCCGCCGGGCGAGCCGGCGCTGCTGCGGGCGGCGCGGCTGGTCGCCGAGCAGGGGGCGGCGACGGTGCAGGCGCGGGCGGAGGAGATCCTGGGCTGGCTGTCCTGCGACCCGGCCGACCGGGCGGCCAACTGGGCGGAATGGACGGGCGCGTTCCTGACCCGGACGGGCGAGCCGCGCGCCGCCTCCGGCCTGGTCAACGCCAAGCTGGCCAAGGCGCATGACGGCCTGGCCGAGCCGTTCCTGGCCGAGCAGCGGCGGGTGGTTGAGATCGAGGACCGGCTGCGGGCGCTGCGGGTGGCGGCGCTGTCGGCGGCGCTGGTGACGCTGGCGGCCCCGGTGGCGCGCGCCTATGCCGCGCACAAGGAGGGCGCCGGGCTGCTGGATTACGACGACCTGATCGGGCGGACGGCGGCGCTGCTGGTCGATCCGGGCGCGGCCTGGGTGCTGTACAAGCTGGATGGCGGGCTGGACCACCTGTTGCTGGACGAGGTGCAGGACACGGCGCCGGCGCAATGGCGGATCGCCGGGGCGCTGACCGAGGAGTTCTTCGCCGGGGCGGGCGCGCGCGAGGGCGAGATGGCGCGTAGCGTGTTCGCGGTGGGGGACCGCAAGCAGTCGATCTATTCGTTCCAGGGCGCCGATCCGGATGCGTTCGAGCTGTGGCGGGACATCCTGCGGCGGCGGGTGGGGGCGGCGGGGCTGGCGTGGGAGGACGTGGCGCTGCGGGTGTCGTTCCGTTCCACCGCGCCGGTGCTGGCGCTGGTGGACCAGGTGTTCGCCGATCCGCTGGCCGCGGCGGGGGTGACGGCGACGGGGGTGACGGCGACGGGGGAGATGTCGCATCTGCCGGACCGGACGGGGCATGCCGGCAGCGTGGAGCTGTGGCCGCTGGCGCCGCTGCCGCCACAGGAGGAGCCGGAGCCGTGGGTGGTGCCGGAGGCCAATCGCGGCCTGGTCTCGGCGCCGCAGCGGCTGGCGGACGCGCTGGCGGCGTGGATCGCGGGGCAGACCGGCGGCGGCGTGATGCTGCCGAGCCGGGGGCGGGCGCTGGCGCCGGGGGACGTGCTGGTGCTGGTGCGGCGGCGCAATGCGTTCGCGCGGGCGCTGGTGCGGGCGCTGAAGGCGCGCGGCGTGCCGGTGGCCGGATTGGACCGGCTGGTGCTGACCGAGCAGCCGGCGGTGGCCGACCTGCTGGCGCTGTGCGACGCGCTGCTGCTGCCGGAGGACGATCTGTCGCTGGCCAGCGTGCTGACCAGCCCGCTGGGCGGCCTGACCGACGACAGCCTGATGGCGCTGGCGACGCGACGGCCGGGGACGCTGTGGGCGGCGCTGCGGGCGCGGGCGGCGGAGCGGGCGGACTGGGCGGCGGCGCGGGATTTCATCGCCACGCTGCTGGCGCGGGTGGATTACGTGTCGCCGCACGCGCTGCTGGCCGAGGCGCTGGGGCCGCTGGGCGGGCGGGCGCGGCTGTTCGCGCGGCTGGGGCCGGATGCGGCCGAGCCGGTGGACGAGCTGCTGCAGGCGGCGCTGACCTACGCGCGGGGGCATCCGCCGGCGTTGCAGGGCTTCGTGCAGTGGCTGCGCCAGTCGGGCGCGGAGGTGAAGCGCGAGGCGGAGGGGAGTGGGCCGGGGGGTGGCGCGGTGCGGATCATGACCGTGCACGGCGCCAAGGGGTTGCAGGCGCCGCTGGTGATCCTGCCGGACACGACGGCGCTGCCGCCGGACGAGGGGGCGGTGGCGTGGGCGGCCGATGCGGAGTCCGGGCTGGAGGTGCCGGTGTGGGCGCCGCGGCGGGAGCTGCGCTGCGCGGCCGTGGAGGCGTTGCGGGCGGCGGCGGGGCGGCGGCGGATGGAGGAGCATAACCGGCTGCTCTACGTGGCGCTGACCCGGGCGGAGGACCGGCTGGTGGTGTGCGGCTGGCAGACCGGCAAGACACCGGCCGAGACCTGCTGGTACGAGCTGGTGCGGCGCGGCATGACGGCGCTGGGGGCGGCGACGCCGTTCGACGCGGTGGCGGATGGCTGGGAAGGCGAGATGTGGCGGCATGCCAGCCCGCAGGTGGCCGCACCGGAGCCGGATGCCGCCCGGGCCGATGCGGCCGCGCCGGCGGTGCTGCCTGGCTGGGCCGGGGCGGCGCCACTGTGGCTGGCCGCGCCGCCGCCGCCGGAGCCCGCGCTGCCGGCGCATCTGGCGCCGAGCCGGCCGGAGAACGCGGGGCTGGGCGGTGTGCCGCCGGCGGCCTCGCCGCTGTCGGACCGGGGGCTGCTGGCGCGCGATGCCGCCGGGGCGCGGTTCCGGCGCGGGCAGCTGGTGCATGCGCTGTTGCAGCATCTGCCGGCGCTGCCGGCGGCGGCGCGGCACGTGGCGGCGCTGGGGTTCCTGCAGCGGCCGGGGCAGGGCGTGGACGATGCCGAGGCGGTGGCCGGCGAGGTGCTGGCGGTGCTGGCGCATCCGGCGCTGGCGCCGCTGTTCGGGCCGGGCGGGCGGGCCGAAGTGCCGCTGACCGGGGTGGTGGGCGATTCGGTGGTGGGCGGGCTGGTGGACCGGCTGGCGGTGCTGGACGACCGGGTGCTGGTGGCCGACTACAAGACCAACCGGGCGCCGCCGGCGCGGGTGGGCGAGGTGCCGCTGCTCTATCTGCGCCAGATGGCGGCGTATCGGGCCGTGCTGCGGCAGATCTTCCCCGGCCGGGCGGTGGCCTGCGTGTTGGTGTGGACTGTCGGGGGCGTGGTGATGCCGCTTCCCGACTCGCTGCTGGACAGCCATGCTCCGGGGGTTCGGCCGGCGGCTTGATCGCGCCCGCGCCGACGCCCATTTTCCACTCAGCAACGCAGCCACTGAAAGGCGCCATCCGATGAGCGAGAACACCAAGCCGGTGACCGACGCCAGCTTCGATACCGACGTGCTGAAGGCCGAGGGGCCGGTGCTGGTCGATTTCTGGGCGGAATGGTGCGGGCCGTGCAAGGCGATCGGCCCCGCGCTGGAGGAGATCGGCGCCGAGCTGAAGGGGCGGGTGACCATCGCCAAGGTGAACATCGACGACAACCCGATGACGCCGAACACCTATAACGTGCGCGGCATTCCGACGCTGATCCTGTTCAAGGACGGCAAGCCGGTGGACACGATGGTGGGCGCGCGGCCGAAGAGCGCGCTGAAGCAGTGGGTCGAAAAGACGATCTGACCGGGATGACGGATCGCCGGCCTAGGGTTGGCCGGCGACCCGGCTGAACATCGCCCCGCGCGTGGCCCGGAAGCCCTCCAGCCCCGCGCGGCCCGGGCCGCAGATGATCTCCACGGTTTCGGGCAGGAACACCGGCAGCAGCGCCGGGTCGGACGGGCCGCCGTCCAGCGGGTAGAGGGTCACGTCCGCACCCTGGGCGATCAGCGCGGCGATGGCGGCGGTGGCCGGCGCGGCGGGGTTCTCCGGCAAGGTTTCCTCCAGCATCAGCACGCGCTCCACCGGCACGCGCGGGCTGCGCGCGGCGTGGCGGGGGCCGGGCTGCGGCGGCGGGCGGATGGCCAGGTAGTCGCGGTGGCGGGCGGCGAATGCGGCGGTGGGGGCGGAAGCGAAGGTGCGCGAACTCTCGTGCAGCACCGTCATCGCCGGGTCGAACACAACGCGGTAGCCGGACCGCCAGACGCCCAGGCACAGATCGGCATCCGCCGCGGCGCCGTCCGGCACCTGCTCGGCGAGGCCACCCAGGGCGCGCAGCAGGTCGCGGCGGAGCAGCAGCAGGGTGGAGGCGCAGGCATCGGCGTCGCGCACGAAGCCGGCCTCGGCGGTTTGCGGCGAGGCGCCGGCGAGGTAGGGCGCCACCGAGGCGTCGGCGGCGACGATCAGCCCGGCCTGCGACAGCAGCCCATCGGCGCCGATCGCCGGTCCGCCGACCGCGCCGGCCGAGGGGTCGCGCGCCATGCGGCGCAGGCCGGCCTGGATGCTGCCGGGCACCGGCTCGCACCCGGCGTCGAGGAACAGCAGCAGCGGCGCCGCCGCCTGGGCGATGGCGGTGTTGCGGGTGGCTGCCGGGTCGCCGGCCGGCAGCAGGCGGGTGCCGGGCATCATGGCGGCCAGGCCAGGGCCGTGGCCGGCGGCGTCCAGCAGCAGCAGCTCGACCGGGCCTTGCACCTCGGCACGCAGGGCGGCCAGCGCCAGCACGGCGCGGGCGCGCTCGGGTGGCAGGGTGACGATGGCGGTCAGCAGCGGCGGGCCGTCGCAGGTGAAATCCAGCCGGCCGCGGGCACGCAGCGGCAGCATGGCCTGTGCCCGGGCGGCGACGGCCATGGTGCCGCCGGCACTCTCGCTGCTTGTCTCGCCGCCAGTCTCGTAGCGGGTCTCGTAGCGGGTCGGGCCGGCATCGCCGTCGCCACGGGCCAGCACCAGCCCGGACGGCAGGGCGACCAGCAGCAGATAGGCGAAGCCGTGCGGCATGGCGCGGCTTTCGACCGCCGCCGCCGCTTCGGGCGTGGCGGCGAGGTAGGCGCGCAGGTCGATCCAGGGCGCCGGCGAGCGGCCCTCGGCGGCGCCGTTTTTCAGGAAATGCTCGTAGCCGTTGCGCAGCCGGCCGGCGGCGACCTCGGCCGCCACGTCGGGGTTGGTGGCGAGGTAATGCGCCTCGGAGAAATCCGCCAGCGGGTCGAATGCCGTGGGCGTGGGGTTGGTCAGGTAGTGGTGCAGCGCGCCGCGATACTGGCCGGCGGCGATGGCGGCGGCGGCCTCGGGGTAGCGGGCGCGATACCAGGCCGGGTCGAACCACGGCGAGGTCGCGGTTTCCGGCGCGCCCTGCCAGAGCCCCTGCAGGAAATGCGCGTAGGCGCCGATGCGGGCCAGCGACGGGTCCTCGGCCTGCGCGGCGGTGTAGGTCGCGGCGTCGAACAGCAGATGGGCGGGGCGGCCGGTGAAGGCGCCATCGCGCAGATAGTGGTCGTAGCGGTTGAAGCAGCCGGAGGCGCCCAGCGCCTCGTCGGTGAGGTCGGGGTTGAGGGCGCGGTAGAGCGCCTCGTCATACAGCCAATGGGGCGAGCGGCCGGCGCAGCCTTCCAGGCAGTACTGCTCGAAGCCCGAGCGCGACTGGCCGGCGGCGACGGCGACGGCGACGTCGGGGTTGCTGGCGCGATACCACGCCTCGTCGAACCAGATGACCGGGCTGAGGCCGGCGGGCTGGCCGTGCGCCAGGTAGTGGGCGCGCACGGCCTCGGCGGGCGGTTCGGCCGACCCCTCCGCCGCCAGGGCCGCGCGGACCTGCGGATGGGCGGCCAGGTACCAGGCCGGGTCGAACACGCACCACAATGCCGGCGCCTCGGCCAGCGGTAGCAGGTATTCGTTCAGCCTGTCCATGGCGGCCCTAGCGCCGGCGGGTGGTGTGGACGATGCCGTCCTTTTCCAGGGCGGCGATCTCCTCGGCGGTGAAGCCGTGCCGGGCCAGCACCTCCTCGGAATGCTCGGCGAATCGCGGGGGCACGCCGCGGGTGCCGCCAGGGGTGCGCGAGAGCTTGATCGGCGTGCCCAGGCCGCGATAATCGCCCAGTTCAGTGACCATCTCGCGCGCCGCCGTGTGGTCCGCCGCCATCGAGACATCCACCGGGCGGACCGGCCCGGCGGGCAGGCCCATCTTCAGCAGCTTCATGCACAGCGCCTCGCCGTCCTGCGCAACCAGGGTGGCGGCGAAGGCGTCGATCAGCGCCTGCCGGTTGGCCAGGCGGTCGGCGTTGCTGAGGAAGCGCGGGTCCGCGGCGAGGCCCGGCACGCCCAGCGCCTCGCACAGCTTGCGGAACTGGCCGTCATTGCCCGAGGCGAGGAAGATCTCGCAGGTGGCGGTCTGGTATTTCTCGTAGGGCGCGAGGTTGGGATGCGGGTTGCCGGTGGGCATGGGCCGGCGGCCGTTGAGGAAGAAATTGGCCGCCTGCGGGTGCAGCAGCGCCATGCCGCAATCATGCAGCGTCATGTCCAGGAATTGGCCGCGGCCGGAGCGGTGGCGCTCGTTCAGCGCCATCAGGATGGCGATGACCGAGTACAGGCCGGTGGCGAGATCGACGATCGGCGTGCCCATGCGCATCGGGCCGGTGGAAGGGTCGCCGTTGATGCTCATCAGGCCGGTCATGGCCTGCAGGATTGCGTCGTAGCCGGGCAGGCCGCCCATCGGGCCGTGGCCGCCGAAGCCGGAGACGCGGCAATGGATCAGGCCGGGGAATTTCGGCTCCAGGTCGGCCTCGTAGCCCAGGCCCCATTTGTCCATGCCCCCGGGCTTGAAGTTCTCCACCAGGATGTCCGCGCCCTCCAGCAGGCGCAGCAGCACCTTGCGGCCCTCCGGCTTGCCGAGGTCGAGCGACAGGGAGTGCTTGTTGCGGTTGACGCCGATGAAATAGCTGGCGTCCCGGGTGCCGTCCTCGTGCTCGACGAACGGGGGGCCCCAGTCGCGTACCTCGTCGCCCTGCGGCGGCTCGATCTTGATGACATCGGCGCCGTGGTCGGAGAGGATCATGGTGCAGTACGGGCCGCCGAGGACGCGGGTGAGGTCGATCACCTTCAGCCCGGCCAGCGCGCCGGCCGATTTGGCCAGGCCCTTGCCGGTGGCGGCCGGCGGTGCGGATGCGTCGTTCATGCGGCTCTCCAGCAGGCTGCGATCAGTCTGCCGTCACACACCGAACCGGGCCGCGCGTCAAGCCGGGTGAGTCAGAGCCGGCCCATCAGCAGCAGCAGCACCACAACGATCAGGATCACGCCGATGCCGCCGCTGGGATAGTAACCCCAGCCGGCGCTGTGCGGCCAGGTGGGCAGGACGCCGAGCAGGATGAGTACGAGGATGATCAGGAGAATGGTGCCAAGGCTCATGGCGGGTATCCCTGTGCGGTTCGCGGCGAGGTGCGCCGCCGAGGCGCGGGGCCGCCCCCCCGGTTCCACCCTTGCCTCGCGGTGGCGCAGCTACGATAGGCCGCGACGCGGCGGCGCCGGCACCGCCGGAAACTACCCAGGCGGCCGGATGGGCCGCAACCCGCCCGCCGGAACCGTGGGAGCGGGTGCGGCGACGGCGGATGCCGTGGTCTCGGGCGCGGCCGCCGCAAGCGCCAGGCGGGCCAGCGCCGGCAGCGAGGTGGCGCCGGTTTTGTGCATGATCGCGGCGCGGTGGTTCTCCACGGTGCGCTGGCTGATGCCAAGGTCGGCGGCGATGTTCTTGCTGGGCTGCCCGGCCAGGACGAGGTGCATGATCTCGTGCTGCCGGGGCGTGAGGCCGGCGAGATGCTTCGTCGCATCGGTACGCCAGGCGAGTTGCTTGTCCGCGTCGCGGGCGCGGTCCAGTGCCTGGTTCACCGCGATGCGCAGCTCGTTGTAGCCGACCGGCTTGACGATGAAGTCCAGCGCGCCCGCCCGCATGGCCAGCACGGCCAGCGGCAGGTCCCCGTGGCCGGTGATCATGATGGATGGCAGCGGGTCGGCCTTTGCCTGCATGCGCCGCAGCAGGTCCAGCCCGCTCATCCCCGGCAGGTGGGCATCGACCAGCAGGCAGGCGGCGTGGCCGGGGCGATAGGCGTTGAGGAACGCCTCGGCGCTGGGATAGGCCTGCACGACGATGCCGTCCGCCTGGAACACGTCGCGGATGTCCACGCAGATCTGGCGGTCGTCGTCCACGAGATAGATCATGCCCGGCGCGCCGGCGCCCGGAGCGGGCCGCTGCACGGCGCCGTTACTGACCACCGCCGGCGGCAATGCGAGCAGGAGCCGGATGGTGTCGGTCAGGTCGGACAGCCGGACCGGCTTGGTCAGCCGGGTGCAGCTGGCGCCGGCGACGTCGCGCAGCGTATCGGCGGAGATGTCGCCGGTGAGGATGATCGCCGGGATCTCGCGCTTGAAGCGCCGCCGCAGTTCCGCCGTCAGTAGCAGGCCGTTCATGCCGCCCGGAAGGTTGAAGTCGGCAAGGATCAGGTCCGGCGGCGCTTGGCTGTCGTTGATCAGCTCCAGGGCCGCCGCGCTGTCGGCCGCCTGCATGACGGCATGCCGCTGATCGATCAGCGAAATCTCCAGCAGGTCGCGCAGATCGGCGTCGTCCTCGACCAGCAGGATGCGGGCGCGCGGCTCGACGGCACCCGGGCGGGCGGACTCCAGCGGCGGCACGTCATACGGCGTGGCGCCGGTGCCCGAGGTGGCATTCACCGCGATCGCGAACACCGAGCCCCGGCCGGGCCGCGAGCGCACGGTGACGGGGTGGTCCAGCAGGTGGCCCAGGTGGCGGACGATCGACAGGCCGAGGCCGAGGCCGCCTTGGCGGCTGGAGAGATCGGTGTCGAGCTGGCGGTATTCCTCGAAGATGGTTTGCAGAGACCCGCTCGGGATGCCCGAGCCGGTGTCCCACACCTCGATCAGCGCCTTGTCGCCGCGGCGGCGGCAGCCCAACAGCACCTTGCCGCGCTTCGTGTATTTCAGGGCATTGGACAGCAGGTTGCGGACCATCTGCTCCAGCAGCGCCGCATCGGTGGTGACCATGAGGCTGCAATGTACCGCGCGCAGTTCCAGCCCCTTGGCCTGCGCCTGGTACAGGAACTCCGAATGCAGGCGCCGCAGCAGGTCCTCGATCGGGAAGGTGGTGATCTCCGGCGTGACGATGCCGGCCTCGATCTGGTTGACGTCAAGCAATGCATTCAACATGTTCGACATCGTTCCGAGGGTTGTATCGAGGCGGGCGACCAGCTTCCGGCCGACGTCGCCCTGGACGGCCTTCGCCAGCAGCCCCTGCAACAGGGTGAGCGTTTGCAGCGGCTGGCGCAGGTCGTGGCTGGCGGCGGCGAGGAAGCGGGTCTTGGCGCGGGTGGCCTGCTCGGCCTGCCGCTTGGCCACCTCCAGCGCAAGGGTGACGCGCTTGCGCTCCGTGATGTCGGCGAAGGTGATCACGACGCCTTCCGTGCCGGTGTCGGCGGTGCGGTAGGGCATGATCCGGCGGGAGAACCACACGTCGCCCGCGCCCTCGATCTCGCACTCGATGGCCGTCTGCGTGCGCAGCACCGTGCGGGCGTCGCCCAGCAGCGCCGGGTCGGCGACGACCGGCCGGAGGTCGGCGAGAGGGCGACCGATATCGCCGGAAATCACGTTGAACACCCTGCGCACGGCGGGGGTGAACAGGCGGATGCTCAGCGCGGAGTCGAGAAACAGCGTCGCCACGTCGGTGCTGTAGAGCACGTTCTGCAGGTCGTTCGCCGTGGTGCGCTGGCGCTCCAGGGTTTCCTGCAGCTGGCTGTTCAGCGCGGTGAGTTCCTCGTTGAGGGATTGCAACTCCTCCTTCGATGTCATCAGCTCCTCGTTGGTGGACTGGAATTCCTCGTTCGCCGACATCGTCTCTTCGGCGATGCCTTTCTGTTCCTGATGGGCGATCTCGAGGTTGTGGATCGCGCCCTGCAGCTCGGCGTGGGTGGTTTCCAGCTCCAGCTCCGCCACGCGGGACTGCTCCTGCTCGCTCGGCAGGCCGGCTGCGACCGGCGGGCGCACCGGCTCGTCGACGAAGCAGATCAGCAGCAGCCGCTCGTTGTCGCTGACCACCGGCTGCACCACGATGCGGAACGCGAGGAGGGTGCCCAGGTGCGTCGTCCGCCCGCCGGTGACCTCCACGCGCGTGCCGCGCTGGGTCGCCTGCTGGATCGCCGAGCGCAGCTTGGTACGGGTTTCCTGGCGGGCCATCGCCGGCAGGTCGAAGGTGGGTTGGCCAGGGGCTATGCGCAGGTAGCGGTCGGTCGGGCCGAGCGAGAAAAGGCATTCGTTCTTGTCGTTGATCAGCACCGCCGCCGGCGCGTATTCCTCCAGGATCAGCCGGTGGCACAGCTCGGCCAGCGCGGCCTGGCGCACAGGTTGCTGGCCGCGCCCCACGCCGGCGATGACCCGGCCGGTGCCGCCGGTGGCGGCGACGAAACCGTAGTCTTGCTGCCGGTCGCGCCCGATCTGGCGGTACAGCCTCGCGGTTTTGGAGAGGATCTCGAAGCGGCCGTCGGCGTTGCCGATGGTCTCCGAGCCGCCCAGCAACAGCAGGCCGCCGCCGCGCAGCGCGAAATGGAACAGGGAGATGACCTTGGCCTGCGCCTCGGGGCGCAGGTAGATCAGCAGGTTGCGGCAGGACACCATGTCGAGGCGGGAGAATGGCGGGTCGGTCAGCACGTCATGCGGCGTGAAGATCACCGAGGCGCGCAGCTCAGGGATCACGCGGTAGCCGAGGTCCTCCTTGATGAAGAAGCGCGCCAGCCGCTCCGGCGAGACGTCGGCGGTGATGGTGGCGGGGTAGAGCCCTTCGCGGGCGGCGACGATGGCGTCGGTATCGATGTCGGAGGCGAAGATCGTCAACTTGATGTGCCGGGTGGCGGCGGTGAGCTGCTCCTGGAACAGGATGGCGAGCGAATAGGCTTCCTCGCCGGTGCTGCAGCCGGGGACCCAGATCCGGATCGGCCGGTCGGTGACATGGTCGTGCAGCAGCGCGGGGATGGTTTCCGCCGCCAGCGCGGCGAAGACCTTGGGATCGCGGAAGAAGCTGGTGACGTTGATCAGCAGGTCCTTGGCCAGCAGGTCGCGTTCGGCGGCGTCGGCCGTCAGCATGGCGTGGTAGAGGTCGAGGCGGGTCGCCTTGATCCCGGCCATGCCCATCCGCCGCTCGATCCGCCGGCGCAGCGTGCCTTTCTTGTACAGGCGGAAATCATGCGGGGTCTGTGCGAGCAGCAGCTCGATGATCGCGGTCAGCCAGTCGCCCGCACGTTGATCGGATTCGATATCGCCCTCGGTGGCGGTGGCGCGCGAACTGGCGAACTGGGCCAAGGCGCGCGGCATGTCGGCAATCGCCAGGACGTGGTCCACCATGCCGGTTTCGACGGCGCTGCTCGGCATGCCGTTGAAGGCGGCTTCCGCGAGGGCTTGCGCGATGACCAGTCCCTTTGCGTTGTGGACGGATTGCAGGCCGAGGCTGCCATCGCCGCCGGTGCCGGACAGCACCACGCAGGCGGTGCGAGGGCCCGCATCGGCGGCCAACGAATTGAGCAGGTAGTCGAAGGGCAGCCAGGCACCGTGGCGGGCGTTGGGTTGCGACAGCAGCAGGGTATCCGCCCGGATCGATAGGTAGGTACCCGGTGGGATCACGTAAAGATGGTCGGGCTGGACCGCCATCCCATCCGCGGCCTGCCTCACCGGCATCTCAGTGTGCCGCGACAGCAACTCCACAAGCATGCTGTCATGCGTCGGGTCGAGGTGCTGGATCAGGACGAAGGCCATGCCGGAGGTGGGGGGCAGCACGTCGAGCAGTTTGCCGCAGGCCTCCAACCCGCCCGCGGATGCGCCGATCGCGACGATCGGGAATGACCCGGCAGGCTGGGCGCGCGCCGAACGCCGGGCGAGGGGCGGGCCGGCACCTGGCTCGCGGTTGTCTGACACGTGCGATGGTTCCTCCGGGCGTTTCGATGGCGCGCCCCCCGCCGAATTCAACGCACACTTCTATCATGGTCCTGGATGGGTGCGGGACCGGCCCGCGCGCCCAGGTTCAGCCATCAATGCGCTCGCGTCTTGGCAGGCGGCTACAAAGGGTATGAAGGGCGTTTTGCCCTGTCATATGGCCTCTGTGACGGGGGCCTAGGTAGGTCCGGAAATTACTCATATCGAATTAATATCGTGACAGCAAGCCTGATAGCACCTTCGGAAACTACGCTACCCGACGTTGGCAGTCACGTTTCAGTGACGATTAAATGAAGAAATATTTATGTTCGCTGCACCGGATTCGCAAAAGGCCCTTTGATGCGCCCCCGGCGTATGCGATCCGAACCGCGTTATGTCAGCGATATGCAATCGAATCAAAATCTTATGCTATCAGCTTCCGCGCCGCAGTTTACCGGGTGCACGTGGGTGGCCGATACGGATTTCCCCCGTGCCGGCCTCGCAATGTCCAGATGGCTCGAACAAAAGCGCGACCGGTGCTTCCGTGGCACCGGCATGCTCGACGGCCGGTTAACGCCGCGCCCGGCCGACGATTTGCGTCGGGTTCACGAAGCGCAACGCGATCAGAAGCCAGACGAGGGTGGTCACCATATAGATCACCGCCATCGCGTCGATCGATTGCCCCGCCCGCACGCCCGCTGCGTACACTGCGTAGTAAAGCGCCACCACCAGGGTCTGGCTGGTCGGGCCGTCGGTGAAGAAGGTCAGTTCGAACATGGCGATCGTGCGTACCAGTACCAGCAGCAACGCCGCCAGGATGCCCGGCGCCAGCAGTGGTGCCAGCACATGGATGAACAGCCGCAATGTGCCCGCGCCGAACACCCGAGCCGCCGCCTCCACCCGCGGGTCGATCTGCTCGATGAACGGGATCATCACCAGGATGACGAACGGCACCGTCGGCACCAGGTTGGCGAGGATGACGCCGGAGATCGAGCCGGCCAGCCCCGCCCGGTAGAGCACCGTGGCCAGCGGGATGCCGAAGGTGATCGGCGGCACCAGCAGCGGCAACAGGAACAGCAGCACCACCAGGCGCTTGCCGGGAAACTCGCGCCGCGCCAGCGCATAGGCCGCCGGCACCCCGAGCAGGCCGGACAGCACCACCACCGCGCCCACCACCTGGAAGGTGGTGAACAGCACGTCGCCGAGCTGGAACTCGTCCCAGGCGGAGAAATACCACTTGGTTGTGAAACCCTGCGGCAGCCAGGTGTTGAACCAGCGCGTGCCGAGCGAGTTCACCACCACCGCCGCGATCATCGCGAGCAAATTGAGGACGAAAAACCCCACCAGCACCCAGACCGAGGACGCCCACAGCCGGGCCGATACCGTCTCACCGCGCCGCATCATCGCCTCACCCCTTCCCGCCGCCGGCGGGGCCGCGATAGACCAGCACCCGCGCGCCCAGCACCGCCGCCACGATGATGAGCTGCGAGAAGCCCATGATCATCGCGATCGCCGAGGCCATCGAGTAGTCGTACTGCTCGAACGCCGCGGTGTAGGCGGCGATCGAGATCACCCGCGTCACCCCGGCCGGCGCGCCGAGCAGCACGGCGGAGGGAAACACCGAGAAGGTCTGCACGAAGGACAGGCAGAAATTGATCGCCAGTCCCTGCGCCAGGAGCGGCAGCACGATGTGGCGGAAGCGCGACCGTGTATCGGCGCCCAGCGTGGAGGCGGCGCGCTCCAGCGACGGGTCGATGCCGCTGACGTAGGAAAGAGTGAGCAGGAAGGTGAAGGGAAAGCCGGAGATGAACAGCGAGATGAACACCCCCCAATAATTATGTACCAGCCGTATCGGGTGCGACACCAGCCCGAACCCCATCAACGCCCGGTTCAGCCAGCCCTGCGGGCCAAGATACAGCAGCAGCCCCTCGGCGATCAGCACCGTACCCAGCGTGATCGGCAGCACCAGGATGGCGGTCAGCAGCCGCTGGCGGTGCATCCGGCGCACCCGCATGGCCACGGGGATGGACAGCAGGATGTTGAGCAGGGTGGCCGGCACGGCGAGCCAGAGGGTCTTGCCGATGGTGCCGTAGAGGAAGGGGTCGGAGAAGAATTTCGCGTAATTGGCCAGCCAGCCCCCGGCCTTGGGCTGCAGCGACAGCACCAAGCCATAGAGGAACGGGTAGACGAACAGCGCCACCACGAACAGCGCCGCCGGCAGCACCAGCAGGGTCACCCCGTCGATGCCGCGCCGGGACAGCGCCAGGCGCAGCGGCATGGCGCCCGCCTGCCGGACGCTCACGCCGGCCCCCGCGGATACACCAGCACCCGCGCGGCGTCGGCGCCAAGGCGCAGCGTCTCGCCCGGCGCCACCCGGATGTCGGAGCGGAAATACAGCTCCGTGCCCTCCGCGGTGGCGGCGATGCCGTAGAAATCGCGGCCGCGATATTCGGCCGCGGTGACGCGCGCGGCCAACGGGCCGTCGGCGCGGGGGGTCAGGTCGTCCGGGCGGATGGCGACGATGGCGGCCTCGCCATCCAGTGCCTCGGCGGCGATACCGTGCAGCTCGGCCGCACCGATGCGCGCGGTGACCTCGGCCCCGCCGGCCGCCACCACCCGCGCCGCCAGCTGGTTGCGGAACCCCATGAAGGCGGCGACATCGGCGTGCGCCGGGCGGGCGTACAGCTCCTCCGGCCGGCCGACCTGGCGCACCCGCCCGTCGCGCATCACCACGATGCGGTCGGCCAGCGACAGCGCCTCGTCCTGGTCGTGGGTCACGTAGATGGTGGTGGAGCCGACCAGGTCGTGGATGCGGCGGATCTCGGCGCGCATCTCCAGCCGCAGCTTGGCGTCCAGGTTGGAGAGCGGCTCGTCCATCAGCACCAGCGGCGGCTCGATCACGATCGCCCGGGCGATCGCCACGCGCTGCTGCTGCCCGCCGGAAAGCTGGCCGGGCAGCTTTCCGGCCTGGTCGCCCAGCCGCACCAGGGCCAGCGCCTCGGCCACCAGGCGCGCGGCCTCAGCCCCGCGCCGGCCCTGCATGCGCAGCCCGAAACCGACATTGCGCTCCACGCTCATATGCGGGAACAGCGCGTAGTTCTGGAACACCATCCCGAAGCCGCGTGCCTCGGGCTTGAGATGGTCGATCTGCTTGTCGTCGAGCCAGATGCTGCCGCCGGTCAGCGGCAGCAGTCCGGCGAGGCAGTTCAGCGCCGTGGATTTGCCGCAGCCCGAGGGGCCGAGCAGGGCGATGAACTCGCCCCGTCCGACATCGAGCGTCACCTCCTGCAACGCGTTGAGGGTGCCGAAATCGCGGCTCACCCGGTCGAGCCGCAGGCGGCGGAAATCGCGCGACGCTGAAACCATGTCCCGAAGCTCCGGCTATTTCGACTTGGCGGCGCCGATCTGCTCGTCCCAGCGGTTGAACGCATAGACGAGCTGGTCGGGCAGCAGCGGTAGTTCCTGGGGGTGGCTGGTGATCAGGCTGGCGTATTCGGGGCGGCCGTATTCCGCGATCACCTTCTGGCTCGACTCCGGCGCCATCGACAGCGGCACGTCCTTCACTGCCGGACCGGGGTAGAAATAGCCGTCGTCATAGGTGGTGGCCTGCGCCGGCTTGGACAGCAGGTAGGCCAGCATGTCGACCAGCACCGCCACCTTGGCCGGGGGCACGCCCTTGGGGATGCACATGTAATGCGCGTCCAACACCCAGTGGAAGCCATCCAGCGCCGCCACCTTGGCCTCCTTCGGCACAACGCCCAGCGCGCGCGGGTTGATGTCCCAGCCCATCTGGGTCGGGATCATGTCGCGCGAGCCCTCGCCCAGTTCCTTCAGCACCGGCGCGGTGCCGGAGGGGTAGTATTCGATGTGCTGGCCGAGCTCCTTCAGATAGGCCCAGGTCTTGTCCCAGCCGTTCTTCGGGTCGTGCGGGTCCTTGTCGCCGAGGATATACGGCAGCCCCATCATGAAGATACGGCCGGGGCCGGAATTGGCCGGGCGGGCATAGATGAAGCGGTTGTTGTTCGCCTTGGCCCAGTCCAGCAGTTCGGCCGCGGTCTTCGGCGGCGTCTTCACCTTGTCCGGCATGTATTCCAGCAGCGGCCCGGCCGGGCAGAACACGATGCACACGCCCTGGTTCTGCGCCAGCCCCTGCATCGCCTTGGCGCCCGGCAGGTAGATGTCGTCCAGATTGGGCAGCTTGGCGGCGAAGTTGGGCAGCATCGGCTGCAGCAGCTTCTGGTCGATGCCGGCCGACAGCATGTCGATCCCGGTCAGCACCGCGTCGATATCCACCCGCCCGGCATCCTGCTGCGCCTTGATCTTGCCGGGCAGTTCCGGCGCCGGCGCCTTGGCGAAGGTGACGCGCGAGACGAGCTTGGGGTGGGCGTGCCAATAGGCCTCGATGGCCTTCTGGGTCAGCGCCAGGTTGCCCGCGACATCGACGATGTTGAGCGACACCGGCGAGCTGGGCAGCGGCGGCACCTGGGCGCGCGCGCCGGTGATGCTCCCGGTGACACCGAGGGTCGCTATGCCGGCGGCGCCGCCGAGCAGGCCGCGGCGGGTGTGGATGAAAGCGGTCATGTGTTTCCTCCCTTGTTGGTTGGCCGGGCTTGATGCCGGTCGTGGTATTCAAGGCGTCGTCGCTGGGGCGCCGTCAGCCGCGCGGCTTGCCCCCTCCGAACGCGGCGGCGCGGTGCAGCCGGGTCTGGACGTAGACGAACTCGCCCTCGGTGCCCGGCTCGTAGCCGCCGCTGGCGATCGAGACGTTGCGCTGGCTGGGGTAGCGGGCCACCGCCTCCTCGTTGATGTCCACGCCGAGGCCGGGGACGTTCGGCACCAGCAGGTGCCCGCCTTCCAGCACCGGCGGCGCCGAGATCACCTCGTTGCGGCCGGCCCAGTCGCCCTCGATGCGCTCGAGCATCAGCGCGTTGGGGATGGCGGCCAGCAGATGCAGGGCGGCGAACTCGGCGATCGGGCCCAGCGTGCCAGAATGCGGTGCCACCATGATGTGGTGCGCCTCGGCCATGCCGGCGAGCTTCTTCATCTGGGTCAGGCCGCCGGCGCGGCCGGTGTCGGGCTGGATCACGTCGACGATCTCGCGCTCCACCATCTGCCGCCAGCCCCAGATCGTCGCCAGCCGCTCGCCGGCGGCGATCGGGATCGCCACCTGGTCGGCCACGCGGGCCAGATTGTCGATGTTCTCCGGCGCCACCGGGTCTTCCAGGAACAGCAGGTGGTACGGCTCCAGCGCCCGGCCGAGCACGATGGCGTCCTTCGGCGTCATCCATGGCGGGCCGTGCAGGTCCACCATGATGTCCATCTCGTCGCCCACCGCGTCGCGGATGGCGGCGACCTTGCGCAGCGGATCGCGCACGCCGCCGGTCTTCACCGCGCCGATGCCGCGCGCCCGCAGCGCCAGGGCCACTTCCGGCGTCGAGGCATGGGCATAGATGCGCACGCGGTCGCGCACCTGGCCGCCGAGCAGGTTCCACACCGGCGTGCCGAGCGCCTTGCCCTTGATGTCCCACAGCGCCATGTCGATGCCCGCCATGGCGCCGGCGCCGACCACGCCGGTGACGCCGTGCGCCATCTGCGCCACCAGCATCTTCTGCCAGAGCTTCTCGATATGGGCGGGGTCCTCGCCCACCAGCACGCCGGCGAGGTCGCGCACCGCCGCCTCGATCACCCGCGGCCAGCCGGAGCACTCGCCGACGCCGTAGATCCCCTCGTCGGTCAGCACCTTCACGAACAGCCAGTTGCGCGAGCCGGTCTGGTGGCCCTTGCCATCCGACGCCCAGGCGCTGTCCGACGGCGCGCCGGCCTGCATCAGGAAGGTCTTGATCTCGGTGATCTTCATCGGCCTTGGCGATCCTCGAACGGGCTGCGGACAGCGTTGGGGTTGCAAGCGGGGTTGGGGTTGCAAGCGGGGTTGGGGTTACGAACGGCCGGCGGCGCGCGGCGGCCGGCCGGGAATGGTGCCGGTGGGCTCGTCGAAATAGCCGGCATTGGCCTCGGTCAGCACCGCCACCGAGCGGAACAGCCCGCGCAGATGCGCGCGCATCGCCGCCACCGCGCCGGCGCCGTCGCGCTGGGCGAGGCGGTCGATGATCAGGCTGTGCTCGGCGATGACGGTGGGCCGCTTGCGCACCAGGCGCATCGACAGGTAGCGCACCCGGTCCATCTGCGTCTTGGCAAGTTCCACCTGGCGCCAGGCATTGGGATGGCCGGCGATCTCCATGATCAGCGCGTGCATCCGCTCGTCCGAGGCGAAGAAGCCCTCATAGTCCTGGTCGTGGTCCAGCGCCTGCTGCTCCGCCAGCACCGCCGCCAGCGCCTGCGCCTGTGCCGCGTCGATCCGCTCCGCCGCCCGCTCCACCGCCGCGCATTCGAGGGCCTCACGGACGAACTGGCTGTCGAGCGCGTCGCGAAGCAGGATCGGCGCGACGAACGAACCGTATTGCGGGTAGATCTCGACCAGCTTCTCTTCCGCCAGCTTGATCAGCGCCTCACGGACCGGCGTGCGCGAGACGGCGAAGCGCTGCGAGATCTCCTGTTCGGAGAGCAGAGTGCGCGGCGCGAGCTGGTTGGTGATGATCTCGCGCCGCAGGATGGCGTGGATCTGGATGGCGATTGTCTGGCGGCGCAGGGGCAGCGCCGCCGGCGCGGGTGCACTGGTCACCTCGTCCTCTGCCGCGGCACGCGAAACCGGCCTGTTGCGCTGCAATATTCCCTCCCACGGGCGTTGGCCGCTTGCACGGCTCATCGTGTCGCCACACTACCATATTAGTATGGCAAGCTGTCAACCGCCTTGCCTGGCAGCGGCGACGGGCCACCCGTCGGTACATTCCGGTTCTGACATTATCGCTCACGCCCCCACTTGCAGTGGCAGGGCGCCGGGCAAACCGCCGAGCCCACGGATACTGGAAAACACCACATGAAGAAGTCTTTGTTCGGCGCCACCGCTGCGCTGCTGCTGCTCGCCGGCGCGGCGATGGCGCAAACCACCACCACGCAAAGCACCACCACCGTCACGCCGCCCATGCCCACGCCGCTGATCGACCCGCTGCCCGCCGGAACCCTCAGCACCTCGCGCGAGCAGAAGGTGGTGAACCCCGACGGGTCGCGGAGCAGTTCCAGCGCGACGACCTACCGCAACACCAACGGCGTCGCCTCCGACAGCCTGACCACGTCCACCACGACTCCCGCACCGGCCACGTCGTCCACGACGACGACCAAGACGACCATCAAGAACTGATCCAGGGGAACATCCAGATGACCAACAGGATCATGCGGCTGCTGCCGGCCGCCCTGCTGCTCGGCGCGACCGCGCTGACCGTCGCCTGCACGGCCAGCCCGACCACGACCACCACCGAACAGACCACCACGCGGCAGAGCATGCCGGTGGCGCCCACCACCACGACCACCACGACCAGGACGCTGCAGACCCCGTGAGCCGCGGCGAGTGCGCTGGCCCATTCGGAAGATTCAGCATGAGTCAGCGCACTGGCTTGATTTGGTGGGCCGATTCAGCCAACGGGCTGAAGTGCCCGCTGGCATCGGACCGCTAGCAGCCTGCTACGGCAAGACCTTGCCGGGGTTCATCAACCCGGCAGGGTCGATCGCCCGCTTGATCGCCCGCATCAGCGCCAGCTCCGCGCCGCCGCGCCAGTCGGGCATCATGTAGGGCTTCAGCTTGCCCACCCCGTGCTCGGCCGAGAAACTGCCATCCAGGTCGCGCACCACGGCGCAGACCGTGTCCATGATGGCGTGGTCCCGCGCCAGGAAGGCGCTCGCCGCCATATCCACCGGCTGTTCGAGGTTGAAGTGGATGTTGCCGTCGCCCATGTGGCCGAACGGCACCACCCGGATGCCCGGCAGCAGCGCCTCGCAGGCGGCGGTGGCGCGGCGGATCAGTTCCGGCACCCTGGATACCGGCACCGACACATCGTTCTTGATGCTGGCGCCCTCGCGCTTCTGCGCCTCGGAATGCTCCTCGCGCAGGCGCCAGATGGCCGCGCGCTGGGCGGCGCTCTCGGCGACCACCGCATCGGCCATCTCGCCCGCCTCCAGCGCCGCCTCCAGCACCGCCTCCAGCATGGCCCGCAGGTCGGCACCGGGCCGGGGGGTGGCCAGGTCGATCAGCGCATAATGTTCGGCGCGGGCGGCGAGCGGCAGCACGGCGCCGGGGATGTGTTTGAGCACGAAATCCATCCCCAGGCCGGACATGTACTCGAATGCGTTGACCGACGCCGGGTCGTGGCGATGGAAGCGGGTGAACAGCGCCAGCGCGGCCTCCGGCGAGGCCACCGCGCACAGCGCCACCTCGCTCTGCGCCGGCCGGGGCACCAGCTTCAGCACGGCGGCGGCGATCACGCCCAGCGTGCCCTCGGCGCCGACGAACAACTGGCGCAGGCAATAGCCGGTGTTGTCCTTGCGCAGCCGGCGCAGGCCGTTCCACACCTGCCCGTCCGGCAGCACCACCTCCAGCCCCAGCACCAGGTCGCGCGCATTGCCGTAGCGGACCGTGTTGTTGCCGCCGGCATTGGTGGACAGGATACCCCCCACCTGCGCCGTGCCCTCCGAGCCGATCGACAGCGGCAGCAGGCAGCCGGCCGCCTCGGCGGCGTCCTGCGCGGCCTTCAGCGTGGCGCCCGCCTCAATGGTCAGGGTCTGGTCCACCGCGTCCACCGCCCGCACCCGGTTCATGCGCGACAGGCTCAGCACCAGCTCGCTGCCGTCCTCGGCCGGCACCGCGCCGCCCACCATGGAGGTGTTGCCCCCCTGCGGCACCAGCGCCACCCGCGCCGCCGCGCAGGCCGCCACCACGGCGGCGAGCTGCGCGGTGCTGGCCGGGCGCACCACCGCGCCGGTTCGGCCGTGGTACAGCCGGCGCCAGTCCTCGGCATAGGGCGCGGTATCGGCCGGGTCGGTCAGCAGCCCGGCGGGTCCGACGATGTCGGCGAGTTGCGCCAGGAGCGCGGCGGCGGGAGCAGCGGTGTCGGGCATGGCGGTACCTCCGCCGCCAGGGTATCTGGGTCGCGCCCCAGGTCAATTCAGGAGCCCTCGGATGTCCCCCGATGTCGAGATCGTCACCACTGCCGCCCGCCCCGACCTGATCCCGGTCGCCGCCGAGTGGATCTGGCGTGAATGGGGCATCCGCCGGGGCCGCGCCCTGGCGGCGGTGGCCGCGCGCATGGCCGCGCGCACCGCTCCATGCGGGCCGGAGCAGAGCATCGTGCTGCTGGATGGCGGCGTGCCGGCGGCCACCGCCAGCCTGGTGCACCAGGACCTCGACGCGCGTCCGGACCTGACCCCCTGGCTGGCCAGCGTGTTCGTCCATCCGGATTTCCGCGGCCGGGGCCATGCCCCACGCCTGGTGCGCTCCATCGAGGCCAGTTGCGCCGCCGCCGGGGTGGCGACGCTGTACCTCAACAGCCACACCGCCGTTCCGCTGTACGCGAAGCTCGGCTGGCAGCCAATCGGCAGCGCGGCGGATCTCGATACGGTCGTGACGGTGATGCGCCGCGACCTGGCGTTGCGCGGCTGATCGCGGCGGCGGTGCCTGTCAGAATATTTTACACTACCGCTGCGACCGCCGGGACAAGCCACTGAAATCACGAACTGGCATGACGTTTGCGTGACACCTGCCACCTCGTTCAGGTGGGAGTATGATTCGATGTCGTCTCGTTTTGCCTGCCCTGTCCTGCGGGTCGCGGCCCTGCTGCTGACACTCTGCGGCGCCCTGGCGCCCTGCGGCGCCGCACGGGCTGCCGGCGTCACCCCGGCCAAGCAAGTCCTGTCGGAATGGTCGCCGGCATCCACGGCGGCCGACCCGCATCATGCGCCGCGGCTATTCAGCGTGCCGAACGTCGCGGTGGTGACGCTGGGGCTGACCTGGGTGGTGCTGATGCGACGCCGCCGGCGCTGACGCCTGGAGTGTAATCGCCGCAGGTTGAAGCAACCGGAGGCGTGAATCACACGAGAAAACAAAGGGCTAGATTCTCTCAGGTGCTTCTGTCAGTAACTGGCAGACTCTAGGCCAGCGCGGCGGGGTCGTCGCGCGGCGCCGCGGCGCGGCGCAGCCGGTCGTTGATTGCCAGACCCAGCCCGGTCGCCGGTATCGGCATCACCGCGATCGCCCGCACCCCGCCCGCCGCGTCCAGCGCGCGCAGGCCGGCGAACAGCCGGCACGCCGCCTCCACCACATCGCCGGCGGCGCTGAGCTGGAACACCGCCCCGGCGCCGTCCAGCGGCGGTCCGAACGCCAGCAGCGCCTCGTCGGCCGCCACCGTCCGCGCCGCCAGCCGCACCGGCAGCGACGGCGCGTAATGCGACAGCAGCATCCCGGGCGAGCGCGGCGCGCCCTTGGCATGTGCGGCCTCCGGGAGGCGCACCGGGCCCACCACCGCCTCGATCGCCTCGCGCGTGGCGCCGCCGGGGCGCAGCAGCACCGGCTGGCCTCCGCTCAGGTCCAGCACGGTGGATTCCACCCCCACACGGCACGGCCCGCTGTCCAACACGGCGGCGATCCGCCCGCCCAGCCCGGCCATGACATGCGCGGCCGTGGTCGGGCTGACCTGCCCAGACCGGTTGGCCGAGGGGCCGGCCACCGGGCGGCCGGCGGCACGCAGCAGCGCCAGCGCGGCCGCGTGCGCCGGCACCCGCACGGCCTGCGTCGCCAGCCCGGCCGCGGCCAGCAGCGCCACCCGGCAGCCGGGCCGGCGCGGCAGCACCAGGGTCAGCGGCCCGGGCCAGAACGCCTCGGCCAGCCGCCGCGCCACCGGCGGCGCCTCCACGTCCTCGAACGCCGCCTCGGCCTCCGGGTAGTGGCAGATCAGCGGGTTGAAGCGCGGCCGGCCCTTGGCGGCGAACACCGCCGCCACTGCGCGCTCGTTGGTGGCGTCCGCCCCCAGGCCATAGACCGTCTCGGTGCCGAAACCGACCAGTTCGCCCGCCCGCAGCAGCGCCGCCGCGCGGGCGATGCCGGCGGCGTCGGCCGCCAGCAATTCGGTTGCGGTCACGTCCGGCCGGTCGCCAGGAAATGCGGGTTGCGCCAGTCCGGCTTGCCATAGGTGAGCGGCGCCCCGGTCTCCATCACCAGCACCTGCCCGCCGGCCGCCTCCAGCACCGCCTGGGCGGCCGCGGTGTCCCATTCCATGGTGGGTCCGAAGCGCGGATACAGGTCGGCCCCCCCCTCCGCCACCCGGCAGAACTTCAGCGCCGAGCCGACATTGATCACGTCCACCACGCGCCGCCCCTGCAGGAAGGCGTCCAGCCGCGCCGCGTCGCCGTGCGAGCGGGAGGCGACCACCACCACGCCCGCTTCGGGCGGCAGGCGGGCGGCGATCGGCCGCTTGCCCTGCGCATCGTGCCGCCAGGCGCCCACGCCGACGATGCCGCCCCACAGCACCCCGGCCGCCGGCGCGCCGACCACCCCCAGCGCCGGCCGGCCGTCGCGCACCAGCCCGATGCAGACGGCGAAATCGTCGCGCCGGTTGGTGAATTCGCGCGTGCCGTCCAGCGGGTCCACCACCCAATAGGCGGCGGCCCGCTCGGGGGTGCGCCCGGCGGCCATCTCCTCCTCCGCCACCACCGGAATCTCCGGCGTGGCGGCGCGCAGCCCGGCGACGATGATCGCCTCGGCGGCGTGGTCAGCCTCGGTCACCGGCGAGGCGTCGGCTTTGGCCAGGGTTTCGAATCCGCGCGCCCGCACCTCCAGGATGGCGGCGCCGGCGCGCTGGGCGAGGTCGAAGGCCAGGGTCAGCAATTCGGTGTCGTTCATGCCGTTCTCTTTACAGCCGCCCCCCGCTTTGGCCAATCGCGACATCGCTGCTACAGTCGCGCCATACCGTGAAATCCCGAGCCCTGGAGCGCCTCCGCATGCTCGACATCGCTTTCGCCAAGCCCGTTTTGCCGAAATCCGGCGCCCTCGCGCTGCTGCTGGAGCAGGATGCCGCCGCCGGCAGCCCGACCGCGGCGCTGCTGGAAGCCGCCGACGCGGCCACCGACGGCGCCGTGTCGCGCGCGCTGGCGACCGCCGAGTTCAAGGGCCGGCGCGGCCAGACCACCACCATCCTGGCGCCCGGCGCCGGGCTGTCGCGGGTGGTGGCGGTGGGCCTGGGCAAGCTGGCCGAGTTGTCCGACCGCCATGCCGAGGACGCCGGCGGCCACGCCGCCGCGGCGCTGGCGCGCGAGCCGGCCGCCGCCGTCGCCACGGTCGGGCTGACCGGCGCGCAGGCCGCCTCGGTCGCCCTCGGCGCTGCGCTGCGCGGCTACCGCTTCGACCGCTACCGCACCACCGAGAAGCCCGAGGACAAGCCGAAGTTGGCCAAGCTCGCGGTGCTGACCGCCGAGGCCGCCAAGGCCCGCGACGCCTGGACCGCCGGGCGCGCCGTCGCCGAGGGCGTGTTCCTCTCGCGCGACCTGGTCAGCGAGCCGCCCAACGTGCTGACGCCGGCCGAGATGGCCGAGCGCTGCCGCAAGCTGGAGTCGCTGGGCCTGAAGGTCGAGGTGTTCGGCCCGAAGGAGATGACCAAACTGGGCTTCGGCGCGCTGATGGGCGTGGCCATGGGCAGCGCCTGCGAGCCGCGCATGGTGGTGATGCACTGGAACGGCGCCGGCACCGGCAAGGGCCGCAAGGCCGCCAAGCCGCTGGCCTTCGTCGGCAAGGGCGTCACCTTCGACACCGGCGGCATCTCCATCAAGCCGGCCGGCGGCATGGAGGACATGAAGTGGGACATGGCCGGCGCCGGCGCCGTGGTCGGGCTGATGGCGACCCTGGCCGGCCGCAAGGCGAAGGTGGACGCGATTGGCATCGTCGGCCTGGTGGAAAACATGCCCTCCGGCACCGCGCAGCGGCCGGGCGACGTGGTCAAGACCTATTCCGGCCAGACCGTCGAGGTGATCAACACTGACGCCGAGGGCCGGCTGGTGCTGGCCGACGTGCTTTGGTACTGCCAGCAGAAATTCGACCCCCGCTTCATGATCGACCTCGCCACCCTGACCGGCGCCATCATCATCAGCCTGGGCCACGAATACGCCGGCTTCTTCAGCAACGACGACACCCTCTCGGAGCAGTTGCGGGCGGCGGGCGAGGCGACCGGCGAGCAGGTCTGGCGCATGCCGCTGGGCGAGGCGTACGACAAGCAGATCAAAAGCGACATCGCCGACATGAAGAACGTCGGCGGTCGGCCGGGCGGGGCGATCACCGCCGCCCAGTTCATCCAACGCTTCGTCAACGGCAAGCCCTGGGTGCATCTGGACATCGCCGGCACGGCCTGGAGCAGCAAGGATTCGGCGGTGACCCCGAAGGGCGCCACCGCGTTCGGCGTGCGGCTGCTGGACCGGCTGGTGGCCACGCACTTCGAGTCCTGATCCCGGCGCGCGACGGGCCGCCGCCGTGATCCGGCTGCACATCGCCGCCAGCGCGCCCGAGGCGCTGGCCACCGTGGTGCCGCTGCGCGCGGGGGCGCCGCCGCCCGCGCCGGCGGCTGCCGCCGTGGCGGCCACGGGGTTCGCCGGGCATGCCGGCGAGACCTGCGAGGTGTTCGCGCCGGCCGGCCGGCTGCTGCTGGTCGGCCTGGGCGATGATGTGGCCGGCGAGGCCGGCTGGCACGCGGCGGGGGCCCGCGCCGCCGCCGCCCTGCTGGCACTGCCGCGCATCGCGCTGGACGCCACCGCGCTGGTCCCGGACCAGGCGACCGCCTTCGCCGCCGGTGCCTGCATGCGTGCCTGGCGCTTCACCCGGCTGAAGACGCTGGCCGAGCCGGATGCCCCCCGCCTCGCCGCCATCGACCTGCTGACCCGCACGCCGGAGGCACTGGCCGCCGCCTGGGGCCGCGCCGGGGCGGGCGTCGCCGGCGCCAGCTTCGCCCGCGACCTGGTGGCCGAGCCGGGCAACCTGCTGACCCCCGCCGATTTCGCCGAGCGGCTGGCGCTGCTGACCCGCCACGGCGTGGGCGTGGCGGTGCTGGACCGGGCGGAGCTGGCGCGGCAGGGGCTGGGCGCGCTGCTGGCGGTCGGCGCCGGCTCGGCGCATCCGCCGCTGCTGGCGGTGCTTCGCTGGAAGGGGCGCGGCACGCTGGCCCGCACGGCGGCGCCGGTCGCCTTCGTCGGCAAGGGCATCACCTTCGACACCGGCGGCCTGTGCATCAAGCCGGCGGCCGGGATGGAGGAGATGCGCGCCGACATGGCCGGTGCCGCCGCCTGTGCCGGGGCCATGCTGGCGCTGGCGCAGCGGGACTCGCCCTGCCCGGCGATCGCGGTGCTGGCGCTGGCCGAGAATGCCACCGGGGCGGCCAGCTACCGCCCCGGCGACGTGCTGCGCAGCCTGTCTGGCCGCACCATCGAGGTGGTCGATACCGACGCCGAGGGCCGGCTGGTGCTGGCCGACGCGCTGGCCTGGGCGGTGCGGCGCTACCGCCCCCGCGCGGTGATCGACCTGGCCACGCTCACCGGCAGCATCGTCACCGCCCTGGGCCACCATCGGGCCGGGCTGTTCGACTCCGACCCCGCGCTGGCCGAAGCTGTCGCCGCCGCCGGCGAGGCGGTAGGCGAGCCGGTCTGGCGCATGCCGATCGGCCCCGGCCACCGGGCCGACCTCGATTCCGACATTGCCGACCTCCGCCACTGCCTGCCCGGCCGGATGCAGCCCGACGCCTGCCACGCGGCGGCCTTCCTGCGCGAGTTCGTGGACGACACGCCCTGGGCGCATCTGGACATCGCCGGCATGGAGCAGCAGGCCGAAGCCAGCGACCTGCACGCCGTCGGCCCCACCGGCTTCGGCGTGCGGCTGCTGGACCGCCTGGTGGCTATGCGGTTCGAGGGGTGATGGCGGAGATCGGCTTCTACCACCTGACCCGCAGCGGCGCCGAGCAGGCGCTGCCGGTGCTGCTGGGCCGCACCTTGCAGGCCGGCCAGCGCGCCCTGGTGCTGTGCGGCAGCGCCGAGCGGGCGGCCGCGCTCGACACTGCGCTGTGGCTGTCCTCGCAGCCCGACTGGCTGCCGCATGGCACGCCGCAATCGGGCGATGCCGACCTGCAGCCGATCTGGCTGACCACCGAGGACACGTCGCCGGCCCCCAACGCCGCGCGCTTCCTGTTTCTGGTGGATGGCGCGCAAAGCGCCCATCTGGACGCCTATGAGCGCGTATTCGACCTGTTTGATGGCCGCGACGAGGCCGCGATCGCAGCCGCGCGCGGCCGCTGGGCGGCGGCGAAGCAGGCGGGGCACACTCTGGCCTATTGGCAGCAGACCGAGCGCGGTTGGCAGAAAAAGGCGTAGCCGGGCGCTGCCCAGGCCGGCTCTATTGGCTGACGCCCTATTGGCTGACGTTGGTCAGCACCACCTTTTCCCAGTTCGTATCGGCGTTCAGGTCGCGCTGCGCGCCGGCGCGATAGCCGCCGACGGCGGTGAAGGTGTGCACGCAGAAGCGGTCATCGCCCTCGGTCACGTCGCACGAATCCAGCTGGACCGTGTCGCCGGCGCCGGCGAAGCCGAAGGCCCAGTTGTCCGAATTGTACCATTCGCTGCCGTTGACCGTATGGGTGGCCTGCGTGCCGGTGCCGGTGTCCATCAGCGCGTCGGCCTTGGGGGCGGCGGCCAGCACGGCGTAAACATCGCTGCCCTTGAGATGCGCGGCCACGATGATCTGGTCGCCCGTGCAGCCGGCCAGCGTGGTGGCGGTATTGCTGCCGAACGGGGTCGCGAAGTCCGCCGTGTAGCAGACCGACCAGCCGCCGGCGAGCACGGTGGCGACCGGCACGTTGGTCTGCGGGCCGACCGGCTGATAGGCTGCCCAGGCAGGCGCGGTGCCGAAGCCGGCCAAAATCCCGATTGCGGCCAGCGCCGCCTTCCTCATGCGCATGATCATGGCGAACGCCACTCCGGAACAGTAAGTTTCATGTAAGAACTTGCGGAGGAACAGCAGTCGCATCCGGTTCCTGTTACGAAACTAGAGAATACAGATCCATTCGTAAAGGCCGGCGTGGGATGTCTTGGCATTACTGAAGGACTAGTCCCGAACGGCGCTACAGCGGCAGCGCGCCCTGCCGCCCGGTGTCGCGCGGCCGGTCCGCGGTCGCCGCCACATCGCCATCGGCGAAGCGCAGCCGCAGCGCCGCACCCGGCGCCACCGCCGCCGCCGTGGTCAGCGGCGCGCCCCTGGCATCGGCCACCAGCGCGAAACCCCGCTCCAGCACCTTGGCGTAGGACACCGATTCCAGCCGCCCGGACAGCCCCTCCAGCCGCGCCCGCGCCTCGCGCAGCCCGGCGCGCAGCGGCGCGTCGGTCAGCCGCAGCATCACCCTGGCGCCGGCCGCGGCCCGCCCGGCGGCGGCATGGCGCAGCGCCGAGCGCAGCCGCTCCGCCCCCAACGCCAGCGCCCCGCGCCGCGCCGCCAGCAGCCCCGGCAGCGCCACCCGCAGCCGCCCGGCGCGATCGTCCAGCCCCTGCCGCGCCGCGCGGATCAGCGCCGGCAGGTCGGGCATGCCGCGCTCGGCCCGGTCCAGGCTGGCGCGGCGGGTCGCCAGCAGGTTGGGCAAGGCCATCGCCAGCCGCGCCGCCCGGTCGTCCAGCCGCTGTCGCGCGGTGCCCAGCAGTGCCGGCAGGTCGGGCAGCCCACGCTCCGCCCGTTGCAGCCGCAACCGGCAGGCGCCGGCCAGCCGGCCCAGCGCCCCGCTCAGCCGCGCCGCCTTCTGTTGCAGGTCGGCCGCCATCTCCACCCGCGACGGCACCGCCATCTCGGCCGCCGCCGTCGGCGTGGGCGCGCGCCGGTCGGCGGCGAAGTCGATCAGCGTGGTGTCGGTCTCGTGCCCGACGGCGGCGATCAGCGGAATGCCGCAGGCGAACGCCGCGCGCACCACCGCCTCGTCGTTGAAGGCCATCAGGTCTTCCAGGCTGCCGCCGCCACGCGCCACGATCAGCACGTCCGGGCGCGGAATCGGCCCGTTTTCGGGCAGCGAATCGAAACCCCGGATGGCCGCGACGATCTGCGCCACCGCCCCCTCGCCCTGCACCTGCACCGGCCACAGAATGATCCGTCGCGGGAAGCGACGCAGCACGGTGGTGCGAATGTCCTGGATCACCGCGCCACGCTCGGAGGTGACCACGCCGATCACCTCCGGCAGCATCGGGATCGCCTTCTTGCGCGCGGCGTCGAACAGCCCTTCCTCGGCCAGACGCAGGCGCAACGCCTCGATGCGCGCCAGCAGCGCGCCGGCGCCGGCATAATCCATGCGATCGACGATCAACTGGTACGAGGACCGCTCGCCATACGAGGAAATCTTGCCCTGGGCGATCACCTCCACCCCGTTCTCCGGCACCAGGCCCAGCCGGGGGACGGCGAACTTCCACACCACCCCGGCCAGCTTGCCGCCCTCGTCCTTCAGCGAGAAATAGATGTGCCCGGAGGGGTAGCGCTTCAGCTCGGTGATCTCGCCGCGCACCCGCACGCGGCCGAACGCGCCCTCCAGCGTGCGCTTCACGGCGCCGGAGATTTCGGTGACGGTGTATTCGGGGATGTTGCCGCGCGGTTCGTCCATACCCCGATCCTATGCTAGACGACGCGCCGGAAGAAGCCTGGAGGGCGGCGCATGCGGGTTCTGGTGGTCGGATCGGGCGGGCGGGAGCACGCGCTGTGCTGGAAGCTGGCGGCAAGCCCGCTGCTGACCAAGCTGTGGTGCGCCCCCGGCAACCCTGGCATCGCCGAACTGGCCGAAACCGTGCCGATCGGCGTGCTGGACATCGCCGCCCTGGTCGATTTCGCCCGCGACAACCAAGTGGACCTGGTGGTCCCCGGCCCGGAAGCGCCGCTGGTGGCCGGCATCGCCGACGCCATGCAGGCCGCCGGCATCAGATGCTGCGGCCCGCTGGCCGCAGCCGCGCGGCTGGAAGGCAGCAAAAGCTTCACCAAGGAGCTCTGCGACGCCGCCGGCATCCCCACCGCCCTGTGGGAACGCTTCGACGACGCCGAGGCGGCCCGCGAATTCGTCCGCCGCCGTGGCGCGCCGATCGTGGTGAAGGCCGACGGGCTGGCCGCCGGCAAGGGCGTGGTGGTCGCCGAGACCGTCGCCGAGGCCGAGGCCGCCATCGCCGACTTCATGGAAGCCGGCACCATGGGCCCGGCCGGCCGCAGCGTGGTCATCGAGGAATGCCTGGTCGGCGAGGAAGTCAGCCTGTTCGCGCTGTGCGACGGCACCACCGCGCTGCCGCTGGGCGCCGCCCAGGACCACAAGCGTGTGGGCGACGGCGATACCGGGCCGAACACCGGCGGCATGGGCGCCTATTCCCCGACGCCGGCGCTGTCGGCCCATCTGCAGGAAGCCGCCATGGCGCGGATCATCCGCCCGGCGCTGGCCGAACTGGCCCGCCATGGCACGCCCTTCCGCGGCATCCTGTTCGCCGGGCTGATGCTGACCGAGGACGGTGCCAAGCTGATCGAGTTCAACGTCCGCTTCGGCGACCCCGAATGCCAGGTGCTGATGCTGCGCCTGACATCCGACCTGCTGGCCGCCCTGCTGGCCGCCTGCGACGGCGAACTGGCCGATTTCGACCTGCGCTGGTCGCCCGACCCGGCGCTGGCCGTGGTGCTGGCCGCGCGCGGCTACCCGGCCAACCCCGTGCGCCACACCCCCATCGGCAGCCTGGGCGCGGCGATGCCCGGCGTACAGGTGTTCCATGCCGGCACGGAGCTGCTGGGCGGCCAATTGGTCTCGTCCGGCGGGCGCGTATTGACGGTCTGCGCCACCGCCCCAAGCCTCGCGGAAGCCCGCAAGGCGGCCTATATGGCGGTGGACGCGATCGACTGGCCGCAGGGCTTCTGCCGGCGCGATATCGGCTGGCGGGCGCTGACGGCAAACGGATAAACGTTTTTTGGCTCTTTTTCAAAAAAGGAAGGCTCTTCTTTTTGTGAACAAAAAGAAGCAAAAAAACTTTATCCGTCTTTTGGGTTGCTGATACTGCCTGGCTTTCATGGAGGCATGGCGATGTCGCAGGTTCTCAACCGGCCTACCCCGGTCACCTTCATCCCGCATCGCCAGCCGCCGCTGCCGATCACCAAACGGCTGAAGGTGGTCTCGGAATACGAGCCCGCCGGCGACCAGCCGACCGCCATCCGCGAACTGGTGGCCGGCGTGGAGGGCGGCGAGCGCGACCAGGTGCTGCTCGGCGTCACCGGCTCGGGCAAGACCTTCACCATGGCCAAGGTGATCGAGGCGGTGCAGAAGCCCACCCTGATCCTGGCGCCGAACAAAACCCTGGCGGCACAGCTCTACGGCGAGATGAAGTCGTTCTTCCCCGACAACGCGGTGGAATACTTCGTCAGCTACTACGACTACTACCAGCCGGAAGCGTACGTTCCCCGCACCGACACCTACATCGAAAAAGACAGCCAGATCAACGAGCAGATCGACCGCATGCGCCACGCGGCCACGCAGTCCCTGCTGGAACGCAACGACGTGGTGATCGTCGCGTCGGTCTCCTGCATCTACGGCATCGGCTCGGTCGAAACCTACGCCAAGATGGTGGTGAAGCTGGAGGTCGGCGGCAGCATCGACCGCGACCGGCTGGCCAAGGCATTGGTGGAGCTGCAATACCGCCGCAACGACGCCGCCTTCCAGCGCGGCACCTTCCGCCTGCGCGGCGAAGTGGTGGACATCTACCCCAGCCACTACGAAGACCGCGCCTGGCGGGTGGAACTGTTTGGCGACACCATCGAGAAGATCAGCGAGTTCGACCCGCTGACCGGCGACCGCACCGCCGAGCTGGAAGGCATCACCGTCTACGCCAACAGCCATTACGTCACGCCGCGACCGACGCTGACCCAGGCGGTGCGCGACATCAAGATCGAGCTGAAGGACCGGCTGGCCGAGTTCGTCGCCAACGGCAAGCTGCTGGAGGCCGAGCGGCTGCAGCAGAAAACCACCTTCGACATCGAGATGATGGAAACCACCGGCACCTGCAAGTCGATCGAGAACTATTCGCGCTTCCTCTCCGGCCGCAATCCGGGCGAGCCGCCGCCGACCCTGTTCGAATACCTGCCGGAGAACGCGCTGCTGATCGTCGATGAAAGCCATGTGACGGTGCCGCAGATCGGCGGCATGGAACGCGGCGACTTCGCGCGCAAGTCGATCCTGGCGGAATACGGCTTCCGCCTGCCCTCCTGCATCGACAATCGGCCGCTGAAATTCGCCGAATGGGAGAATTTTCGCCCGCAAACCCTGTTCGTTTCGGCCACGCCCGGCCCGTGGGAGATGGAGCGCACCGGCGGCGCCTTCGCCGAGCAGGTGATCCGCCCCACCGGGCTGATCGACCCGGTGACCGAGATCCGCCCGGTGGAGCACCAGGTGGACGACCTGCTGGGCGAAATCCGCGCCACCGCGGCGGCCGGCGGGCGGGTGCTGGTGACGGTGCTGACCAAGCGAATGGCCGAGGACCTGACGGAATACCTGGGCGAGCACGCCGTCCGCGTGCGCTACCTGCACAGCGACGTGGACACGCTGGAGCGCATCGAGATCATCCGCGACCTGCGGTTGGGGGTGTTCGACGCGCTGATCGGCATCAACCTGCTGCGCGAGGGGCTGGACATCCCGGAATGCTCGCTGGTGGCCATCCTGGACGCCGACAAGGAGGGCTTCCTGCGCAGCCGCACCAGCCTGGTGCAGACCATCGGCCGCGCCGCCCGCAACATCGACGGCCGGGTGATCCTGTACGCCGACCGCATGACCGACAGCCTGCGCTACGCCATCGAGGAGACCGAGCGGCGGCGCAACAAGCAGCGCGCCTGGAACGAGGCGCACGGCATCACCCCGGTCTCCATCCGCCGCCAGATCGGCAAGGTGCTGGAGAGCGTGTTCGAGCAGGATTACGTCACCGTCGCCCCGGTGAAGGGTAGCGCCACCACGGATTTCGTCGGCAAGGACCTCAAGGCCAGCATCGCGGAACTGGAAAAACGCATGCGCACCGCCGCCGCCGACCTGGAATTCGAGGAAGCCGCCCGCCTGCGCGACGAGATCCGCCGGCTGGAGGCGCTCGACCTGGGGCTGGAGCCGCCGCCGGCCACCAGCGCCTCGCTGCGCCCGCGCAAGGACCATACGCCGGAGCCGATGGGGCCGGGCGGCGGCGGCTACGACCCCAAGAAGATGCGCGGGCGCGGGCGGCGGCGATAGGGCCGATCGCCCGGCACAGCGTGCCGGCAGGGCGATTGACCCAGATCATTCCGCCTTTGTGGCTGGCGCGGTACTGCGATGCACAGGCAGCGGGAGCGGGGCGATGGGCATGCGCATTCTTGTCATCCAGGGCCATCCGGACCCGGCGGGCGGGCATTTCTGCCACGCCCTCGCCCATGCCTATGCCGAGGGCGCGAGCGCGGCGGGGCACGAGGTGCGGCGGCTGTCCGTGGCCGGGCTCGCCCTGCCGGTGCTGCGCAGCGAGGCGGAATGGCAGGGCCCGGCGCCGCCCGACGTGGCGGCCAGCCAGCGGGATATCGTCTGGGCGGAACATCTCGTGTTCGTCTACCCGCTTTGGCTCGGCGGCATGCCGGCGCTGCTGAAGGCGTTCCTGGAGCAGGTGGCGCGGCCCGGCTTCGCCTTCGACGCCGGGCCGAACCGCTCGCCATGGCAGAAAAAGCTGGCCGGCCGGTCGGCGCGCATCGTAGTCACCATGGGCATGCCGGCGCTGGTCTATCGCTGGTATTTCGGCGCCCATAGCCTGAAAAGCCTGGAGCGCAACATCCTCGGCTTCATCGGCATCGAGCCGATCCGCGAGAGCCTGGTGGGGATGGTGGGTGCGGCCGACCCGGCGCGGCGAACCGTCTGGCTCGCGAAGCTGCGGCGGCTGGGCGCCAAGGGTCGCTGATCCCGGGGGTGCCGATCCCGGGGGCCGTCGATTCCAGAGGCCGTCGATTCCGGAGGCCGTCGATCCAGGCGGCGGAAGCCCGCGTCAGGGGTTGCCGGTGCCCGCCGCCAGTTCGACGCCGCCGCGGACCAGGTCGGCGAACGCCGCATCGTAGCCGACGCCGCTGATCCGCCACTCGTGCTCCGTGCCGTCGCGCCGCGCCCGCCAGGTGCCGACCCAGCCCATCGCCTTCAGGCTGAAGGAGAGCGTGCCGCGAATCCGCATCTGCCCGGGGCCGGGCGGGTCGAGTGGGGCCGGGTAGCCGATGACATCCACGCCGCCGGCGGCCAGCTCCGCCTCTGTGGGGAAGTGGACGCCGACGCCGTATTCGCTGGCGACGCGGACCAGGGCGGCGCGCATCTCGGCGCCGCGCGGAGTCTCCGCCGAGAGCAGGAAAGGGTCCGGGTCGCGGTTGCGCACCAGGATGACCGGCGTCAGCACCGGGCGCGGCCCCGTCCAGGGGGCGACGCCGAGGGTGGCGAGGGCGGCATCGGCCTTGGCGGGGTCGAAGTGGACGGTCAGCTCGTAGGACCGGTCATAGGTGCCCTGGTCGTCGTGGTGCAGCAGGGCGGCACGCGGATCGACGTAGGCGAATGTCTCGACCAGGGCATCGGCATGGCTGGCGAGGGCCGCGACGGCCGGGTTGTCGCGCAGTTGCGGGCGGCCGGACAGCTTGACCAGCACCTCGGTGAGGCAGAGCCCGAAGCCGAGCGGGCGCTGGCGCATGTCCGTCCCGGTGACGATCGCGGTGGCCTGGTAGAGGGCGGGGTTGCGCGGCGGCGCCTGGGCATGGGCCGGCGGCGGCAGGCCGAGGGTGGAGGCGACGAGGGTGAGGGCGGCAATCCTGGCCAGGCCCATGGTGGCGGAGGAGAATGCCATGGCTCAACCCCTGATGGCGGCGGGACCGGCTGCGCGCACGGCGCTGCGGCAGCGCCGGCCGGAGGCAGCCTGCCATTGTTTTTGACACCGGTAAAGACCATTTAGACGGTTATATGACGAACACCCCTCTCCTCCCGCCGTCCCGGGCCGGCACGCTCGAGCTGGTCGGCGGCATGCTCGCGCTGGATTTCTGCAACACCTCCTCCGGGCGGGGCGGGGCGCGGCATCTGGAGCATTTGCGGCTGGCCGGCGATGTCGTCGCCTGGGCGGCGCACGCGGCGGTGCTGGACGCGGCGGCGGCGGCGGCTCTTGGCGCGCGCCTGGCGGTTGATGAGGGCCTGGCCACGGCGCTGCTGGGCCGTGCGCTGGCCCTGCGGGAGGCTGTGTTCGGCATCGGGCAGGCGCGGGCGCAGGGGTTGGCGCCCGGGCGCGTCCATCTCGACGAACTGGCGGCGACCCATGCGGCCTGCCTCGCGCCGGCGCGACTGGCGGCGGATGGCGCGGTGTATCGGTGGGGCTGGGATCCTGCGGCCGCGCCTGTGGAGGCCGTGCTGGGGCCGATCGCGGTATCGGCGGTCGGCCTGCTGACGCAGGGCGAGGCCGGGCGGCTCAAGCAGTGCCAGGGTGTTCATTGCGGCTGGCTGTTCTGCGACCGGACGAAGAACCGCAGCCGGCGGTGGTGCGAGATGGAGGTCTGCGGCAACCGCGCCAAGCAGCGCCGGCGGCGCGGCGGCTGATACCAAGGCCCGCAAGCGACGACTCTTCCGTCGCCTGCGGGCCTTGGTATCGCGCGCCGGGCTGGCGGGTGGCGGCGCGCTAAACAAAGACTCATGCCAAGGGTCGCGGTCAGCGAGCCTTGGCATGAGGCTGCCCGGCCCGGCAGGCCGGCTACTGGCTGGCCCAGACGATGCGATGGATCCAGGCCACCTGCGCCAGATCGAAGCTGTAGTCGGGATGGGCGGGGTTGAGGCTGCGCACCTCCACCCGGCGGGCCGAGCGGCGGGCGAGCTGCTTGGCCATCACCTGGCCCTCGGTGGTGCGCAGCACCACGCGATCGCCGCGGCGGATCGGCGCGTTGGGCGAGACGATCACGATGTCGCCGTCGCGGAACACCGGCTCCATGGAATCGCCGCTGATTTCCAGCGCGTAGGCGTTGGGGTCGCCTACCTCGGGCAGGCCCACCTCGTCCCAGCTGCCGCCGACCGGGTAGCCGCCATCGTCGAAATACCCCTCGCCGCCGGCCTGCGCGAAGCCGATCAGCGGCACCCGCCGGGCGATGCCGCGCCCGCCCCCGGGCATGGCCCGCGCGCCGCCCACCAGGGCCGCGAACCCGTCCAGCGAGGCGCCGGTGGCGTCCAGCGCCTTGGCCAGGCTTTCGGTGCTGGGCCAGCGCGGCCGGCCGTCCGGCATGGTGCGCTTGGACGGGTTGAAGGTGGTGGCGTCCAGCCCGGCGCGGCGCGCCAGGCCGGAGGCGGACAGGCCGTTCTCTTCGGCGAGCGTGTCCAGCGCCCGCCAGATATCGGCGTGCTTCATCTCGGGCTCCGGGTCGGGCGGCGCCGCGACTCGACGCCTGGAAGCATTTTGATAGGAATGTTCGCCACATGGAATAGGAAAATCAATTTCGATAGGAAAAAAATACCGAATCGCTCTTGCAGCGAAGCCTTGCCTGGGGGAGCATATGTTCACGTTATGTTCCATACCTCCGCAGGAGCCGCCATGACCGCGACCGCCGCCCGCCCCCTGGTTTCCTCTTCCCTCCGGGGCACCGCCACGGGCGATGCGGCCGGCCTGCCGCGCACCGAGCCGTTCCGCAACGCCGAGCAGGCCTGGTTCTGGACCCTGGCGGCGCTGAAGGCGCGGCGGGAGGGCACGGGCGGCGGCGGCGCCGGCCCGCGCCGGCCGTGCGACCCGGACGACGTGGTGAAATGCCTGGACACGCTGTACCGCCGCCGCCGCATCGACCTGGTGCATGCGCGCATCCTGCGCATCTGGGGCGAGCGGCAGGCGGCGCCGAACCCGGCCTATGCCGCCGAGAAATGCGACTGGCGCGTCTGGCAGGAGGCGCTGGAGCGGCTGGAATGGCCGCTGCGGGTCAAGGGCATCGTCGCCTAAGCCGCGCGAGATTTCAGTGAACTAGGATTTTATTCCTTGACAACCGCTTCGCCCCGCCCCTAGATACCGACATCGACGGGCGGATTGCGTCCTGGCCGTCGGGTTCTCCTCCCTCCCCATCTCGCGGGCCGCTTCCCACCGGAAGCGGCCCTTTTTTTGTTCAGGAGCCGCCGATGGCCTTCGTGATCCGCAACCTCTCCGTGCTGGCCTACGCGCAGGGCTTCACCCTGTGGCACTACAAGGCCGGCACCGCCGGGCCGGAGGTGCTGGCCGCTCCCGGGTTCTTCGACGATGCCGGCGACATGTTCGCGCCGGGCGACATGGTCATGGTGTCGGGCAGCGCCGGCGGGCGGGTGCTGGTGGTGGCGCAGGCGGGGCCGCATGTGTGCCTGGCGCCGCTGTCATGAGGCGTGCCTCATGATTGGACGGCGGCCGGCGCCCGGTCGTGCAGGATCTCGTGCCGATGGCGGGCCAGCCCCGCTGGGGTAGCGGTGAAGCGGCCATCCGCGCGCTGGCAGGTGAACCGCATCGCCGCCATGCGATGCAGGCAGCGGCCATCCTTCAGCCCGTCCGGCCGGCCGACATCGCCGCTCAGCACCACGCGGTGCAGCGCGGCGCGGCAGCAGGTTTCCAGGTAGGGGTCGTCCCACGGCATGGTTCTGTTTGCTCCCGCTGTCCCGTGCTGTCCATGTCGCGCGCGGTGGGCAGGCGTGCAACCATGCGGCGGTTTCGCGGGGGCGCTTTCCTTCGCCCGCGGTTTGCGGCATTGACCAGGGCATGACCCCGATGCTGGCATCCGCCCTGCTGCCCCTGTTGCGACGGATGGACGCCGAACGGGCGCACGACCTCGCGTTGCGCGCGCTCTCCCTCGGCCTGGCCGGGCGCGACGCCACCCCGGACGATCCGCGCCTGGCGGTGGATGCGCTGGGGCTGCATTTCGGCAACCCGATCGGGCTGGCCGCCGGGTTCGACAAAAACGCCGTCGCGCTGGCGCCGCTCTCCCGCCTGGGCTTCGGCTTCGTGGAGGCCGGCACCGTCACCCCTCGCCCGCAGCCGGGCAACCCCCGCCCGCGCCTGTTCCGGCTGGAGGAGGACCGGGCGGTGATCAACCGCATGGGCTTCAACAATGCCGGGATTGACGCCTACCTGCCCCGCCTCGCCGCGTACCGGCGCGGGCGCGGCGTGCCGGTGGGCGCCAATGTCGGCATCAACAAGGAGGGGGCGGACCCCGAGCGCGACTATCCGGCGCTGATCGCCGCCGTCGCCCCGCATGCCGACTACATCGTCATCAACGTGTCCTCGCCGAACACCCCCGGCCTGCGCGACCTGCAGGGCGAGACGCGGCTGCGCGCCATCCTGCTGGCGGTGGCCGCCGCCGTGCCGCAGCGGCCGCCGCTGCTGGTGAAGGTGGCGCCGGACCTGTCCGAACAGGGGCTGGCGGCGATCGTGGAGACCTGCGTCGCCGCGGGGGTGGAGGGGCTGATAGTGTCCAACACCACCATCGCCCGCCCGCCCGGCCTGCGCAGCCCGCAGGCGCGCCAGCCCGGCGGCCTCTCCGGCGCGCCGCTGTTCGATGCCTCCACCGCGGCGCTGGCCCATGTGGCGCGCCAGGCGGCCGGGCGGCTGGTGCTGGTGGGCGTCGGCGGGGTTGCCAGCGGGCGGGCCGCGCTGGCCAAGATCCGTGCCGGCGCCAGCCTGGTGCAGCTCTACACCGGCTTCGCCTATGGCGGCCCCGCGCTGATCCCGCGCCTGAAGCGCGAACTGCTCGCCGCCCTCGACGAGCAGGGCTTCGCCCGCCTTTCCGACGCCATCGGCGCCGACATCCCCGGCCTCGTTCCCAGTTCGTGAGCAGCATGCAGCATCTGACCGGTTTCGCCCCGCTGGCCGCGCAGTACGACGGCTTCATCCTGGATTTATGGGGGGTGATCCATGACGGCGTGCGGCCCTACCCCGGCGCGGTGGATTGCCTGGCCCGCCTGCGCGCCGCCGGCAAGCCCGCCGTGCTGCTGTCCAACGCGCCGCGCCGCGCCCATGTGGCGCAGGAGGCGATGCGCGCCATGGGCATCGGCGACGCGCTGTATGCCGGCATCATGACCAGCGGCGAGGCCACCCACCGCCTGCTGCGCGACCGGCCGGACATCTGGTCGCGCGAGCTGGGCGAGCGGGTCTACCACCTTGGCCCCGCCCGCGACCGCAACGTGATCGAGGCGCTGCCGCTCACCCGCGTCGACCGGCCGCAGGACGCCAGCTTCGTGTTGAACACCGGGCCGGACGACAACGGCGACCCCACCGACATCACCGACTGGGAGGATGTGCTGGCCGCCTGCCGCAGCGCCGGGCTGCCGATGCTGTGCGCCAACCCCGACCTGGAGGTGATCCGCGGCGGCACGCGGGTGATCTGCGCCGGCGCGCTGACCCGGCGCTACGAGGCGATGGGCGGGCAGGCGCGCTGGATCGGCAAGCCGGACTCCGCGATCTACACCCCGGTGCTGGACATGCTCGGCCTGGCCCGCGAGCGGGTGCTGGCGGTCGGCGACGCGCTGCGCACCGACATCGCCGGCGCCGCCTCGGTCGGGCTGGCGGCGTGCTGGGTACTGGGCGGCATCCACGGCGCCGAACTGGGCGGCGATCCGGCACGCATCGAGGCGGCGGCCCGCCATGCCGGGCTGGCGCCGCTGGCCGCCGTGCCCGCGTTCGTCTGGTAGGGCCGCACCCGGCGCCCTCGGCCCAGGCAGGCGAAGCCCCCCGCCGCTGATCCGCGCCGGCCCCGGTGCGTGGACATGGTGGGTGGACATGGTGGGTGGACATGGCGGCCGGACTTGGCGCACGGTCACACATTCCGTTACCTATGCCACTCCACGGCCCCGCAGGGGGCGGCTGAAGCTGGGGGCGCCAGACCATGTCGATCACGCAGGACTACGTCGCGGCCACGCCGCTCTGCATCAAGGTCCACGACACCGACAACGTGGCGATCGTGGTCAATTCCGGGGGCCTGCCGGCCGGCACCGTGTTCGCCGACGGCCTGACGCTGGTTGAGCACGTGCCGCAGGGCCACAAGGTCGCGCTGGAGGACATCCCCGAGGGTGCGCCGATCCGCCGCTACGGCGAGGTCATCGGCCATGCCGACCGCGCCCTGGCGCGGGGCAGCTGGATCGACGAGTTCAAGATCCGCATGCCCGCCGCACCGCCGCTGGCGGCGCTGAAGTTGGCGACCGCCGTGCCGCCGCCGCCGGTGCCGCTGGAGGGCTTCACCTTCGCCGGCTACCGCAACGCCGACGGCTCGGTGGGTACCCGCAACATCCTCGGCATCTCCACCAGCGTCCACTGCGTCGCCGGGGTGATCGACCATGTGGTGCGGATCATCAAGGAGCGCCTGCTGCCGAACTACCCGAACGTCGATGACGTGGTCGGGCTCAACCACCTGTACGGCTGCGGCGTGGCGATCAACGCGCCGGCGGCGATCGTGCCCATCCGCGCCCTGCAGAACCTGGCGCTGAACGCCAATTTCGGCGGCGAGATCATGGTGGTCGCCCTGGGCTGCGAGAAGCTGCAGCCGGAGCGGCTGCTGCCGGCGGGGCTGGCCGACGACCCGCTGGACCCCAGCCTCATGCGCCTGCAGGACGAGCGCTTCACCGGCTTCGCCGCGATGGTGGACAGCATCCTGGAGATGGCGGACCGGCGGCTGCGCCACCTGAACGCGCGCACCCGGCAGACCTGCCCGGCCTCGGAGCTGGTGGTGGGCATGCAGTGCGGCGGCTCGGACGCGTTCTCCGGCGTCACCGCCAACCCGGCGGTGGGCTTCTGTTCCGACCTGCTGGTGCGGGCGGGGGCCACAGTGATGTTCTCCGAGGTGACCGAGGTGCGCGACGCCGTGCACCTGCTGACGCCGCGCTGCGCCACGCCGGAGATCGGCCAGGCGCTGGTGCGCGAGATGGCCTGGTACGACGAATACCTGGCGCGCGGCGAGTCCGACCGCTCGGCCAACCCGTCGCCCGGCAACAAGAAGGGCGGGCTGGCCAACGTGGTGGAGAAGGCGCTCGGCTCCATCGCCAAGTCCGGCACCAGCGCCATCGTGGAGGTGCTCTCGCCCGGCCAGAAGGCCACGCGGCACGGCCTGATCTTCGCCGCCACCCCGGCCTCGGACTTCGTCTGCGGCACCATGCAGATGGCGTCCGGCATCACGCTGCAGGTGTTCACCACCGGGCGCGGCACGCCGTACGGCCTGGCCGCGGTGCCGGTGATCAAGATGGCGACGCGCAAGGACCTCTCGGCCCGTTGGCACGACCTCATCGACATCGACGCCGGCCGCATCGCCACCGGCGAGAAGACCATCGAGGAGATCGGCTGGGAGCTGTTTCACCTCATCCTTGATGTCGCCAGCGGCCGCAAGCAGCCGTGGTCGGACCATTGGGGGCTGCACAACGCGCTCGCGGTGTTCAACCCGGCGCCGGTGACCTGAGCGCCGGTGAGTTGAACGCCGGCAACCTGGAGGGCCTCTCGGCCACGGCGCCGGCGGGGGTTTGCAACGCAACATTGCTGGCGGAACCGCCGCACCTCGTTCAAACTCCGTCCCCGTCGGGCGGCGAATCGTGGCTGTATCCGTCGCGATATCGCAACATGCCGGTTGAGGATTTCATCGAAACGCCATCGATCGCCGCCGATCTTGCGCCTACAGACTCCCTCGTTTCTCCGCACAAGGAAGTATAGCCATGCAGCAGACTGGAGGAGGCGCCCGCGGGCGCCGTGACTGGCTGAAGCTCGGGCTGGCCGGGCTGGCCGTCCCCGCCCTTGCCGCCCTGCCGGGCCGGCGCGCCCAGGCCGCCATCCCGGACGCCCTGGTCGCGGCCGCGAAGAAGAACGGCGGCCTCAATGTCATCGCCCTGCCGCGCGACTGGGCGAATTACGGCGAGATCATCGACAGCTTCACCGCGAAATACGGCATCAAGATCGACAGCGCCAACCCGGACGGCAGCTCCGCGCAGGAATTGCAGGCGCTGCGCAGCCTCAAGGGGCAGGCGCGCTGCCCGGATTCGGTCGATGTCGGCCCCTCCTTCGCGCTGATCGGCAAGCAGCAGGGCCTGTTCGCGGCGAACAAGGTCAGCACCTGGGACAGCATCCCGGCCGACATGAAGGACGCCGACGGCGAGTGGGTCGGGGATTATTTCGGCCTGGTGTCATTCGCCGCCAATCGCTCGGTCGCCAAGACCATGCCGATGACCTGGGCGGACCTGAAGAAGCCGGAATACAAGGGCATGATCGCCCTGAACGGCAGCCCGCTGGGCGCCGGTGCGGCCTTCGCCGCGGTGTTCGCCGCCGCCCTGGCCAATGGCGGTTCGCATGACGACATCGCCCCGGGCGTGCATTTCTTCGGCGAACTGGCCAAGCTCGGCAACTTCAACCCGGCCAAGGCGACTCCGGCCGGGCTGGTCGGCGGGCAGACGCCCATCACCATCGATTGGGACTATCTCAGCCTCGGCTATCGCCAGAAGGCGCAGGGCAAGGCCGATGTCACCGTCACCATCCCCGAGGGCAGCACCCCCTATGGCAGCTTCTACTGCCAGGCGGTCACCAAGGGCGGGCCGAACCCCGACGCGGTGAAGCTGTGGATGGAGTACCTCTACTCCGACGAGGGGCAGTTGCTGTTCCTCAAGGGCTTCGCCCATCCGGTGCGCTACGCCGACCTGGTGAAGCGCAACGCGGTGCCGGAGGCGCTGGCCAAGGAGCTGCCGCCGGCGGCACCGTACCAGAACGTGAAGTTCGCCAGCCAGGACCAGCTCGCCAAGGCGCAGAAGGTGCTGGCTGACCTGTGGCCGAAGGTGGTCAAGATCTGAGCCCGGCCCCGCAGGCCGGCGCGGCGGCGAGGCACGGCGGGGCGGGCACTGTGCCCGCCCTGCTGGCGCGCGCCGTGCCGTGGCTGTTCGTGGCCGCCTTCCTCGCCTTCGTGGCGGCCTTCATGCTGGCGCCGATGGTGACCGTGCTGGTGCAGGCGGTGTGGGGCGACCACGGGCCGACGCTGGCCTATGTCCGCCAGCTTGGCGAATACCGCTACGCCACCGCCTTCGCCAACTCGCTCATCCTGTCGGCGGCGGCCGCCGCGGTGGGGGTGGTCGGCGGCGGGCTGCTGGCCTATGCGCTGCTGCGCCCGGGCGCGCCGGGCTGGCTGCGCTCGGCGATGACCAGCTTCAGCGCGGTCGCGGCCAATTTCGCCGGCGTGCCGCTGGCCTTCGCCTTCATCTCCACGCTGGGCACGCTGGGGCTGCTGACGGCGCAGCTGAAGCGGCTGGGCATCGATATCTACGGCCTGGGCTTCAGCCTGTATTCGCTGGGCGGGCTGACCCTGACATACGCCTATTTCCAGGTGCCGCTGATGCTGATCATCATCACCCCGGCGCTGCGCGGGCTGCGGGCGGAGTGGCGCGACGCCGCCGAGAACCTGGGCGCCACGGTGTGGCAATACTGGTGGCGGGTCGGCCTGCCGGTGCTGTGGCCCTCGCTGCTGGCGGCCTTCGTGCTGCTGTTCGGCAATGCGTTCTCGGCCTATGCCACCCCCTATGCGCTGACCGCCGGCAACATCCAGCTGGTGCCCACCGAGATCAGCAACGTGCTGTCCGGCAACGTGATGGAATCGCCGCAGCTCGGCGCGGCGCTGGCGGCGGGCATGATCGTGGTGATGACCGCCGTGCTGCTGGTCTACTGGCTGGCCGCCCGCAAGGCCGCGCGGTGGCGGCGATGAGCGCGCGGCTCGGCCCGGTGGCGGTGCTGGCGATCGTGCTGGGGATCGTCTTCTTCCTCACCCCGCTCATCGTCACCTTCGCCTTCAGCCTGTGGGAGGGCGGCGACCGCTATGGCTTCGCCGCCTACAGGTCGCTGGTCGGCGACCCGGATCTGTGGGCCAGCCTGCTGCTGTCGCTGCGGCTGGCGGCGGAGACGATGCTGCTGGGCATGGTGCTGCTGGTGCCCAGCATGATCTTCGTGCACCTCAAGGCGCCCGGGCTGAAGCCGTTGTTCGAGTTTATCGCCGCCCTGCCGTTCGTGGTGCCGGCGATCGCGCTGGTGGCCGGGCTGTCGGCGCTCTACACCGGTCCGGCCTGGCTGATCGGCACGCCGAACTATCTGGTGATCCCGTATTTCTTCCTGGCGCTGCCCTACGCCTATCGCGCCATCGATGTCGGGCTGTCGGCGATCGACGTGCGCACGCTCACCGACGCGGCGCACAGCCTGGGCGCCGGCTGGGGGCAGGTGTTCCGCCTGGTGCTGCTGCCCAACCTGTCCACCGCGCTGCTCGGCGCCACGCTGCTGACGCTGACCATCGTGATGGGCGAATTCACCTTCGCCAGCGTGCTGCTGTTCAAGACCTTCGCCGTCTATATCAACGACACCGGCAGCAGCAAGGTGACGGAGGCGGCGGCGCTGTCGCTGCTGAGCTTCGTCATCACCTGGGCGGCGATGCTCGGCGTGCTGCTGACCGGGCGCAACACCACCGACCTTGGAGGGACGCACTGACATGGCCGTGGTGGCGTTGCAGGCAATCCGCAAATCCTTCGGCGGCCGGCCGGTGCTGGCCGGCATCGACATCGCCCTGGCGCAGGGCGAACTGGTCTCGCTGCTCGGCCCGTCGGGCTGCGGCAAGACCACGCTGCTGCGCATCCTGGCCGGGTTCGAACGGCCGGATGCCGGCACGGTGCGGCTGGACGGGCGTGACATCACCGCGCTGGCCGCCAACCGGCGCAACATGGGGATGGTGTTCCAGTCCTACTCGCTGTTCCCCAACCTGGACGCCACCGACAACGTGCGCTTCGGCCCGCGCGTGCGCGGCGTGCCCCGCGCCGAGCAGTCGCGCCGCGCCGAGCATCTGCTGGAGCTGGTCGGGCTGGGCGGTCACCGCCACAAATTCCCCCACCAGCTCTCCGGCGGCCAGCAGCAGCGCGTGGCGCTGGCGCGGGCGCTGGCGGTGCAGCCGGATGTCCTGCTGCTGGACGAGCCGCTTTCGGCCCTGGATGCCAAGGTTCGGGCCCAATTACGGTCGGAAATCCGCCGAATCCAGCGCGAAACCGGGGTCACAACCGTGTTCGTCACCCATGACCAGGAGGAGGCGCTGTCGATTTCCGACCGGGTGGCGGTGATGAACGAGGGCCGCATGCTGCAGGTTGCCAGCCCGGCGGCGATCTACCGCGAGCCGGCCGACGCCTTCGTCGCCCGCTTCATCGGCGCCGGCGCGGTGCTGTCCGGCCGCGCCGATGGGCCGGCGGTGCGGGTGGGCGCGGTGGCGCTGCCCGCCGCGGCGGCGGCGGGGCACCCGGCCGGCACGGCGGTGGAGCTTTTTCTCCGCCCCGAGCATGTCCGCCTGGACCCCGCGGCCACGCCGCCTTCGGGCGCTCTGGCCGCCGAGATCCGAGAGCTCACCTTCTTCGGCTCGCTGACCCGTGTGCGGCTGGCCCTGGACGGCATCGCGGATAGCGAGGCCTGGGCCGATGTCGCCAGCGACCGGGCGGACGGCTTCCAGCCCGGCCTGCGCGTCTGGGCGAGCTGGGACGCCGCTGCCCCCCGCGTGCTGGCGCGCGTTTAGCCCGGCGGCGCGACCAGGGCGAACATCGCCCCCTGCGGGTCGGCGCAGTTGACGATCCAGGCGCCGCCCGGCACCTCATGCGGGCCATGTAGCACCTGGCCGCCCTTGGCGGTCACCGTCGCCGCCGCCGCGCGGATATCGCGGACGTTGAAGTAGTACATCCAGAACGGCCGCTGCCCCGCGTCCGGATCGGTCATCATGCCGCCGCTCGGCACTGCGTCGATGGCGAACAGCTGATACGTCCCCATCGGCCCGATATCGATCGCTTCCCCCTTGGTCCAGCCGAACAGCCCGGCATAGAAGGCGAACGCGGCCGGCCAGTCGGTGGCATGCAACTCGTGCCAGCCGGCGTGGCCGGGCGTGCCGGGCGGCGGGGCGGGCGGCATCTGGCCGTTGCCCTTGAACAGCACGAAGGCCGCGCCCTGCGGGTCGGCGACCACCGCGAAGCGGCCGACGCCGGGGATATCTTCCGCCGCCCGGTGCACCGCGCCGCCCGCCTGCTGCACCTGCGCCGCGCCGGCATCGACATCGGCGACCGCGATATAGCCGATCCAGCCCGGCCGGCCGCCCCCTGCCGCGTAGGCCTCCGGCATCGCCATCATGCCGCCGATCTGCGCCTCGCCTGCGCTGAGCAGCGTATAGGGCTGCCCCTCCATCCCGGCGTCGCGCGCGCGCCAGCCGAGCACCTCGCCGTAGAATGCGGCGGCGGCGGCCGTATCGGTGGTCATCAGCTCGTACCAGACGAAATGGCCCTTGGTGGACATGGCGGATCCTCCTGTTGGGGGCGCCAGCAGTGCGCCCGGACTTGACAATTACGTTGATATCAACGTTAATAGGCTATGTCAAATACGGACTCGGTCCCCTTCCAGACCACCCTGCTGGTCCGCGACACCTGCCTGTGCCTGCACGTCCAGCGTGCCGCCCGCGCGCTGGCCCGCCGGTTCGACGAGGCGCTCCGCCCGCTCGGCCTCACCAACGGCCAGTTCTCGCTGCTGATGTCGCTGAACCGGCCGCACCCGCCGGGCATCGGCGCCGTCGCCTCGCTGCTCGCCATGGACCGCACCACGCTGACCGCCGCGCTGAAGCCGCTGGAGCGGCGCGGCCTGGTCGCCGTGGCGCCCGACCCGCGAGACCGGCGCGGCCGGCTGCTCGCCCTCACGGCCACGGGGCGGGCGCTGCTGGCACAGGCGGTGCCGATCTGGCAGCGCACCCACGCCGAGGTGGACGCCCTGCTCGACCCCGGCGGCCCGGACCGGCTGCGGCGCGACCTGCGCGCCCTCACGAAGGAGACGGTCTAGGGGAGGCAGGGCGGTGCCTTGCCCCCGCCAGGGGCTCGGCCCATCCGTGTCAGGGTCGTCTTGAGGCGACGCAACGAGCTCTTTCATCCGTGCAGGATCGTCACCGCCACGTCGGAGATGCCGGTGATCATGATCTGCACGCCGATGCACAGCAGGATGAACGCTGACAGCCGCGCGAAGGTGCGCCGCGCCGAGGCACCGAGTAGGCCGGCGATGCGGTCGGCCGAGCGGTAGGCCAGCCAGATCACCGCCGCCATCGCCAGACAGGCGGCCGTCATGCCGAGGAAGAACGGCACCACGCCCTCCACGGGCCGCCCGGCACCCAGCGCCACGGCGACCGAGATGGTGCCCGGCCCGGTGGTGAACGGCAGGGTCAGCGGGAAGAAGGCGATGTCCTCGGTGGCATGGCCGGTGGACTCCACCTGCTGCTGCTTGCGCGCCTCCTGCCGCTCGGGCGCGGAGAGCAGGTCCCAGGCGCGCAGGGCGACCACGGTGCCGCCGGCAATGCGCAGGGCGGCCAGCGAAATGCCGAAGAAATTCAGCACATAGGCGCCGCCCCACAGGGCCACCAGCATGACCAGCAGGGAATAGAGCGCCACCCGGTTGGACAGGCGCCGCCGCTCGTCCGCGGTGGCGTCGCCCACCACCTCGTTGAAGATGAAGGCGGCCCCGGGCGGGTTGACGATGGAGAACAGGGCCGGGAAGGCGAGGAGGAAGGCGGTCAGCATATGGGTAGGGGAAGTCTTCTTTTTGTGAACAAAAAGAAGCAAAAAAACTTTATCCGCTGGAGTTCCGGCGGAGGGGCCAGCCTAGCGAGTAAACGTTTTTTGGTTCTTTTTTTCAAAAAAGAACCCCTCCCTTCCTGTGCCTCCCGCGAACCTACCCCTTGGCAAGCTCCTGCTCAACCAACCCCGCCCAGAACGACGCCCCGATCGGCAGGATATCGTCGTTGAAATCGTATTTGGGGTGGTGCACGGCAACGCTGCCGCGTGCGCCGTCGGCCTGGCCGATGCGGACGAAGCAACCGGGCACTGCCTGCGCCATGTAGCTGAAATCCTCGCCGCCCATGCTCGGCGGACGGTTGCGCAGCACCTTGTCGGCGCCCAGCAGCCTGGCCGCCGCGGCGGCAGCGCGCTCGGTGGGCGCGGCGGCGTTAACCACCGGCGGGTAGCCGCGGCGATAGTCCACGCTGGCCTGGGCGCCGTGGGCGAGCGCGGTGGTCTCGGCGATCATCGGCAGCAGGCGCTGCACCTCGTCCTGCACCTCCGGGCGCAGGGTGCGCACGGTGCCGGAGAGCATGGCGGTGTCGGGGATGACGTTGTGGGCGCTGCCGGCGTGGAACTGGGTGATGGAGACCACGGCGCTGTGCAGCGGGTCGGTGCGGCGCGACACGATGGATTGCAGGGCCAGCACGATGTGGCTGCCGATCACCACCGGATCGATGGTCTGGTGCGGCCGGGCGGCATGCCCGCCCTTGGCGGCGATGGTGATGATGAAGCGGTCCGAGGCGGCGGAGACCGAGCCCTCCACGGCGGTCATCACGCCGACCGGCAGGCTGGTGTCGTTATGCGCGCCGAACACCATGTCGCAGGGGAAGCGCTCGAACAGTCCCTCCTCCACCATGATGCGGCCGCCGCCGGCGTTTTCCTCGGCGGGCTGGAAGATGAAATGCACCGTGCCGTCGAAATTGCGGGTCTCGGCGAGGTATTTGGCCGCACCCAGCAGCATGGTGGTGTGGCCGTCATGGCCGCAGGCGTGCATGCGGCCGGGATTCTGCGATTTGTGCGCGAAGTCGTTCATTTCCTCCATCGGCAGGGCGTCCATGTCCGCCCGGATGCCGATGCTGCGCGGCGAGGCGCCGTTGCGCAGCGTGCCGACGAGGCCGGTGCCGGCGAGGCCGCGCGTGACCTCGATGCCCCAGGAGGCCAGTTTGTCGGCGACTACCTGGCTGGTGCGGTGCTCCTCCAGCCCCAGTTCGGGATGCATATGCAGGTCGCGGCGCCATTCGGTGAGCTGCTCGGCGTCGGCGGCGATGCGGTTGATGACGGGCATGGGGCTGGCTTCCAGTGCTTGTGAAGGCCGCTGAAACGGATGAAGTTTTTTTGCTTCTTTGTTTTCAAACAAAGAAGCCTTGTTCTTTTTGCAAAAAAAAGAACCAAAAAACATTTATTCGTGGAGTCCGCGCCGCCCCGGCTTGGGGGCGGCGCGGCGCCGGGCTCAGTACGCGCCCAGGAAGTCCTTCTTGCCGATCTCCACACCGTTATGGCGCAGGATGTTGTAGGCGGTGGCGCAGTGGAAGGTCAGGTTCGGGATCACGAAGCCGATCAGGTAGCGCTCGCCGGTAAAGGCAATGTCGCCGGCGCGCATCTTCAGGACGATCTCCTTGCCCTCGGTGCCGTCGATCTGGGCGGCCGGGATGCTCTCGATGAAGGCCAGCGTCTTGGCGATGCGGGCCTTCAGCTCCGCGAAGCTGGTCTCGGTGTCCTCGTAGGCGGGGATTTCCACGCCGGCGAGGCGGGCGACGCCGCCCTTGGCCATGTCGGTGGCGATCTGCACCTGGCGCGACAGCGGGAACATGTCCGGCGCCAGACGGTCGCCGGTCAGCACCTTCTCGTCGATCTTCTTCGCCTCGGCGAAGGCCGCGCCCTTGTCCAGCACGTTGGACAGGGCGACCAGCAGCGTCTTCATCATCGGCACGGTGGCCGCGTACATACCCAGAGCCATGGTTACAGACTTCCCCCTTTGCGGCCGGCCATCGCACCCAGGCGAAGGCGCAGCGCGTTCAGCTTGATGAACCCTTGCGCGTCGAACTGGTCGTACGCGCCCTGGTCGTCCTCGAACGTCACGACCTTCATCGAGTAGAGGCTGTTGGGGCTTTCCCGGCCGATGACCGAGACATTGCCCTTGTACAGCTTCAACCGCACCCGGCCGGACACCGATTTCTGACTCTCGTCGATCAGCGCCTGCAGCATCCGCCGCTCCGGGCTGAACCAGAAGCCGTTGTAGATCATGGTCGCGTATTGCGGCATCAGGCTGTCCTTGAGGTGGGCGGCCTCGCGGTCCAGCGTGATGCTCTCGATGCCGCGATGGGCGGCCAGCAGGATGGTGCCGCCGGGCGTCTCGTAGACGCCGCGGGACTTCATGCCGACGAAGCGGTTTTCCACCAGGTCCAGCCGCCCGATGCCATTGGCCTTGCCCAGTTCGTTCAGCCGCGTCAGCAGCATGGCAGGCGACAGCTTCACCCCGTCGATATGCGTCGGGTCGCCGTGCTCGAAATCGACCGAGATCACGGTGGCCTTGTCCGGCGCGTCTTCGGGGCGGATGGTGCGCTGATAGACCATTTCGTCGGCCTCGACGGCCGGGTCTTCGAGGATTTTGCCCTCCGAGGACGAGTGCAGCAGGTTGGCGTCCACCGAGAACGGCGCCTCGCCGCGCTTGTCCTTGGCGATGGGGATCTGGTTGGCCTCGGCGAACTCCAGCAGGCGGGTGCGGCTGGTCAGCTCCCATTCCCGCCACGGCGCGATGATCTTGATCTCGGGGTTGAGCGCGTAATAGCTCATCTCGAAGCGCACCTGGTCGTTGCCCTTGCCGGTGGCGCCGTGGGCGACCGCGTCGGCCCCGGTCTCGGCGGCGATCTCGATCTGGCGCTGGGCGATCAGCGGGCGGGCGATGGAGGTGCCGAGCAGGTACTGCCCCTCGTACAGCGCGTTGGCGCGGAACATCGGGAAGACGAAATCGCGCGTGAAGGTCTCGCGCAGGTCGTCCATGTAGATCTGCTTGATGCCGAGCATCTCGGCCTTCTTGCGGGCGGGTTCAAGTTCCTCGCCCTGGCCGAGGTCGGCGGTGAAGGTCACCACCTCGCATTTATAGGTGGTTTGCAGCCAGCGCAGGATCACGCTGGTGTCGAGCCCCCCGGAATAGGCGAGCACGACCTTTTTCACATCCTTTACGCGCATGGGCGGCTGATCCCCTCGGGTATGGCGCAACGCTCGGCAAGGGCGGGACGTAACGCCGTCGGGCCGGTTTGTGCAAGCCGGGGGATGTGCGACGGGGAAATTCGCAGACTGGACGCCACGGAATCGAATTGTTCCAGGCCAGGCGGCTTGATCCGCGCGCCGATTCGGCCTATCGAGGCTGTAAGCGCGTGTGCTGTTCCCTGTGTGCATTCCTGGCACCAGATGGCCCGTCGCTCACCACTGCGATCGAGCTCAGGTTTCCATGGACATAGACGTGAGTAGCGACCCGCGCGCGATGGCGGCGGACGATGCACAGCCGGCGCATCCCGAGAACATGATCCTGCAGCACCGCGCCTTGTGCGGCCTGGGCCTGCCGACGCAGGTGGGCAAGGGAAGCTGGCAGCGTGATATCGGCACCGCCGCGGTCAGCATCGAGGCGCCGGCCACCAGCCCAACCCTGCCGGGTGGCGCGCAATTGCGGCTGCTGCTGCTGCGTATCTTCGACACCGCCTTGCGCGGCGGCAGCGCCGTCGTGGAAATCGGCGACAGCCCGGCCGCGCTGGCCGAGCGGATGGGGCTGCCGGCCAAGGGTGCCGCGCCGCGCACGCTGGGCGAGCAGTTCGAGCGACTGATGGCCGCCAAGGTGACGGTGTCGCTGGACGGCGGACCGGCGCTGAGCGTGTTCGACGCGCGCGGCCGGCCGCGCGCCGTGGCGCCGGAATGGCGCAGCGCGGTGCGGTTGAACGCCCGCTTCTTCGCCGTGCTGGCGGAGAACCCGGTGGCGCTGGACCGCGCGGTGGTGGCGGCCCTGGCCGACGCGCCGCTGGCGCTGGATGCCTATATGTGGATGGCCCGGATCATCGCGGGGGGCGAGGCCGCTGGGCCGTCGCGCGCGAGCTGGGCCGAGCTGATCGGCCGGTTCGGCGAGCCAGAACAGGCCGAGGAGACCTTCCGCGCCGCGTTCGAGGATTGCTTGCGCCTGGTGACGGCCGCCTGCCCGTCGATCGTGGTGATCGTCGGCGAGCAGGGCGTGCAGGTGCGCATGGCCGAGCCGGCGCCCGCCCGCGCCCCGGCCGAGCGGCCCGCGCCGCCGGTGGCCGTGGAGCCGGTCGCGGAGACGCCGGTGGCGGCGGCTCCGGTGGTGGTGGCCCCGGCGGTGGTGGCCCCGGTCCCGCAGGAGCGGCCGGTGCCTGCCCCGCCCCCCGCCGAGCCGGCACGCCTTGAGCCGGCCCAGGCCGCCGAGCCGCCGCGCCAGATCGCGCGGCAGAGCATCAGCCTGAAGTCGCACATGACCGGCCTGTCCCAGGTGGTCTGGCTGCAGCGCGCCAACGGGCGGGTGAACCAGGTGATCGAGGTCACCCCCGGCGGCCGCTACGACCCCGACCACCTGACCGTGCTCGCGCTGGAGCCGATGGTGGTGCAGATCAGCGGCGGGCTGTACGACCGGGAGTTCGAGCGCGTCTCCGCCTGGGCGATGAACAACCGCGACCTGATCGACGATTTCTGGGACGGCAAGATCGACAGTTTCGAGGAAGTCGCCAGCCGGGTGAAGAAGGTTCCCGCCCCCGGCTGGCGCTGATCGTCTCGGTCAGTCCCGGCGGTCAGTCCCGGCGGGGCGCGAAGCCCAAAATCCGTTCGAACCGCGCCGCGAAGGCCGGCCAGGCGTCCGGGTTGAGCAGGCGGACGGCCGGTTTGCCGTCCAGGATGGCCAGCATCTGCTCGGCGGCGATGGTCGCCATGTTCACCCGCGCCTCGTGGGTCACGCCCGCCGTATGCGGGCTGACCAGCACGTTGTCGAACGCCATCAGCGGATGGTCGGCGGGCGGCGGTTCGCGGCCCCACACGTCCAGCCCGGCCCCGGCGATGCGGCGTCCGCGCAGCGCCTCGGCCAGCGCCGCCTCGTCATGGATGCCGCCGCGCGCGGTGGTGATGAAATAGGCATGCGGCTGCATCAGCGTGTATTCCCGCGCGCCGATCAGGCCCAGCGTCTCCTTGGTGCGCGGGCAGTTCAGCGAGACGAAATCGGCGCGGCGCAACAGGTCGTCCAGCCCCGATGCCTCGGCCCCGCGCGCGGCGACCTGCTCGGCGGTGAGGTAGGGGTCGTAGGCCAGCACCCGCATGCCGAACAGCAGCCGGCACAGTTCGGCGACGCGGGTGCCGACATGGCCGAGGCCGATGATGCCGATGGTCTTGCCCATGGCATCGCGGCCCATATAGGCGTTGCGGTCCAACTCGGCCCCGCCCGCCGCGGGGCGGCGCATCACCCGGTCTGTCTCGCCGATCCGCTTGGTCAGGCACAGCAGCATGCCCAGCACGTGCTCGGCCACCGCCTCGCGGTTGCCGCCGGCCTGGTTCACCGCCAGCACGCCGGCGCGGGTGCAGGCCTCCAGGTCGATGGTGTCGTAGCCGGCACCGTTGGAGGACACCACCAGCAGGTTGGGCGTGCGGGCCAGCAGGGCGTCGTGTACATGGTATTGTGGCGCCAACTCGTCGCGCGAGGCGCCGACCTGGTAGGCGTGGGCGGCGGCCAGCACCGGCTCCACCTGCGCCGCCGGGCTGTCGTTCTCCAGCTTCTCCAGCGTCACGTCCGGGCGCGCGCCCAGCAGGTCGGCGAATTTCTGGTCGGACAGGTATTTCACGTAGAAGACGCGCTTGGTGTTGACGGCCATTGGCTGGGGCTTCTCTCGGACGTGTGTGGGGCGCATGGCGGCGCCGGGACGCGGCCGCGGAGGCTACACCGAAGGCCGGCGGCGCGAAAACCCGGGGGTCAGCGCATCACGGCGCAGCCGCCAGCCGCGCCAGGCAGGCCGATTCGGTGAGTTTCGGTGGCGCATGGGCGGTCGCCAGGGCCACGCGCAGGGCGGCAGCGTCACGGTAGAATATCAGGTCGAGCCGGCATCCCGCCTCGCCGCCGTATAGCCAGACCTCGGCCGGACCGTCGACCCGGCGCAGCGCGGGCGGGCCCATGATGGCGACCACCTGCGCCGGCGTGGCGCCGACCAGCGCCCCGGCCCGTGCCGGCGGCGGCGGGCGGGGTGCGGGGGCGGCCGGGGCGGCGGCGGGGGTCGGCGGTGCCGGCACGGCGCAGCCTGCCAGGCCAAGTGCCAGCAGCGCCGCCGCCAGCCGCCTCAAGCCCATGCCATCCCCGGGACGGGTCGGCTGCGTGGCGTCAGGCGGGGTCGGCCGGGCGCGACGGCTCACCCGGGCGGGCCTCCCCGGCCGGCCGGCCCTCGGGGGCGCGCGGCTCGGTGATCATCTCGATCTGGCCGGTGATCTGGCCGCCATCCTCCACCTGCAGTCGGCGGCAGCGGGCGGTGCCCAGCACGCGGCCGGTGGAGCGCACGACGAGGCTGCCGCGCGTGGTCAGCGTGCCGTCGATGGTGCCGGCCACCTCGGCGTCCTCCACCTCCACCTCGCCGCGGAACATGCCGCCCGGGGCGATCTGCAACTCGGCGGCGTGGATCATCGTGGCCTCCACGATGCCCTCCACCACCAGGCGCTCGGCATCCTGGATGGTGCCCTGCACGCTGATGCCGCGGCCGACCACCAGGGTGCGGCGCTCGGCGGTGCGGCCCTGCGGCACTGCCGGGCGCGGGGCGCTGGCGAGCGGTTGGCCAGGCTGCGGCGCGGGCGGGGTGGCAGCGGGGAACGGCGGACGGCTCATGGGCGATGCCTCCTTCGAAGGGGCGGGACGGGGCGGAACGCCGAGTCCGGAATCAGGGCGGGCGGCCGAGTCGGTGCGCAACTCCGGTCGCGACACCAGCGGGAACGCGGCTGGCGGCGATTCGGCCTGGGGTTGGCCCGGGGGCCGGGCGGCGGGGGCCGGCGGTTCTGCTGGCTTGCGGCGCTTGAACACGGGCGATCCGTTTCACTCGGGTGGAGGCGAGGGCGTTGGCCTAACACAGGCGGCATCGCGGGAACAACCCGCACGCCCAGCTTGTCAGCGTTCGGGAACGAGCGAGTGCGGCCGCATGCGCCGCCCCGGCGCGCCGCCGGAGGGCGGCTGATGCAGCACATGCACCATCGCCGCCAGCCCCAGCACCGGGGCGAACAGGTTGGCCACCGGCACCACTGCCAGCACCGCCATCGCCCCGCCCTGCGCCAGCACGGCCATCCAGTGCCGGCCATACAGCGCCAGCGCCGCCGGGCGCGACATCCGGCGCATCGCCACCGCCACGAACAGCCCGCGCCCCATCGCCCAGGCGGTGACCAGCCAGCCCAGCACCAGCCCCGGCCCCGGCAGCAGCAGCGTCAGCAGCAGCGCCACCAGCTGCATCGCCAGCACCCGCAGGCCGAGGGCCACGCCGTCCCACGCCTGGGCCGCCAGCGGGGCGGCGGCGGCCGGCGGCAGGCCGGGGTAGAAGCGCCGCTCCACCGCATCGGCCACGCGCTCGCTGAACAGCGAGGCGATGCCGGTGGCCAGCGGCACGAACAGCACCAGCGCCAGCAACGCCGCGCCCACCACGCCGAGCAGCGAGGCGCCCCAGACCAGCCATTCGTTGCCCGCCAGCGCCGCGTGCGTGCCCCAGCCCAGCCCGGCCGCCAGCAGCACGAAGGCCAGCGCCGACCACAGCACGCTGTGCAGCACAACGGACAGGAAGGCGCGGTCGTCCATCTGGGAGAGGGCGCGCAGGAAGGGGGTCAGCATGTCGGGTCGTGTTCCTCGTCGCGGCGCCGGTGCGCCCTGTCATTGTCGGGTCGGCGGCGCGCTCCATCATTGCGGCGGCAACGCTTGGGTGTTAGGCCGCGCCATCCGGGGGCGGCCCGCCCCTTACGCGCGCGCGGAGTTCTGACATGGTTTCCCCGGCTGAAAACCCCCGTTTCGACATTCTGGGCATCGGCAATGCGATCGTCGATGTGGTCGCCCCGGTGCACGAGGCGTTCCTGTCGCGCCACGACATGCACAAGGGCGCGATGGCGCTGATCGACGCCGAAACCGCCGAGCGGCTGTATGCGGACATGCCGGCCGGCCAGGAAAGCAGCGGCGGCTCGGCCGGCAACACCTGCGCGGTGGCGGCCCAGCTTGGCGCCCGGGTCGCCTATCTCGGCAAGGTGGCCGACGACCAGCTCGGCCAGGTGTTCCGCCACGACATCACCGCCGCCGGCGTGCATTTCCCCTCCGCGCCGCTGGCCGGCGGCGCCCCTACCGCGCGCTGCCTCATCATGGTGACGCCGGACGGCCAGCGGACCATGAACACCTTCCTCGGCGCCTGCGTCACCTTCGGCGAGGCCGATGTGGACGCCGCCCTGGTGGCACAGGCGGCGGTAACCTACCTGGAAGGCTACCTGTTCGACCCGCCATCGGCCCAGGCCGCCTTCCGCGCCGCCGCCGCCGCCGCGCACGCGGCCGGCCGCCAGGTGGCGCTGTCGCTGTCCGACGCGTTCTGCGTGGACCGCCACCGCGCCGCCTTCCGCGACCTGGTGGAGGGCCATGTGGACATCCTGTTCGCCAACGAGGCGGAGATCTGCAGCCTGTACGAGTGCAGCGACTGGCGCGAGGCCGCCGCCTGGGCGCGGCGCGACGTGGCGCTGGCGGCGCTGACCCGCAGCGAGGCCGGCAGCGTGGTGGTCCGGGGCGGCGACACCGTGGAGGTGGCGGCCGTGCCGACATCGGTGGTGGACACCACCGGCGCCGGCGACGCCTACGCCGCCGGCTTCCTGGCGGCGCTGACCGCCGGCCTGCCGCTGGACCAGTGCGGCCGGCTGGGCAGCATCGCCGCCGCCGAGGTGATCAGCCATTACGGCGCCCGCCCGCAGCGCGATCTGCGCCAGGAAATGGCGAGACTGGCCGCGCAGGGCTGATATAGGCCAAATCGCGCTCGCAAAAGCAGCCGCGATAGACTATGTGTGCACCGCAGCATGAGCCCCCGCCCCGGACTATCGGGCGCGGGCCGGTTCGTTTGACCATCCGGTCTGCCTGACGGCTTCGTCTGTCGGATCGCCCCGCACTTTATTTTCGTCAGGTTCCCCCGATGGACATCCGCAACATCGCGATCATCGCCCATGTCGACCATGGCAAGACCACGCTGGTCGATCAATTGCTGAAGCAGTCCGGCGCCTTCCGCGAGCACCAGCAGGTGGCCGAGCGGGCGATGGACCGCAACGACCTGGAGCGCGAGCGAGGCATCACCATCCTGGCGAAGTGCACCAGCGTGATCTGGAAGGGCACCCGCATCAACATCGTCGACACCCCCGGCCATGCCGATTTCGGCGGCGAGGTGGAGCGCATCCTGAACATGGTGGACGGCGTGATCGTGCTGGTCGATGCCGCCGAGGGCGTGCTGCCGCAGACCAAGTTCGTCACCGGCAAGGCGCTGGCCCAGGGCCTGAAGCCGATCGTGGTGGTCAACAAGATCGACCGCCAGGACGCCCGCGCCGACGAAGTGCACGAAGAAGTGTTCGACCTGTTCGCCGCCCTGGGCGCGACGGACGAGCAGCTCGACTTCCCGATGCTCTACGCCTCCGGCCGGCAGGGCTGGGCGGTGGAGAAGCTCGACGACGAGCGGAAGGATCTTTCGCCGATGTTCGACCTGGTGCTGCGCCACGTGCACGCGCCGGTGCTGGACAAGGAGGCGCCCTTCGCCATGGTCGCCTCCATCCTGGACTACGACAACTTCCTCGGCCGCGTGCTGACCGGCCGGCTGGAGCAGGGCCGCGCCCGGCTGAACATGCCGCTGAAGGTGCTGCGCCCGGATGGCAGCCTGGTGGAAACCGGCCGCCTGACCAAGCTGATGGGCTTCCGCGGCCTGGAGCGCGTGGCCATCGAGGAGGCCGAGGCCGGCGACATCATCGCCGTGGCCGGCCTGACCGACGCCACCATCCCGGACACCATCGGCTCGCCCGAGATCGCCGAGCCGCTGCATGCCACCCCGGTCGATCCGCCGACCCTGGCGATGACCTTCCGCGTCAATGACGGCCCGCTGGGCGGGCGCGAGGGCAAGAAGGTCACCTCGCGCCAGATCCGCGACCGGCTGCTGCGCGAATCCGAGGGCAACGTCGCCATCAAGATCACCGAGAGCCAGGAGCAGGAGGCCTTCGAGGTCGCCGGCCGCGGTGAACTCCAACTCGGCGTGCTGATCGAGACGATGCGCCGCGAAGGCTTCGAGCTGACGATCGGCCGCCCCCGGGTGCTGACCCGCGACAACCCCGAGACCGGCGACAAAGAAGAGCCGATGGAGGAGGTGCTGGTCGACGTGGACGAGCCCTACACCGGCGTCGTGGTGGAGAAGATCAGCCGCCGCAAGGGCATGCTGCAGGACATGCGCCCCTCCGGCGGCGGCAAGGTGCGCCTTACCTTCCACATGCCCAGCCGCGGCCTGATCGGCTACCATGGCGAGTTCCTGACCGACACGCGCGGCACCGGCATCATGAACCGCATGTTCCTCGGCTACGGCCCCTGGGTCGGCCAGCTGGAGGGCCGGCGCAACGGCAGCCTGATCTCCAGCGCCGATGGCGAGGCGGTGCAATACGCCCTGTGGTACCTGCAGGAGCGCGGCACCCTGTTCGTCGATCCGGGCGACAAGGTCTATCTGGGCATGATCCTGGGCGAGCATTCGCGCGGGTCGGACCTGGACGTGAACCCGATCAAGGAAAAGAAGCTCACCAACATCCGCGCCGCCGGCAAGGACGAGGCGATGCTGCTGATTCCGCCGCGCCGGATGAGCCTGGAACAGGCGATCGCCTATATCGAAGACGACGAGCTGGTGGAGGTCACCCCCACGGCGGTGCGGCTGCGCAAGCGCTACCTCGACCCGAACGAGCGCAAGCGCCACGAGCGGCGGGCGGCGGATTCCGAAGCGGCCGCCTGACAGCGGGCCTGAATTAAGCGGCGGGGACCCCGGTCCCCGCCGCTACCGGATCAGCCCGGCCAGCGGGCTGGACGGGTCGGCGCCCATGCGGCGCGGCATGCGCCCGGCGAGGTAGGACAGCCGTCCCGCCTCCACCGCCGCCTTCATCGCGCGTGCCATCAGGATCGGGTGCTTCGCGTGCGCGATCGCCGAGTTCAGCAGCACCGCGGTGCAGCCGAGTTCCATGCCGATCGCCGCGTCCGACGCGGTGCCGACGCCGGCATCGACCAGCAGCGGCACCTTCGCCTGCTCGATCAGCATCGACAGCATCGCCGGGTTCTGGATGCCGAGGCCGGAGCCGATCGGCGCGCCCAGCGGCATGATGGCGACGCAGCCCATGTCTTCCAGACGTTTGGCGCCGATCGGGTCGTCCGAGCAGTAGACCATCACCTCGAACCCGTCCTTGATCAGCGCCTCGGCGGCCTCGAACGTGGCGGTCATGTCGGGGTAGAGGTGCGGCGGCGGGCCGAGCACCTCCAGCTTGACCAGGTTCCAGCCGCCGGCCTCGCGCGCCAGGCGCAGGGTGCGCACGGCGTCGCGGGCGGTGTGGCAGCCGGCGGTGTTGGGCAGGTAGGTATATTTCTTCGGGTCCACATGGTCCTGCAGCATCGGCGCCTTGGGGTCGGCGACATTGACCCGGCGCACCGCCACGGTGACCATCTCGGCGCCGCTGGCCTCGATGGCGGCGGCGGTCTCCTCCAGGTCCTTGTATTTGCCGGTCCCGACCACGAGGCGCGAGCGGAAGCGCCGCCCGGCGACGGTCCAGCAATCGTCCGCGTCGGTCTGCGGCAGGTCCGCCTGAACGGTTCCGTCCATCTCAGCCTCCTCCGATGAAGTGCACGATTTCAAGGCTGTCGCCAGTGGCGAGCGCGGTCTGGGCATAGGCCGAGCGCGGCACGATCTCCTCGTTGCGCTCCACCGCAACCTTGCGCGTGTCCAGGCCGATCTCGGCCAGCAGGGCGGCCACCGTCATCGGCGTGTCGAACACCCGGGTCTCGCCGTTCAGCGTCAGTCTCAGTGCTGCTCCCATGGCCGGAGTATGGGCGCGCGCGCCCCCGGCGACAAGAAACCGGCCCCTGCCCCGGCGCCGGGGTGACCCGAGCGATGCGCATTGAAGCGACACGGCCGGGCGTGCTAGGCCCCGCTGCATGTCAGGATTGCCCCTCGTGGCCGTGCTCAACGGCCCCAACATGAACATGCTCGGCCTGCGCCAGCCGCATCTCTACGGCAGCGCCACGCTGGACGATGTCGAGAGCCTGTGCGCCGAAGCGGCCGACCGGCTGGGCCTGGCGATCGACTTCCGCCAGACCAACGGCGAGGGCGAGCTGGTCTCCTGGGTGCAGGAGATGCGCGGGCGCGCCGCCGGCATCGTCATCAACCCGGCCGGCTACACCACCACCTCCATCGCGCTGATGGACGCGCTGCTGGCCAGCGAACTGCCGGTGATCGAGGTGCATGTCACCAACATCCACCGCCGCGAGGAGTTCCGGCAGCATTCCTATGTCTCGAAGGCGGCGGTCGGCGTGATCTGCGGCCTGGGCATCAACGGCTACGCGCTGGCGTTGCAGGCAATGGCCGACCTGCTGGAGGAAGGCGCATGACATCCGTGCCGTTCGACCCCGAGGCGGTGCGCAAGCTCGCCACCATCCTGGTCGACACCGGGCTGACCGAGATCGAGATCGAGGGCAAGGAGGGCCGCATCCGCGTGGTGCGCGCGCATGCCCCGGCGGCCACCCATGTCACCAGCCAGGCCGCCGCGCCCGCCGCCATCCCGGCCGACGTGGCCGCCCCCCTCGCGGCGCCGGCCGCGGCGCTGGACGACGCCCACCACCCCGGCGCGGTGCTCAGTCCGATGGTCGGCGTGGCCTATCTGGCCTCCGAGCCGGGGGCGCCGCCCTTCGTCATCCCCGGCCAGGCCGTCACCGCCGGGCAGACGCTGCTGCTGATCGAGGCGATGAAGACCTACAACCAGATCAAGGCGCCGCGCGCCGGCACCGTCACCCGCATCCTGGTGGCGCCCAGCGATCCGGTGGAATACGGCCAGCCGCTGCTGATCCTGGAATAGGCGGTTGTTCCAGAAGATCCTCATCGCCAACCGGGGCGAGATTGCGCTGCGCATCCAGCGCGCCTGCCGCGAGCTTGGCATCCCCACGGTGGCCGTGCATTCCACGGCGGATGCCGAGGCAATGCATGTGCGCCTGGCCGACGAGAGCGTGTGCATCGGCCCGCCGCCGGCGCGCGAGTCCTACCTGAACGTGCCGGCGATCCTGTCCGCGGCCGCCATCACCGGGGCGGACGCGATCCACCCCGGCTACGGCTTCCTGTCCGAGAACGCCGATTTCGCCGACATGGTGGAGGCGCATGGCCTGACCTTCATCGGCCCGTCGGCGGCGCATATCCGCATGATGGGCGACAAGATCGCCGCCAAGGCCGCCATGGCCAGCCTGGGCGTGCCGCTGGTGCCGGGCAGCGCCGGGGCGGTGGCCGACATGGACGAGGCGGCGCGGGTGGCGGCCCAGATCGGCTATCCGGTGCTGATCAAGGCGGCGGCCGGCGGCGGCGGGCGCGGCATGAAGGTCGCGTCCTCGCCCGAGGGGCTGGAGGAGGCCTGGCGCGTGGCCCGCACCGAGGCGCGCGCGGCCTTCGGCAACGACGCCGTCTATATCGAAAAATACCTGGACCGCCCGCGCCACATCGAATTGCAGGTGATGGCCGACAGCCACGGCAATGTGGTGCATTTCGGCGAGCGCGACTGCTCGCTGCAACGCCGCCACCAGAAGCTGCTGGAGGAGGCCGGCTCCCCGGCGCTGACCGGGGCGGAGCGCGACGCGCTGGGCGCCACCGTCACCGCCGGGCTGGGCAAGCTCGGCTACCGCAACGCCGGCACGCTGGAATTCCTCTACCAGGACGGCCAGTTCGCCTTCATCGAGATGAACACCCGCCTGCAGGTGGAGCATCCGGTCACCGAGATGGTCTGCGGCGTCGACCTGGTGCGCGAGCAGATCCGCATCGCCGCCGGCCAGCCGCTCGGCTACACCCAGGCCGATGTGCGGTTTTCCGGCCACGCCATCGAATGCCGGATCACCGCCGAGGACCCGGAGACCTTCACCCCCAATCCGGGCCGGGTCACCGCCTTCCACGCGCCGGGCGGGCTGGGCGTGCGGGTCGATTCGGCGCTGTACGCCGGCTACAACGTGCCGCCGTACTACGACAGCATGATCGCCAAGCTGATCGTGCACGCCCCCACCCGGGCCGAGGCGATCGCCCGGCTGCGCCGCAGCCTGGCCGAATTCGTGGTGGTCGGCGTCAAGACCACGCTGCCGCTGCACGCCCGCATCGTGGAAGACCCGGAATTCCAGGCCGGCGACTACACCATCCACTGGCTGGAGCGGTTCGTCGGCGGCCATTAGGCCGTGGCGGTCGCCCGAGAGGCGGCCATCACCCTCCGCGCGGGCTTCCGCCCCGCCGCCGCTGCCGGTACTGTCGCACCATGTCGCGCCGCGCCGCCGAGATCACCCCCGAGCTGATGTTGCGCGCCTATCGCGCCGGCCTGTTCCCGATGGCCGAGACGCGCGAGGGCGACCGGCTGTACTGGCTGGACCCCGAGGAACGCGGCGTGCTGCCGCTGGAGGGCTTCCACCTGCCGCGCCGGCTGCTGCGCACCGTGCTCTCCGGCAGCTTCGAGGTGACGACCGACCGCGACTTCGCCGCCGTCATCGCCGCCTGTGCCGAGCCGCGCCAGGGGCGGGAAGACACCTGGATCAACCCGCTGATCGAACATCTGTTCACCGAGCTGCACCGGCTGGGCCACGCCCATTCGGTGGAATGCCGCAGCGGCGGCGCGCTGGTGGGCGGGCTGTACGGGGTGGCGATCGGCGGCGCGTTCTTCGGCGAGAGCATGTTCAGCCGCGCCCGCGATGCCTCCAAGGTGGCGCTGGCGCATCTGGTGGCGCGGCTGCGGCTGGGCGGCTTCACCCTGCTGGACACCCAGTTCGTCACCCGCCACCTGGAGCAGTTCGGCGCCCACGAGATTCCGCGCGACACCTACAAGGCGCTGCTGGCCGCGGCGGTGGCGACGCCGGCGGCCTGGCTGGCCGAGCCGGACCCGGCGGCGCTGGCCGCCGCCCTGCGGGCATTGGGCGGGGCACCGCCAGCCACTCAAGCGTGATTTGACCGCCGGGCGGATCGGACCGACCTTGCCGCATGGAACATTTTCGGAGACCGGTCATGCGGTCGATCGCAGTCGCGCTGGCGGCGTGCACCCTCGTCGCGGCCGGCGGCGCGCTGGCCGAGGAGCGCCCCCTCATCCAGCCGACCCGCGACGTGGCGGTGACCTACGAGACCAATGGGCCGGCCGGGCCCCCGACTGGACCAGCGACTGGACCAGCGACCGGACCAGCGACGGGGCCGGGCGCGGCGGCCGCAGCGCCGCGCACGCTGCGCATTCTGTATTCCGCCGCCGCCCATCGCGTGCGGGTGGAAAGCCAGGGCAGCGACCGCCAGGGCTTCGCCATCATGGACCGCACCGCCCACAGCATGACCGTGGTGATGCCCGAGCAGCAGCGCTACATCGAGATGCCGATGCGTGCCGGCACCCAGCAGGACTTCATGGCGCCGCCGCCCAGCATGCATTTCGCCCGCAAGGGCTCCGACAGCGTCGCCGGGGTCGCCTGCACCGTGTGGGAGACGACCGACACCGCCAACCCCACCCTTGCCGGCACCGCCTGCATCACCGCGGACGGCGTGATGCTGCGGGCCGCGGGGCGTGACGGCAAGCACACCCTGCTGGCCACCAAGGTGGAATACGGCCCGCTCTCGCCGGACCTGTTCAGCCCGCCCGCCGGGTTCCAGAAGATGGAGCTGCCGACGGCCGGCACGATGCCGCGGCGCTGACCCCGCCGCATCCGCTCCGCCGCCCTGCCCGTAATGCTGGCAGGGCGGCGTGTCACGCGCCGCCCCCTGGCGAGTCCTGACAGCAGGACCAGATTCGGGGTAGAGATGCGCATGCTGTTTCGATTGTTCGCGCCCTGGCGCGATCCGGCCGGCCGGTTCTCCGCCCTGAAGGCGGGCGCGCTGCTGCTGTGCCTGCTGCCGGCGGCAGTGCTGGCGCAGGATGCGCTGGCCGGCACGCTGGGCGGCCGCCCGATCAACGAGGCGATCCACGTCGCCGGCGACTGGACGGTGCGCTTCCTGCTGCTGACCCTCGCCGTGACCCCGACCCGCGCGGTGCTGGACTGGCCGCGCGTGCTGCTGCTGCGCCGCATGCTGGGGGTGACGACGGCGCTCTACGCCCTGCTGCACCTGGGGCTGTACGCCCTGGACCAGCAATGGCAGGTCGGCCGGGTCGTCAGCGAGATCGTGCTGCGATTCTACCTCACCATCGGCTTCGTGGCGCTGCTGGGGCTGGTGGCGCTGGCCGTCACCTCCACCGATGGCTGGCAGAAGCGGCTGCGCCAGCGCTGGAAGCGGCTGCACAAGCTGGTGTTTCCGATCGCGGCGCTCGGCCTGTTCCACTATTTCCTGCAATCCAAGGCCGACGTGACCAGCGCCACCTTCTACACCGGGCTGTTCGTCTGGCTGCTGCTGTGGCGCGCGACGCCGCGGCGCTGGCAGGCGCGCCGGCTGGTCCTGGTGCTGCTGGCGGTGCTGGCGGCGCTGGCCACCGCCGTGATCGAGGCGGCCTGGTATGGCGGCGCCACCCAGATCCCGGCGCTGCGCGTGCTGGCGGCCAACCTGGACCTGGGCGCCTGGCGGCCCGCCTGGCAGGTGGCGCTGGCCGGGGCCGCTGCGCTGGCGGTGGCGCTGCTGCGCCGGCTGGCCGGGCGGCGGCGGGGCGCCCCGGCCCGCCGCATGCGCCCGGCCCCGGCGAACGGCGTGTAAGGCCGACCGCGCCATGCGGGCGGGCGCGACGGCCCGGCTTGCCAATACCCCGCTTGCCAACGCCATGGCCGAGGCCCTAGACACGCGGGACGCCCGACGCGAGACCATCACCACCGCAGCGCCAACAGACGAAACTCGGCTGCGCCCATTCCCCCTTCACGTGTGACACATTACCATCTGCATCCATGGCGCAAGCCGTCACCGCGGAGCGGACGTGGCGAAACTGGTAAACGCATCGGGCTTAAAACCCGACGCCTTTCAATGGCTTGCGGGTTCGACCCCCGCCGTCCGCACCATTGCCCCACCATCGGCGCCCCCACCACCGGCACCCCCACCACGGGCGATTCGGGCATGACCGGCCTCTGCCGGCTGCGCGCGGCCGTCATCGCCCTGCCGCTGGCGGCGGCCATCCTGTCTCTGCCGCCGGTGCTGCGCGGCATGTTGTGGATGGCCACCTCCGGGCTGGTGTTCACCTTCCTCAACACCATCATGCGGCTGCTGACGCAGGAACTGGCGCCGTTCCAGACGCAGTTCCTGCGCTATGCCTGCGGGCTGGCCGTCATGCTGCCCTTCGTGCTGCGCGCCGGGGCGGCGGCCTATTCGCCCAAGGGCCTCGCCGGCCAGCTCTGGCGCGGCGTGGTGCACACCTCGGGCCTGCTGCTGTGGTTCATCGCCCTGCCGAATATCCCGCTGGCCGACATGACGGCGATCGGCTTCACCTCGCCCATCTTCGTCATGATCGGCGCCGCCCTGGTGCTGGGCGAGCGCATGGTACCGGCGCGCTGGGTGGCGGCGGCGATCGGCTTCGCCGGCGTGCTGATCGTGGTCGCACCGTGGCAGAGCGGGGGTGGCGCCAATTTCTACCACCTGGTGATGCTCGGCTCCGCCCCGCTCTTCGCCGCCTCGTTCCTCATCACCAAGGCGCTGACCAAGCGCGACCGGCCGGAGGTGATCGTGGTGTGGCAGTCCATCACCGTCTCGCTGTTCACCCTGCCGTTCGCCATCTCCGGCTGGCTGTGGCCCTCGCCGCTGCAATGGCTGGCCTTCCTGGCCTGCGGCATGCTGGGCAGCACCGGGCATTACTGCATGAACCGGGCGCTGCACGTGGCCGACATCTCGGCCACCCAGCCGATCAAGTTCCTCGACCTGCTCTGGTCCTCGCTGGCCGGCTACCTGGTGTTCGCCGACACGCCGAGCGAATGGACGATGGCCGGCGGCGGGGTGATCTTCGTCTCCACCACCTGGATCGCCCGGCGCGAGGCGCGCGGCCATGCCCGGGCGGCGCGGCCATGATCGAGCTGCAACCCGCCCCCGCCAGCCTGCCGCCGGGCGAGCGCATCTACGCCATCGGCGACATCCACGGCTGCGCGGAGCGGCTGCTGGCGCTGCACGCCGCCATTGCCGCCGACCTCGCGCGTCGCCCGGTCGCCGCCCCCCTGCTGCTGCACCTGGGCGACTATGTCGATCGCGGGCCGGACAGCGCCGGCGTGGTGGCGCTGCTGGCGGCGGGCGACCCGTTGGCCGGCATGCCCACCGTCAACCTGATGGGCAACCACGAAAGGACCATGGTCGACGCCCTCTCCGGCGAGCGCGCCTCGGCCACCGACTGGATGATCGCCGGCGGGCGGGAGGCGCTGGCCAGCTGGGGCGGCAACCCCGACGCGCCGCGCGAGAGCTGGCCCGCGCATGTGCCGGCGGCGCACATGGCGTTCCTGCGCGCCCTGTCGCTGCGCCACCGGGCCGGCGGCTACCTGTTCGTCCATGCCGGTATCCGCCCCGGCGTGGCGCTGGACGCGCAGGCCCCGTCCGACCTGCTAAGCATCCGCGGCAGCTTCCTCTACAGCGACGCGGCCTTCGGCGCGGTCGTCGTGCACGGCCACACGCCGCAAAAGGCGCCGGTGGTGCGCCACAACCGCATCGGCATCGACACCGGGGCGGTGTTCGGCGGCGCGCTGACCTGCCTGGTGCTGGAGGGCGAAACCCTCGGCTTCCTGCAAGCCTGAGAGCTACGCCAGCAGCATGTCCGGCGCATCCAGCGGCCAGCGCGGGCGCGGCGCATGGTCCAGCCGGTCCACCAGCCCCAGCCGCAGCCGCTCCAGCGCCGCCCAGGCCACCATCACCGCATTGTCGGTGCACAGCCGCAGCGGCGGTGCCGCGAAGCGGAAGCCGTGCCGGTCGCAGGCAACCTGGATCGCCGCGCGCAGTGTCGCATTCGCCGCCACGCCCCCGGCCACCACCAGCAGGCGCGGCCCGGCATGGGCAGCGGTGAACATAGCCATCGCATGCCCCGCCCGGTCGACGAGCGTATCAGCCACCGCCTGCTGGAAGCCGGCGGCGATGTCGGCGGCGTCCTGCGCCGGCAGGGAGCCGGCTTGATAGGCGGAAATCGCGGTGGAAACCGCCGTTTTCAGCCCGGAAAAGCTGAAATCGCAGCCTTGCCGGCCCAATAATGGCCGTGGAAACGCGAACCGCCGCGCGTCCCCGCCCGCCGCCAGCCGCTCCACCGCCGGCCCGCCGGGCCAACCCAGGCCGAGCAGCTTGGCCACCTTGTCGAACGCCTCGCCGACCGCGTCGTCGATGGTGCCGCCCAGCCGCCGGTAGCGGCCGACGCCCTCCACCGCGACGCATTGGCAATGCCCGCCGGAGACCAGCAGCAGCAGGTAGGGGAAGGCGGCCCCGGCCTGCAATTCGGGCAGCCTTGCGGTCAGCGCATGCGCCTCCAGGTGGTTCACCGCCACGAACGGCAGCCCGCGCGCGATCGCCACGCCCTTGGCGAAGCCGGAGCCGACGATCAGCCCGCCGATCAGCCCGGGCCCGCTGCTGGCCGCCACCGCCGCCAGGTCGGCGAAGCCCAGCCCGGCCTGGGCCATCACCCGGGCGACCAGGGCGGGCAGGTGCGACAGGTGGGCGCGGGCGGCGATTTCCGGCACCACGCCGCCGAATGCCGCGTGGTCGGCCTGGCTGGCCACCGCCTCGGCGAGGATGCGCCCGTCGGCCGCCAGCACGGCGGCGGCGGTGTCGTCGCAGGAACTTTCGATCCCCAGCACGGGGCCGGTGGCGCGGTCTGGCATCATCCGTCTTTCCTTCGGGCGCGTCTGGTAATAGAGGACGCGGATGTCGGACACCAACACCTCGCCGGCCCATCCCCGCGCGGCCGCGCATCCCAGACCGCATGGCCACGGCCTGCCGTTGCGCGTGGGCACCCGCGGCTCGCCGCTGGCGCTGTGGCAGACGCGGCATTTCCTGCACCTGCTGACCACGTTCTGCCCGGTGCTGCGCAGCCTGGACGTGTTCGAGGAGCATGCCATCCGCACCACCGGCGACGCCACCCAGGCGGCCGGCACGCGGCTGGCCGATATCGGCGGCAAAGGGCTGTTCGCCAAGGAGATCCACGAGGCGCTGGCCGATGGCCGGATCGACTTCGCGGTGCACAGCCTGAAGGACCTGGAGACGCAGATGCCGCCCGGCATCGTGCTGGCCTGCACCCTGAAGCGCGAGGATGCGCGCGACGCGCTGATCCTCGGCCCCGGCCTTGCCCCCGCCGAGCCGGGCGACCCCTATGCCACGCTGCCGCACGGGGCGCTGATCGGCACCAGCTCGCTGCGCCGGCAGGCGCAGCTGTTGCATGCCAGGCCCGACCTGCGCACCGCCACCCTGCGCGGCAACGTGCAGACGCGGCTGGACCGGCTGCGCGCGGGCGCCTGTGCCGGCACGCTGCTGGCGCTGGCCGGGCTGAAGCGGCTAGGGCTGGCCGAGGCCGCCTCGGTGGTGCTGGACCCGGAGACGATGGTGCCCTCGGCCGGCCAGGGCATCGTCGGCATCACCGTGCGCGCCGACAACACCGAGCTGCTGGAATTGCTGGCCGGCATCGAGGACCCCGAGGCCAAGGCCGTCGCCACCGCCGAGCGCGCGCTGCTGGCCGAGCTGGACGGCTCCTGCCGCACCCCGATCGGCGGCCATGCCCGGCTGCTGCCGGCGGCCCCCGGCGAGCGGCCGCTGCTGCACCTGACCGGGCTGGTGGCGCGGGCGGATGGCAGTTTCCTGCTGCGACGCAGCCTGCACGGCGCGGCGGCCGACGCCGCCCGGCTGGGCGCCGAGCTGGGGGCGAGCCTGCGGGCCGACTCGCCCCGCGACATCTTTGCCTGAGGACAGGACGGCCGACCTGCTGCTGGTCACCCGGCCCGAGCCGGGCGCCACCGAGACCGCGAGCCGGCTGGCCGCGCTGGGGCTGCGCCCGCTGGTGGCGCCGCTGCTGACCATCGTGCCGAAATCCGCCCGCCTGCCGCCGGCGGCGGGCCTTCAGGCGGTGCTGGCCACCAGCGGCAACGCGCTGCCGGCGCTGGCCATCGCCCATCGCGGCGTGCGGCTGCTGGCGGTCGGCGATGCCACCGCCGCGCGGGCGCGGGCCGGCGGCTTCACCGACGTGCACAGCGCCGGGCGCGACGCCGCCGCCCTGGCCACGCTCGCCGCCGCGCTGTGCGACCCGGCCGGCGGCCCCCTGCTGCTGGCCGCAGGCGCCGGGCAGGGGCGCGGCCTGGCCGCCGCCTTGCGCGCCGCCGGCTTCGCGGTGGTTCGCCGCGAGGTCTACGCCGCCTGCCCGCCCGAACGGTTGCCGGAGGCGGCCCGCGCCGCCCTGGCGGCGGGGCGGGTGCGCGCCGCGCTGTTCTATTCGGCCGCCACCGCCCGCGCCTTCGCCGCCCTGCTGGGCCCCGCCCTGCCGCCCGCGAGCTTGGCCGATGTGGAGGCGCTGGCGATCTCCCCCGCGACCGCCGCGGCACTGACCCCCTTGCCGTGGCGGCGCATCCGTGTTGCTTCTGCCCCGAACCAGGATGCGATGTTGGCACTGATGGCATGACCGAAACTCCGCCGAAGCCCGACCCCACGCCCCGTTCTGCTCCCCCGGCCGCGCCCCCCGCCGCGCCCCCGGCGGGGCCTGCACCCAAGCCCGCGCCGCCGCCGGAGCCGAAGCCGGCCGCGCCGCCCCGGCGCAGCGCCGGCCCGGTGCTGACCGTGCTGGCCCTGGCCCTGCTGGCCGCCGGCCTCGCCTGGGTCTGGACCGAGCAGCAGCGCCTGGCGGCGGCCGGCGACGAGGGGCGGGTGGCGGCGCTGGAAATCCAGCTGCGCACGCTGCAACAGCGCCTGGCGCAGCTTGAGCAGCGCCAGGCGCCCGACTTCGGCCGCCTGGATGCCCGGCTGACCGCCCTGGAACAGCGCCCGGCCGCCAACCTGCAACCCTTGCAGGCCCGGCTAGCCGCGCTGGAGCAACGCCCCGCGGCCGCTGCCCCCGCCCCCACCGCCCTGACGCCGGAGCTGCAAGGCGCGCTGGCCGCCCTGCAGCAGCGCGTGGCGCAGGCCGAGCAGGCGCAGCAGGCCACCGCCGCCCGCGCCGCCCGGCTGGCCCGCCTGCAGGCCGCGGCCGCCGCCCTGGCCGCCGGCCAGCCGCTGGGCGACATCCCGGCCGCGCCGCCCGCCCTGGCCCGCTTCGCCACCACGGCCCCACCCACCGAGGCCGCGCTGCGGCTGGATTTCGACGCCGCCGCCAGCCGTGCCGCCGAGGCCAGCCGGCCTGCCACCGAGTCCGAGTCGCTGGCGCAGCGCATGTGGCTGCAGATCCAGTCGCTGGTGACGGTGCGCGACGGCGACCGCGTGCTGTCCGGCGCGCCGGCCACCGTGGTGCTGGGCCATGCCCGCGAGCGGCTCAATGCCGGCGACCTCGGGGGCGCCGTGGCCGACGTGGAGCGGCTGGACGCCGCCGCCGCCCACGCCATGGCCGACTGGCACGACCGCGCCCGCGCCCTGCTGGCAGCGCGCGCGGCGCTGGCCGCGCTGCTGGCGGCCGACTGATGCGCCGCATCCTGTGGATCATCGCCGCCGGCGCCATCGCGGTGGCGCTGGGCTGGTGGGTGGCCGCCCTGCCCGGGCGCGTCACCTTGGCGGTGGGCAGCCTGTCGATCGAGACCGCCACCCCGGTCGCCGCGGTACTCGGCGCGGCGGTGGTGGTGGCGCTGGCCGTGCTGCTGCGCCTGCTGCTGCTGCTGGCCGGCCTGGGGCCGCGGCTGCGCCGCTGGCGGCTGCACCGCCGCCGCGCCGCCGGCGATACGGCCGTCACCCACGCCCTGGTGGCGCTGGCCGCCGGCGAGCAGACCGGCGCCCGCCGCGAGGCCGGGCGGGCCCGCCATCTGCTGGGCGACACGCCGCAAACCCTGCTGCTGGCTGCCGAGGCCGGCCGGCTGGCCGGCAGCGACGCCGAGGCGGCCGGCATCTACCGCCAGTTGGCGGCGCGCGACGATGCCGCCTTCCTGGGCCTGCGCGGCCTGTTCCGCCAGGCGATCGCCCGCGAGGACTGGGCGGAGGCGGCGCAACTGGCCCGCAAGGCCGAGGCGGTACATCCCGGCGCCGCCTGGCTACGCGAGGCGCGGCTCAACCTCGCGGTGCGCATCGGCGACTGGCCGCAGGCGCTGTCCCTGGCCGGCCCCGGCGCGCCGCTGGCCGCCCTTACCGCCGCCGCCGCGGCCGCCGAACCGGACCCCGGCGAGGCGCTGCGGCTGGCCCGCCGCGCCTGGAAGGCCGATAACGGCTTCGCCCCGGCGGCGCTGGCCTATGCGCGGCTGCTGCGCCAGGACGGCAAGGAATCGCGCGCGCAGGACGTGCTGCGCACCGCCTGGCAGGCCGCCCCCCACCCCGATCTCGCCGCCCTGGCGCTGGCCGGCACCACCGACCGGCTGGCCCGCGTGAAGCAGGCAACGGCCTTCGTGCAGGCCAACCCGGACGACCCGGAAAGCCACCTGCTGCTCGCCCGGCTGTCGCTGGATGCCGGGCTGACCGGCGAGGCCCGCCGCCACCTGGAGCGCGCCCGCGCCGGCGGGCTGGCGCAGCGCCGCCTGTTCCTGATGCTGGCGGAGCTGGAGGAGACCGATCGCGGCGGCACCGAGGCCGGCCGCGCCGCCCAGCGCGAGGCGCTGCGCCAGGCCGCCGGCGCCGCCCCCGATCCCGGCTGGCACTGCCGCCATTGCGGCGCCAGCCAGCCCGCCTGGCAGCCGGCCTGCGCCGCCTGCCACACCGCCGGCAGCGTCACCTGGGGCCAGCCCGGCCTGCCGCCGCGCCCGGCCCTGATCGCCGGATGAGCGGGCCGGTCAACAGCGGTGGCGCCTCCGTCGAGCGGGTGCGCGCGGCGCTGCTGGCGGCCGGGCATGCCGACAGCATCGCCGCATTCCCCGCTGGCACCCGCACCGCCGCCGACGCCGCCGCGGCGATCGGCTGCACGGTGGCGCAGATCGCCAAATCGATCGTGTTTCGCGGCGGGGACGGACGCGCCGTGGTGGTGATCGCCTCCGGCGCCAACCGGGTGGATGCGCGCAAGGTCGCCGCCGCCCTCGGCGTGACGGTGGGGCGCGCCGATGCCGACTGGGTGCGCGCGGCCACCGGCTTCGCCATCGGCGGCGTGGCGCCGCTGGGGCACGCGGCCCAGGATGGCGGCGCGCCGCTGCTGGTGTTCGACCGCGACCTGCTGGACCTGCACCCGATCTGGGCGGCCGCCGGCTCGCCAAGCCATGTGTTCCGCAGCGAGGCTGGGGAACTGGCGCGCATCACCGGCGCGGTGGTGGCGGATATCCGCCAGGACGGCTGAGCGGCGGCCTGTCGCCAGGAAGCGATTTCACGACGAGACGGGACGGCGGGGAGGGGGCGGCGGGGAGAAGTCAGGTAACGCCTTGCTCTCCCTTTCTTCTCCCCGCCTCCATGTGGTTCTTCGTCCGACGCTACTGGGCGAAATGCATGCCCTGCAGGCGGATCATCCCGTCCGGCACCATCACGAAGCCCTGCACCTTGCGGTTCAGCCCCATGACGTTGCGCGTGGTCCAGAGATACATGTAGGGCAGCTCGTTCTCGGCCAGCCGGAACACCTTGGAATACAGCGCCTTGCGTTCCGCCACGTCCGACACCGCGCGGGCCTTGTCGAGCAGTGCGTCCATATCCTTGTTGAGATAGTGGGAGGTGTTGAACGGCCCGCCGCTGTGGAAGCCGCCATAGACGTTGCCGTCCGGGTCCGCGCGGCCGGACCAGCCGATCAGGTAGGTCTCGTAGTCGCCGGCCACTTCGGCCTTCAGCGAGGAGGCGAATTCCATCAGCCGGATCTTGATGTCGAACCCGGCATCCTTGGCCATCGACTGGATCACCTCGGCGGTCTGCGCCACGTCCGGCTGGTTGGGCGCGGTCAGTTCCAGCGTGTAGGGCGTGGTCACCCCGGCCTCTTTCAGCAGCGCCTTGGCGCGGGCGATATCGCGCCCCGGCGGCTTCAGCCCGGCGTCGTGATAGGGCGAGTTGGCGGCGACGCCCTGCGCGGTGGCGGTGAACATGCCGTTGTACACCACCTGGATCAGCGCGTTGCGGTCGATCGAGAGTTCGAACGCCTTGCGCACCCGCCAGTCATGGCCCATCGGGGTGTCGGCGCGCTTGCCGTTGGCCAGGTTGATGGCGATGCCGGCGTAGCCGAGGCCGTCGCCGGCCACCACCTCCAGCTTCGGGTCGGCCTTCACTGCGGCGACATCGCTGGGCACCACCTGCTCGGCCATGTCCACGGTGCCGGATTGCAGGTTGGCCAGGCGCACCGAGCTGTCGGGCAGGACGACGTAGGTCACATGGTCGAAATGGATGTCCTTGGCGTTCCAGTAGCCGGGGAAGCGGTCGAGCGTCACATGGTCCTGGGCCACCCGCTCATGGAAGCTGAACGGGCCGGCGCAGACCGGGTGCAGGCCGAAATCCTTGCCCTCCTTCTTGGCCACGTCGGGCGCCAGGACCATGCCGGAACGGTCGGTCAGCTGGTAGATCAGCGGCGAGTAGGGCGATTTCAGGTGCAGCCGGACGGTGAGCGGGTCGACCACCTCGACCGACTGCACCGGCGACAATTCGCCGCGGCGGAAGCTGCCCTGCATGGTGCGGTGGCGGTCCAGGCTGTAGGCGACGGCGGCGGCGTCCATCTTCTCGCCGTCCTGGAAGGTCACGCCCTGGCGCAGCGTGATGGTCATCGTGGTCGGGTTGTCCCATTTGTAGCCGGTGGCGAGCTGCGGGACGACGTTGAGGTTGGCGTCGATGTCGAACAGCTTGTCGCACAGGCCGGCGAACACGATGCGGCCGATATAGGTGCGGGCCAACGTCGGGTCGAGGATGTCGGCGTCCTGGCGGAGCGCGATCTTCAGCGTCTGCGCGGGCGCGGGGGTGGCGGCCAGGCCGGCCAGCAGGCCGGCGGCGGCGAGGGCGGATGTTCGCAGGCGATGCGCGGCGGGCATGGGGGCGCTCCTTCAAAACATGCGAGTCTGCCATGAGACTATCGCATGCCGGGGATGCGTCCATACCATCAGGCGTATTATCCGCCTGGGCAATTATTTCCAGTTCCGTCAAGAAATGCCGCGAGGCAGGCGCCGAACCTGGCGTCGAAGGCCGGCTCGTAGCCGCCCATGTGGCCGACCGGGTCGGCCGGGCGGTCGATCAGCAGCAGGCGCAGACCGGTGCGGGCAGCCGCCGCGCGGACCAGGGCGAGGCGCTGGTCCGCCCCCGGCTCCAGCGGGTCGCCGCGCAGGGTGGCGAAGGCGAAGCGGGCGGGGTGGGCGGGCTCGGGCGGGATTGCCGCCATGCGGGCGGCGAAGGCGGCGACCGCCGCCGGCCGGCGTGCGGGGTCGGTGCCATGGGCGGCCGGGGAGATCGCGGCCACCGCGTCGGCGAGGTCCGGCCGGGCGAGGGCGGCCAGACCGATGAAGGCGCCGCGCGAATGCCCGGCCACCACCACGCGGCGGTAGCCGTCGGCCCGCAGCGCCGCCAGCCCGCGCAGCAGCGCGGCACCCCCCGGGTCCAGCGGGTCGTGGTCGGGGGTGCGGTCGAACCGCCAGATGTCGTAGCCGAGTGCCGCCATGTGGCGGACCCAGCCCTGCTCGGGCGGCGGGGTGGGGAACTGGTCGGTGTCGTAGGCGCCGTGCAGCCAGACCAGCGCGCCGCGCGCGGCGGCGGGGCCGGCGGGCGTGAAGGCGGGGGAGGGGTGGAACGGCGCGGCCGCCGGCGCCCCCGCGGCGGCCGGGGCGGCGAGCAGCAGCAGCAGGGCGATCAGCCGAAGCATGCGTCCAGCAGCGCGGCGAAGGCGCGGGCGCGGTGGCTGGTGGCGTGCTTGGCCTGCTGGTCCATCTCGCCATAGGTCTCCCGCCCGCCCGCCGGGACGAAGATCGGGTCGTAGCCGAAGCCCTGGCCGCCGCGCGGCGGCCAGACCATGGCGCCATCGACCCGGCCCTCGAAGCAGTCGGCATGGCCGTCGGGCCAGGCGAGGCAGAGGACGCACATGAACCAGGCATGCCGGTCGGGGTTGCCGGCGCTCTCGGCGTGCACGCGGGCCATGGCGGCGGCGAAATCCTTGGACGGGCCGGCCCAGCGGGCGGACAGCACGCCCGGCGCGCCGCCCAGGGCGGCCACGCAGAAGCCGCTGTCGTCGGCCAGCGCCGGCAGGCCGCTGGCGGTGGCCGCCGCCAGCGCCTTCAGCCGCGCATTGCCGATGAAGTCCGGCTCGGTCTCCTCCGGCTCCGGCAGGCCGAGCGCGCCGGCCGAGACCACCTCCACCCCGTGCGGCGCCAGCATGGCGGCGATCTCGCGCAGCTTGCCCGGGTTGTGGGTGGCCAGCACCAGCCTGGCGCCGGCGGGCAGGCGGCGGGGCATCACGCCGCCTCGACCGCCGCGCGCTGGATCTCGAACAGCCGGCCGGCGCCGAGCTTGGCCAGCGCCAGCAGCTCGTGGAACTGCGGCTCGCCGAACGCGGTTTTCTCGGCGGTGGCCTGGATTTCGACGATGCCGCCGTCGGTCAGCACGAAATTGGCGTCCGCCTCGGCGCTGCTGTCCTCCTGGTAGTCGAGGTCGAGCACGGCCGCGCCCTCCACCAGGCCGCAGGACACCGCGGCCACCTGGCCGATCAGCGGGATGGTCTTGATGACGTTCATCTTCACCAGATGGCGCAGCGCCAGGTTCAGCGCCACCCAGGCGCCGGTGATGCTGGCGCAGCGGGTGCCGCCATCGGCGTTCAGCACGTCGCAGTCCAGCGTGATGGTCATCTCGCCGAGCGCCGCGCGGTCCACCACGGCGCGCAGCGAGCGGCCGATCAGCCGCTGGATCTCCTGCGTGCGGCCAGACTGTTTGCCGCGCGCGGCCTCGCGGTCGCCGCGGGTGTGGGTGGCGCGGGGCAGCATGCCGTATTCGGCGGTGACCCAGCCCAGGCCGGAATTGCGCATGAACGGCGGCACGCGGGATTCCACGCTGGCCGCGCACAGCACCTCGGTGCCGCCCATGCGGATGAGGCACGAACCTTCGGCGTGGTGGGAGAAGCCGGTGGTGATGGAGACATCGCGCAGGGCGTCGGGGGCACGGCCGGAGGGGCGCATCGGAAATCCGTCTGATTGATTGGCCCTCGCTATGGCGTCCGCCGGCCGCTTCCGCAAGAGTGCGCGCCGATTCGAACGGAGGACGGTATGATCACTCTCGGTATCATCGGCGCGGGCATCATGGGCGAGCGCATGGCGCGCGCGGCGCTCGACCAGGCGGCGGACAGCGTGCGCGTCAGCGGCATCTGGGACCCCGCCGCCGGGGCGATGGCGCGCATGGGCGCCGAACTGCCGGCCATCCCGCACGCCGCCACGCCGGAGGCACTGATCGCGGCGGCCGATTGCGTCTACGTCGCCTCCCCCCCGGCCACCCACCTGGAGCACGCGGCGCGGGCGCTGGCGGCCGGCAAGGCGGTGTTCTGCGAGAAGCCGCTGGCGGTGGACGTGGCCGCCGCCTCCGGCTTCGTGGCGGCGCATGCCGGTGCGCGCGCCGCGGTGAACTTCCCCATGGCCTCCTCGCTGGCCGTCGCCACCCTGCGCGGCTGGCTCGATGCCGGGCTGATCGGGGCGCCACGCAGCCTGGCGATCGAGGTCGCCTTCGCCAACTGGCCGCGCTCGTGGCAGCGCGACGCGGTGGGCTGGCTGGACGGGCGGGCGCAGGGCGGCTTCACCCGCGAGGTGGTCTCGCATTTCCTGTTCCTCACGCGGCGGTTGTGCGGGCCGATGACGCTGCTGGCGCGCGAGGCGAGCTTCCCCGAGGCGGGGCGCAGCGAGCGGGCGATCAGCGCCACGCTGGAGGCAGGCGGCCTGCCGGTGAGCCTGTCCGGCGGCGTCGGCACCACCGACAAGGACGACCACAACACCTGGGCGCTGACCGGCGAGGCCGGCGCCATCCGCCTGCGCGACTGGTCGGTGGCCGAGCGCCAGTTGCCCGACGGCACCTGGCAGCCCGACCCGGCGGCGATGCCGAACGAGCGGATGCGACCCGTGGTGCTGAAGCGCCAGTTGGAAGGTGTGGCGCGCATGACCGCCGGCCAGCCGCACCATCTGGCGACCTTGCAGGAGGCGTTCGAGGTGCAGATGGCGGTGGAGCGCATTCTGGCGGGGTGATCTTGGCAGCGGTTGACCCGTGCGCGGCGTTTCCCAAGTGAGGGAAACTCTGTCACGATGTAAGGCAATGGATCATCCGCTGACTCCCCCTCCACCCCGCCCCGGCCAGCGCCACGCGCCGTTGCCGGGTGGGTTGGACGCGCGTTCGGCCGCCGTGCTGCGCGAGATCGTCGAGCAGTATGTGGAGACCGGCGAGCCGGTGGGCAGCCGCACGCTGTCGCGCCGGCTGCCGATGAACGTGTCGCCGGCGACCATCCGCAACGTGATGGCCGACCTGACCGAGGCGGGGCTGCTGTTCGCGCCGCACACCTCGGCCGGCCGCCTGCCCACCGATCTCGGCCTGCGTCTGTTCGTCGACGGGCTGCTGCAATTCGGCGAGCTGTCGGACGACGACCGCGATGCCATCGCCGCCTCGCTCGCCGCCTCCGGCCGCAGCCTGGAAGACACGCTGGCCGAGGCCTCCACCATGCTCTCCGGCCTTTCGGCCGCCGCCGGCCTGGTGCTCGCCCCGAAAAGCGACGGCGCGCTGAAGCATATCGAATTCGTCCCGCTCGGCACCGGCCGCGCCTTGGTCATCCTGGTCAACGCTGACGGCCATGTGGAGAACCGGGTGCTGGACATCCCGCCTGGCGTGCCCGCCTCGGCGCTGCAGCAGGCCGGCAACTACCTGAACGCGCGGCTGGCCGGGCGGCCGCTGGCGGAATTGCGCCGCGTCGTCGCCGAGGAACTGGCCGCCAACCAGACCCAGCTCGACGCGCTGACCTCCCAGGTGGTCGCCGCCGGCCTCGCCACTTGGACCAGCGAGGGCCGCGGCGGCAGCCTGATCGTGCGCGGCCAGGCCCGGCTGCTGGCCGATGTGACGCAAATCGAGCGCCTCGCCGCGATCCAGACGCTGTTCGAGCGGCTGGAGACGCAGGAGACCATGCTGCGCCTGCTGGACCTCGCCGAAGGCAGCGAGGGGGTGCGGATCTTCATCGGCTCGGAGAGCGGGCTGTTCGGCGCCTCCGGCGTGTCGATGGTGGTCGCACCCGCGCGCAACGAGGCCAACCGGATCGTGGGCGCGATCGGCGTGATCGGGCCGACCCGGATCAATTACGGCCGTATCATCCCGGTGGTGGATTATACGGCGCGGGTGATCGGCCGGCTGCTGGGGTAACGGCGGTCGGCGGAATGATCGACCCATCGAGGAAGCAGCGGGGGGCCGAGCTCCTGGACCTCACTATATTGGAATCATTATATTTTAAAATTTCGAGGTCCAGGGGCTCGGCCCCTGGCGGGTCTGGGCGGCGCCCAGCCTTGCTTCCCCCGACCGGTCAATCACGCAGCCGGCCAGTATAATACTGCCACGCCCATGGGCAGCCTTGCCCGCCGCGCACGGGGTTTGTCGCCGCAACGTCTTGTCTGCGGCCGCGCGCCCGACTAACTGAACGCCCATGAGCACGCAGAACAGCACCCCGACCGACCCCTCGGCCGACCTGGCCGCGCCCGGCGCCGTGCCTACGGAGCCCGCAATGGAAACGCCCGCCGAGCCGTCGATGGACCCGAACGACCCGCAGCTTGCGCCGGACGCGCTGATGCAGGCGGCCAGCGCCCGCATCGCCACGCTGGAAGGCGAACTGGCGGAAATGCGCGACCGCTGGATGCGCTCGGAGGCCGAGATGGCCAATGTGCGCGCCCGCGCCCGCCGCGACGTGGAGGAGGCCCGGCAATTCGCCGTGCAGAAATTTGCCCGCGACGTGGTGGAGGCGGCCGAGAACCTCAAGCGCGGCCTGGACTCCATCCCCCCCGCCGCCGACGGCGAGCCGGAGATCGTCGGCCGCCTGCGCGAGGGCTTCCAGGGCATCGAGCGCAGCTTCGTGGCGCTGATGGAGCGCAACGGCATCGTCTGCCAGGACCCCACCGGGGCGGTCTTCGACCCCAACCTGCACCAGGCGATGGCCGAGCACGAGAGCGCCGAGCACCCGCCCGGCACGGTGCTGCAGGCCTGGACCCAGAGCTGGACGCTGAACGGACGGCTGCTGCGCCCGGCCATGGTGGTGGTGAGCAAGCAGCCGGCGCCGGAATTGCCCGGAGCGGCCGGCCCGCGGCTGGATACCACGGCATAATCGTCCGTCTGCCCAAAAATTGCGCAAACCGGCCTTGCCCCGGGGCCGTCGTGTGAATACATCCGGGACGTATCAATCATGGGGATGGGGGCGGTGCCACGGGCTGCCCCGGATCCGCTAACAAGGAGACTGATATGAGCAAGGTCATCGGTATCGACCTCGGCACCACCAATTCCTGCGTCGCGATCATGGAAGGCCCGTCCGGCAAGGGCGATGTGCGCGTGATCGAGAACAGCGAGGGCGCGCGCACCACGCCCTCGATCGTCGCCTTCTCGGACAGCGGCGAGCGGCTGGTCGGCCAGTCGGCCAAGCGCCAGGCGGTCACCAACCCGACCAACACGCTGTATGCGGTGAAGCGCCTGATCGGCCGGCGCTACGACGATCCGCTGGTCGCCAAGGACAAGGGCATGGTGCCCTACGAGATCGTGCGCGGCGACAACGGCGACGCCTGGGTTTCGGCCCGCGGCGAGAAATATTCCCCCAGCCAGATCAGCGCCTTCACGCTGGGCAAGATGAAGGAGACCGCCGAGGCGTATCTCGGCGAGCCGGTGACCCAGGCGGTCATCACCGTCCCCGCGTATTTCAACGACAGCCAGCGCCAGGCCACCAAGGATGCCGGCCGCATCGCCGGGCTGGAAGTGCTGCGCATCATCAACGAGCCGACCGCCGCCGCCCTGGCCTATGGCATGGACAAGAAGAAGAGCGGCGTCATCGCGGTTTATGACCTCGGCGGCGGCACCTTCGACATTTCCGTGCTGGAAATCGGCGACGGTGTGTTCGAGGTGAAGTCCACCAACGGTGACACCTTCCTGGGTGGCGAGGACTTCGACCTGCGCGTCATCGACTACCTGGCCGCCGAGTTCAAGCGCGAGCAGGGCATCGACCTGCGCACCGACAAGCTGGCGCTGCAGCGCCTGAAGGAAGCCGCCGAGAAGGCCAAGATCGAGCTGTCCTCCTCCAAGGAGACCGAGATCAACCTGCCTTTCATCACCGCCGACGCCTCCGGGCCGAAGCACTTGGTGATGAAGCTGACCCGCGCCAAGCTGGAAAGCCTGGTGGAGGACCTGGTGGCCCGCACGCTGGAGCCGTGCAAGGCGGCGCTGAAGGATGCCGGGGTGACGGCGGGCGAGATCGAGGAGGTGATCCTGGTCGGCGGCATGACCCGCATGCCCAAGGTCATCGAGGCCGTGAAGCAGTTCTTCGGCAAGGACCCCGCCCGCAACGTGAACCCCGACGAGGTGGTGGCCATCGGCGCCGCCGTGCAGGGCGCGGTGCTGAAGGGCGACGTGAAGGACGTGCTGCTGCTGGACGTGACGCCGCTGAGCCTGGGCATCGAGACCCTGGGCGGCGTGTTCACCCGGCTGATCGACCGCAACACCACCATCCCGACCAAGAAGAGCCAGGTGTTCTCGACGGCCGATGACGGGCAGACCGCGGTCACCATCAAGGTGTTCCAGGGCGAGCGCGAGATGGCGGCGGACAACAAGCTGCTGGGCAATTTCGACCTGCAGGGCATCGCCCCGGCTCCGCGCGGCATGCCGCAGATCGAGGTGACCTTCGATATCGACGCCAACGGTATCGTGTCGGTGCAGGCCAAGGACAAGGCCACCGGCAAGGAGCAGCAGATCCGCATCCAGGCCAGCGGCGGGCTGTCGGACGCCGACATCGACCGCATGGTGAAGGAGGCTGAGGCCAATGCCGAGTCCGACAAGGCCCGGCGCGCCTTCGTGGAGGCCAAGAACCATGCCGATGCCACCGTCCATCAGGTCGAGAAAACCCTGAAGGAGCACGCCGACAAGATCGCCGACGCCGACAAGACCGAGGCCGAGGCCGCCATGGCCGCCGCCCGCGCGGCGATGGAGGGCACCGATGCCGAGGCGCTGAAGGCGGCGACCGAGCGGCTGAGCCAGGCGGCGATGAAGATCGGCGAGACCGTCTACAAGGCCGAGCAGGCGGCCGGCGCGGCCGCCGCGGGGCCGGGCGGCCCGGCCGGCGGCGCCGCCCCGGGCGAGGACAAGGTGGTGGACGCCGAGTTCGAGGAAGTGGACGACAAGAAGAAGAAGTCCAGCTAGGACTGCTTCGGGCGAAACACTGAGACCCGGTCGCGCCCGCGCTTCGCATGAAGGCGGGCGCGACTCTGTGGTCGGCACGCCGCCTGGCGTGATGGTCAGCGCCACCTGAGAGGGCTGAGATGGCTAAGCAGGACTATTACGCCACGCTGGGCGTGGCGCGCGACGCCAGCGCCGACGACATGAAGAAGTCGTATCGCAAGCTGGCGATGCAGCTCCACCCCGACCGCAACCCCGGCGACAAGACGGCCGAGGCGCGGTTCAAGGAGCTGAACGAGGCATACGACATCCTCAAGGACGAGCAGAAGCGCGCCGCCTATGACCGCTTCGGCCACGCCGCGTTCGAGAATGGCGGGCAGGGCGCGGGCGGGTTCGATTTCTCCGGCGGCGGCGCCGGGCTGGGCGACATCTTCGACCAGATGTTCGGCGACTTCATGGGCGGGCGCGGTCGCGGCGGTCCGCGCGGCGGCAACGACATCCGCGCCGGCGTGGAGATCGAGCTGACTGAGGCTTTCGCCGGCACCAAGGTGCAGTTGCGCGTGCCGACCCGGGTGGCCTGCGAAGCCTGCGCCGGCACCGGCTCGGAGGGCAAGGAGCGCACGGCCGACACCTGCGCCACCTGCCAGGGCAGCGGCAAGGTGCGGGCGCAGCAGGGCTTCTTCCTGATCGAGCGGACCTGCCCCACCTGCGGCGGCGCCGGGCGGACCATCCGCAACCCCTGCCGCATCTGCCGCGGCGCCGGCACGGTGCAGCGCGAGCGCAGCCTGCAGGTCGCCATTCCGGCCGGCGTCGAGGACGGCACCCGCATCCGCCTGCAGGGCGAGGGCGAGGCCGGCGGCCCCGGTGCGCCGCCGGGCGACCTGTATGTGCATGTCTCGATCCGTCCGCACGAGATCTTCCAGCGCGACGGCGCCAACGTGTTCTGCCGCGTGCCGCTGCGCATGACCCAGGCGGCGCTGGGCGGCGAGGTGGAGGTGCCGGCGATCGACGGCAGCAAGGCGCGGGTGAAGATCCCGGCCGGCACCCAGACCGGCGAGCAGTTCCGCCTGCGCGGCAAAGGGTTCTCGGTGCTGCGCAGCGCCCAGCGCGGCGACATGTTCATTCAGGTCGCGGTGGAGACGCCGCAGCACCTCACCCGCCGGCAGCGCGAACTGCTGGAGGAGTTCGAGACCGAGGGTAAGAATCACGCCAAAGGCAGCCCAGAATCCGAGGGATTCTTCGCCAAAGTGCGGGAATTCTTCGACAGTTCGGGCAGAAGCTGAGGCAGGGCGGGCACCCCCTCTTGCGCCGCTCCCGGCCGGGCGACAGGATCGCCGGATGAACAAGGGCATCGGGATCGCCGGCATCGCCGGCCGCATGGGGCAGTTGCTGGCCGAGGAGGTCGCAGCCGCCGGGCTGAAACTGGTCGGCGGGATCGGCCGCGCGGCGTCGCCCGCCGGGCATGTGCTGTTCCCCGATATCGCCGCACTGGCGGCGGCGAGCGACGTGGTGGTGGACTTCACCCATGCCAGCACCGCGGTCGCCCACGCCCAGGCGATCGCCGATGCCGGCTGCTGCTGGGTGCTGGGCACCACCGGGCTGGATGCGGGCCAGGAGGCGGCGGTGGCGGCGGCCGGGCGGCGCACCGCCGTGGTGTATGCGCCCAATTATTCCCCTGGTGTGACGCTGCTGATGGCGCTGGCCGAGAAGCTGGGCGCCGCCCTGCCGGCGGAGAGCTACGACGCCGAGATCGTCGAGATGCACCACCGCCAGAAGGTGGACGCGCCCTCCGGCACCGCGGTCGGCCTGGGCCGGGCGGTGGCCAAGGGCCGCGGCGTGCGGCTGGAGGACGTGACCGAGAGCGGGCGCGACGGCCATACCGGCGCGCGCAAGACCGGCGCCATCGGTTTCGCCGCCCTGCGCGGCGGCCAGGTGGTAGGTGAGCACACGGTGCTGTTCGCCGCCGCCAACGAGCACATCGCGCTGAGCCATCGCGCCTTCGACCGCCGCGCCTTCGCCACCGGGGCGATCCGCGCCGCCGCTTGGGTGCGGGGCAAGCCGGCCGGGCTGTACGGCATGCTGGACGTGCTGGGCATGTCCGGCGCCTGACGTGCGATGCTTGACCCCCGCCCCCCTTTCGGCCAAACACCCCTGCCCCAGAATTTCGCCGGGGTGAGTTCGTTTCGATCCCAGCCACTCTCCGCCATCGGGAACTGTACATGCGCGACAAGGGCGAATTTCTGTTTACCTCCGAGTCGGTTTCGGAGGGGCATCCGGACAAGGTAGCCGATCGCATCAGCGATACGGTGCTGGATGCATTCCTGGCCGCCGACCCGTATTCGCGCGTGGCCTGCGAGACGCTGGTGACCACCAACCGCATCGTGCTGGCCGGCGAGACGCGCGGGCCCGACACGGTGACGCATGACCATCTGGCGCATCTGGCGCGCATGGCGGTGCACGACATCGGATACGACCAGGAGGGCTTCTCCTGGAAGAACGCCAAGGTGGAGGTGCACCTGCACGCGCAGTCCTCGGACATCGCGCAGGGCGTGGACTCGGCCGGCAACAAGGACGAGGGCGCCGGCGACCAGGGTATCATGTTCGGTTACGCCTGCACCGAAACCCCCTCGCTGATGCCGGCGCCGCTGTACTACGCACATCTGGTGTTGCGCCGCATCAGCGAACTGCGCCGTAACAACGACGTCTCGGTGGCCGGCCTGCTGCCCGACGCCAAGAGCCAGGTCACGCTGCGCTATGTGGACGGCAAGCCGGTCGGCGCCACCTCCGTGGTGGTGTCCACCCAGCATGAGGAGGCGCTGGAGCAGCCGCAGATCAAGGCGATGCTGCTGCCGCTGATCGAAAGCAGCCTGCCGGCCGGCTGGATGCCGCCGGAGAACGAGATCTACATCAACCCGACCGGCAAGTTCGTGATCGGCGGCCCGGACGGCGATTGCGGCCTGACCGGGCGCAAGATCATCGTGGACACCTATGGCGGCGCGGCGCCGCATGGCGGCGGCGCGTTCAGCGGCAAGGACCCCACCAAGGTGGACCGTTCGGCCGCCTATGCCTGCCGCTACCTGGCCAAGAACGTGGTGGCCGCGGGCCTCGCGGAAAAGTGCACGCTGCAGATCAGCTACGCGATCGGCGTGTCCCACCCGCTGTCGCTGTACGTGGACCTGCATGGCACCGGCCATGACGTGCAGGAAGGCAAGCTGGAGGCGACGCTGCGCGAGCTGATGAACCTCACGCCGCGCGGCATCCGCGAGCACCTGCACCTGAACCGCCCGATCTATGCCGTCACCTCGGCCTATGGCCATTTCGGCCGCGACCCGGACGAGGAGAAGGGCACGTTCACCTGGGAAAAGACCGACCTGGTGCCGGCCCTGAAGGCGGCGTTCAACCGCTGAGCGGCGCGCCGCTCAAGCCGCCGCCGGATCGGCTGTACGGGCGGCAGCGGAGCCATCCGCTGCGCCCGCGCCAGCAGCTTTTGCTGGACGTGACGCTGCCCCGGCTGCGCTTTCCGGCCGAACATGCGGGCGATCCGCTGGCCGCGTTCCCCGTACCCCCGGCCGCGCTATGGCTGGAAGTGGGGTTCGGCGGCGGCGAGCACGCGCTGGCACTGGCCGCAGCCAACCCGGATGCCGGGCTGATCGCCTGCGAGGTGTTCGAGAACGGGCTGTGCTCGCTGCTCGGCCGGCTGGTGCCCGAGGGCGGCGAGGCGACGGCGCCGCTGCCCGGCAACCTGCTGCTGTGGGACGATGACGCGCGCGACCTGCTGCGGGCCCTGCCGGATGGCAGCCTGGACCGGCTGTTCCTGATGTTCCCCGATCCCTGGCCAAAGACCCGCCACGCCAAGCGCCGCTTCGTGCATCCGGCGCTGCTGCCGGAGCTTGCGCGGGTGCTGAAGCCCGGCGCGCTGTGGCGGATCGCCAGCGACGACCCGACCTATCAGGCCTGGGTGGCCGATGTGCTGGCGGCGCAAAGCCTGTTCGATGTGCCGCCGCCGGCGATCACGCGGCCGGAGGGATGGCCGCCGACGCGCTACGAAGCAAAGGCTTTGGCGGCGGGGCGGAGGCCCTTGTACTGGACGGCGACCCGCCGATGACCGGCGGCGCAGGGGCGCTTTGCGCCGCGGCGATCGCGGTTGTGCTGATGTCGGCCGGGCCGTCGCCGGACCCGGACCTGATCAGCGGAATAAACGCGTACAACGCCGGGCATTATGCGGCTGCGTTCGCGCTGCTCGGTGCGACGGCCTAACGGGGCGACCCGCAGGCGCAAGTCAATCTTGGCTATCTTTATGTGCGTGGCCAGGGCGTCAAGCCAGATCGAGCCGAAGCATTACGGCTGTATCGTGCCGCAGCCGAGCGCGGCGACGGCGAGACGATGAATGCGATTGGCTACAACTACGAGTATGGCAACACCCTGGTGCCACGCGATATCGAGACCGCGGTATATTGGTATTGCCGGGCGATAGAACGGGGAAATCCGCGCGCGATGAACAACCTCGGCCTGCTGTTCGCGGCCGGGGAAGGTGCGGCGCGGGATCTATCGGAAGCGCATTCGCTATGGCGGCAGGCGGCGGAGGCCGGGCATAGCAACAGCATGGTCAACCTGGGTCTGTCATTGCTGGAGAACGGCCAGAAATCGAGGATCGCATGGTTGCGCCGCGCGGCGGAACTGGGCAGCGGGGCCGCGCAGGCCCAGCTTGCGCGCATGGGCATACATGGCGTCTGGCCGCACCCATTCGACGACGCCACCCGGATGACGCTGGAACCGGATGAACCGCCGGCCGGCCATAGCCGCTACTGCCGGCCGCTTGTGTCGTGATGCCGCGAAGCGTTGGCTATTTCCGCCAGGTCAGCACCGAACTCGCCGCGTAGTTCCACACCAGACTCATCGCCGCGCCCGCCAGCCCCGCCACCCACCAGGACGAATGGCCGGGGCCAAACAGGAAGATCGATACGCTGAGGTTACCCACTGCGCCCACGCTGCAGATCAGCGCGAACGTCACCAGCCCGCGCAGGAAGCGCCAGCCGCGCAGACGACGGTCGCGGAAGGTAAACAAATTGTTCAGCACGAAATTGCCGACGATGGCGACACCGGTGGCGACGCTCTGCGCCTCGGCGAAGTCCAGCCCGGCCAGCAGGCCGATGCGCAGCACCAGCAGGTGGGCGGCGATGCCAAGCAGGCCGACGCCGGCGAACAGCACGAAGCGGACCGGCACGATATGGCCGACCAGCTTGTCCAGCAGCAGCAGCGCGTAGTCGCGCAGCACGCCGGCATCCATCTTGCTGTCGCCATGCACGCGCGAGCGGAACTTGTAGGGTAGCTCCGTCAGGCGCGGCGGGCTGGGCAGCGAGGCGACGATGTCCAGCAGGATCTTGAAGCCCATCGCCGAGAGGCGGCGCGCGGCGCGGTCGAAGGTCTCGCGGCGGATCATGAAGAAGCCGCTCATCGGGTCCGACAGCTGAACGCGCAGGACGACCTGCGAGACGCGGGTGGCCAGGGTGGAAAGCCCGGCGCGCGTGGCGTCCCAGTCGCCCACCCCGCCGCCGGCGACGTAGCGGCTGCCGATGGCGAGTTCGTAGCCGTCGTCGCGCAGCGCCGCCAGCATGTGCGGCAGCAGCGTCTCGTCGTGCTGCATGTCGCCGTCCATGGCGGCGATATAGGGGGCGAGGCTGGCCTGCGCCCCCTCGATGAAGGCCGAGGAGAGGCCGCGCCGGCCGATCCGGTGCAGCAGGCGCACGCGCGGGTCGGCCTGCGCCACCGCCCGCACCGCCTCGCGCGTGCCGTCGGTGGAGTCGTCGTCGACGAAGATCGCTTCCCACGCGATGCCGGCCAGCACTTCGTTGAGCCGGGCCACCAGCGGGGCGATGTTGTCGCGCTCGTTCAGCACGGGGATGACCACGCAGAGCTGCGGTGCGGTGGCGTGCGCCAGGGCCGGGAGCTGGTTCATTCCGACTTTCTAGCGGCATTCCGCCGCGTCTGCCCAGCCTATCCGGTCGCTCGGCGCGCTTGTACTTGCCAACGGCCCCGCACGGGGCTACATGACAGTCCTTCGACATCTTCCGATCCGTTACGGGGGGTGGCCTTAACCGGCCGCCTTTTTTGCTTTGGGGCCTGATCTGTCCACCACCGACCTGCCCATCCACACCGGCCTGGAGGCGCGCATCGCCGACACGGTCGCGCCGACGCTCGCCGACATGGGGTACGAGCTGGTGCGCGTCGCCGTGCTGGGCCGCGAGCGGCCGACCGTGCAGGTCATGGCCGACCGTGCCGACGGCGCGATGATCGCGGTGGAGGATTGCGAGGCGATCAGCCGCGCGCTCGGCGCCGTGCTGGATGTGAACGACCCGATCCCCGGCGCCTGGACGCTGGAGGTCAGTTCCGCCGGGATCGACCGCCCGCTGACGCGCCGCCGCGACTGGAACCGCTTCGCCGGCCATCTGGCGCGGGCCGAAACCAACCTGCCGATCGATGGCCGCCGCCGCTTCTCCGGCATCGCCCTGGGCGCCGAGGGCGACACGGTGCGCATGCGCCTGGACGACGGCCAGGAAGTCGCCTTGCCATTCTCCGATATCCGCCGCGCCAAGCTGGTGCTGACCGACGCGCTGATCGCGGCGACCGCCGTGCCGCCGCCGCCCAACTGACCCCCTTCTTTGCCTGACCCGGACCCAGAGAAAGGTCTCGTCCATGGACACCGCCATCGCCCGCCCCGAACTGCTGCTGGTCGCCGACGCTGTCGCGCGGGAGAAATCCATCGACCGCGAGGAAGTGCTGGAGGCGATGGAGCAGGCCATCCAGAAGGCCGGCCGCGCCAAGTACGGCCATGAGAAGGACATCCGCGCCACCATCGACCGCAAGACCGGCGATGTGCGCCTGTCGCGCTGGACCGAGATCGTCGAGACGGTGGAGAACGAGGAGACGCAGATCCCGGTCGCCATCTCGCGCAAGTTCGCGCCCGAGAAGGGGGTGGGCGACCATCTGGTCGATCCGCTGCCGCCGATCGATTTCGGCCGCATCGCCGCCCAGACCGCCAAGCAGGTTATCGTGCAGCGGGTGCGCGAATACGAGCGCAAGCGCCAGTATGACGAGTTCAAGGACCGCGTGGGCGAGATCGTCAACGGCGTGGTCAAGCGCACCGAATACGGCAACCTGATGATCGAGATCGGGCGCGCCGAGGCGCTGCTGCGCCGCGACGAGCTGATTCCGCGCGAAAGCTTCCGCAACGGCGACCGCGTGCGTTCGTACATCTACGACGTGCGCGAGGAGCCGCGCGGCCCGCAGATTTTCCTCAGCCGCACCCATCCCGGCTTCCTGGCCAAACTGTTCGCGCAGGAAGTGCCGGAAATCTATGATGGCATCATCGAGATCAAGGCGGTGGCGCGCGACCCGGGCAGCCGCGCCAAGATGGCGGTGATCTCGCGCGATGCCTCCATCGACCCGGTCGGCGCCTGCGTCGGCATGCGCGGCTCGCGCGTGCAGGCGGTGGTGCAGGAGTTGCAAGGCGAGAAGATCGACATCATCCCCTGGTCGCCCAACCTGGCCACCTTCGTGGTGAACGCCCTGGCCCCGGCCGAGGTGACCAAGGTGGTGCTGGACGAGGATGCCGGCCGCTGCGAGGTGGTGGTGCCCGACGATCAGCTTTCGCTGGCGATCGGCCGGCGTGGCCAGAATGTGCGGCTGGCCAGCCAACTCACCCGCTGGGACATCGATATCCTCACCGAAGCCGAGGAGAGCGAGCGCCGGCAGGAGGAATTCCGCCGCCGCACCGGCCTGTTCGTGGAAGCGCTGGACGTGGATGACGTGATCGCCGGGCTGCTGGTGCAGGAAGGCTTCAACACCATTGAGGAGTTGGCCTACACCCCGCTTGACGAGGTCGCCAGCATCGAGGGCTTCGACGAGACGGTGGGCGAGGAGCTGATCCGCCGCGCCGAATCGTTCCTGTCCAAGCGCGACAACGAGCTGAGCGAGCGCCGCGTGGCGCTGGGCGTGACCGACGATGTGGCCGCCATCGAGACGCTGACGCCGGCGATGCTGGTGGCGCTGGGCGAGAAGGGCGTGAAGACGCTCGACGACCTGGCCGACCTGGCCAGCGACGAGCTTGTGGAGATCGTCGGCGAGGCGGCGATGGACGAGGGCACCGCCAACGACGTGATCATGGCCGCCCGCGCGCACTGGTTCGACGACGAGGCTGCTGGCGACGAGGCTGCTGGCGAGACGACGGACGAGGTGGCGGGCGAGGAAGCGGCGGGCGACGCCGAGGAGGCCGGCCACGACTGACCCCACCGCGCCCTGCCCCCCCGATCTCCAGCCCGCCGATCGCCCGTCCGACAAGGCGCAGCCCATTGCGACGCCGCCCGAGGCCACCCATCTTGAGGATGTGGCCGGTGAGGACGAGGACGATGGGCCGGAAACCGGCCCGTTGCGGCGCTGCGTGGTCACCCGCGAGCGGCTGCCCAAGGAGCGGATGATCCGCTTCGTGGTGTCGCCGGATCGTATCGTCGTGCCCGACCTGGCCGCAAACCTGCCCGGACGGGGAATCTGGTTGAGCGCGCGGGGGGATGTGGTAGAAACCGCTCGCATCCGGGGCGCGTTCGCCAGAGCGGCCCGCGGCCCGGTGACGGTACCCCCCGATCTTGCGTCCGGTCTGCAAGCGGCGCTGGCGCGTCGGATCGGCGATACTTTGGGGCTTGCCCGTCGCGCGGGGCAGGCCGTTTGCGGCTTCGCCAAGGCGCGGGAATGGCTGGCGGGCGGCCGTGCCGCCCTGGTGGTGCAGGCCAGCGACGGCAGTCCGGACGAGCGGGCGCGGTTTGTCGGCGGCGTGCGGATACCGGTGGTGGCGCCGTTGGATGGCGCCGCCCTGGGGGCGATCTTCGGGCGCGACCACGTGGTGCATGTGGCGGTGGCGCCGGGGCGGCTGGCCGAACGGCTGGCCAGCGAGGCGACACGGCTGGCGGGCTTGCGCATGCCCGCGGATGAGGTGACGAAGACGACGGCGGCAGGCCCCGGCATCCCCGGTGCAGGCCGTCGCGACAGGAATTCCCCCGCCGGCGCCGCCGGCAGGGTTGGACCTCCGGCTCGGCCGGACGGGAAGTAAGGTGCAGGCGGGTAGATGAGCGAAGGCAACGATCAGGACGCGGGCAAGGGCCGGCTTTCTCTGCGACCCGCGGGCCGCATGGAACTCGGCCGTACCGTGGATGCCGGATCCGTGCGACAGAGTTTCAGCCACGGGCGGTCGAAGGTGGTGCAGGTCGAGGTGCGCAAGAAGCGTACCGGCGCGCCTGTCCCGGCCGTCGCCCCCCCGCTGCCGCCCACGGGCAGCGGTGCGGTGCCGCGCCCGGCGGCCCCGCCCTCGCGCCCGCCGGCCGGTGCCGGCCGCGCGCTGACCGCGACCGAATTGGCCGTGCGTGCCCGCGTGCTGGAGGAGCAGCGCCGTGAGAACGCGCGCCGCGAGGCCGAGCGCCGCGAGCAGGAGAAGATTTCCATCCTCTCCGCCGCCGAGGAGGCCCGCCGCCGCGAGGAGGAGGCCCGCAAGGCCGCCGAGGAAGAGGCGCGCCAGAAGATCGAGAGCGAGGCCCGTGCCCGCGTCGAGGAAGCGGACCGCAAGGCCGCCGAGGCCGCCGAGGCCGCCGCGCGCGTGGCCACCCCGGTGGCCCGCCAGACCGACGAGGCGCGTCGTCCGGCCCGTCCGGCGCCGGCCGCTCCGGCGGCGGCCCCGAGCGTGCCCGCCGAGACGCTGCGGCTGCGCCCCGCGCGGGCCGGCGAGGACGAGGAGGAATCCCGCCCCCGCCGCCCCGGAACCGCGGTGCCGGCGCGCAAGCCCCCGGTCTCGGCCCCCAAGAAAGCCCCCGACGACCGCCGCCGCGCGGGTCGGATCGACGTGCAGGCCGCCATCGAGGGGGAGGACGATCGTGTCCGCAGCCTTGCCTCGGTGCGTCGCCAGCGCGATCGCGAGCGCCGTCAGGCGGAACTGGAGCGGTTGCGCTCCGATCAGGTGAAAGTCGTGCGAGAGGTTGTGCTGCCGGACGCGATCACCGTCCAAGAACTGGCCAATCGTATGGCCGCCCGAACCCCGGACGTGATCAAGGCGCTGATGCGGATGGGCGTGATGGCCACCGTCACCCAGAGCCTGGACGCCGACACCGCCGAGCTGGTGGTGCAGGAGTTCGGGCACCGGGTGAAACGCGTCTCCGAAGATGACGTGGAGATCGGGCTGGATGGCGCGGTCGACGAGGATATGGAGCTGCTGCCGCGACCGCCCGTCGTCACCGTGATGGGCCATGTCGACCACGGCAAGACCAGCCTGCTGGACGCGCTGCGGGCGACCGACGTGGCGGCCGGCGAGGCCGGTGGCATCACCCAGCATATCGGCGCCTACCAGGTGAAGCTGCCCTCCGGGGCGGCGATCACCTTCGTCGATACGCCGGGCCACGAGGCATTCACCGCCATGCGTATGCGTGGCGCCAGCGTGACCGACATCGTGGTGCTGGTGGTGGCCGCCGATGACGGCGTGATGCCGCAGACGATCGAGGCGATCAAGCACGCCAAGGCCGCCGGCGCGCCGATCATCGTGGCCATCAACAAGATGGACAAGGCCGACGCCAACCCCGACCGGGTGCGCCAGGAGCTGCTCAGCCACGAGATCGTGGTGGAGGAGATGGGCGGCGAAACCCAGGACGTGGAGGTTTCCGCCACCAAGCGGACCGGCCTGGACAAGCTGGAGGAGGCGATCCTGCTGCAGGCCGAGATTCTCGACCTGAAGGCCAACCCGGATCGGGCGGCCGAAGGCTCGGTGATCGAGAGCCGGCTGGATCGTGGACGTGGGCCGGTGGCCACCGTGCTGGTGCAGAAGGGCACGCTGCGGCAGGGCGACATCGTGGTGGCCGGCGCCGAATGGGGCCGTGTGCGCGCCATGCTGGACGGCAAGGGCCAGCAGATCAAGGAAGCCGGCCCGTCCGCGCCGGTGGAAATCCTTGGCCTGGCTGGCGTGCCGACCGCGGGCGAGCCGTTCGTGGCGGTGGAGAACGAGGGCCGGGCGCGCGAGATCAGCGAGTTCCGCCAGCGCAAGCTGCGCGATAAGGCCGCCGGCGTCACCGCCGCGGCGCGCGGCACGCTGGACGAGATGCTGGCCCGCATCCAGGCCGGCGCGCAGAAAGAGGTGGCGATCGTCATCAAGGCCGACATGCAGGGCAGCAGCGAGGCCATCCAGGCCACCGTGCTGAAGCTCGCGCATGAGGAAGTGCGCGTGCGCGTGCTGAACGCCGCGGTCGGCCAGATCACCGAGAGCGACGTGCAGCTGGCCAAGGCGTCGGGCGCGGTGATCGTCGCCTTCAACGTGCGCGCCACCAGCCAGGCGCGTGAGCTGGCCCAGCGCGAGGGCGTGGATATCCGCTACTACAGCATCATCTACGATGTGGCGGACGACATCGAAAAGCTGGTCAAGGGCAAGGTCGCCCCCAAGGCGCGCGAGAAGTTCCTGGGCTATGCCGAGGTGCGCAAGGTGTTCGACATCACCAAGACCGGCAAGGTCGCGGGCTGCATGATCACCGAGGGCGTGGTGAAGCGCGGCGCCGGCGTGCGCCTGCTGCGCGACGGCGTGGTGGTGCACAGCGGCGAGTTGACCCAGCTGAAGCGCTTCAAGGACGATGTGCGCGAAGTGGCGCGCGGCTACGAGTGCGGCCTGTCCTTCGCCAACTTCAACGACCTGCGCGAAGGCGATGTCGTGGAGTGCTTCGAGGTCGAGATGGTGCCGGGGTGAAGCAGACCGCTTCACCCGCGGGGCGCGGCAAGGCCGGGGGCAAGAGTGGCGGCAAGCCGGGCGGCAAGACGCATGTCGGCGCCCGGCCGCCCTCGCAGCGCCAGTTGCGCGTGGCGGAGGAAATCCGCCACGTGCTGTCCGGCGTGTTCCTTCGCGGCGAAATTCGCGACCCCGACCTATCCGATGTGAACGTCACCGTCACCGAGGTGCGCATCGGCCCCGACCTGAAGCGCGCCACGGCCTTCGTGACGCGCCTCGGCCGCTCTGACATCGCCGCCAAGCTGCCGGCGCTGCGCCGCGCGGCGCCGTTCCTGCGCGCCCAGGTGGCCAAGGAATTGCGGCTGCGCGTCGCCCCCGACCTGTCCTTCCAGGCCGACACCAGCATCGACTACGCGATGCATGTGGACGAGCTGTTGCGCGCGCCAGAAGTGGCGCGCGACCTGGCGCCGCACCCGGCGCCGGATGACGACGAACCCAACACCTGAATCCGGATTGAAGATGCGCCACCGCAAGCCTCGCGGCCGTCCCCTGGACGGCTGGTTGATCGTGGACAAGCCGCAGGGCCTGACCAGCACCGATGTCGTCAACCGCGTCCGTCGCTGGTTCGACGCGCAAAAGGCCGGCCACGGCGGCACGCTCGATCCGCTGGCCACCGGCCTGCTGCCGGTCGCCTTCGGGGCGGCCACCAAGACCGTGCCCTACATCATGGACGGCACCAAGCTGTACCGCTTCACCCTGCGCATCGGCGAGGCGCGCGACACCGACGACGCTGACGGCCAGGTGACCGCCACCAGCGACGTGCGCCCCACCGACGAGCAGCTTCGCGCCGCCCTGCCCGCCTTCACCGGCGACATCATGCAGGTGCCGCCGGTGTTCTCGGCCATCAAGGTGGCCGGCGAGCGCGCCTACGACATGGCGCGCGAGGGCCGCGCCCCGGTGCTGGAGGCCCGACCCGCTCGGGTCGATCGTTTCGAACTTGTCGAGCGCCCGGACGCCGATACGGCCATCTTTGAAGTGCAGTCCGGCAAGGGCGTCTACATGCGCAGCCTGGCGCGCGACCTGGCGCTGGCCTGCGGCACGGTCGGCCATGTCGCCGCCCTGCGCCGGCTGCGCGTCGGCCCGTTCACCGAGGCGCAGGCGATTCCTCTGGACAAATTACAGCGGGCGGAGGATACCCCGCCGACTTCCCCGGACTTCCTGCTTCCGGTCGCGACCGCGCTGGCCGACATCCCGGCGCTGGCCCTGACCGAGGCGGAAGCCTTCGCCCTCAAGAACGGACAGGCAATAAGTCTGGTCGATCTGATGGGGCGCATTCCACGGGCGGCCAATCCCGACGGCGGATTGGCCCGCGCCATGGCGGGGGCCCGCGTGCTCGGGCTGTGCCGGCTGGAAGATGGCTGGCTGAAACCCGAACGGCTCCTGTAGCCAGCCGGACCCACGCGGTCCTTTCAACCTTTTTTCAGGAGTATCCCCGATGTCGATTACCGCCGAGCGCCGTACGGCGCTGATTGCCGAGCATGCCACCAAGCCGGCCGACACCGGCAGCCCCGAGGTTCAGGTGGCGCTGCTGTCCGAACGGATCGGCAACCTGACCGAGCACCTCAAGACGCACGCGAAGGACTTCCACAGCCGCCGCGGCCTGCTGATGCTGGTCGGCCGCCGCCGTCGCCTGCTGGACTACGTCAAGAAGAAGGACCAGGGCCGTTACGAGGCTCTGATCGCGCGCCTGGGCCTGCGCCGCTAGCAGGCTCCGGCTTTGCGACCGCCGGCGCCGTCCCCATATGGGAGGGCGTCGGCGCATCCCCGCGCCATGGTGGCGTGGGGCCAAGCCGACCCCGGGGCAACGGCCCCGGACGCCGCCTCGCGCGGCGGATCGATAGATGGCCGATCCGGCACCCCGCTTGCGGGCGAACCGGCGGCGCCTCCGGCCACATGGTCGCGGACGAGCCGATACCGGCACCGGCGCCGGATAACGCCCCGCCACGCGGTTGCAGCGATGCAGACCGCCCCATGCCGCCCGAGACGCCGTCTCCCGACCCGGAATTTCGGATCGCCGTCCTGACCTCCGCCGCGCGGGCCACCGAGAGGGACAAAGACGCGATGTTCAATTATTTCCGCAAGGAACTCGACTGGGGCGGGCGCAAGCTCGTCCTCGAAACCGGCAAGATCGCCCGCCAGGCCGATGGCGCCGTGCTGGTCAGCTACGGCGACACCATCGTGCTGTGCACGGCGGTCGGCGCCCGCACCGCCAAGCCCGGCCAGGATTTCTTCCCGCTGACCGTGAACTACCAGGAAAAGACCTTCGCCGCCGGCAAGATTCCCGGCGGTTTCTTCAAGCGCGAAGGCCGCCCGACCGAGAAGGAGGTGCTCACCTCCCGCCTGATCGACCGCCCGATCCGCCCGCTGTTCCCCAAGGGGTTCCGCAACGAGGTCCAGGTGATCGCCACCGTGCTGAGCCATGACCTGGAGAACGACCCCGATGTGGTCGCCATGGTCGGCTGCTCGGCCGCCCTCACCCTGTCCGGCATCCCCTTCTTCGGCCCGGTCGCCGCCGCCCGCGTGGGCGTGATCGACGGCGCCTATGTGCTGAACCCCACCGCCGCGCAACTCGCCAACAGCACGCTCGACCTGGTGATGGCCGGCACCATCGAAGGCGTGCTGATGGTGGAGTCCGAGGCGCAGGAACTGCCCGAGGACGTGATGCTCGGCGCCGTGAACTTCGGCCATGCCGCCTTCCAGCCAGTGATCCAGGCGATCATCGAACTGGCCGAGGTTGCCGCCAAGGAGCCCTGGGCGCTGCCGGAGAAGAGCGACGAGGAGAAGGCCCTGGCCGCCCGCGTGGACGCGCTGGCCCGCGCCGGCATCACCGCCGCCTACAAGGAGCCGCTGAAACAGGTCCGTCAGGAGCTGGTCTCGGCCGCCAAGAAGGCCGCCAATGCCGAACTGACCGCCGAGGGACTGGAGGCCGACAAGGCCAAGGGCCTGTTCAAGGAGCTTGAGGCCGACATCGTCCGCAACGCCATCCTGGACACCGGCCTGCGCATCGACGGCCGCGACACCAAGACCGTGCGCCCGATCGTCGCCGAAGTGGGCGTGCTGCCGCGCGCGCACGGCTCGGCCCTGTTCACCCGCGGCGAGACGCAGGCGCTGTGCGTCGCGACCCTCGGCACCGGCCAGGACGAGCAGATCATCGACGCGCTTGAGGGCGAGTACCGCGAGCACTTCATGCTGCACTACAACTTCCCTCCCTACTCGGTGGGCGAGGCCGGCCGCATGGGCAGCCCGGGCCGCCGCGAGATCGGCCACGGCAAGCTCGCCTGGCGCGCGCTGCACCCGCTGCTGCCGGCCAAGGACAAGTTCCCGTACACCATGCGCGTGGTCAGCGAGATCACCGAGAGCAACGGCTCCTCGTCGATGGCGACCGTCTGCGGCACCTCGCTGGCGCTGATGGATGCCGGCGTGCCGCTGAAGCGCCCGGTGGCGGGCATCGCCATGGGCCTCATCAAGGAAGATCGCGGCTTCGCGGTGCTGTCCGACATCCTGGGCGACGAGGATTTCCTCGGCGACATGGACTTCAAGGTCGCCGGCACCGAAGTGGGCGTAACCAGCCTGCAGATGGACATCAAGATCACCTCCATCACGCCTGCGATCATGGAAGTGGCCCTGGGCCAGGCGCGTGACGGGCGGATGCACATCCTGGGCGAGATGGCCCGTGCGCTGGTCGGCGCGCGCGACGATGTGGCGGCCACCGCGCCGCGCATCACCATCATCACCGTGCCCAAGGAGAAGATCCGCGAAGTCATCGGCACCGGCGGCAAGGTGATCCGCGAGATCGTCGAGCAGACCGGCTGCAAGATCGACATCGATGACGACGGCACCATCAAGATCGCCTCCGCCGACGCCGACAAGACACAGGCCGCGATCGACAAGATCCGCGGCATCGTGGCCGAGCCGGAAATCGGCGTGGTCTACCTGGGCAAGGTCGTGAAGACCGCCGATTTCGGCGCCTTCGTGAACTTCCTCGGCTCGCGCGACGGCCTGGTGCATATCAGCGAACTGCAGCAGGGCCGCGTCAACAAGACCACCGACGTGGTCAATGTGGGCGATGCCGTGCGGGTGAAGGTGCTGGGCTTCGATGACCGCGGCAAGGTGAAGCTGTCCATGCGTGTGGTCGACCAGGCCACCGGCGAGGACATCAGCGACAAGGTCGGCCCGAAGGGCGGCCGCGACGAGGGCGGCCGCGAAGGCCGGGGCCGCGAGCGCCACTCCGAGTCGGCCGCCGAGTGATCCGGGCCGGCCACCCGTCCCCGATGGGGGCGGGTGGCCGGCGCCAAGCCGTGATTCTACAATGGCGCGGCCACAGGCAGCGGGCTAAACGGTCGATGGATGGCGCGGCCTGTGCCGTCGCAACGCCAGCTATCAGGGAAACGAGGCAAACCGGACGATGAAGGCGATCAACGCGATCCGTATGGGCGGCGTCGACGTCCTGCCCCTGGTCGAGGGCGGCAAGGGCGTCGCCATTTCCAATGGCACCACCGCGGGCCATTGGGCCGCGGGCGGCGGCGCGGGCACGTTCAGCGCGGTCAACGCCGACGCCTACGATGCCGACGGCAAGGTCATCCGCCAGATCTATCACGGCAAGACGCGCCGCGAGCGGCATGAGGAGCTGGTGGCCTACGGCATCAGCGGCGGCATCGCGCAGGCGCAGCATGCCCACGAGATTTCCGGCGGCCGCGGGCGCATCCACGCCAATATCCTGTGGGAGATGGGCGGGGCGGAGCGCGTCGCGACCGGCGTGCTGGAAGGCGCCAAGGGCCTGATCCACGGCATCACCTGCGGCGCCGGCATGCCCTATCGCCTGTCCGACATCGCCGCGCGGTTCAACGTCCACTACTACCCCATCGTCTCCTCCGCCCGCGCCTTCGGGGCGCTGTGGAAGCGCGCCTACCACAAGGCCGCCAACCTGCTGGGCGGCGTGGTCTACGAGGACCCGTGGCTGGCCGGCGGCCATAACGGCCTGTCCAACAGCGAGGACCCGACCAAGCCGGAAGACCCGTTCCCGCGCGTGCTGGCGCTGCGCAAGCTGATGCGCGAGTTCGGCCTGGGCGAAACCCCGATCATCATGGCCGGCGGCGTCTGGTGGTTGGAGGAGTGGGAGGGCTGGATCGACAACCCCGAACTGGGCCCGATCGCCTTCCAGTTCGGCACCCGCCCGCTGCTGACCAAGGAAAGCCCCATCGGCGACGCCTGGAAGCGCCGCCTGCTGACGCTGAAGGAGGGCGATGTCTTCCTCAACCGCTTCAGCCCGACCGGTTTCTATTCCTCGGCGGTGAACAACAACTTCATCAAGGAACTGCGCGACCGCAACGACCGCCAGGTGGCCTTCGCCAGCGAGCCGGTCGGCGAGCATCAGGCCGAATACGGCGTCGGCCCGCGCCGGCGCATCGTCTACCTCACCCCCACCGATCTGGCGCGCGCCCAGGGCTGGGCGGCCCAGGGTTTCACCGAGGCGCTGCGCACCCCCGACTCCACGCTGATCTTCGTCACCCCGCAATCGGCGCAAGAAATCCAGGACGACCAGGTGGCCTGCATGGGCTGCCTCAGCCAGTGCCGCTTCTCCAACTGGGCGCACCATGAGCCCGACTACAGCAATGGCAAGAAAGCCGACCCGCGCAGCTTCTGCATCCAGAAGACGCTGCAGGACATCGCCCATGAGTCCGACCAGGAATCGGCGGTGGAGAACAACCTGATGTTCAGCGGTCACAACGCTTTCCGCTTCGCCACCGACCCATTCTACGGCAACGGCTTCATCCCGACCGTGCGCCAACTGGTCGAACGCATCCTAACCGGCCGCTGAAGCGTGCCGGTCACTAAAGCATGATCGCCTAGGGCGGCGCGGCCACGTGATTGCCGCTACCCTCGCCTTCATCGAGGCGCATACCGCCTGGGCGCCGGCGGTGGTGTTCCTGCTGGCCTTTGGCGAGTCGGTGGCGTTCGTCTCGCTGCTGCTGCCGGCAACCGTGATCCTGCTGGCGCTCGGCGGCGCGATGGGCGCGGCCGGCATCGGCTTCTGGCCGGTCTGGCTGGCGGCCGCACTGGGGGCCGCGGCTGGCGATACCCTGTCCTACTGGATCGGGGCGCGGCTGCACGACAAGGTGGGGCTGATCTGGCCGCTGTCGCGCTACCCCGCCTTGCTGCCGCGCGGCCATGCGTTCTTCCGCCGGTGGGGCGTGGCAAGCATCTTCCTCGGCCGCTTCTTCGGCCCGATGCGCGCGGTGGTGCCGCTGGTGGCCGGCATGTGCGCCATGGCCCTGTGGCAGTTCCAGATCGCGAACCTCACCTCCGCCATGCTGTGGGCCGCCGGCATCCTGGCGCCGGGGATGCTCGGCCTGGGGGTGCTGGGCGCCGTGATGGGCTTTGGGTCGGCGGGACGGTAAGGGCGGGTGGGCGGGCGCGTGCCTCAGGCGTGGCCCACCGCCTCCTGCCGCACGCCGGCGACCGCCGCCAAGTCGATCAGCCTGCCCCATTGCCCGGCCGAATGCAGGTGGGCATAGATCGCCGCGATCCAGCCGCGCCGGCGCCAGTCCAGGAAGGTTTCGTCGGACACCGCGTCCAGCTTCTCGGGCTTGACCACCTGGAAGCCGCGCACCCGCGCCGACCCGCCGGTGGTGAAGTTCACCGTCGCTTCCTCCTCCTGCAGCACGCCGGCATCGGCCAGTGCCCGGCCGAGCGCGTTGGAGGCGGTGAGGTTGTCGCGGTAGGCGGAGCAGAACTTCACCGCCTCGTTCAGCGCCGGCGTCGGCTGCCCGTCCTCGAACAGCGCGGTCCCGGTGTCGCGGCGCAGGCACGCCGCGGTTTCCTCCATGCCGACATAGGTGGTGCGGGCGGTCTCATCCTCGACGAAAATGAACGGAAAGGCGCGGATATAGGCCGGGATGTAGGTGTCCGGCCGCCAGCCGCCATCGGGCAGCACGAACAGGTTGCCCACCTCGTTCAGCCCCAGCAGCGCCACCGGCGCCGGGTGCGCCCCGGTGGTGAACAGGATCGGGTAGTGGCGGGAGGTAACGTCGAACTCCCCCAGCCCCAGCGGCACCGACTGCGCCCGTGCCGCGAAAGCATAGCCCACCGAGCGATCCAGCCGCAGCCCGCCATGCAGCGCCGGGTTCACGCCGACGACGCGGTGGTAGAATTGTGGCAGCGGGGCCGATGCGGGGGCGGGTGCGGCTGGCGTGTCGGACATCGGCGGCCTTCCTGGTGTGGAGCGTCGGGGGTTCAGTATGGCCGCAGACCGGGCGGCGCGTCGAGGCGGGCGAGGGTGGCCAACTCGGCCACCCGCTCCGGCGGCACGAAGAAGAACACGAACACATAGGGGTCCGACGCCTCGAAGCTGGCCGGCGAGGGCGAGGCGCGCTGCATCGTGCCCGCGTCGAAGGCGGCGATGTCGTGCCAGGCCCCATCCAGTTCGAAAAAGCCCCGATAGCCCAGCCCGGCCAGCAGGCGCGGCACCTCGCGCGTGCTGCCGGCGCGGTGACGCTCCTCGATCTCGACCGACAGCACCGGGCGGCAGCGGCGCAGCGTGTCGGCCGCCCCCAGCAGCATCTCCGCCTCCGCCCCCTCCACATCCACCTTGATCGCCGTCACGTCCGGCAGCGCCAGGCTGTCCAGCGCCAGCACCTCCACCTCCACGCGCCGGATCGCCTCCACCCGCGGGTCGGCGGCACGAATGGCTTGGTAGTCCTTGGCCAGCGAGGCCCATTGCTCCTGCGCGACGCCGCCGACCACCGGAACGCTCAGCGCCATCCGCCCGGCGGCCGCCCCCAATGCCTGCGGGTACAGTTCCACCTGCGGCGGAACGGCGCCGCCATATGCCGCGCGGAGGGCGGCGGTCAGCCGGGCGAAGGCCTGCGGCAGCGGCTCGAACGCCAGCACGCGCGCACCCGGCAGAGCGGCCAGCGGCAGGGTCAGCGCGCCGTCATGCGCGCCGGCATCGACGAGCGTGCCGGGGCGGAACAGGGCGCGGTGGAATGCGAGTTCGTCCATGGTCGGCCGTCAGGCGCGGAAAGGAAGGCCGGGCTCGGCCCCTGGCCCGGTCATGCGCCCGCCCCTTTGGTCTCCGCCACCGGCTCGGGAAACCGCCGCAGGATGCGCAGCATCAGCAGCATCGAGGGCACGGCGGAGAACATCGCCACCGCATAGAACGCCGTCCAGCCCAGCGCCTGCGCCGCGAAGCCGGACAGGCCGCCGACGGTGTGCGAGGCCAGCGCCGCCACCGAGCTCAGCAGCGCGTACTGCGTCGCGGTGAAGCGCAGCGCGCAGAGCGAGGACAGGTAGGCGACGAAGGCCGCCACGGCCATGGACTGCACGAACGCCTCGGCGATCACCGTGGTGTAGAGCATCGGGTAGCTGCCCGGCATGCGGGTCAGCAGCACATACATCGCCATGAAGCCCATCTGGATGAAGCCGGTGGCGATCAGCGCGCGCTTCATGCCCAGGCGGCCGACCAGGAAGCCGCCGACCGCGTAGCCGGACATGGTCGCGGCCAGCGCGAGCGGGCCGGTGGCGAGTGCCACGGTGGCGCGGTCGAAGCCCAGGTGGCGATACAGCGGCGCCAGCATTTTCCCGGCCAGCGCCTCGTCCAGGTAGAACAGCGCGACATAGCCGAGCACGGTCCAGGCGCCGGGGCGGGAGAGGAAGTCGCGCAGCGGGGCCCCCACCGCCTCGGCCACCCGCGCGGCCAGCCCGGCGATGGAGGAAGCGGCGGCCGGGCGGGGCGGCTCGGGGGCGGCCAGGGTCACAAGCAGGCCAAGCGCGAACAGGGCGGCGATGCCGAGCAGTGCCGCGTGCCAGCCCAGCGGCCCGGCGGCGGCGATCACCCCGGCGCCGGCGGTCAGCATGGCGATGCGGTAGCCCATGACATACGCGGCCAGCGCCGCGCCCTGCTGCGCCGGTGCGAAGGTCTCGATCCGCCAGGCGTCGATCGCCACGTCCTGGCTGGCGGAGAGGAAGGCAATGGCGGCGGCGGCGGCGAAGGTGGGCAGCGGGCGTACCGAAGGGTCGCCGAGCGCTAGCGCCACCACGGCCAGCGCCAGCAGCGGCTGGATCAGCACCAGCCAGCCGCGCCGGCGGCCCAGCCGGGGCAGCGGCGGCGTCTGGTCCAGCAGCGGGGCCCAGAGGAATTTCAGCGTATAGGCCAGGCCGATATTGGCGGTCAGCCCGATCGCCGCCAGCGAAACGCCGCCCTCGGCCAGCCACTGGGTCAGCGTGAAGCCGGACAGCGGCAGCGCCAGGCCGGAGAGGAAGCCGAACGCGCCCATGAACCACAGGCGGGAGTCCGTCCAGCCAGGCCCGCTCATCCGGCGGTGCCGCGGAACAGCGCGTCGTAGGCCGCGAACATCGTCGCCTGGGCATAGTCGCGCTCGGCCTTGGCGCGGTTGGCCTCGCCGAGGCTGCGGCGCAGCGCGGCGTCGCCGAGCAGGGTGGCCAGGGCGCCGGCCAGGGCGGCATCGTCGCGCGGCACCAGAAAGGGGGCGTTCGGCGCGGCCAGCATGGCGCGGATGTCGCCGACATCGGTGGCGGCCACCGGCAGGCGCGCCGCCATCCCTTCCAGCACCGCCATCGGCATCTGCTCGGTGTCCGACGACAGCGCGACGATGTCGAAGCCGCCGTACAGCGACTGCGGGCGGGCGATATAGCCGGTGAACTCCACGCGGCCGGCAATGCCCAGCTCGGCCGCCAGCGCCGCCAGCGCCGGGCGCTCCGGCCCGTCGCCCGCCACCACCAGCCGCGCCGGATGGCGTTCGGAGGCGATGCGGAAGGCGCGCAGCAGGCGGGCCAGGTTCTTTTCCGGCCGCAGCGCCGCGACGGTGCCGATCACCGGTGTCGGGTCCAGGCGCGCGGCGGGCGGCGCGCCGAAGCCGTCGAGGTCGATGCCGTTGGGGATGTAGCGCAGCCGCCGCGGGTTCAGCTTCCAGATGCCGGTGGCGATGGCCAGCAGCGTGCGCGACGGCAGCACCACCGTGCTGCGCCGCAGCAGCAGCCGGCGCGCCAGCACGCGGCGCGGCAACTGGATGTCGCGCTCCTCGGGCCCGAAGCCGTCCTCGATATGGATGTGGCGGGCCAAAGGCAGCACATTGGCCAGCGCCCACTCGATGGTGCCCCAGTTGTAGGTCACCAGCACGTCCGGCCGCAGCGCGCGCAGCAGGCGGCGGAAGCGGCGGACATTGCCCAGCGTGTCGCCCTTGCGGATCTCCACCGCCGGGAAGTGCGGCTCCAGCCCGGACTCCAGCCGGCTGCGCGCGTCCAGCTTGCCGTCCATGGCGATGATGGCGTGGCGGAAGGCGGGCCCGAAATGATTGGCCAGGGTGATGAAACGGCTCTGTGCCCCGCCCATGGTGAAGCTGGAGAACACGCTGAGCAGCAGCGGCGGCGCGGCCTGCATGCGGCTAGGCCCGGCCGGGCACGGCGCGGCGCACCACGCGCAGCCAATCCGCCTCCGCCCCCGCCGGCCGCCCGGAGGCCAGCCAGGTGCCAAGCAGGACCGCGCAATAGACCACGGCCCCCAGCGCCACCGCCGCCGCCAGCCTGGTCGCCACCACGCTGAAGCTGCCGACGGCCGGCGTCCAGCCCAGGCCGGCAGCCCACAGCACCGCCGCCATCGCGCCGGTCGCCGCGAAACAGCGCCAGGTTTCGCGCAGCAGGGCCGAGGGGGGCAGCCCGTAATGGCGGGCGATCAGCACCACGTAGCACAGCGTCTCCACCGCCAGCGAGGCGGCCGTCGCCAGCGCCGCCCCGGTCAGGCCGTAGATCGGGATCAGCACGACCAGCAGCGCCATGCGCGCCAGCGCCGCCGCGCAGGTCACCTTGAAGCAGGTCGACATCTGCGAGTGCGCGAAGAACAGGGTGGAGCCCAGATAGGCGCACACCATCACCGCCCCGGTCACCCCCAGCACGCGCATCACCGGGATCGCGGCCTCCCAGCCCGGGCCGAAGGCCAGGCGCACCACGGCGTCGGCGGTCAGCGACAGGCCGAAGCCCATCGGCATGGTCAGCAGCGCCATGCTGGCGACCACGCGCAGATAGGTATGCGCCGCGTCGCCCTCGCCGTTGCGGTTGGCCGCGAAGCCGGAGAAGGCGACGCGCGCCAGCGGCGCCACCAGCTCGGTGCTCGGCATCAGCGCGATATCGGCGCCGACCGAATAGATGCCGACGAATTGCGGCCCGAGCAGCCGGCCGATGATGAACATGTTGCTGCGGTCGCGCACCACCACCGCCGTGGTCTGCGCCCAGGTCCACAGCGAATAGCCGAGCAGCGAGCGCCACACCCGCAGCGACAGGCGCGGCCGGTAGGGGTGCATCATGTAGCTCGCCATCACGGCCGTCACCCGCATGGAGACCACGCCGACCACCAGCGCCCAATAGCTGCGCAGCCCGAACGCCACCACCAGCATCAGCGCCACGCTGATCAGCCGCGGCAGGATCTGCATGCGGAATTCCATCACGAAGGCGAAGTCCCGCCGGTATTCCACCGTGCCGATGTTGACGAAGCCGATCGCCGCCACGCCGGCGGCCAGCGCGAACAGCACATTGGCCAGCCGCGGCTCGGCGAAGAACTGCGCCGAGGGGATGGCGCCGGCGCACAGCAGCAGCGCCATCGTCACGTTGCGGATGACGTTGAGGGTGAAGCCGGTGTCGTACATCGCCCGGCTCGGCGCCTTCTCGCGCACCAGCGCCTCCTCGACGCCGAGGAAGGACAACGTCTCGATGGCCTGTACGAAGCTCATGGCGATTGCGACCACGCCGAAATCGCTCGGCGTGAGGATGCGCGCCAGCAGCAGCGTGCTGACGAAGCCGAGTAGCCGGCTGGACAGCCGCCAGCCCACCACCCAGCCGGCGCCGCGGGCGGTCTTGGCGAGGATCGCCTCGGTCGCCTTCCCGCCCCCCCTCGGCACAACGGAGGGCGGTGCGACGGGGGGCGGCACGACGGGGGGCGGCGCGGCCCCGGGCTCCGGCGGCAACGCGGTGGAACTCAATCGCCGCGGCCGGCGGATGCCATCGCCGGCGGCCCACCGGTCGCGGTGGCGGTGTCGCCCGCCAGGAAGCCGGCGAACACCAGCAGTTGCCACAAGGCCTGGCTGTGGTCGGCCCGGCCGGCGTCATGCGCGTCGATCAGGCCGGCGATGGTGTCGGCCCGGAACAACCCGCTGTCCAGCATCGCCGGACCCAGCAGCGCCGCGCGCACCCGTGCGGTGCCCTGGCGCAGCACCGGGGCCAGCGTGGTCGCGAAGCCCTGCTTGCGGCGATACAGGATCTCGCGCGGCAGGTACGGCTCCATGGCGCGCTTGAAGATGTATTTGCCCTCCGTCCCGCGCAGCTTGAGGCCGGCGGGCAGGCCCAGCCCCCAGTCCACCATGCCGGCATCCAGCAGCGGCGCCCGCACCTCCAGCGAGTTGGCCATCGAGGCGCGGTCCACCTTGGTCAGGATATCGCCCACCAGGTAGGTATTGATGTCGGCGTATTGCGCCTGCACCAGCGGGTCCTCGCTGCCGGATTCCTCCATCAGCGCGGCGATGCGGGCACCGGGGTCGTAGCCGTCCAGCCCGGCCGCCAGCGCCGGGGCGAACAGCGCGCGCCGCTGGTCGTGGTGCAGCTTGGTCACCATGCGGATATAGCCCAGCGCGCTGTCCAGGCTCAGTTCGGTCAGGGTGTACTTGGCGCGCAGCCAGCGCGGCGCCCAGTCCATCTTGGGATAGGCGCGCGCGAGCTGCCCCAGCGCGTGGCGGCGCACCCCGGCCGGCAGCCAGGCGCGCACGCCTTCGGTCATCCGGTGCCACTGGTAGCGGCGATAGCCGGCGAACACCTCGTCGCCGCCATCGCCCGACACCGCCACCTTGGCGTAGCGATGGGCCAGCGCGCAGACGGCGAGCGTGGGCACCGAGGAATGGTCGCCGAACGGCTCGCCGTAGATGCGGCCCTGCGCGGCGGCGGCGGCGATGTAGTCCAGCGTCGTGGTGTCGCTGTGCTGGTTGGTGGCGTAGCGGGTGGCGACCTGCTCGGCGTAGGGGGTTTCGTTCTGCTCGCCCTCGAAGCCGATGGTGAACGTATCGAGCGGCGAGGTACGCAGCCCGGCGGCGAGCGCCACCACGGCCGAGGAATCCAGCCCGCCGGACAGGAACGCGCCCAGCGGCACGTCGGCCACCAGCCGTTCGCCCACGCAGGCGCCCAGGCGGGTGACCAGCTCGCGCGCCGCCTCCGCCTCGCCGATCTTGTGGGTGGCGGTCTGCGGCGCCCAGTAGCGGCGCGGCGCCTCCACCGGCCCGCCGCGGCGCAGCAGCAGCGTATGGGCGGCCGGCAGCTTGCGGATGGCGGTGTAGATGGTGGCCGGGTCGGGCACGTAGCCGAAGGTGAAATAGTCATCCACCGCCAGCGGATCGATCCGCCGCGCCAGTCCCGGCACGCCGGCCAGCGCCCCCAGCTCGGAGGCGAACACCAGGCTGCCATCGGCGGTATGGGCGTAATGCAGCGGCTTCTTGCCCAGCCGGTCGCGCGCCAGGAACAGCGTTTCGCGGTTGCGGTCCCAGATGGCGAAGGCGAACATGCCGTTGAGGTGCCCCACGCAATCCGGCCCCCATTCCTCCCAGGCGTGGATGATCGCCTCGGTGTCGCATTTGGTGCGGAAGACGTGGCCGGCCTCGCGCAGGCGGGGGAACAGCGACTGGAAATTATAGATCATGCCGTTGAAGACGATCACCACCGACCGGTCTTCGTTGTACATCGGCTGCTCGCCGCCGGTGGGATCGATGATCGCCAGCCTGCGATGGCCCAGCCCGACCCCCGGCTCGATATAAAAGCCGTCGCCGTCCGGGCCGCGATGGGCCAGCGCCGCGGTCATACGGTGCAGGGCCGCGCTGTCGATCGGCCGCTGGTCCGCCTGGTGAAAGATGCCTGCGAGCCCGCACATGGTCCTCTCCTGCCCCGCGCCGGCGCGGGGCATCCTGAATAACCCACTCGCCGCCCCGACGGGAAGCGGCGCGATGCCATGGTGGCGCCGATGGCCGGCGCCGGGCTAGCATCGCGCGGTAACATTTTGCAGGGAGACCGACATGGCGCCGATGGATCGTCCGTCCTGCATCGCCCACTGGACGCGGATCGAAGGGCCGGATAACAGCCATTACAAGGGCGACGACGAGTTGCTGAGCATCGGGGCGCCGTTCGCCCGGCATTTCGGGCTGACGCGCCTGGGCATCCATCACGAGCGCCTGCCGCCCGGGCGGCGCACCTCCTTCCCCCACGCCGAGAGTGCCGAGGAGGAGTTCGTCTACGTGATCGAGGGCACGCCCGATGTGTGGCTGGACGGCCACCTGCATCGGCTGCGGCCCGGCGACGGCGTGGGCTTCCCGGCCGGCACCGGCATCGCCCACACCTTCATCAACAACAGCGAGGCGGAGGTGCGGCTGCTGGTGGTCGGTGAAACCGCCAAGCCGGAGAACCGAATCTCCTATCCGCGCAACCCGGACCGCAAACCGCTGCGCCAGGACTGGTGGGAGAACCCGCCGGCACGGGAGATGGGCGAGCATGACGGGATGCCGGATGAGGTGCGGGCACGGAAGGCGAGGCAGGCGAAGTAAGGGGTTCTTTTTTGGAAAAAAGAACCAAAAAAATTTTATTCGTTTGAGCCTCTGCCTAAACGAATAAAGTTTTTTTGCTTTTTTTTCTTCACAAAAAGAAGACTTCCTTTCTTACACCGCCAGCGCCTCATCCAGATCGCGGATCAGATCCTCCGCGCTCTCCAGCCCGATCGACAGCCGCACCACGTCCGGCCCCGCCCCGGCGGCGATCTGCTGCTCGTCGGTCAGCTGGCGGTGGGTGGTCGACGCCGGGTGCAGCACCAGGCTGCGGGTGTCGCCGACATTGGCCAGGTGGGAGAACAGGCGGACGGATTCCACCAGCCTCGTGCCGGCCGCGAAACCGCCCTTGACCCCGAAGGTGAACACCGAGCCGGCGCCCTTCGGCATGTAGCGCTTTGCCAGTGCATGGTACGGGCTGTCCGGCAGCCCCGCGTAGGAGACCCAGGCGACGCGAGGGTCGCCGGCCAGGAACTCCGCCACCTTCTGCGCGTTGGCCACGTGCCGCTCCATGCGCAGCGGCAGGGTCTCGATGCCGGTCAGGATCAGGAAGGCGTTCATCGGCGCCAGGGTCGGGCCGAAATCGCGCAGCGCGACCGCGCGCGCCTTGGTGGTGAAGGCGAAATCGCCGAAGTTTTCGTGGAATTTGAGGCCGTGATAGGCCGGTTCCGGCTCGCTCATGCCCGGAAACAGGCCGTTTTTGGACCAGTCGAACTTGCCGGACTCCACCACTACGCCGCCCAGCGAATTGCCATGGCCGCCGAGGAACTTGGTCATCGAATGGGTGACGATGTCGGCCCCATGCTCGAACGGGCGGCACAGATAGGGGCTGGCCAGGGTGTTGTCGACGATCAACGGGATGCCGGCGGCGTGCGCCACGTCGGCGATCGCCTGCAAATCCACCACCACGCCGCCCGGATTGGCCAGGCTTTCCACGAAAATCGCCTTGCAGCGCGGGGTGAGCGCGCGGCGGAAATTCTCCGGGTCGGTGGGGTCGACGAAATGGCAGGTCCAGCCCAGCTTCCTGAACGACTGGGAAAACTGCGTCAGCGAGCCGCCGTAGAGGTTGCGGCTGGCCACGAACTCGTCGCCCGGGGAGAGCAGGGTGAAGAACGCCAGGAACTGCGCGGCATGGCCGGAGGCAGCGGCGACGGCGGCGCGGCCGCCCTCCAGGCTGGCCACCCGCTCCTCCAGCACCGCCACGGTGGGGTTGGACAGGCGGGTGTAGACATGGCCGAAATCATGCAGGTTGAACAGCGAGGCGGCGTGGTCCACGTCGTCGAACACGTAGGACGTGGTCTGGTAGATCGGCGTGATGCGCGCGCCGGTGGCCGCGTCCGGCGCGGCGCCGGCATGGATGGCCAAGGTCTCGAAGCCATAGCTGGCGGCGCGGCCGGGGGCGGGGCGGGGCTTGTCGCGCCGCGCGGTGGGCGGCTCGGCGGCGCGGTTGCGGATCAGGCCGGAATTGACGCCCCCGCGCGAGAGCTCGCCGCCCAGGCGGCCATATTCGATCTTCGGGCAGCGGTCCATCACCACGTCCAGCCCGGCTTCCTCGGCGCGGATGGCGGCCGCGTCGTGGCGCACGCCAAGCTGCATCCACACCACCTTGGCGCCGATGGCGATCGCGTCCTCCACGATCGGCGGCACCTGGGCGGGGGCGCGGAAGATGTCCACCATGTCCACCGCGTCGGGAATGTCGCGCAGGCTGGCGTAGACGGTCTCGCCCAGCAGGGTCTGGCCGGCGGTGCCGGGGTTGACCGGGATCACCCGGTAGCCCTTCGACTGCAAGTACTTCATCACGAAGTAGCTGGGCCGGTTCCAGTTGGACGAGGCGCCCACCATGGCGATGGTCTGCACGCGCTGCAGGATCGCGCGGATCTTGCCGTCCGGATAGCTGAGTGCGGCGGTCTCGGTCATTGGGGCCTCCCCGGCGGTGTGCGCCGCCGGAGAGAACCGCCCCCCCGCCGCGAGGTCAAGCGGCGGGTTGGATCGCCTCGTTGTCCGGCAGGTTCACCAGCACGTCCAGCAGCGGCGCGTATTGCTGGGCGCCGAAGATGTCCGGGTCGCCCGGGCTGCCGCTGGGGCGCAGGCGGGCGATGGTGAACTTGATCGCCAGCGCAGGCTCGAACTCCACGAAATCGGTCAGGCGCGATTCCGGCAGTCCGTACAGCGCCAGCACCGCCTCGCGCGACAGCGCGCCGCTGCGGCGCACCGCCTCGTAGGTGCGGGCGTCGCGGAAGATGATGTCGAAGGTGATCCGGTCCACGCCGGCGTTCTTGCTGCGGATGGTCTTGGCCAGCTCGCTGAGCTTCAGGGTCTGCATGGCGTGATCCTCAGATGCCGGCGTCGCACAGGTGCAGCGGGAACAGCGCCAGCGGGTCGTCCACCGCCAGCGTGTGGTTGACGCTCCAGCGATAGGCGGCGCTGGCCGGCAGCACCTCGTCCAGCGCGAAGGCGACCGAGCCGGCGGTGCCCTTCACGTCCGGCAGGCGGGCGTAGAACATCTGCCGGGTGCCGGTGATGCACAGCTCCTCGGCCATCTCCTTGGTGGGAGCGACCGCCTGCACCATGATGCACAGCTCGTGCGCCGGGGTCTTCACCGGCTCCAGCGGCCCCATCACGCCGTCGCGGCCATAGACGGTGTAGTGCAGCTCGTAGCCGGTCTCGCCGAAGCGGTCGCGCACCTGCTGGCGGGCCCAGCCGATCACCGCGTCGATATGGGCGATGGTGTAGGGGTCGCGCACCGCGGCCAGGCCGACATAGCGCTCGCCGATCTTGGCGGCACCCTCCAGCTTCACCCGCACCCGCCCGGCCGGCACGAAGCGGGGGCCGGTGACGCGGGTGGTCTTTTCGGAGATCTGCTCGTAGTGGCACTGGCTCATGTCCAGCATGCCGCCGGCGACGAATTCGTAGTACGGGTTGGAGCGTTCGTACATGGCGTGCCCGGCCACCGAGGCGATGGTGCAGCGCTGGTTGGGGTGCATGGCGGTCACGTGCACGCCGCCATCGACGATCTCGCCCAGCACCGTCTCCTTGCCGCCATACGGCTCGGCGCAGAACGAGGCGCATTCCAGCACCTTGCCCAGGTAGTAGGACAGGCCCTCCGAATGGCCGCGATGCAGGGCGGCGGCGGCGAAGATGGCGCTGTCGCTGCTGCGCCCGCCGATGATCACGTCCGCCCCCTGGTCCAGCAGCGCCATGAACGGGTGCACCCCGGCCATGGCGACCACGCGGCTGGTGGCGTCCAGCTCGGACTCGGTCAGCACGCCGCGCCCCTCCAGCCCCTCGATCGGCTCGTCGGAGCGGATGGCGGCGCGGAGCACCTCGCGATCGACCTCCGAATAGAAATAGCCGAGGCGGAATTTCGGCAGCTTATGCTTGCGGGCCAGCTCCTTGATGATGCCCACGTACAGGTCCACCCGGCTGTTGGTGCCGGTGTCCCCGGCCGAGCCGATCATCATCGGCACGCCGCGGGCGCGGGCGGCCAGGAGCATCGCCTCCAGGTCGTGGGTCTGCCAGGCCAGCGGGCTGGTGCTGGTGTCCGAGCCGAGCGGGCCGGGGCCCACATCGTCGCTGCCGGAGTCGGCGGCGATGAAGTCCGGGCCGGCGGCCACGCCCAGGGCGAAGCTTTCCGGCTTCAGAGGAGCGAAGCCCAGATGGCCGTTGGGGCAGATGATGCGCGCGGTTTGCATGCGGGTCTCTCGTCGGTGAACGCCTGTTCGGGGGCAATGCATCCGTCATGCCAGCGCCGCGGCGAGGGTGGTCCTGCCCGGAAACCGCGGATTTCGGCGGCGATGGCGCGGAATCCACGCGGGCCTGCGTGCGGCGCGCGCGGCTAGCGCCCTCGGCCGCGATAGGTCTCCGGCGCCAGCGCCGCGAAGCCGGCGCCGGTGGCCGCCAGCAGCGCCGCCACCCCGATCAGCGCCGCCTGCGCGCCGTAGAGATCGGCCGCCAGCCCCAGCACCAGCGGCCCCGCGACATAGCCGGCGTCGCCGACCATGCGGAACATGCTCATGGTGGTGGCGTTCATGCCGCGCGGCGCCGAATCGGCCGCGTAGGTGGCCGGCGCCGCGCCGCCGATGCCGCTGGCCACCCCCCAGACCAGGCTGGCGGCGACGAACCAGGCGAACGAGGGGGCGACGCAGAACAGCAGCATCGACGCGCCGGTAATCACGGTGGCCGGCGCGATCACCGCCTTGCGCCCAAAATGGTCCACCAGCATGCCCGAGGGATAGGCCACCAGCAGCCCCATCACGCTGCCCATCGCCATGGCGAAGCCGATTGCCGCCACCGTCAGCCCCAGCCCGCTGCCCACCAGCGGCACAATGTTGAACAGCCCGCCGGTACGCGCCGCGGCATTGACCAGCGACACCAGGCAGACCAGCGCGAACCCCCGGTGGCCGGCCAGCACCCGCACCTGGCTGGCCAGCGACGGCCGGGACGCGGCATGCGCGCCGCCCCCGGCCTCGCGGGTTTCGCCCACCGCCGCCCAGGCCAGCACCCCGGCCAGCACGCCGGCCACCGAATAGGCCGCGAACGGCGCCGCCAGCCCGCCATATTCCGCCAGAAGCCCGCCCGGCAGCGGGCCGATGCCGGCGGCGAAGATGAACACCCCCTGGTAGATCGCCATCACCCGCCCGCGCCGCTCCGGCGTGGTGATGTCGGCCAGCACGATCTGCCCGGTGGTCACGATCAGCCCCGCGCCGGCCCCGGCCAGGAAGCGCGCCAGCACGAATTCCGGGTAGCTGCCCGCCAGCCCGCACCACAGATTGCCCAGCGCCGTCACCAGCCCGCCCAGCGCCAGCGCGTGCCGCCGCCCCAGCCGGTCGGAGATCTGCGCCGCCGGCGCCGAGACCAGCATCCGCGCCAGCCCGTACACCCCGATCGACAGCCCGATCGCCGAGGTGGAGACGCCGAACGAGCGCGCATACAGCGGCAGCACCGGCACCACCGCGCCGAAGCCAAGCTGGTTCACCGCCGCCAGCAGGCACATCCACAGCAGGATGCGCCGCTCCGCCGGCCCGCCGATCCGCCCCTCGCCCGCCGGCTGTGCCAGGGCCCTAACGCCGCTCGGTCCAGCTTTCCGAGAAGGCCAGCGCGCAGGTGCTGAACGGCCGCCCCTCGCGCTCGCGCGGCCAAGCCTGGCCGGCCGCCTGCACCCCGTTGCGCGTCAGCCGCGCCCCCAGCGCCGGGATCAGCACCGTGCACAGGCCGTATCGCCGCGCCGGGTCCTCGAAGGGCTGGGTGTGCAGCAGCAGCGGGTCGCCGATGCGGTACCAGGTCAGCGCGATCTCCTCCTCGCTGGTGTCCACCCGCTCGGTCCAGAAATCGCGCGCATCGCCGGTGCGGCTGAACTGCGCGTCGGTCACCGGGATCGCCTGGTCGGCCAGCTCGCCGTTCAGCATCCCCTGCACCGTGGCTTGCAGCCAGCGCGCCATGGCGATGTTGTCCGAATAGATGCGCCAGGCGCCGCCGGTCAGCTCGCTTTTGAGATACAGCACATGCCCCGCCCCGGCCGGCGACAGCACGATGCGCCAGAAGCTGGCATTGCTGGTGAAATCGCCCCCGTCCGTGGCGCTGAGCCGGATGAACGGGTTCTCCCCGGTCAGGATCACGCGGTTCGCGTCGGCGCTGCTCATCGGACTGGCCTCCCCTGTGCGGTGTCGTTGCGCCATCATCGCCAGATCGCGCCGCCGCGCAACCGCCCCGCCCCGGCTTGCCGCGCCCACCGCGCCGCCGCACAGTCCGCGCCCGCATTGTCGCGCAACCGGAGGATCGCCATGAAGATCGCCTATTCCGCCGCCAGCCCCTATGTCCGCAAGGTCATGGCCTGCGCCATCGCCCGCGGCATCGACGGCCGCATCGAGGCCTGGAGCGTGCCCACCACCGACCCGGCGCTCACCCCGGTCAACCCGCTCTCCAAGGTGCCCACGCTGCTCACCGACGACGGCGTGGCGCTCTACGACAGCCCGGTGATCTGCGAATACCTCGACAGTCTGGGCGACGCGCCGAAGCTGTTCCCACCGCCCGGCCCCGCCCGCTGGACCGCGCTGCGCCAGCAGGCGCTGGGCGACGGCATCATGGACGCGAGCCAGCCGCGCCGCCGCGAGATCGCCCTGCCGCAGGACGAGGGCCGCGCCGGCTATATCGACCTGCAGCGCGGCAAGGTGGCGCGCGCCATCGACGCGCTGGAGGCCGAGGCCGGCACGCTCGGGGCGCTTGCCACCATCGGCGAGATCGCCATCGCCTGCGCGCTCGGCTACCTGGATTTCCGCTTCGCCAACGAGCCGTGGCGCCCTGGCCACCCGAAGCTGGACGCCTGGTACGCCAGGGTCGTGGCCCTGCCGCCGCTGGCCCGGACGATGCCGCCCGCCGGCTGATCCCGGCACCTATGGGATTCCTATAGGCGGGCCGCCGCCACCGTATCGAATCCCTATGTCCTGCCGGGCATGCTGGCGCCTCCTGCTGCAAGGAGCGCGCCAGCATGTTCGACCTCGTCTTCCTGGCCCTTGGCATCGGCGGATTCGCCGCATGCATCGGCTATGTCCTGCTCTGTGAGCGGCTGTAGGCCGCCATGACCCTCGATCTCGTGCTCGGGGCCGTCGTCACCGCCGGCATATTCGCCTACCTGGTCTATGCCCTGGTCCGGCCGGAGCGGTTCTGAGATGACCGTGAACGGCTGGGCCCAGATCGCGCTGTACAGCGCCCTCATCGTCGCCCTCACCCGCCCGCTGGGCGGCTACCTCACCCGCGTCATGCAGGGCGAGCGCACCTTCCTCACGCCCGTGCTGCGCCCGCTGGAGCGCGCCGTCTATGCCGTTTGCGGCGTCGATGAGCGCGCCGAGCAGGGCTGGGCCGGCTATGCGGTCGGCATGCTGGCCTTCAAGGCTGCCTGTTTCCTGGCGCTCTACCTGCTGCTGCGGGTGCAGGACCTGCTGCCCTTCAACCCCGCCGGCCAGGCGGCCGTCGGCCCGGACCTCGCCTACAACACCGCCGTCAGTTTCCTGACCAACACCAACTGGCAGAGCTATGGCGGCGAGACCACCATGAGCAACCTGGTGCAGATGGCCGGGCTGACGGTGCAGAACTTCCTCTCGGCGGCCGCCGGCATCGCCATCGCGGTGGCCTTCGTGCGCGGCTTCGCCCGGCGTTCGGCCAGCTCGATCGGCAATTACTGGGTCGATCTCACCCGCCTCACGCTGTACGTGCTGCTGCCGGTCAGCATCCTCGTCGCGCTGTTCTTCGTCTGGCAGGGCGTGCCGCAGACCCTCGGCGGCTTCATCGACGCCACCACTCTGCAGGGCGCCCACCAGTCCATCGCCATCGGCCCGGTCGCCTCGCAGGAGGCGATCAAGATGCTCGGCACCAATGGCGGCGGCTTCTTCAACGCCAACTCCGCGCATCCGTTCGAGAACCCGACCGCGCTGGCCAACCTGGTGCAGATGCTGTGCATCTTCTCGCTCGGCGCGGCGCTGACCAACATGTTCGGCCGCATGGTCGGTCAGGAGAAGCAGGGCTGGGCGGTGTTCGCCGCCATGGGCCTGCTGTTCCTGGTCGGCACGGCGGTGCTCTACAATGCCGAGTCCCAGGCCAACCCGGCCCTGGTCGCCGCCGGCATGGACCCCGCGATGGGCAACATGGAAGGCAAGGAGGTGCGCTTCGGCATCGCCGCCAGCGCGCTGTTCGCCACCATCACCACCGATGCCTCCTGCGGCGCCGTCAACGCCATGCATGACAGCTTCATGCCGCTCGGCGGCATGGTGCCGATGGTCAACATCATGCTGGGCGAGATCATCTATGGCGGCGTCGGCTCCGGCCTCTACGGCTTCCTGCTGTTTGCCATCATCGCGGTGTTCGTCGCCGGGCTGATGGTCGGGCGAACGCCGGAATATCTCGGCAAGAAGATCGAGGCGCGCGAGGTCAAGATGACCATGCTCGCCGTGCTCTGCCTGCCGCTGGTCATCCTTGGCTTCACCGCGCTGGCCGTGGTGCTGCCGGTGGGCACCGGGGCGCTGGCCAATGCCGGGCCGCATGGCTTCTCCGAGGCGCTGTATGCCTACACCTCGGCCGCCGGCAACAACGGCAGCGCCTTCGCCGGCCTGTCCGCCAACGTGCCGTTCTGGAACACCACGCTCGGCATCGCGATGATGGTGGGGCGCTTCTTCGTCATCATCCCGGCGCTGGCCATCGCCGGCAGCCTGGCAGCGAAAAAGACCGTCCCCGCCTCCTCCGGCACCTTCCCCACCGATGGCGGGCTGTTCGCGGGCCTGGTGATCGGCGTGATCCTGATCGTCGGCGGCCTCACCTTCTTCCCTGCCCTGGCCCTCGGACCCGTGGTCGAGCATCTCGCGATGCACGCCGGCACGTTGTTCTGAGCCAACGGAAAGCATTCACATGACCACCGCAACCCGTGCCGACGGCCGCCAGCCCTCGGCGATGCTCGACCCCGCCATCCTGCTGCCGGCCCTCGGCCAGGCCTTCCGCAAGCTCGACCCGCGGCTGATGTGGCGCAACCCGGTGATGTTCGTCGTCGAGATCGTCACCACGCTGACCACCATCCTGCTGCTGCGCGACCTGCTGGAGGGCCGGCCGCATCCCGGCTTCGCCATCCAGATCAACCTCTGGCTCTGGTTCACCCTGCTGTTCGCGACCTTCGCCGAGGCGGTGGCCGAAGGCCGCGGCAAGGCCCAGGCCGCCAGTCTGCGCCGCGCCCGCAGCGACACCATGGCCGAGCGCCTGCGCCCCGACGGCGGCACCGAGACGGTGTCGGCCGCGGCATTGCGGCCGGGCGACGTGGTGGTGGTGGCCGCCGGCGCCATCATCCCCAGCGACGGCGAGGTGATCGAGGGCGTCGCCGCCGTCAACGAGGCGGCGATCACCGGCGAATCCGCCCCGGTCATCCGCGAGGCCGGCGGCGACCGCTCGGCGGTGACCGGCGGCACCCAGGTGGTCTCCGACGTCATCCGCGTGCGCATCACCGCCGCCGAGGGCAGCACCTTCCTGGACCGCATGATCGCCCTGGTGGAAGGCGCCTCGCGCCAGAAAACCCCCAACGAGATCGCGCTGAACATCCTGCTGGCCGGCATGACGCTGATCTTCGTGCTGGCGGTGGCCACCATCCCCGCCTTCGCCGCTTATGCCGGCGGCTCGCTGAGCGTGCTGGTGCTGGTGGCGCTGTTCGTCACCCTGATCCCCACCACCATCGGCGCGCTGCTCTCGGCCATCGGCATCGCCGGCATGGACCGGCTGGTCCGCTTCAACGTGCTGGCCATGTCCGGCCGCGCGGTGGAGGCGGCCGGCGATGTGGACACGCTGCTGCTGGACAAGACCGGTACCATCACCCTGGGCAACCGCCAGGCCAGCGAGTTCCTGCCGCTGGCCGGCATCGCCGAGGCCGCCCTGGCCGAGGCCGCGCAGCTCTCCTCGCTGGCCGACGAAACCCCCGAGGGCCGCTCGATCGTCGTGCTGGCCAAGGAGCGGTACGGCCTGCGCACCCCCTCCGCGCCCGAGGCCCGCTTCATCGGCTTCACCGCGCAGACGCGCATGAGCGGCGTGGACCTGCCCGGCCGCCTCATCCGCAAGGGCGCGGTGGACGCGGTGCTGGCGCATGTCCGCGCGCTGGACGGCCACAGCCCCGAGGCGGCGCGCGAGGCCGCCGCCATCGCCGAGCGCATCGGCAAGGCCGGCGGCACCCCGCTCGCGGTCTCCGAGGGTGCCACCCTGCTCGGCGTCATCCACCTCAAGGATATCGTCAAGGGCGGCATCCGCGAGCGCTTCGCCGAGCTGCGCCGCATGGGCATCCGCACCGTGATGATCACCGGCGACAACCCCAACACGGCCGCCGCCATCGCCGCCGAGGCCGGGGTGGACGACTTCCTCGCCCAGGCCACGCCCGAGGCCAAGCTGGCGCTGATCCGCCAGGAGCAGGCGCAGGGCAAGCTGGTGGCGATGTGCGGCGACGGCACCAACGACGCGCCCGCGCTGGCCCAGGCCGATGTCGGCGTGGCCATGAACACCGGCACCGTCGCCGCCCGCGAGGCCGGCAACATGGTGGACCTGGACAGCGACCCCACCAAGCTGATCGAGGTGGTGGAGATCGGCAAGCAGCTGCTGATGACCCGCGGCGCGCTCACCACCTTCTCCATCGCCAACGATGTCGCCAAGTATTTCGCCATCATCCCGGCGATGTTCCTGGCCTTCTACCCGCAGCTCGGCGCGCTGAACGTGATGCGGCTGGCCACGCCGCAAAGTGCCATCCTCTCGGCGATCATCTTCAACGCGCTGGTCATCGTGGCGCTGATCCCGCTGGCGCTGCGCGGCGTGCGCTACCGCCCGGTGGGCGCGGCGGCGCTGCTGCGGCGCAACCTGCTGGTCTACGGCTTGGGCGGGCTGGCCGCGCCGTTCGCCGGCATCAAGCTGATCGACATGCTGGTCAGCGCGCTGAGGCTGGCATGACGGCGGCGAGCAAGGCGGGGCGGCGCCCGGCCTTCCTGTTCTTCCCTTCGGCTTCGCGATAAGGATACCCCCGATGCTCACCCATATCCGCCCCGCCGTGATGATGGTCGTGGTGATGACCGTGCTCACCGGCCTGGCCTATCCGCTGGCGATGACCGGCATCGCCCAGGCGCTGTTCCCCGACCAGGCCAATGGCAGCCTCGTCATCCAGGGCGGCCACGTGGTCGGCTCGCGGCTGATCGGCCAGGACTTCACCGCCGCGAAATACTTCCACGGCCGCCCCTCGGCCACCAGCGCGCCCGACCCGAACGACGCCAGCAAGACGGTGGCCGCGCCGTACAACGCCGCCAACTCCAGCGGCTCCAACCTCGGCCCCACCTCCAAGGCGCTGGTGGACCGCGTCTCCGCCGACATCGCCCGGCTGCGCGCCGACAACCCCGAGGCCGTGCGCGCCGTCATGCCCATCCCCGGCGACCTGGTGACCGCCTCCGGCAGCGGGCTGGACCCGGACATCTCGCCGGCGGCGGCGCTGTTCCAGGTGCCCCGGATCGCCCGCGTGCGCGGCCTGCCCGAAGCTGAGGTGCGCGCCCTGGTGGAACGCCTCGCCAAGGGCGCGCTGTTCGGCCTCTACGGCGAGCCGCGCGTCAACGTGCTGGCGCTGAACCTCGCCCTCGACCACGCGGCCGGCGGATAGCACATGGCCGAACGCTATGGCCGTCCCTCCCCCGAGGCGCTGCTGAAGCAGGCGGCGCGGGAGGGCAGGCGCGGCCGGCTGAAGATATTCCTCGGCGCCGCCCCCGGCGTCGGCAAGACCTGGGCGATGCTCGCCGCCGCCCAGGCCCGCCGGCGCGAGGGCAGCCCGGGGAATGGCGACGTGGTGATCGGCGTGGTGGAAACCCACGGCCGCGCCGAGACCGCCGCCCTCACCGAGGGGCTGGAGGCGATCCCCCGCCGCCACGTCGCCCATAGCGGCCACGCGCTGGACGAGATGGACCTCGATGCCATCCTGGCCCGCCGCCCGGCCCTGGTGCTGGTGGATGAACTGGCCCACACCAACGCCCCCGGCAGCCGCCACCCCAAGCGCCACATGGACGTGGCCGAGCTGCTGGACGCCGGCATCGATGTCTGGACCACGCTGAACATCCAGCACGTCGAAAGCCTCAACGACGTGGTCGCCGGCATCACCCGCATCCGCGTGCGCGAGACGGTGCCCGACGGCATCATCGACCGCGCCGACGAGATCGAGCTGATCGACCTCACCCCGGAAGACCTCCTGCAACGCCTGCGCGAGGGCCGCATCTACCTGCCCAAAACCGCCAGCCGGGCGCTGGCCAACTACTTCTCTGTGGGCAACCTCACCGCCCTGCGCGAACTCGCCCTGCGCCGCACTGCCCAGCGCGTGGACGCGCAACTGCTGGACCACATGCAGGCCCACGCCATCCAGGGCCCCTGGGCCGCCGGCGAGCGCGTGCTGGTCTGCGTCACCCGCGGCGGCGCCGGCGAGGCGCTGGTGCGCTACGGCCGCCGCCTGGCCGACCGGCTGCGCGCCCCCTGGACGGCGCTGCATGTGGAAACCGCCGCCACCCCCATCGCCTGGGCCGGCCGCGCCCCGGAGGCCGAGCGCGACCGCATCGCCGCCTGCCTGCGCCTGGCCCAGACGCTGGGGGCGGAGGCGGTGACCATCCCCGGCCGCCAGGTCGCCGCCGACATCCTGGCCTATGCGCGCGAGCACAACGCCACCCAGATCGTGCTCGGCAACCCCGGCCCGCGCCCCTGGTGGCGGCCCTGGCGCAGCTCGGTCGCCAAGGCGGTGGTGGAGGCCGCCGGCGACCTGCCGGTGCATGTCGCCCCCGCCAGCCCGGCCGCGCCGTCGCAGGACCGCCCAACGCCGCGCGCGCCCCTCTCGGCGCGGCCCTACGCGGCGGCGGTGCTGCTGGTGGCCGCCGCCACCCTGGCCGGCGAGGCGCTGCAACAGGTGCTGGCGGTGGGCAACATCGCGCTGGCCTTCCTGACCGCGGTGCTGGCCACCGCCATCATCGGCGGCCTGGCGCCCTCGCTGTTCGCCTGCCTGCTCAGCGTGCTGGCCTACAACTTCCTGTTCCTGCCGCCGCTCTACACCTTCACCATCGCCGCCCCCGAGAACGTGGTGGCGCTGTTCTTCTTCGCCGTCACCGCCGTGCTGGCCAGCAACCTCGCGGCCGCCATGCGCGCCCAGGCCCTGGCCGCCCGCCAGCGCGCCCGCACCACCGAGGACCTCTACGGCTTCAGCCGCAAGCTCGCCGGCATCGGCTCGCTGGACGACCTGCTCTGGGCCACCGCCTACCAGATCGCCGCCATGCTGAAGCTGCGGGTGATCGTGCTGCTGCCTGAGGAGGACCGCAGCCGCGTCACCCCTCGCGCCGGCTACCCGCCGGAGGACGCACTGGACGAGGCCGACCTCGCCGCCGCGCAATGGTGCTGGCAGCACGACCGCCCGGCCGGCAGCGGCTCGGACACCCTGCCCGGCGCGCGCCGCCTGTTCCTGCCGCTGCGCACCGGCCGCGGCAGCCTCGGCGTGCTCGGCCTGGACCGCGACGGACCGCCGTTGACCCCCGACCAGCACCGCCTGCTGGACGCCCTGGCCGACCAGGCCGCCGTCTCGATCGAGCGCGTGCAACTGGTTGAGGACCTCGACCGCGTCCGCATGCAGGCCGAGGCCGACCGCCTGCGCGCCGCCCTCCTCACCTCCGTCTCGCACGACCTGCGCACCCCGCTGGCGGCCATCCGCGGCGCCGCCGAGACCCTGCAGGCGTACGACGCCGCCCTGCCCGCCGAGGCGCGGCGCGACCTGCTCGGCACCGTCGTCGCCGAATCCGCCCGCCTCGGCCGCTTCGTCGCCAACCTGCTGGACATGACCCGCATCGAAGCCGGCGCCATCGCCCCCGCGCGCGAGGCGGTGGACATCGGCGAGGCGGTCGGCAGCGCCCTCGCCCGCGCCGCCGACATCCTCGCCGGCCACCGCGTCCGGCTCGACATCGCCCCCGGCCTGCCGCTGCCCCTGCTGGACCCGGTGCTGTTCGAGCAGGTGCTGTTCAACCTGCTCGACAACGCCGCTAAATACGCCCCCGCCGGCACCGAGATCACCATCCAGGCCCGCCGCGAGGGCGACGCCGTGGTGCTGCGCCTGCTCGACGAAGGCCCCGGCATCCCGCCGGCCGACCTCCCCCGCGTGTTCGACGCCTTCCACCGCGCCCCCACCGCCACCCCTGCGGCTGGCACCGCCGATGGCCGCCCCGCCGGCACCGGCCTGGGCCTGGCGATCTGCCGCGGCTTCCTGGCCGCCATGGGCGGGCGGATCGAGGCCGCCAACCGGCCTACTGCCAACCACTCCACTGGCGGCGCCGCCTTCACCATCACCCTCCCCTCCGGACCACCCCCCGCATGAGCCAGCCCCTCCCCCCTTGCGTGCTGATCGTCGATGACGAGCCGGCCATCCGCCGCCTGCTGCGCACCAGCCTGCGCGCCGAGGGCTACCGCACCGAGGAGGCCGCCACCGGCGCCGAGGCCCTCGCCCGCGCCGCCGCGGCCGACATCGTGGTGCTGGACCTCGGCCTGCCCGATCTCGACGGGCTGGAGGTCATCCGCCGCCTGCGCGCCATCTCCGCCGTGCCCATCGTGGTGCTCTCCTCGCGCGAGGCCGAGGGCGGCAAGGTGGCGGCGCTGGACCTCGGCGCGGACGACTACGTCACCAAGCCCTTCGGCATCGCCGAGCTGATGGCCCGCCTGCGCGCCGCCCTGCGCCACCGCCTGCAGGCCGACCACACGCCGCCGCTGTTCCGCAGCGGCGACCTCAGCGTGGACCTGGTGCGCCGCGTCGTGAAGCTGGGCGAGGCCGAGGTTCACCTCTCGCCGCGCGAATACGACATCCTCACCCTGCTGGTCGCCCATGCCGGCAAGGTGCTCACCCACCGCATGGTGCTGGCCAAGCTCTGGGGCGCGTCCGGCGACGTGCAGCAGTTGCGCGTCTATGTCCGCCAGATCCGCCAGAAGATCGAGGCCGACCCCGAGCGCCCGCGCCACATCCTCACCGAAACCGGCGTCGGCTACCGGCTGGCCGTGCAGGAAGGGCCCGAGGCATGACCGTGGTGCTCACCGGCATCCGCGCCGCCGACAAGGGCGCGCTGCTCGCCGAACTTGCGCGCCGGGCCGCCACCATCCTCGGCGCCGATGCCGGCACCCTCGCCCGCCTGCTGGCGGCGCGCGAGGCGCTGGGCTCCACCGGCACCGGCGGCGGCATCGCGGTGCCGCATGCCCGCCTGCCGGGGCTGGCCGACCCGGCCAGCTTCTTCGCCCGGCTGGACCGCCCGGTGCCCTTCGACGCCATCGACGCGCGGCCGGTCGATCTGGTGTTCCTGCTGGTGAGCCCCCCCGGCGACCACGCCCGCCACCTGGCCATCCTGGCCGCCGCCTCCCGCCGCCTGCGCGACCCCGCCACCGTCGCCGCCCTCCGCGGCGCCGCCACCCCCGCCGAGATCGCGGCCCTCCTGGCGGCATGAGCATGAGGATCCAGCATGAGACATGAAGGCGATGCCTCGCCCCCCTACCCGATCAACCGCCGCCGAATCCGCGCCGAGATGAAATCGATCGCCGCCACCATCGCCAGGATCAGCAGGATGATGAACAGCACCTCGTCCCAATAGCGTACCTTGATCCGCTCGGCGATCTGCAGCCCGATCCCGCCGGCGCCCACCACCCCCAGGATGCTGGCGCTGCGGGTGTTGCTCTCCACCGCATACAGGAACTGCGCCAGCATCACCGGCAGCACCTGCGGCAGCAGCCCGTAGCGCAGCCGCAGCAGCGGGTGGCCCCCCACCGCCACCACCGCCTCGCCCTGCCCGGGGTCGGCGTTCTCGATCGCCTCGGCGAACAGCTTGGCCAGCACCGCCACCTCGGCGGCCATGATCGCCAGCACCCCGGCCAGCGGCCCCAGCCCCACCGCCCGCACGAAGGCCAGCGCCCAGATCAGCTGGTCCATGCCGCGCAGCCCGTCGAACACCCGCCGGATCGAGAAATGCGCCAGCAGGTTCACCACCACGTTGCGCGCGCCCAGAAAGCCCAGCGGCACCGCCAGCACCATGGCGGCGAAGCTGCCCAGGAAGGCCATCGCCACGCTCTGCGCCAGCCCTTTCAATATGTCCGCCCATTGCGCGCCCGGGCTGGGCGGGATCATCAGCCGGATGATGGTGAACAGCCCGGACAGCCCGCGCCACAGCCGCGCGGGCGTGATGTCGAACCACCACAGCACCGCGCCCAGCCAGCCCAGGAACGCCGCCCAGGCCAGCACCCGCGCCACCCGCACAGCGGGTGCGGGGGCGAAGGCGCGCGGCAGCCGCGCCCGCCATCGTGCCACCTCCGCGGCGGCGATGCGCTCGGTGCTCATGGCGTCCCCTGGCCGGCCGCCCAGCCGCGCAGCCGTTCGCTGGCCAGGTCGATCGCCGCCACCACCAGCACGATCAGCAGCACGATGGCGCTGATCTCCTCGTAGTAGTTGAAGCTGATCACCTGGTACAGCTCCTGCCCGATGCCCCCCGCGCCGACGAAGCCGATCACCGTCGCCCCGCGCACGTTGATCTCGAAGCGCAGCAGCGTGTAGCTGAGGAAATTCGGCAGCACCTGCGGCAGGATGGCGAAGCGCACCCCGTGCAGCCAGGTGCCGCCCGCCGCCCGCACCCCCTCCCAGGGCTGCATGTCGGCATTCTCCACCACCTCGGCGAACAGCTTGCCGGTGGCGCCCACCGTGTGCAGCCCGATCGCCAGGATGCCGGCCAGCGGGCCGACGCCGAACGCCCACACCAGGATCAGCGCATAGACCAGGTCCGGCACCGAGCGGAACAACTCCAGCAGCCGCCGGCACAGCAGGTACACCGCCCGGTTCGGCGCCAGGTTGGCCGCCGCCGGAAAGCACAGCAGCAGCCCGCCCACCGCGCCCCCCAGCGTCGCCAGCGCCGCCATCTGGCTGGTCTCGAACAGCAGCCACGCCCAGGAATCCAGCCGGTAGAACCAGTACGCCAGCGACCCCTCGGCCTTGGTGCCACCGAACAGCGTCGCCCAGTGCAGCGTCGGCACCAGCTTGGCGAAATACTCGCCCACACGCGGCAGCCCGGCCAGCAGCGCCGCCGGATAGGCTTCCGACACCCAGGCCGACAGCAGCAAGCAGGCCAGCAACACGCCGCCCCAGCCGAGGCCGGCCAGCAGCCTCGCGCGGCGGCGGATCTGCCAAGCGGTTTCGAAGGGAGGGGTCAAGGAAGGGGTTCTTTTTTGAAAAAAAGAACCAAAAAAACTTTGTTCGCTGGGGTCCCCCAGTCCGGGCCGGGTCCCCAGCGAACAAAGTTTTTTTGCTTCTTTTTGTTCACAAAAAGAAGACTTCCCTTCACCTGGCCCGCCGCGCCGCCGCCTCGGCCTTGCGGATATCGATGAACACCTGGTAGTCGGCATGCGTCACCGGCACCCAGTCCATCCCCGAGCCCATGTCCACCGCGTGGTAGATGTCCGGGTAGTGCACCGGTATCGCCCGGTGCAGCGCCAGCATGTCGGCACGGAACGCCGCCGGCGTGTCGGCGCGCACCACGAACGGCCCGTTCAGGATCGGCCGGGACTTCCAGATGATCCGCAGGTCCTTCATGTTCAGCAGCTTCTTGTCGGACATGATGCGCAGAGTGCCGCGGGTGAACCCCGCCGCCTCGTCGCCCAGGCCAGAGGTCCAGGTGACCCCGGCATCGTATTGCCGCCCCAGCACCGCCACCACCGCCTGCTCGTGCCCGCCGGCAAAGCCGGTGCGCCCGAAGAATTTCCCCGGCTCCGGGTCGATCCCGGCGGCGCGGAACTCGGCGCGCGGGATCAGGTAGCCGGAGGCGCTGTTTGGGTCCGACCAGGCCAGCGACCGCCCCTTCATCTGCGCCAGCGTGGTGATGCCGGAATCGGCGCGCACATACATCACCGCGATGTAGCTGGTGCTGCCATCCTTCTCCTGCGTGGTCAGCAGCGGGATCACGTTGCCCTTGCTTTCCATCCAGGCCCCGGCATAGGCGGTCGGGCTCATATACGAGGCTTCGAGCTGCCCGGCCGCGAAGCCCTGGATCACGCCGGCATAATCGGCCGCCAACACCAGCTTCACCGGCACCTTGAAGGTGTCCTCCAGCAGCTTCTGGTAGCCGCCATAGCGGGCCAGCCGGTCGGTGTCGTTCTCGCCGCCCAGCAGGCCGATGCGGATCACCGGCACCTGGGCGGCCCAGGCCCGGCGGCCCGGCGCGGGCATGTCGCGGGTGTCATCGGCCCGGGCGTCATCGGTCTGGGCGGCCCCGGCGAGCATCAGGCCCGTGGCGGCGAGCAGAATGCGGCGTGTCGGCATGGCAACCTCCTGGCTTGGCGCGACCGAGCTGGGAGCGTGCCCATCCGGGGCCGCATCATGTCAAGGCCGGTTCCGTCCCGGCACCATGGTCCGCGCCGTAGATGCCGCGCACCCGCGCCTCGGTTAGCGTATCAGGCCGGCCGTCGAACACGATGCGGCCCTCGCGCATCGCCACGATGCGGTCGCAATAGTCGCGCGCGACGTCCAGGTCGTGCAGGTTGCACAGCACCGTCAGCCCGTCCTCGCGGTTGATCCGGCGCAGCGCGTCCATCACCACCTTGGCGTTGCGCGGGTCCAGGCTGGCCACCGGCTCGTCGGCCAGCATCAGCCGCGGCTCCTGCAGCAGCGCCCGGCAGATCGCCACGCGCTGCTGCTGCCCGCCGGAGATGCGCCCGGCACGGACCAGCGCCACGTCGGCGAGGTCGAAGCGTTCCAGCGCCTGCAGGGCCATCGCCCGCTCGGCGGCGCTGAACAGGCCCAGCAGGCTGGTCAGCACCGGGCGGTGGTTCAGCCGGCCCATCAGCACGTTGGTCAGCACGTCCAGGCGCGGGATCAGGTTGAACTGCTGGAAGATCATCGCGCAGCGCGTCCGCCAGTCGCGCAGCGCCCGGCCGGACAGCGCGGTCACCTCCAGCTCGCCGAAGCGGATGCTGCCGGCGCTCGGCGCCAGCAGCCGGTTGACCATGCGCAGCAGCGTGGACTTGCCGGCGCCGGAGGGGCCGATGATGCCGACCATCTGGCCGGACGGGATGTCCAAAGTCACGTCATCCACCGCCACCTTGGCGCCGAAGCGGCGGGTCAGCCCGCGAAGGTGCAGCACCGGCTCGTTCATCCCGCCAGCTTCCCGCGCCGGGGCCGCCGCCGCAAGCGCGGGGGGCTTGGGCCGGCGCGGCGGCCGGGGTAGCGTGCCGGCCGGGCCGGACCGTCCGGCCGATGGAAGGAAACCCCATGATCGTCGACCTGCGCATCTACACCTGCAAGCCCAACAAAATGGCCACCTTCGTGAAAATCTACGAGGAGAAGGCCTGGCCGCTGCAGCAGAAATACCTCGGCAACTGCCTCGGCTGGTACACCACCGTCGAAGGCCCGCTGAACCGCGTGGTCCATATGTGGGGCTATGCCGACCAGGGCGACCGCGAGCAGCGCCGTAAGGCGATGGCCGCCGACCCGGCCTGGGGCGCCTATCTCAGCGCGGTCGCCGAAGCCGACGTGCTCCTGGAAATGGAAAACCGCATCATCGCCCCCACCGCGTTCTCGCCAGTAAAATAAGAAGAAACGAATAAATTTTTTTTGCTTCTTTGTTTTCAAACAAAGAAGGTTGCTCTTTTTTGAAAAAAAGAACCAAAAAACTTTTATTCGTTTGGCGTGCCGAGAATTTCGGCAACGAGCCGCCGTAGTTCCGGGAGGAGTTCTTCCCGGAACCACGGATGGCGCCTTTCCCAGGCCAGTGTCCGCCAGGACGGATGCGGCAGCGGCAGCACCGCCGGCAAGTCGCGCCGCCAGTCCATCACCCGCGGCGTCATCGGCCCACCCCCCAAAGCGTAGCTGCCCACCAGCAGCGTCAGCCGGATCTCGCGCATCAGCGGCCGCAGGCGCGGATGCCACAGCGGCGCGCAGGCCGGGTCCGGCGGCGCGTCCCCGCCGCGCGGCAGCCGGCCCGGGTAGCACAGCCCCATCGGCAGGATGGCGATGCGCGCCTCGTCGTAGAACTGCGCCGGCGCCACCCCCATCCATTCGCGCAGCCGCACGCCGGAAGGGTCGTTCCACGGAATGCCGGTGGCATGCACCCTGGTGCCGGGCGCCTGCCCGATAATCAGCAGCCGCGCCGTGGCCGAGGCGCGCAGCACCGGACGCGGCCCCAGCGGCAGCCGCTCGGCGCACAAGGTGCAGGCGCGGGCGGCGGCGACTTCGTTCGACAATGAATTATGATGACCCATAACCTTATCCGAGTTCGTACTCGACCTCGGGGGTATAAACGCTGGCCTCCTTGCCCAGCAGGGAGCTGAACAGGGTGAAATGCGCCACCTCCAAGGGGGCGGCGCGGAACAGATTATGCGCCTGAACATAGGAAACCAGGCGCTCCTGGGGCACATTTTCGAGCCTGGCGAGCGTTATATGCGGTGCGAATCGCCGTTTTTCGGGGGGTAATCCGGCCCGCTGGAGGGCGGTTTCGATCTTGCCGTGCAGGTGGTCCAGCGACGGATTCCGCTCCGCCCCCACCCACAGCGACACCGCCTTGCCCGCCTTGGCGAAGGTGCCCACCCCGGCCAGCGACAGCGTGAACCCCCGCCCACGCAGCGCCGCCAGGGCCAGGTCCAACTCCTCCGCGCGGTGCGGCGGCACCTCGCCGATGAAGCGCAAGGTCAGGTGGTAATTGTCCGGCGGCACCCAGCGCGCCCCCGGCAGCCCGCCGACCAGCCGCGCAAGCTGTTGTTTTAATTCCCAAGGCAGGTCCAGCCCGACAAACAGCCTCATGGCGCCACCTCTCCCAGCAGCCGCTCCACCAGCGGCAGCAGCCGGGCGACGATGCGGCGCACGCCCTCGGGGTTGGGATGGATGTGGTCGGCCTGGTTCAATGCCGGGTCGCCGGCCACGCCTTGCAGGAAAAACGGGTCGAACAGCACGCCCGGCCGCTTGCCCAGCCGTGCGAACACCGCGCGGAAGGCAGCGCCATAGTCCTCGCCCAGATTGGGGGGGGCGTACATGCCCGACAGCAACACCTTGATATGCCTGGCTTGCAGCGTGTCGAGGATGGCGGTCAGGTTGGCCTCGGTATCTTTCGGGTCGATGCCGCGCAGGCCGTCATTGCCGCCAAGCTCCACGATCGCCGCGTCGGCGCCATCGGCCAGCGCCCAGTCCAGCCGCGCCCGCCCGCCGGCGGTGGTGTCGCCGGAGACCGCGCCGTCCAGTATCGCCACGTCATGCCCGCGCGCCCGCAGCGCGGCGGCGAGCTGGCTTTGGAAGGCGTCCGCGTGCGCCAGCCCGTAGCCGGCGCCGAGCGAATCGCCCAGCACCAGCAGGCGCAGCGGCGCGGCGCTGGCGGGTGGGCAGATGAAAATAAGGCAAGCCAATGCGATGGCGGCTTTGCGCAACCATGCGGGCGGGCCATATCCTGTGGCCATGGATGCCATCGCCGTCTCTCCAGCACTCGCCGCGAACCCGGTTGCGCCCCCGCTGGTGGAGGTGCGCGGCCTGACCCTGACCGTGCCCTCCGCCGCCGGGCCGGTCAACATCCTGCGCGGCATCGACATGGACGTACAGTCCGGCGCCGCCATCGGCATCGTCGGGCCGTCCGGCTCCGGCAAGACCAGCCTGCTGATGGTGCTGGCGGGGCTGGAGCGGGCCAGCGGCGGCAGCGTGCGGCTGGCGGGGCGGGAGATCACGGCGCTGGACGAGGACGCGCTGGCGCGGCTGCGGCGCGACCAGGTGGGCATCGTGTTCCAGGCCTTCCACCTGATCCCGACCATGACGGCGCTGGAGAACGTGGCGATTCCGCTGGAGCTGGCCGGGCTGGGCGACGCGCTGGACCGCGCGGAGGCGAGCCTGCGCGCGGTGGGGCTGGGGCACCGGCTGACCCATCTGCCCGGGCAGCTGTCGGGCGGCGAGCAGCAGCGCGTGGCGCTGGCCCGCGCCTTCGCCCCGGCGCCGCGCCTGCTGCTGGCCGACGAGCCGACCGGCAACCTGGACCGCGCCACCGGCGAGGCGGTGATGGACCTGCTGTTCGAACTGCGGGCCAGCCACGGCACCACGCTGCTGCTGATCACCCACGACGCGGCGCTGGCCGGGCGGTGCGAACGCATCGTGCATATCGCCGACGGCCGCATCGCCGCATGAGGCTGCCCCTCGCCTTCCGGCTGGCGCGGCGGGAGCTGCGCGGCGGGCTGGCCGGGCTGCGCATCGTGCTGGCCTGCCTCGCCCTGGGGGTGGCCGCGATCGCCGCCGTCGGCACGCTGCGCGAGGGCGTGGCGCGCGGGCTGGCGCAGGACGGCGCGCGCATCCTGGGCGGCGATATCGAGGTGAGCGGCGGCAACCAGGCGCTGCCCTCCGCGCTGGACGCCTGGCTGGCGGCGCGCGGCGCGCGGCTGTCGCATGTGGTGACGCTGCGCTCCATGCTGGTGGCGCCCTCCGGCGGGCGGGTGCTGGTGGAACTGAAGGCGGTGGACGGGGCGTGGCCGCTGCTCGGCACGGCCGAGGTGGCGCCGCCGCAGCCGCTGGCCGCCGCGCTGGCCGGGAGCCCGCAAGGCTTCGGCCTGCTGGTGGAGCCGGTGCTGCTGGACCGGCTGGGCGTGCGGGTGGGCGACGTGCTGAAGCTGGGCAGCGCGCCGGTGGTGCTGCGCGGCGTGCTGACGGGCGAGCCGGACCGGGTGTCCAGCCCCTCGATCTTCGGGTTGCGCGCCATGGTGGCGGCGGCGGCGCTGCCGGCCACCGCGCTGTTGCAGCCAGGGGCGATCGCCAGCTACCGGCTGCGCGCGGTGCTGCCGCCGGGCGCCGACGCGGCGGCGCTGGTGAGCGCGCTGCGGCGGCAGTTCGGCGAGCAGGGCTGGCGCATCCGCCAGTCCGCCGAGGCGGCGCCGGCGGTGAAGCAGTTCATCGACCGCACCAGCCTGTTCATGACCCTGGTGGGCCTGACTTCGCTGCTGGTGGGCGGCATCGGCGTGGCCAACGGGGTGCGGGCCTGGCTGGAGGCGCGGGCGCGCACCATCGCCACGCTGCGCTGCCTGGGCGCTTCGGCGGCGATGGTGTTCGCGGTGGCGCTGATCCAGGTGATGGCGCTGGCCTCGCTGGGCGTGCTGCTGGGGCTGGTGGCGGGGGCGGCGCTGCCGCTGGCGGCCTTCGGGCTGCTGCGCGACGTGCTGCCGGTGCCGCCGGTGGTCGGCGTGTTCCCGGCCCCGCTGGCGCTGGCGGCGCTGTACGGCCTGCTGACGGCGGCCGCCTTCGCGCTGTGGCCGCTGGGGCGGGCGATGCGCATTCCGGGGGCGGCGCTGTTCCGCGACGCGCTGCTGCCGGCGCGGGCGCGCCCGCCCTGGTGGTTGCTGGCGGCCAACGCGGCGCTGGCCGCCTCCCTGGTGGGGCTGACCGTGGCCGCCGCCCCCGAACGCGGCTTCGCGCTGTGGTTCTGCGTGGCGGCGATCGGCACGCTGGCGCTGTTCCGCCTCGGCGGCTGGCTGCTGATGGCCGCCGCCCGGCTGGGCCATCCGCGCCGGGTGTGGCTGCGGCTGGGACTGGCCAACCTGCACCGGCCGGGGGCTGCGACGCCGCTGCTGCTGGTCAGCCTGGGCATCGGGCTGTCCACCCTGGCGGCGGTGGCGCTGATCCAGGCCAATGTGCGCCGCCAGGTGCTGGAGCAGCTGCCGGCGCAGGCGCCGAGCTTTTTCTTCATCGACATCCAGAACAGCCAGATGCCGCGCTTCCGGCATATACTGGCGGCCGACAAATCGGTGGCCGACATGCAGGAGGTGCCGAGCCTGCGGGCGCGCATCGTCTCGGTGGCCGGCGTGCCGGTGGAACGGGTGGCGGCGACGCCGGACACCGCCTGGGCGCTGCGCGGCGATCGCGGGCTGACCTATGCCGCCGCCATGCCGGCCGATACGCGGCTGGTGGCCGGGCAGTGGTGGCCGGCCGACTATGCCGGGCCGCCGCTGGTCTCGTTCGACGCCGCCCTGGCGCGCGGCTGGGGGGTGAAGGTGGGCGACACCATCCGGGTGAACGTGCTGGGGCGCGACATCGACCTGAAGGTGGCCAGCCTGCGCGACATCAACTGGCGCACGCTGGGCATCAACTTCACCATGGTGGCCAGCCCCGGCCTGCTGGCGCAGGCGCCGCACACGCATATCGCCACGGTCCGGGTGGCCGGCACGGGACAGGCCGGCGAGGCGGCGCAGGCGCGGCTGCTGCGCCTGGTGACCGACGCGCTGCCGAACGTCTCGGGCATCCGGGTGGCCGATGTGCTGCGGGCGGTGGCCGACCTGCTGGGGCAGCTTTCGGCGGCGCTGGCGGCCACCGGCTCGCTGACGCTGGCGGCCGGCGCGCTGGTGCTGGCGGGGGCGGTGGCGGCCGGGCAGCGGCGGCGCATCCGCGAGGCGGTGATCCTGAAGACGCTGGGCGCCACCCGCGCGCAGATCCGCGCCGCCTGGCTGGTGGAGTTCGGCGTGCTGGGCGCCGTGGCCGGGCTGATCGCCGCCCTGGTGGGCACGGCGGCGAGCTGGGCGGTGCTGGTGCTGGTGATGCACGCGGACTGGGCGTTCCTGCCCGGCACGCTGGCGGTGGTGGTGCTGTCCTGCGTGGCGCTGATGCTGGTGTTCGGTTATGCTGGGACAGAAGCGGCCCTGCGGGCGAAAGCGGCGCCGTTGCTGCGTAACGAATGAAGACAAACACCGAGGAAATGCAACGCGCAGGACATTACGGCGAATTTTGTTGAAACCGCCGGGCGCGCGTCCAAAATGAGCCCCAAGCAGGCAAGCTCGCCTGGAAGGAAAGAGAAACACATGGCCTTAAGTCCCGACTATCGGACCTATCCCGGCGCCACCCGCGCGGCCGAGTCCGCCGCGGTCATGGACGCCGGCCTGCGGGCATACATGCTGCGCGTCTACAACTGGATGACCTCGGGGCTGGTGCTGACCGGCATCGTGGCCTACGGCATCGCCAGCGTGCCCGCCATCTTCGACCTGTTCTACCCGGTGCACCAGACCGCCGCCGGCCTGTTCCGCGGCCCGAGCGCGCTGGCCTACCTCGCCATGTTCGCTCCGCTGGTGTTCGTGCTGGTGATGAGCGTCGGCGTGAACAAGCTCTCCACCCCGGTGGTGCAGGCGCTGTTCTGGGGCTTCTGCGTGGCGATGGGCGCCAGCCTGACGAACATCTTCATGATCTACACCCATGCCTCGATCGTGCGGGTGTTCTTCATCACCGCGGCCACGTTCGGCGCGATGAGCCTGTACGGCTACACCACCCGCTCCGACCTGACAAAGATGGGCAGCTTCCTGATGATGGGCCTGTTCGGCATCATCATCGCCAGCCTGGTGAACATGTTCCTGGGCAGTTCCGGGTTGCAGTTCGCCATCAGCGTGATCGGCGTGCTGGTGTTCGTGGGCCTGACCGCCTACGACACGCAGCGGATCAAGGCCGACTACGTGCAGTATGTGTATGCCTACGGCCCGGACGTCGCCGCCAAGCGCAGCGTGTTCGACAGCCTGCAACTGCTGCTGAACTTCATCAACCTGTTCATGCTGCTGCTGCAACTGCTGGGCAACCGCAGCAGCAACAACTGAACCGGCGCCGACTCGGCGAAGGATGCGAGGCCCTGGTGCGAACCGGGGCCTCTTTTTTTGGTTCAGGGGGAAGGAAGGCTTCTTTTTGTGAACAAAAAGAAGCAAAAAAACTTTATTCGTTTTGATTGGTAATAGTAATTAAGCGAATAAAAGTTTTTTGGTTCTTTTTTCCAAAAAAGAACTCCTTTCCTGAATATCTACGATCGCTTCGCCTTCGGCGCCGGCGGCACGAACGGCTCGCCCCGGTCGCTGCGGTGGTATTCGCAGTTCGGCATCATGTCGGTCGCCGCGGCCATGCGGTTGGACAGGTTGTAGAAGCCGACCGTCTCCGAAATGTCGAAGATGTCGCCATTCTCGAAGCCCTGGGCGCGCAGGGCCTCGCGGTCGGCCTCGTCGATCAGCCAGGGGGTGGTGGTGAGCTTCCAGGCATAATCCAGCATGGCGCGCTGGCGGGGCACCAGTTGGGCGACGCGGTAGTTGAGGGCCATCATCTCGCCCAGTTCCGGGTCGCCGGACAGGCGGCGGACCTCGGCGCCGTGGGCGACCAGGCAGTAGTAGCAGCGGTTGGCCGAGGAGACGACGACGGCGATCATCTCGCGCTCCAGCTTGGAGAGCGCGGATTCGGCGAACATCACCTCGCCAAACATCGCCATGAAGTTGCGCAGGCGCTTCGGCTTCAGGCTGTAGGCGGAATAGACGCCGGGGACGAAGCCCAGCTTTTCCATGCACTTGGCCCAGATGACCTGGAGATCCTCGTCCAGCGTCGCCGGGTCTGGCACGCCGAGGGCGGAGATGTGGTCGGGCTGGGGCATGGGGTGGCCTTTCAGGGCGGCAGGATGGTCAGAGCGGCAGGATGGGCAGCACCACCCGGCTGGGCCGGGCGGCATCGACGAACACGGTGTTGACCGCGATGCGGCGGCGGCGGGCGGCGCCCTCGGGTTCGCCGGTGTTCGGGTTCACGTCGAATTTCGGGAAGTTGGAGGAGGAGATGTCCAGCCGGATGCGGTGGCCGGGCAGGAACAGGTTGGCGGTGGGGAACAGGGTGAGGGTGATGCGCACCACCTCGCCCGCCGCGCGCAGGCGCGGGGCGGCGGGGTTTTCGGCGTAGCGCAGGCGGCAGATGCCGTCGGTCAGCAGCATGGCGTAGCCGCCGGGATAGTCGGCGCTGGGGGGATGCACGTCGATCAGCTTGGCGGTGAAATCGGTGTCCGGCCCGTCGGTGGCGACCCAGAGTTCGGCCTCGATGGGGCCGACCACGCGCAGCGGGGCGGCGAGAGGAGCGGTCTGGAAGGCGAGCACGTCGGCGCGCGAGGCCAGCGGCAGGAACGGGGGCGCGCAGCCGAAGAATTCCGGGGATTCGACCTGGTTCCAGGCGCCGCCGCGGGCCACCGGCTCCAGGCTGGTGAGGTTGCCGCCGATGGTGGGAACGGGGTGGGCGGGGTCGAAATCATAGGCGAGCGGGGCGGCGCCTTCGGCGGGCGGGGCCGGGGCCAGCGTGCCGTCGCCGTGCAGGTGCCAGGGGATGAAGGCGGCCCCCGGCGGCGGCCAGTCGGCCAGGCTGAGCCAGCTTCCGCCATGTTCCAGCCGGCCGGCGGCGTTGCGGCGCCCGCTGCCTCCGCCCATGACGAACACGCGCACCGCCGGCTCGGGGTTGGGGGTGCCGTTGATGGCGTGGTCGAAATGGCGGAGGCGGTACTGGCGCCAGTCGCCGGCCCAGGAATCGACGGTGGCGTCCGGCCCGAACTCGACATCGCCGAAGCAGGTGGCGCTGCGGTCGCCATGCGTCCAGGGGCCGAGGATGAGGCGCTGGGGGCCGCGGCCGGCGCGCTTGAGGCCGATGTAGTTGCCGGTGGCGGTGAGCGGGTAGGGGTCGAACCAGGAGGACATGTGCACGCAGTCGGCGCGGCTGTAGCGGTTGTGCCAGCCTTGCGCGTAGATGCCGAGCTGCTGCCAGAAGCCGTCGAACGTGCCGTGGCGCCACTGGTCGAACAGGTAGGCCTCGTAGTCGGCGTGGTGGCGCAGCGGCGAGTGGCCCGGATGCCAGGGCAGGCGGGTGAACCAGTCGCGGATGTCCTCGGCGGCCAGGGCGGCGTGCAGCACCGGGTCGGCCTGCGCCTCCGGGCTGAGCAGCGCCTGTTTGTGCGCCCAGGTGGCCTGTTTGAGCTCGAAGGCGCCGAACTGGCGGATGCCGCCCTGCCAGGCGTTGCAGAAGCCGCCCGAGTCCAGCACCTGCGCCACAAGGCCGGGCGGGTCGAGGCAGCCCAGCGCGGCCTGGGTGTGGGCGGCGTAGGACAGGCCCATGGTGCATATCCGGCCGTCGCACCAGGGCTGGGCGGTGATCCAGGCGCAGGTGTCCAGGCCGTCCTGGCCGTCGGAGAGGTATTTGACGAAGCGGCCCTCGCTGCCGTGGCGGCCGCGATTGTCCTGGAACACCACGGCGTAGCCGCGCGCGGTGAAGACGCGGGCAAGCTCGGAGCGGCTGGCGGGCGTGGGGTCGGCGGCGGTGCGCTCGCTGCGGCTGGGTTCGGCGCGGCCGTAGGGGGTGCGCTCCAGCACCACGGGAAAGGGGCCAGGGCCGTCGGGGAGGTGGATGTCGGTGGCCAGCCGCACACCGTCGCGCGCCGGCACCATCGCGGTGCCGGCGGCGCGGGTGTTGGAGCCGGACATGGGCTAGGCCTCTTCCAGCTCGGTGGAGAGGGTGCGCAACTCGGTGGTGTGCGGGTGCTTGGTGCGGCCGGCGCGCAGGTCGTCGGCGCTGATCATCTCCACCATCTCGCCGCCCTGCATCACGCCGACCATGGCGCAGAGATGGGCGACCACGGCGAGGTTGTGGCTGACCATGACGTAGGTGAGGCCGCGCCGGGCCTGGATGTCGGACAGCAGGTTGAGCACCTCGGCCTGCACCGAGACATCGAGCGCGCTGGTCGGCTCGTCGAGCAGCAGCACCTCCGGCTCGGCCATCAGGGCGCGGGCGATGGCGACGCGCTGGCGCTGGCCGCCGGAGAGCTGGTGCGGGTAGCGGAAGCGGATGGTGGGCGGCAGCGCCACCTCGGCCAGGCCGCGGACGATGCGCGCCTCGATATCGCCGATGCCGTGCACCACCAGCGGCTCGGACAGCGCGCGGTCCACCGTCTGGCGGGGGTGCAGGGAGCCGTAGGGGTCCTGGAAGACCATCTGCACGCGGCGGTAGAAGTCGCGCGAGCGCTGGCGGGTCAACGTCTGGCCGGCGATTTCCATGTGGCCGGTCCAGGCCGGATTGAGGCCGGAGAGCGCACGCAGGACGGTGGATTTGCCGGAGCCGCTTTCGCCCACCACGCCGAAGCTGGCGCCCCTGGCGACGGCGAAGGAGACGCCCTTGACCGCCTCGACGGTGCCGAAGCGCACCCGCAGGTCGCGGATGTCGATCATGTCGGCGGTGGTCATGCCGACCACGCCGGGTCGCGCACCAGCACCGGCAGGCGGAGCTTCTGGTGCGACAGGGTGGGCAGGCAGTCCAGCAGGCCGCGCGTGTAGGGGTGGGTGGCGCGGGCCAGTTCGCCGGCCTGCAACTCCTCCACCACGCGGCCGGCATACATCACGGCGACGCGGTCGCAGAAATGCGAGACCAGCGGCAGGTCGTGGCTGATCAGGATCAGCGCCATGCCGCGGCGGCTGACCAGATCCTCCAGCAGGCGCAGGATTTCCGCCTGGACGGTGGCGTCCAGGGCGCTGGTCGGCTCGTCGGCGATCAGCACCTCGGGGTCGGGGGCGAGCATCATGGCGATCATCACCCGCTGGCCCATGCCGCCGGAGAGTTCGTGCGGGTAGGCGCCGGCGACGCGTTTGGGGTCGCGGATCTGCACCTGGGCCAGCAGGTCCTCGGCGGCCTGCAGCGCCTCGCGGTGGGAGGCGCGTGCCCCATTCGGGCGGTGGGCGCGCCATGCCTCGGCGATCTGCTGGCCGGCGGTCATCACCGGGTTCAGCGAGTATTTCGGGTCCTGCATGATCAGCCCGGCGCGGCGGCCGCGGATGGCGCGCATCTGCCGCTCGCTGGCGCGCTGGATGTCGATGCCGTCGAAGCTCAGTTCGTCGGCGGTGATCCGCGCGTTATGCGGCAGCAGGCGCAGGATGGAGCGCGCGGTGAGCGACTTGCCGGAGCCGCTTTCGCCGACGATGCCCAGCTTCTCCGTGCCGATATGCATGGACACGTCGCGCACCGCCAGGCTTTCGCCCTGCGGGGTGGGGAAGGCGATGCGCAGGTTGCGGATGATGACGTCCATCAGCGTTGCTTCGGATCGAGCACGTCGCGCAGCCCGTCGCCCAGCAGGTTGAAGGCCAGCGAGGTCACGAAGATCGCCAGCCCCGGCACCAGCGGCACCCACCACTGCGTCAGGATGAAGCGCCGGGCGGTGGCGATCATCGCCCCCCATTCCGGGCTGGGCGGCCGCGCGCCCATGCCGAGGAAGCCCAGCGCCGCCACCGTCAGGATGATCGAACTCATGTCGAGCGTGACGCGCACGATCAGGCTGGGCAGGCACAGCGGCGCCACGTGGCGCAGGATGATCCGCCAGGGCGAGGCGCCGGTGAGGCGAACGGCGGCGATGAAGTCGGTGTTGCGGATGGTCAGCGTTTCGGCCCGCGCCAGCCGCGCATAGGGCGGCCAGGCGGTCAGCGCGATGGCGGCGATGGCGCTGGTGATGCCCGGCTGGATGGCGGCGACGAAGGCCAGCGCCAGGATCAGCCGCGGGAAGGCCAGGAACACGTCGGTCACCCGCATCAGCACACGGTCCGCGAAGCCGCCGAAATAGCCGGCGACGATGCCGATCACCAGGCCGATCGGCGCCACCAGCAGCACCACGGCCACCACCATGCCCAGCGTGATCCGCCCGCCGTACAGCACGCGCGCCAGCACGTCGCGCCCGAGTTCGTCGGTGCCGAACCAGTGCGCCCAGGACGGCTCGGCCAGCCGGTAGGCGAGGTCTTGCGCCGCCGGGTCGTAGCGGCCGACCACCGGCGCGGCCAACGTCAACAGGCCCAGCGTCACCAGGGTGCACAGCCCGGCCATCGCCAGCGGATTGCGCCGGAAATCCAGCCACAGCCGGTAACGCCGGCCCCAGGCTGCCTGCCGGCGGGAGGCTGGGCTCTCGTTCAGCAGCCAAGCGCGGCGCGACATCGGTTCGGCATGCGCGCTCATGTCAAAGCACCCTCGGGTCCATCAGGCGGTAGGCCAGGTCCGCCAGCAGGTTCAGGCCCATATAGCTCATGCCGATCACCAGGGTTGCGCCCAGCACGGCGTTCATGTCGGCGTTCAGCAGCGACACCGTCAGGTATTGCCCCAGCCCGGGCCAGGAGAACACCGTCTCGGTCACCACCGCGCCTTCCAGCAGCCCGGCATAGGACAGCGCCAGCACGGTGATCAGCCGCACCAGGATGTTGGGGAAGGCGTGCCGCCAGATCACCCGCAGCGGCGAGAGCCCCTTGGCGCGCGCGGTGGTGACGTATTCCTCGCCCAGCGCGTCCAGCATGAAGGCGCGGGTCATGCGCGCGATATACGCCACCGAGAAATAGCCCAGCACGCCGGCCGGCTGCATCAGGTGGCCGACCGCCGACCAGAACGAGTCCCAGTCCTGCGCCAGCAGCGCATCGACTGTCAGGAAGCCGGTGACCGAGGGCACCATCCCCTCGAACGCCACGTCGATCCGCCCGGTGCCCGGCGCCCAGCCCAGCTTGGCGTAGAACACCAGCAGCGACAGCAGCCCCAGCACGAACACCGGGATGGAGTGCCCGGCCAGGCAGAACACGCGAATGGCATGGTCCGTCCGGCTGCCCTGCCGCACTGCCGCCAACACGCCGAGCGGCACGCCCACCACCACGCCGATGATGATGGCCACCGTCGCCAGTTCCAGCGTCGCCGGGAAGAACTGCCCGATATCGGCGACCACGCTGTGGGAGGTCATCACCGAATTGCCGAGGTCGCCATGCAGCAGCCGGCCGAGATACAGCACGAACTGCACCGGCAGCGACCGGTCCAGCCCCAGCTCCAGCCGCAGCTTGGCCACCACGTCCTCGCGGGCATGGTCGCCCAGGATGGCGATGATCGGGTCGATCGGCATCACCCGCCCGATCAGGAAGGTGACCAGCACCAGCCCGAACAGCGTCACCGGCACGCTCAGCAGCACCGCGCCGAACGCACGCATACGCGGGCTCACGTCCGCCCCCCGCGAGGGGGGCGGACGTGGCGACCCGGCCGAAGCCGCGGAGCCATCAGGCCTTCTTTACCTCGGCGTATTTGGTATCGTCGAACACTGGCCCCATCACGAAGCCGGAGACGCCCTTGCCCATCACCGCGGTGGCGATCGGCTGCATCAGGAACACGAAGGGCGAGCGCTCGCGTGCCAGTTCCTGCATCTTGCCGTACATCGCCAGGCGCTTCTTGGCGTCCAGTTCCACCACCGCGTCTTCCACCATCTGCGTCAGCTCGGGGTCGAAGTAGTGGCAGCGCCAGGCCAGGATCTTCAGCTTGGAGCCGTCGCTGTCGTCCGGATTGGCGCAGAACGCCTGGGCGTTGGAGTTCGGATCGAAGTAGTCGGTGCCCCAGCCGGACAGCAGCATCTGGTGCGTGCGCGCCCGCATCTTGGTGTAGACCTGCTTCTTCTCGGCCGGCAGCAGGTTCACCGTGACGCCGATATCCTTCAGGTTCGCCTGCACCGCCTGCGCGATGTCCACGTACGGCGCGGTGTTGAAGTGGTCCATCGTGATTTCGAAGCCGTTCGGGTAGCCGGCCTTGGCCAGCAACGCCTTGGCCTTCGCCACGTCGCGCTTGAACGGATTGTCCTTCAGCGCCCCCGGCAGCCCCACCGGCAGGAAGGACTGGCTCACCTCGTAGATGTTCGGGACGATGTTATTGACGATGCCGTCGTAGTCGATCGCCCATTTGAACGCCTCGCGCACCTCGATCTTGGCGAATTGCGGCACCGAGCAGTTCAGCCCCAGATAGGTAATCGAGCCCTGGCCCGACTTGCTGATGTGGTACGCCTTGTTCGCCTTCGCCTTGGTCAGCAGCTCCGAGGTCAGGTCGCGCACCACGTCGGCGTCGCCCTTTTCCAGCGCCAGCAGCTGCGCCGACGGCTCCGGGGTATGGCGGATCACCACCCGGTGGTTGACCGGCTTTTTCAGGGCATGCGGGTTGGCGTCCAGGATCACGCTGTCGCTCGCCGCCCACTTGGTGAGCTGGTAGGAGCCGGAGCCTGCCGTGGTGCTGGTCAGCCACTTGTTGCCGAGGTCGCCGCCGGCGTCATGCTTCATCACCGTCTCGCGGTCGACGATGGAGCCGATGGTGGCCGACAGGCAGAACAGCACGAAGCTGGTGGCCTGCACCTTCGGCAGCGTCATCTTGAAGGTGCTGTCGTCCACCGCGGTCAGCAGCTGCTCGCAGTTGTCCTTGGTGAAGCCGAACTGGGTGACGATGAAGCCCGGCGTCAGGTTCAGCTTCACGGCCCGCTGGAACGAGAACGCCACGTCATGCGCGTTGACCACCCGGCCGGTGGCGAATTTGTGGGTTTTCTTCAGCTTGAAGGTGATCTCCTTGCCGTCCTTGCTGACATCCCACGATGCCGCGAGGTCCGGGGCCACCTGGCTGTTGTCCTTGCTGTCCGGCCGCACCAGCCGGCTGTAGCAATTGGCGTCCACCTCGCCATTGGTGAACTCGTAGGCCTGCGCCGGGTCGAAGCTGACGATGTCGTCGATCTGCTTGGCCATCACGAAGATGCCCTTCGGCGTCGCCGCCGCGGTATGCCAGGTGGCCTCGATCGGCACGATGGCGCTGGCGGCACCGGCGGCCAGCAGAGTACGACGAGTCAGCATGGTTGAAAGCTCCCTGTGCTTTTGTGGCGCCACCATAAACACAGCACGCGGCGGCGGGGAAGCCTGTTCACGGGGCCGGGAGCGGGCCGCTACGCACCCGGGTCGATGTCCTCCAGGCTGAACTGCTCGGCTTCCTCGTCATAGCTGAACAGCTCGGCGTAGCGGCCCCAGCCGATCACCGCGCGCAGCGTTTCGTCGGCGTAGTCGGGGGACATATGGTCCTCCAGCTCGTCGCGGAAGCGCAACGCCTGGGCGCGGTGGTTCCAGCGTTCGTCCAGCGTGCGGCGGATCGCCGCGGCCAGCTTCACCTGGCTGCGCAGGGCGGCGGCGAAGATCGCCTTGCGGGTGTCGGTGTCGGCCTCCACGAACTGCCGGCCGGTTTCGGTCAGCCGGATGTCGCCCTCCTCCAGCTCGGCCAGCCGCAGCAATTGCAGCGTTTCGCCCAGCGGCAGCAGCTCGTCCGCCTCCAGTTGCAGGCTCTGCGCCAGCGCCGGCAGGTCGGCGCGGCCGTTGTACGGGGCGGCGGCCAGGGTTTCCAGCAGGCCGGCCAGCAGGTTGGCGTTGGCCGGGTGCAGCTTGGTGGCGAAGCCGGCATCCACCGCCGGCGCCCCCACGCCCGGCGCATGCGGGCTGGGCGGCGGCTTGGGGGCGCGGCGGGTCATCAGGGCGTAGATGTCGTCCACCATCTGGCGGAACGCCGGGTCCAGCCGGTTGCGCGGGTGCTTGAACGGCACCCGCAACTCGCTGGCGACCCGGCCGGGGTTGGAGGCGAACACCAGGATGCGGTCGCACATCAGCACCGCCTCCTCGATGTTGTGGGTCACGATCAGCATGGAGCGCACCGGCAGCTTGCCTTCCGACCACAGCTCGATCAGGTCGGTGCGCAGGTTCTCGGCGGTCAGCACGTCCAGCGCGCTGAACGGCTCGTCCATCAGCAGCAGGTCGGGGTGCACCACCAGCGCGCGGGCCAGGCCGACGCGCTGGCGCATGCCGCCGGACAGCTCCTTGGGGTAGGCGCTCTCGAACCCGCCCAGGCCGATCAGGTCGATCGCCTCCTCGGCGCGGCGCTCGCGCTCGGCACGCACGATGCCCTGCGCCTCCAGCCCCAGTTCCACGTTCTCCTGCACGGTCAGCCAGGGGAACAGCGCGAAGCTCTGGAACACCATCGCCACCCCGGACGCCGGGCCTTGCATCGGCAGGCCGCGCCACAGCACCTCGCCGGCGGTGGGCGCCAGCAGGCCGGCGACGATGCGCAGCAGGGTGGACTTGCCCGAGCCGGACCGGCCGAGCAGGCCGACGATCTCGCCCTGCTGCAAGGTGAGGTTCACGTCGTCCAGCACCACCAGGTCGGCGCTGCTGTCCTTGTGGTAAGCCTGCCGGCAACCGCGCACTTCCAGCAGCGGGCTCATGGCGTCCATCGGCGTCCCTTTCCTGCGGGCGGCATCAGGTGAGCGTGGCGCGCCGCGCGGCATGGGCGGCGAGCGGCCGCCAGAACAGCCGGTTGAAGCACACCACGAACAGGCTCATCACCACCACGCCCAGCACGATGCGGTGGAAATCCCCGGCATCGGTCGCCTGCGCGATGTAGGCGCCCAGCCCGTGCGCGGCCAGCTTCTTGTCGCCCCAGGACGCCACTTCCGAGACGATCGCCGCGTTCCAGGAGCCGCCGGAGGCGGTGATGGCGCCGGTGATGTAGTACGGCATCACCCCCGGCAGGATTACCTGGCGCCACCACAGCCAGCCACGGATGCGGAAATGCAGCGCCGCCTCCCGCAGGTCGCCGGGGAAGGCGGCGGCGCCGGCGATCACGTTGAACAGGATGTACCACTGCGTCCCCAGCACCATCAGCGGGGTTAGCCAGATGTCCCGGTTGAGGTCGAAATGCACGATCACCAGCACGAAGGGCGGGAACAGCAGGTTGGCCGGGAAGGCGGCGAGGAACTGCGCCACCGGCTGCACCCGCCGCGCCCAGGCCGGGCGCAGGCCCAGCCACACCCCCACCGGCACCCAGACCAGCGACGCCAGCACCATCAGCACCGCCACCCGCAGCAGGGTGATGCTGCCCAGCAGCAGCACCTCGCCCAGATCCGCCCAGGTCAGGTCGCTCGACACGTAGGTGCCGATCTTCCACAGCGCGAGGCCGACCACGCCGGCCACCACCACGCCGAACACCCCGTCGCCCAGCAGCGGCGGCACCCCGCGGCCCAGCCGCGCCAACATCCGCCCGGCCGGCGGCGGCAGCGACAGCCGCAGCCCGCCGATCGCCGCCAGCCCCCGCCCCACCGTCTCGCCGCCCAGCCGCAGCACACGGGTGCGCCGCAGCAGCGCCAGCACCCACGGGTCGGGCGCCACCGCCCCGGGGGTGGTCTCCACCCGGAACTTGGCCGACCAGGCGACCAGCGGGCGGAACAGCAGCTGGTCGTAGGCCAGGATCACCGCCAGCATCGCCAGGATGGCCCAGCCGACCGCCGCGATGTCCTGCCGCGCCAGCGCCAGCGCCACATAGCTGCCGATGCCCGGCAGGTTCCAGCTCTGGTCGCCCAGCGTGATCGCCTCGCTGGCCACCACGAAGAACCAGCCGGCCGACATCGACAGCATGGTGTTCCACACCAGCCCGGGCATGGCGTAGGGCACTTCCAGCCGCCAGAAGCGCTGCCAGCCGGTCAGCCGGAAGCTGCGGGTCGCCTCGTCCAGGTCGCCCGGCACGGTGCTCAGCGACTGGTGGAAGCTGAACGCCATGTTCCACGCCTGGCTGGTGAAGATGGCGAAGATCGCCGCCAGCTCCAGCCCCATCACCCGGCCGGGGAACAGGTTCATGAAGAAGGCGATGGTGAAGCTGAGGAAGCCCAGGATCGGCACCGACTGCAAAATGTCCAGCACCGGCACCATCACCAGCCCGGCGCGGCGGCTTTTCGCCGCCAGCGGCGCGTAGGTGAAGGTGAACAGCAGCGAGGCCAGCAGGGCGGCGAACATGCGCAGCGTGGTGCGCAGCGCGTAGCCGGGCAGGTAGGCGGGGTTCAGCTCGATATGCGTGGCCGCCGGCGCGCTCAGCGGCACCAGCGTGCCGCGCGCGGCGTTGGCGATGGCGACCAGCGCGCCCACCACGCAGAGCAGCGCCACCGCATCCCACACATTGGGCGGGCGCAGCCTGGCGGCGCGGGCGGGGGCGAGGATGCCGGCCATCTGTGGTCCCGGAGATTGCGATGCGGCGGAGCCGGCGTGTTAGCCCAGGCCCGCCCGGCCTGTCATCAGCCGCCGTATGGTCGTTTCGTGACGATCACGCGGTTCCCGTGCTGCCGAAGCCGCCGGCGCCGCGCGCTGTCTCGTCCAGGCTGTCCGCCTCGCGCCAGGCCAGCCGCACCACCGGGGCCAGCACCGCCTGGGCGATGCGCATGCCGCGCTCCACGGTGAACGGCGCGTCCCCCGCGTTCAGCACGATCACCTGCAGCTCGCCGCGATAGTCGGAATCCACCGTGCCCGGGCTGTTCGGCAGCACGATGCCGTGCTTCAGCGCCAGTCCGGAGCGCGGCCGCACCTGCAGCTCGTAGCCCGGCGGCAGCGCGATCGCCAGCCCGGTGGGCACCAGCGCCCGCCCGCCCGGCGGAAGGGTGACCGGCTCCTGCACGGCGGCCAGCAGGTCGAGCCCGGCCGAGCCCTCGGTGGCATAGGCGGGAAGCGGCAGGCCGGCGGCATGCGGCAGGCGCCGGACGGAGACGGAAACACTCATGCGGGAGCCCCTCGCGGTGGGAGTGCGGCAGCAATAGCACCTCCCGCGCCGCCGGCCAGCCCTTTCGGGCCCGGCCCCGTGGCTTCGGCGGCGCGCCCGGGTCCGGTCCATCTGGCGCCCACGCCCCTGCTTGCTACACTCCCGGCAACAATCCGGGGGAGCCGCGCCAATGAGCCATGAGTTTCCGTATCGCGGGCTGCGCGTGCTCGACCTCGGCCAGGGCGTCGCCTCGCCCTATTGCGCGATGCTGCTGGCGCTGTACGGCGCGGACGTGGTGAAGGTGGAGCCGCCCGGCGGCGACTGGTCGCGCGGCCTGGGCGTGCGCTACGCCGGCGGCACGCAGACCGCGATGTCGCTCACCTTCAACCGCGGCAAACGCTCCCTGGCGCTGGACCTGAAATCGCCCGAGGGCCGCGCCGTGCTGCGCCGCCTCGCCCTGCGCGCCGACGTGCTGATCGAAGGCTTCCGCCCCGGCGTGGCCGCCCGCCTGGGCGTCGGCTACGACAGCCTGAAGGCCGAGAACCCCGGCCTCATCTTCCTCTCGGTCAGCGGCTTCGGCCAGGCCGGCGCCTATGCCGACCGCCCCTGCACCGATTCCGCGGCGCAGGCCTTCTCCGGCATGGTCTCGGTGAATGCCGGCGCGGACGGCGTGCCGCACCGCATCGGCGCGCTGATGTGCGACGTGCCGACCGGGCTGTACGCCTACCACGCCGTCGCCACCGCGCTCTACGCCCGGCGCGACACCGGCACCGGCCGCTGGATCGACATCAGCCTGATGAACGGCGGCGCGGCCATCCTCGGCCACAAGCTGGCCGAATTCGCGCTCGGCGGCGGCCCGCCGGCGACCATCAACGCCCCGGCCGGCACCTATCGCACCAGCGACGGGGTGATCTCGCTGGCCCTCATCAACGAGGACCAGTACCGCCGCCTCTGCGCGGTGCTCGGCCGGCCGGAGCTGGCCACCGACCCGCGCTTCGACAGCTTCGCCGCCCGCGGCGCGCGGGAGGACGAGCTGGTCGCCATCCTGGCCGCCATCCTCGCCACCGGCACCACCGCCGACTGGCTGGGCCGGCTGCGCGCGGCGGACATCATCTGCGACAAGGTGAACGACTTCGCCGACTGGCTGGCCGATCCGCATGTGCGGGCCTCCGGCGCCGCGGCCCCGATCGAGCAGCCGGGCATCGGCCGCGTGCCGATGCCCCACACCCCCGGCGCCCTGCCGGCCTCGGAGGCCGCCCTCGCGCCCGCTCCCGCCCCCGGCCAGCACAGCCGCGAAGTGCTGGCCGAAGCCGGCCTCTCCGACGACGAAATAACCACCCTCATGCAGGCCCGGGTGATACCGAGGCCAAACGGATAAAAGTTTTTTGGTTCTTTTTTCAAAAAAGAACAGTCTTCTTTGTTTGAAAACAAAGAAGCAAAAAACTTTGTTCGTTTAGGAATACTCCACCAGCACCTCGCCGAGACTCGGGAATACCACCCGCACCTTGGCGTTGGCGGCCACGCAGGCCTTGCCGGTCCAGGAGCCGCAGGTGACGAACTGCCCCGCCTTCAGCCCGCCGGCCCAGTTCGCCCCGGTATTGGCCATCCATTCCATCATCCGCAGAATGTCGCCGAACGGGTAGCCGGTGCGCTCGGTGTGCAGCTTGCCGTCCACGAATTGCTGGCAATGCTCGGCCGCCAGGTTGATGCCCTGCCAGTCCCGCGTCTCCGGCCCATAGATCAGCCCGCCATGCGATTGCGTGTCGGCCAGGTTGGTCATCAGGTCATAGGCATCGGGGTCGGCGAAGCGGCTCTCCAGCACCTCGATCACCGGATACATGCCGGCGATCGCCGCCACCACCTCAGCGCGCGAATACGGCGTAGCGCGCGGCGGCAGGTCGGCGCCCATGCGAAAGGCCACCTCCGCCTCGATGCCGCGATACGGATGCGTGGCGGCCGCGAGCTTCGTGGGGCTGGCCTGCACCCCGCTGGCCGGCAGCGCGCCGCAGATCGTCTCGCCGCCGGGCGCGCCCACCTTCCAGCCGCCGATGCCCCCGAACCCCGCCGCCACCTTGTGCTGCACCGCATAGGCGGCGGCGCGGTCGGCCGGCACCAGCGCCGGCGGCAGGGCGGCGATGCGCGCGGCCAGGTCGCGGCGGGCGGCGATGATCAGGGCGGCGAACTGGCTGGCGGCGTCGGTCATCCCGGGGCGTCCTCGTCATGCTTGCTGTTGCGGCAAGCTTCGCACCGGGTCCGGGCCTTGTCCAACCCACGCGGAACAGGCCAGTCTGCGCCATGCGGATCACGCTGGACGACACCCCGGACCCGGCCGAACGGCGGCGCCTGTTCGCCGCCATCGACGCCTTCAACGATGCCGCCACCGGCCTCACCGCCCCGGCACGGCCGCTAGCCGTGGTGCTGCGCGGCGCCGACGGGCGGGCCGAGGGCGGGGTGCTGGGCATCTCCTACTACGGCTGGCTGATCGTCGAGCAGGTCTACCTGCCGCCCGCCCTGCGCGGCCACCACATGGGCACGCTGCTGCTGCGCGCCGCCGAGGGCGAGGCGGCCCGGCGCGGCTGCCACGGCATCTGGCTGGACACCTACAGCTTCCAGGCCCGCCCCTTCTACGAACGGCTGGGCTTCCGCCAGTTCGGGGAACTGGCCGACTTCCCGCCCGGCCATCGCCGCCACTTCATGGCCAGGACCACCCTGCGGGCGTGGGACGCCGCGCCGGGCCTCACGGTCAGCGACCAGATCGACCCGGCCGACCAGGCGGCGATCGACCAGGCACTGGTGGCCTTCAACGACCAGGCCGCCGGCCCCGGCCCGGGCCGTGCCGGGCCGCTGGCCGTGTGGGCGCACGACGATGCCGGCATGCCGCAGGGCGGGCTGTGGGCGCGGACCGGGCGCGGCTGGATGTTCGTCGACCAGCTGATCCTGCCCCCGGCCCGGCGCGGCGCCGGCCTCGGCCGCCGGATGCTGGCGCTGGCTGAGCAGGCGGCCCACGCGCGCGGCTGCATCGGCGCCTGGCTGGACACCTTCGACTTCCAGGCCCCTGGCTTCTACCACCGCCTGGGCTGGCGGGAATTCGGCCGGCTGGACGACTATCCGGCCGGCCACGCCCGGCATTTCCTGTTCAAGAGGCTGGACGGACCGTCCGCCCTGGCCGAATAACCGCCCGCAACCCGCAAGGAGCCCACATGAGCGACGGCATCTGCTTCGAGGACCTGCGCATCGGCATGTCGGCCAGCACCGGCAAGACCATCACGGAGGCCGATATCCTGCTGTACGCCGCGGTCTCGACGGACACCAACCCGGTGCACCTGAATGCCGAGGCCGCCGCCGCCAGCCCGTTCAAGGAGCGGATCGCCCACGGCATGCTCTCGGCCGGGCTGATCAGCGCGGTGCTGGGCACGAAGCTGCCGGGGCCGGGCACCATCTACCTGGGCCAGACCCTCAGCTTCCGCCGCCCGGTGAAGATCGGCGACACCGTCATTGCCACGGCCGAGGTCATCGCGCTGGACCCGGCGAAGAAGCGCGCCACCCTGCGCACCATCTGCACCGTGGCCGGCAAGACCGTTATCGAGGGCGAGGCGGTGGTGCTGCCGCCCGCCGCCGCCACGGCCGAAGCCTAGCGCATGCGCATCTTCCGCGACTGGCGCGCCCTGCCCGCCGAGGCGCGCGGCGCCACCGTGGCGCTGGGCAACCTCGACGGCGTGCATCTCGGCCACGCCCAGGTGGTGCGCGCCGCCCACGCCGCCCGTCCGGACGCCCCGCTGGCGGCCCTTACCTTCGAGCCGCATCCGCGCGAGTTGTTCCGCCCGGACGACCCGCCCTTCCGCCTGACCCTCTCGGCCGAGCGCGCCGACGCGCTGGCCAGGCTGGGCGTGCAGACGGTGTTCGAACTGCCGTTCGACCGCGAATTCAGCCTGATGACCGCCGAGGCGTTCGTCGCTGAGGTGCTGCATGGCGGCTTCGGCGTGGCGCACCTCGCCTGCGGGCCGGATTTCGCCTTCGGCCACCGCCGCGGCGGCGACGTGGCCTTCCTGGCCGCGCGGGCCGAGGCGCTGGGCATCGGCCTGTCGGTGGTGCCGCCGCTGTCCGACGAGGCCGGTCCGCTCTCCTCCACCCGCATTCGCCGCGCGCTGCAGGACGGCTACCCCGACCGCGCCAACGCCGCCCTGGGCCGCGCCTGGGCGATCCGCGGCATCGTGGCCCACGGCGACAAGCGCGGCCGCACCATCGGCTTCCCCACCGCCAACATCGCGCTGGGCCGCCATCTGGAACCGGCGCGCGGCGTCTATGCCGTCACCGTCACCCTGCCGGACGGGCGGGTGGTGAAGGGCGTGGCCAATATCGGCCGCCGGCCGACGGTGAACGAGGGGCCGGAAAGCCGGCTGGAGGTCAACCTGTTCGACTTCGACGCGGACCTATACGGCCAGGAACTCAGCGTCGCCCTGCACGCCTTCCTGCGCGGGGAGCGGCGCTTCGGGGGGCTTGATGAATTGCGGGCGCAGATCGGGGCGGATGCGGTGGAGGCGCGGAGTATATTAAAATAAGGAAGGAAGTCTTCTTTTTGTGGACAAAAAGAAGCAAAAAAACTTTATTCGTTGAAGTCCTGATGGAAAGCTATGGCGTTCGGTACATGTTCGCCCACCGCTCCAACGAATAAAAGTTTTTTGGTTCTTTTTTCCAAAAAAGAACCCCTTCCTCTTCCCCGCTTGACCTCCCACACCCCACATAAGCATAGTCCGCCGCATGAACGGGGCACGGATCGCGCGAATTACCGGCCCGGCCGCTCGCTGAGCGCCGGGATACCCCTGATCGCGCCCTCCCCCAGAGCGGCCCCGCGCCGCATGAGAATGCAATGACCGACACCCAGACCGACGCCGCCCGCGACTACCGCGACACCGTGTTCCTGCCCTCCACCTCCTTCCCCATGCGCGGCGACCTGCCGAAGAAGGAGCCGGCGATCCTGGAGCGCTGGAACCGCATGGGCCTGTGGGACCGGGTGCGCGCGGCCTCGCACGGCCGCGAGAAGTTCATCCTGCATGACGGCCCGCCCTACGCGAACGGCCACCTGCACATCGGCACCGCGCTGAACAAGATCCTCAAGGACGTGATCAACCGCACCCGCCAGATGGGCGGCTACGACGCTGACTACATCCCCGGCTGGGACTGCCACGGCCTGCCGATCGAGTGGAAGATCGAGGAACAGTACCGCGCCGCCGGCCGCGACAAGGACGCCGTCCCCATCCTGCAGTTCCGCGCCGAATGCCGCGCCTACGCCCAGCATTGGATGGGCATCCAGGAGGCCGAGTTCCGCCGCCTGGGCGTGCTCGGCGACTGGAAGCAGCGCTACGCCACGCTCGATTTCCCCTCCGAGGCGGCGATCGAGGCCGAAATCGGCAAGTTCCTGCTGAATGGCGCCCTGTACCGCGGCCTGCGCCCGGTGATGTGGTCCCCGGTGGAGAAAACCGCGCTGGCCGAGGCCGAGATCGAGTACCACGACCACACCAGCACCACCGTCACCGTGCGCTTCCCGGTGGTCTCCAGCCCGGTCGAGGGGCTGGAGGGCGCCAGCGTGGTGATCTGGACCACCACCCCCTGGACCATGCCCGGCAACCGCGCCATCGCCTGCGGGGCGGAGTTCGACTATGCGCTGGTGCGCCTGGACAGCGCCGCCGAGGGCTCGCTGGCCCGGCCGGGCGAGCTGGTGCTGGTGGCGCTGGCCCTGCTGCCGCAGCTCTGCGAGGCGGCGAAGGTGGAAACCCACCACGTGCTGAAGCTGGTCAAGGGCGCCGACCTCGCCGGCACCGTCTGCGCCCACCCGATGCGCGGCCGCGGCTACGACCACGACGTGCCGGTGTTCCTGGCCGACTACGTCACCACCGAGGCCGGCACCGGCTTCGTCCACATCGCCCCGGGCCACGGCGAGGAGGATTTCGACCTCGGCCGCAAACAGGGCCTGGAAGTGCCCGAAACGGTGGGCGAGGACGGCACTTTCAACCCCTGGGTGCCGCATTTCGCCGGCATCCACGTCTACAAGGCGGCCGACCCGGTCTGTGCCGCGCTGATCGAGGCCGGCGGCCTGCTCGCCCGTGGCAAGCTTACGCATTCCTACCCGCATTCCTGGCGCAGCAAGGCGCCGCTGATCTTCCGCGCCACCCCGCAATGGTTCATCCGCATGGACGGGCCGGAGAACATCCGCGCCCAGGCGCTCCAGGCCATCGCCGACACCGATTTCGTGCCCGACCAGGGCCGCAACCGCATCGGCAGCATGGTCGCCGCCCGTCCGGACTGGTGCATCAGCCGCCAGCGCGCCTGGGGCGTGCCGATCGCCGTGTTCGTGGAGCGCGCCAGCGGCCAGCCGCTGCGCGACCCCGCGGTGGTGGCCCGCATCGTGGAAGCCTTCACCGAGGAAGGGGCGGATTGCTGGTATTCCTCGCCCCCCGAACGCTTCCTCGGCCCCGGCCGCGACCCCGCCGCCTATGAGCAGGTGATGGACATCGTGGACGTGTGGTTCGAAAGCGGCTCCACCCACGCCTTCGTGCTGGAGGCGCGCGGCCTGCCCTGGCCGGCCGACCTGTACCTGGAAGGCACCGACCAGCATCGCGGCTGGTTCCATTCCTCGCTGCTGGAAGCCGTGGGCACGCGCGGGCGGGCGCCGTTCAAGGCGGTGCTGACGCATGGCTTCGTGATGGACGAGCAGGGCCGCAAGATGTCCAAGTCGCTCGGCAACGTCACCGCGCCGCAGGAGGTCAACGACAAATACGGCGCGGACATCCTGCGCCTGTGGGTGATGTCGTCGGACACCAGCGAGGACATGCGCATCGGCCCGGAGATCCTCAAGCAGCAGGCCGAGCTGTACCGCCGCCTGCGCAACACGCTGCGCTGGCTGCTGGGCAGCCTGGACGGCTTCACCCCCGCCGAGCACCTGCCGCAGGCCGAAATGCCGGAGCTGGAATGCTGGGTGCTGCACCGGCTGGCCGAGCTGGACGAGCAGGTCCGCGCCGCCGTGCAGTCCTACGACTGGACCGGCGTCTACCCGGCGCTGCACGCCTTCTGCGCCACCGATCTCTCGGCCTTCTATTTCGACATCCGCAAGGACGCGCTGTACTGCGACCGGCCGGACAGCCTGCGCCGCCGCGCCGCCCGCACCGTGCTGGACCACCTGCACCGCTGCCTGACCACCTGGCTGGCCCCGGTGCTGGTGTTCACCGCCGAGGAAGCCTGGACCGCCCGCTTCGGCGAGGACAGCAGCGTGCACATGCAGGATTTCGTGGACATCCCCGGCACCTGGCGCGACGACGCGCTGGGCGCCAAGTGGGAGCGCATCCGCGAGCAGCGCCGGGTGGCCACGCTGGCGCTGGAACAGATGCGCAAGGACGGCGCGATCGGCTCCTCCAACCAGGCCAGCGTCGCCATGACCGTCGGCGCGGAGGATGATTTCCTGCTCACCGCCGAGGAATGGGCGGAAATCCTGATCGTGCCGGCGGTGCGGCTCGACCGTGGCGAGGCCGGGGCGGTCGCCACCGCCAAGGCCCCCGGCAGCAAATGCGCCCGCTGCTGGCGGGTGCTGGAAGAGGTCGGCACCGCCGCCGCCCATCCCGGCCTCTGCCTGCGCTGCGCCGACGCGGTGGAGTCCGGCCTGGTCTGCCGCACCGCCGCCTGATGACGCCGCACCGTCATACCCCGCTCGGCATCGCCGCCGCCCTGCTGGTGCTGGTCGCCGACCAGGCCAGCAAATACTGGGTGCTGCACGGGCTGCGCCTGCCGGAGCTGGGCACGGTGGCGGTGCTGCCGGTGCTGAACCTCACCATGGTGTGGAATCGCGGCATCACCTTCGGCCTGCTGCGCGGCGACGGGCCATGGAGCGCCGCCCTGCTGGCCACCGTGGCGCTGGCGGTGGTGGCGGCCCTCGCGGTCTGGCTGCGCCGGGCCGAGCGCAAGCTGGTGGCCGCCGCCCTGGGCGCCATCGCCGGCGGCGCCATCGGCAATGTGATCGACCGGCTGCGATTCGGCGCGGTGGTGGATTTCATCCACGCCCATGCCTGGGGCTGGTCGTGGTATGTGTTCAACGTGGCCGATGCGGCGATCGTCTGTGGCGTCGCGGCATTGGTGCTGGAATCCGCGCTGCCCCGCCCGGGCGGCGGCGGACGGCTTGCCGACGATGTCACCCCCCGCTAAGCAGGCGCCATGATGGTCCCGTTCCCCCGTTTCCGGCTTGCCGTTCCCGTCCTGGCCTTCGGTGCCGTGCTGGCGCTGGGCGGCTGCGGCGGCAGCGACCTTTCCCGCAGCTTCGGCCTGGTGCGCGACACCCCGGACGAATTCACCGTCACCACCCGCGCGCCGTTGTCGATGCCGCCGGACTTCACCCTGCGCGCGCCCGACCCCGGGGCGCCGCGCCCGCAGGAGCTGCGCGCCCCCAACGCCGCCGAGGCGACGCTGGTGCCGCAGGCCGCCCTTGGCGGCGCCGCGCCGACCAGCCCCGGCCAACAGGCTTTGGTGCAGGAGGCCGGGCCGCCCGCCCCGGCAGCCATCCGCCAGCAGGTGGACCACGACGCCGCCCTGGCCGGCGAAAGCCGCAGCTTCGCCGACCGGCTGATGTTCTGGCGCACCCCCCCGGCCCCCGGCGTGGTGGTGGACCCGCAGCGCGAGAGCCAGCGCCTGCGCGAGAACGCCGCCCTGGGGCAGAGCGTGGACCAGGGCGAGACCCCGATCATCCAGCGCAAGCCGAAATCGCTGTTCGACTCGATCCTCTAGCGCGCCCCGCCTGCCTGCCCCGCCTGCCTGCCCCCCTGGCCTGACCCCTGGCCTGACGCGGCCGGGGTTTTGCTGTAGCATCGCCGCATGAGCGACGATTCCCTCCTGGCCGAGGCCTGGCGCCGGCTCGCCACCCTGGCCGCGCGGCCGGGCGCCGCCAACATCCGCCCGTTATTCGCCGCCGACCCCGGCCGGGCGCGGCGCTTCACTGCCACGCTCGACGACATGGCGCTGGACCTCTCCAAGACCGCCATCGACGGCGAGGCCCTGGTGGCGCTGCTGGACCTCGCCCATGCCGCCGGGCTGGAAGGCTTCCGCGCGCGGCTGTTCGCCGGCGCGCCGGTCAACGTCACCGAGGGGCGGGCGGCCATGCACATGGCCCTGCGCGCCCCCGCCGATGCCGGGCTGCGCGCCACCCTGCCGGGGGGCATCGACGACGCCAGCGCGCTGGCCGCCGCCGAGCATGCGCGGATGCGCGCCTTCGTGGCCGATGTGCATGCCGGGCGGCTGCGCGGCGCCACCGGCCAGACGTTCGACACCGTGCTGAACATCGGCATCGGCGGCAGCGACCTCGGCCCGCGCATGGCCAGCGAGGCGCTGACCCTCGCCCACGGCGCCCGGCTGCGCCCCCGCTTCCTGTCCAACGTGGACGGCCACGCCTTCGCCGCCCTGGCGCGCGAGCTGGATCCGGCGCGCACGCTGGTGCTGGTGGCCTCCAAGACCTTCACCACCCAGGAGACCATGACCAACGCCGCCGCCGTGCGCGCCTGGCTGGCCGGGGCGCTGGGGCCCAAGGTGCCGGAAACGGAAGCGGTGGCCGCGCATTTCGCCGCCCTGTCCACCAACGCCGCCGCCGTGGCGGCATTCGGCATCGCGCCGGCGCGCATGTTCGGCTTCCGCGACTGGGTGGGCGGGCGCTACTCGCTGTGGTCGCCGGTCGGCCTGTCGATCGCGCTGGCCGCCGGGTGGGACGCCTTCCAGGCTATGCTGGATGGTGCCGCCGCGATGGACCGGCATTTCCGCACCGCCGATTTCGCCGCCAACCTGCCGGTGCTGATGGCGCTGGTCGGCATCTGGCACGTCAACGCCATGGGCCACCGGGCGCAATGCATCCTGGCCTACGACGCGCGGCTGGCCCGCTTCCCGGCCTATCTCCAGCAGCTTGAGATGGAGAGCAACGGCAAGTCGGTGGGGCTGGACGGCCGGCCGGTGCCCCGCCCCACCTGCCCGGTGGTGTTCGGCGAGCCGGGGACGGACGCGCAGCACAGCTTCATGCAGCTCATCCACCAGGGCACCGCCGTGGTGCCGGTGGATTTCATCCTGGCCGCCGAGCCGGACCACGACCGCCCGCAGGCCCACCGCATCCTGGCCGCCAACGCCTTCGCCCAGGCCGAGGCGCTGCTGGCCGGGCGCAGCCTGTCGCAGGTGGAGGCGGAGATGCGCGCGGCCGGCGCCGAGGCCGACACCATCGCCGCCATCGCGCCGCACCGCGTGTTCGCCGGCAACCGGCCGAGCACCACCATCCTGTTCCGCCGGCTGGACGGCAACAGCCTGGGCCGGCTGATCGCGCTGTACGAGCACAAGGTGGCGGTGCAGGGCTGGCTGTGGGGCATCAACAGCTTCGACCAATGGGGGGTGGAGCTGGGCAAGGCGCTGGCCGCCGGCATCCTGCCTGACCTTACGAAAGGGACCGCCGGGGGCGCGCATGACAGTTCCACCGCGGCGCTGATCGCCCGCTTCCACGCCCTGCGCGGCGAGACCTGACCATGCGGGCGGGCCGCATCCGCATGCTGCCCGAGGCGACGGTGAACCGCATCGCCGCCGGCGAGGTGATCGAGCGTCCGGCGGCGGCGGCGCGCGAACTGGTGGAGAACGCGCTGGATGCCGGCGCCACCCGCATCGCGGTCGCCATCGACGGCGGTGGCATCGACCGGATCGAGGTGGTGGACGACGGCAGCGGCATGACCGACGAGGAACTGGCGCTGGCGGTGCAGCGCCACGCCACATCCAAGCTGGCCGACGACACGCTGGTGCATATCCTGACCCTCGGCTTCCGGGGCGAGGCGCTGCCCAGCATCGGGGCGGCGGCGCGGCTGTCGATCACCTCCCGCCCGGCCGGGGCGGACCATGCCGCGAGCATCCGGGTGGAGGGCGGCGCGGTCGGCGAGCCGGCCCCGGCCGCCGGCCCGCCCGGCACCCGGGTGGTGGTGCGCGACCTGTTCTTCGCCACCCCGGCGCGGCGCAAATTCCTCAAAACCCCGCGCGCCGAGGCCGACGCCACCGAGGCGGCGATCCGCCGGCTGGCGCTGGCGGCGCCCGGCGTGGCGTTCCGCCTGGAAAGCGACGGTCGGGTGGCCTTCGACCTGCCGGCGCAGGACCGCCAGGCCCGCGTCGCCGCCCTGCTGGGGCCGGACGCGGCGGCGGCGCTGCTGGAGGTGGATGGCGGGCGCGGCGACATGCGCCTCACCGGCTTCATCGGCGCCCCCACGGTCAGCCGCGCCACCGCCGCGGCGCAGGCGCTGGTGGTCAACGGCCGCCCGGTCACCGACCCGCTGCTGCGCACCGCCGTACGGGTGGCCTATCGCGACGTGATCGCCTATGGCCGGCACCCGGTGGTGGCGCTGTTCCTCGACCTGCCGCCCGAGGAGCTGGACGTGAACGTACACCCGGCCAAGGCGGAGGTGCGCTTCCGCGACGCCGCCGGGGTGCGCGGGTTGGTGATCGCCACCCTGGCCCGCACCCTGGCCGGCGGCGCCATCCTGGGCACCGCGCCCTCGGTGCAGGTGCGGCTGGACGCGGATCGGCCGATGGGCCGGCCCCAATCCAGCCGACCGGGCCTGAGCCTGCACGCGGCTCCGCGCCCCCACGCCCCCCAGGGCTTCGCCGAGGCGCTGCTGCCGATGGAGGCCGCCCCGGCGGCGCGGGTGCTGCCCGCCCCGGACCGCTTCCACGGCCCCTTCAGCGCCGCCGCCCCGGCCACCGCCTATCCGCTCGGCGCGCCGGTGGCGCAGGTGCTGGACACCTACGTGATCGCGGTGGCCGCCGATGGCAGCCTGGTGCTGGTGGACCAGCACGCCGCGCATGAGCGGCTGACCCATGAGGATATCCGCGCGCAATTGCTGGACGGCGGGGTGCGCAGCCAGAAGCTGCTGCTGCCCGGCGTGGTGGACCTGCCGCCGGCCGACGCGCAGCGCCTGCTGGCGCGGGCCGGCGAGCTGGCCCAGCTGGGGCTGGAGATCGAGGCGTTCGGCCCCGGGGCGGTGCTGGTGCGCGCCCTGCCGGCGGTGCTGGGCGCGCCCGACCCCGGCCCGCTGCTGCGCGACCTGGCCGACGAATTCGCCGAGATGGACGAGGCCACGGCGCTCGACGCGAGGCTGGACGCGGTGGTCGCCCGGCTCGCCTGCCACGGCAGCATCCGCGCCGGCCGCCGGCTGGCCGGCCCCGAGATGGACGCGCTGCTGCGCCGCATGGAGGCCACCCCCAGGGCCGCCACCTGCAGCCACGGCCGCCCCACCTTCCTGAAACTGTCGCGCGCCGAGATCGAGCGGATGTTCGGCCGCAGGTAAGGACCGCCGCATGACCCGCCCCATCCGCCTCGGCTTCCTCACCCCCAGCTCCAACACCGTGCTGGAGCCGGTCACCTGCGCCATGCTGGCCGGGCTGCCCGAGGTCTCGGCGCATTTCGCCCGCTTCCCGGTCACCGAGATCGCGCTCTCGCCCGGCGCGCTGGCGCAGTTCGACGCCGGCGAGATCCTGCGCGCCGCCGCCCTGCTGGCGCATGCCAGGGTGGATGTGATCGCCTGGAACGGCACCTCGGCCGCCTGGCTGGGCTTCGATGCCGACACGGCGCTGTGCGCGCAGATCACCGCCGCCACCGGCATCCCGGCCACCACCTCGATGCTGGCGATGAACCAGGCGTTCGGCCTGCTCGGCGCCCGCACAATCGGGCTGGTGACGCCGTACCTGGCCGAGGTGCAGGCGCGCATCGTCGCCAACTACGCCGGGCTTGGGCTGGCCTGCGCGGCGGAGCGGCATTGCGGCCTGCAGGAGAACTTCGCCTTCGCCGAGGTGGCGCCGGCACGGATCGCCGCCATGGCGCGCGAGGTGGCGGCGGCCCGGCCGGACGTGCTCGCCGTGGTCTGCACCAACCTGCGCGCCGCCCCGCTGGTGGCGGCGCTGGAGGCGGAAACCGGGCTGCCGGTGCTGGATTCGATCGCCACCGTGGTCTGGAAGTCGCTGGCCCTGGCCGGCGCGGACCCGGCGCGGGTGACCGGCTGGGGCCGGCTGTTCGCGCTCTAGCGCATTCCCAGCTTGAGCATCTGATGGCGCAGCGCGTGCCGCGACAGGCCCAGCAGCCGCGCCGCCTGCCCCAGATTGCCGCCGCCCTCGGCCAGCGCGCGGCGGACCAGGCGCTGCTGGAAAGCCTGGGTGGCGGCCTCGAATCCCTGCGGCGCTGCCTCGCCGGCATCGTCGGCGGCGGTCGGGTCGGCGGCGTCGCGCAGGATGCGGGCAGGGAGGTGGCGGACCAGGATGCGCGGGTCGTCCTCCAGGATGAAGATGCGCTCGATCAGGTTCTCCAGTTCGCGCACATTGCCCGGCCAGGGGTAGCGGCGGAAGATGTCGCGCACTTCCGGGTCGAAGCCGGTAATCACCCGCTCGTAACGGGCGCTGAACTTGCGCATGAAATGCTCGGCCAGGATGAACACGTCGTCGCCGCGCTCGCGCAGGGCCGGGATGTTGATGGCGACGACTTGCAGCCGATAGTACAGGTCTTCGCGGAACTTGCCGGCCTTCACCTCGGACAGCAGAATCTTGTTGGTGGAGGCGACCACGCGGGCATCGACATGGATCGCCCGCACGTCGCCCACCCGGCGGAAGGACAGCGTGTCCAGCAAGGTGAGCAGCTTGGCCTGCAGCACCGGCGTCATCTCGCGGATCTCGTCGAGGAACAGGGTGCCGCGGTCGGCGGTCTCCACAAGGCCGATTTTCTTGGCCAAAGCGCCGGTAAAAGCGCCCCTTTCATGGCCGAAAAGCTCCGATTCGAGCAGGTTTTCCGGGATCGCGGCGCAGTTCACGTCGACGAAGCCGCGCCCGGCCCGCGCCGATTGCTGGTGCAGCATGCGCGCCACCAGGCCCTTGCCGGTGCCGGTTTCGCCGTACAGCAGCACCGTGCGCGCCGGGCTGCGCGCGACGCGGGCGATCAGCCGGCGCGTCTCCGCGACCGAGGGGTGTTCACCGACCAGTCCCATCTCGTAGGCCATCCGGTGCTCCCGCGTCCCCGGTGCAGTCCAGGCGCGACCAGGCGCCGTCGCAGGGGTTGCCGCTGGCGAAATAGAGTGTTCCGGGGCCGCACGCAAAGATGGCGCACGAGACGGTGGTGGAGCCGCCCTCCTGGCCGTGCCGGCACAGCCCGGTGCCGGCCGCGTCGTCGTGGCTGGCCATGATGGCGGCGGCCTCGGCCAGCGCCGGCGCGGCACGGCGATGGCCGAACCAGGCGGTGAGCCGGGCGAGGCGGGCGCGCGACACGTCCGGGCCCGGATCGCCGGGGGCGGCGGCGAGGCGGTCGGAGAGGCCGGGGGCGAGGAAGTGGTTGGTGCGGGCGAGCCAGCCGGTGGTGCGCCGCTGCACCGCCACGCCGGAATGGCCGATCTCCACCGCCGCGATGGTGCCGCCGGCATCGGCCAGCACCAGCGTGCCGCCGCCGGCATGGGTCATGGCGTGCAGGGCGGCGATCGCCTCGTCCACGCTGGCGCAGCCGGCCAGCAGGCGGGTCATCATGAAGTAGCGCAGCAGGCCCACGCCCTGGTCGGTGGTGACCACCTGGGTGTCCACCAGGGCGAAGCCGTCGGAATTGATGCCGCTGGAATAGGCGCCGGGCGCGCCCAGGCTGCCGACGCACAGCACGGTGCGCCCGCCCCAGGCCGGGTCGGTGTGGCGGAACACCCGCTGCAACGGCAGCGCCGGGCCGCGCAGGTCGCGGTTTTTCACCACCATCGCGCCCTGCGCCGGGTCCACGAAGGCCCAGGCGGAGCAGCCGTCATCCGGCAGGCCGGAAAGCTGGCCGGCATGCAGGAAGGCGAACAGCGCGCGGGCGGTGACGCCGTAGCCGGCGGCGATGCCGAACATTTCGGCCATGCCCTCGGGGTCGTGCTGGCTGGCGAATTCGCATTGCGCGTCGAGGTAGCGGGTGATGCGCGGGCTGGCCAGCAGGGCGGCCGCGCCGTGCAGCCGGGCTTCGACCGTGGCGCGCACCGCGGCGATGCTGTCCGGGCACAGTTCGGCCTGGGCACGGCCGCGCGCGAAGGCGTCGCCGTGCAGGACCAGCGGCTCGGCGGCAGGCGCGGTGGCGGGATCGGCGGTCATGCGGGGCGGACCGGGAAATGGTGGCAGGCGACCATGCGGGAATCATCCAACGGCAACAGGGCGGGCGGCGTGGTGCGGCAGATCTCGGTGGCGAAGGCGCAGCGCGTGTGAAAGCGGCAGCCGGGCGGCGGGTTCAGCGGCGAAGGCAGGTCGCCGGTCAGGCGCACCCGCTCCGCCCGGTCATCGCCGCGATCGACGCGCGGCACGGCGGACATCAGCGCGCGGGTGTAGGGGTGGTGCGGCGTGCGCAGCACCGCCCGCGCCGGGCCGGATTCGACGATCTGGCCCAGGTACATCACCGCCACCCGGTCGCTGACATGGCCGATCACCGCGATGTCGTGGCTGATGAACAGGTAGGTGAGGCCCAGTTCGCGCTTCAGCCGGTCCAGCAGGTCGATGATCTGCGCCTGGATCGACACGTCCAGCGCCGAGACCGGCTCGTCGCAGACCACGAATTCAGGGTTGAGGATCAGCGCGCGGGCGATGGCGATGCGCTGGCGCTGGCCGCCGGAGAACTGGTGCGGGTAGCGAGCCGCATGCTCGGCGCGCAGGCCGACGCTTTCCAGCATGGCGCCGACGCGCGCGCGCAACTCACCGCCCTTGGCCAGGCCATGCAGGCGCAGCGGCTGGGCCAGGATCTCGCCCACGCTCTTGCGCGGGTTGAGCGAGGCGTAGGGGTTCTGGAAGACGATCTGCATGCGCCGGCGCATCGCCTTCAGGCCCGGCGCGTCCAGCCCGACGATGTCGGTGCCGCCGAAGCGGATGCGCCCGCTGGTAGGTTCGTGCAGGCGCAGGATGGCCCGCCCGAGGGTGGACTTGCCGCAGCCGCTCTCGCCGATCAGCCCCAGCGTCTCGCCGGCGCGGATGGACAGGCTGACGCCGTTCAGCGCCTGCACGCCGCCGGCCGGCCGACCGAGCAGGCGGGGGAACAGGCCCTGGTCGATCGGGTAGTGCTTGACGAGGTCGGTGACCTCCAGCAGCGCGGTCATGGCGCGGCCTCCGCCAGCACGCAGCGGGCGGCGCGGCCGGCCCCCAGGCCGCGCATCGGCACCGCCGCGTGGCAGGCGGCATGCGCCAGGGCGCAGCGCGGCAGGAAGCGGCAGCCTTCCGGCAGGTCCACGAGGTCCGGCACCTGGCCGGGGATGGGCTGGATCGGCCGGTCGAGGTCCGACAGCACCGGCACCGAGCGCAGCAGCCCGGCGGTGTAGGGGTGGCGGGGGGCGGCGATCACCTGCGCGGTGGGGCCGGATTCGACGATCTGGCCGGCATAGAGCACGGCCACGCGGTCGCAGTATTCGGCGACCACGCCGAGGTCGTGGGTGATCAGCACCACGCTCATGCCCAGGGTGGCGCGGATGCCGGCGATCAGTTCCAGCACCTGCGCCTGGATGGTCACGTCCAGCGCCGTGGTGGGCTCGTCGGCGATCAGCAGGCGGGGGCGGCAGGACAGGGCGATGGCGATCATCATGCGCTGGCGCATGCCGCCGCTGAACTGGTGGGGGTAGTCGTCCAGCCGGCCCTCGGCGGCGGGGATGCCGACCAGGCGCATCATGTCGATCGCGCGCTGGCGGGCGGCGCGGCGGCGCGGGCCGTGGCCGGCCGGCAGGTCCTCGGCATGGGCCAGCAGCACCTCGGTGATCTGGGTGCCCACGGTCAGCGCCGGGTTGAGCGAGGTGGAGGCGTCCTGCAGGGTCATGGCGATCTCGCGGCCGCGCAGGCGGCGATAGGCGGCGGGGTCCAGCCCCACCAGGTCGCGGCCGCCGAAGCGGATGCTGCCGCCCTCGATGCGGCCGGGCGGGCGGATGAGGCCCATCACGCTGGCGAAGGTGACGCTTTTGCCCGAGCCGGATTCGCCCACGATGCCCAGGCACTCGCCGGCCCGCACCTCCAGGCTGACGCCGTCCACGGCGCGCACCAGCCCGCCCCTGGTGGCGAAGGCGACCCGCAGGTCGGTGATGGACAGCAAGGGCTCGGGCATTGGGTGATCAGTCATGGAAGCGCGGGTCCATGGCGTCGCGCACCGCCTGGCTGGCGACGTTGATCGACAGCACCAGCAGCAGGATGGCCAGGCCCGGGAAGGTGCTGACCCACCAGGCATCCAGGATGTAGCCGCGCCCGTCGGCCACCATCGAGCCCCAGGAGGCGGTGGGCGGCTGCACGCCGAGGCCGAGGAAGGACAGGCTCGCCTCCAGGATGATCACCTGGGCGATGCGCACGCTGGCCACCACGATCACCGGCGAGAGGATGTTGGGCAGCACCTCGCGCGCCATGATGTAGGTGCTGGAGGCGCCCATGGCGCGCGCGGCCTCCACATATTCGGTCTCGCGCGCCGCCAGGGTTTCGCCGCGCACCACGCGGGCGGGCACCACCCATTCCTTGTAGGCGAGCGCCATCACCATGTTCAGCACCCCCGGCCCCATCATCGCCATCAGCCCGACCGCGAAGATGAGGTAGGGGAAGCCGAGCAGGATATCGATCAGGCCGGAGACCACCCGGTCCACCCAGCCGCGCAGGTAGCCGGCGGCAAGCCCGGCGGCGATGCCGATGGCGGTGGCGATCAGCACCACCACCACGCCGATGAAGATGGACACCCGCGCGCCGTAGATGATGCGACTGAGAATGTCCCGCCCCAGCGCGTCGCAGCCGAGCGGATAGGCCCAGTCGCCCTCGGCCATCCAGCCGGGCGGCTGCAGGCGGCGGAACAGGTCGGTGGCGGCAGGGTCGTGCGGGGCCAGCAGCGGCGCCGCGGCGGCCATCAGCACGAAGGCCAGCACGGCGGCGGCGGCCAGCTTGGCGAGCTTGCCGGGGAGGAGGTTGCCGAGACGGCGCATCAGGGCTGGCCGATGACAAGGGGAAGCAAGGACGGGGCTTTGCCCCGGGCCCCACCAGGGGCCGAGCCCCTGGACCTCACCCTTGAATTCAGGGCCGGTGAATTCGGGGCCGGTGAATTCGGGGCCGGTGAATTCGGGGTCGGGCGGAACCGCGTCACATCCGCACCTTTGGGTTGAGCACGGTGTAGAGCAGGTCGGCCACGAAATTCACCAGCACATAGGTCACCGCGTAGAGCAGCACGGCGGCCTGCACCAGCGGGTAGTTGCGCACGAAGATGCTCTCCACCACCAGCCGGCCCAGGCCGGGCCAGCCGAACACCGTCTCCACCACCATGTTGCCGCCGAGCAGGGAGCCGGTCTCGATGGCCGCCACCGTCACCGTGGGCAGCAGCGCGTTCTTCAGCGCGTGCAGCGCCAGGATGCGCGCGCGGCTCAGGCCCTTGGCCTCGGCGAAGGTGATGTAGTCCTGCCGCAGCACCTCCAGCATGGAGGCGCGGGTGACCCGCATCAGGATCGCCGCCATCGGCAGGCCGAGCGTGACGGCGGGCAGCAGCAGGTGGGCCAGCGCGTTGCCCAGGCTGTCCAGCCGGCCGGAGAGGAGGCTGTCGATGGTCAGGAAGCCGGTGACGGTGGGCGGCTGGTGGGCGAAGTCGATGGCGCCCGAGACCGGCAGCAGCCGCAGGTTCACCGCGAAGGCGAGCAGCAGCAGGATGCCGAACCAGAAGCCGGGGAGGGAGACGCCGAACAGCGAGCCGACGGTGGCCAGCCGGTCGAGGATGCCGCCGCGATGCACCGCGGCCACCACGCCGAGCGGGATCGCCACCAGCAGCGCGAAGATGAGGGCGGCGGCCGACAACTCGATGGTGGCCGGCAGGCGCTCGGCGATCACGTCCGCCACCGGGCGGCGATGGAACAGCGACTGGCCGAAATCGCCGCGCAGCGCGTTGCCGACGAAACTGGCGAAGCGGACCGGCAGCGAACGGTCCAGCCCCATGTCGTGGCGCAGGCTGGCCACCTGCTCGGGGGTGGCGTTCTGGTTGGCGAGCATGATCTCGGCCGGGTCGCCCGGGGTCAGCGACATCATCAAGAAGACAATGACGGTGACCCCGAGCAGGACCGGAACCAGGTGCAGCAGGCGCTGCAGCAGCAGGGCGGGCCTCATCCGCGTCTGTTCCGCAGCGCCGTCATGTCAGTGCACGCAGGCGTCGCGCAGGTTCAGCCAGCCGCTGGCCGCCGGCTTCCAGCCGGTCAGCTTCGCGGACGTGCCGTAGAGATCCTGCGGCAGCCACAGGAAGATCCACGGCGCATCGGCATGCACGATCGACTGCGCCTGCTCGTAGAACGCCGCCCGCTTGGCGGTATCGGTCTCGCGGCCGCCCTCGGCCAGCAGGGTATCGACCTGCTTGCTGGAATAGCCGGCCGAGTTGCCGCGCCCGCCGGTCATCAGCGTCGGCTCGAAGATGTCGGTGGGGTCGAGCGAGCCGTTGCCCCAGGAGGTGATCCACATGTCGCCCTCCCGCTTGCCGCCATTGGCCCATTTGGCGCGCACCTGCGAGCCTTCGCCGACCGCGACCTTGGTGCGGATGCCGGCCTGGGTGAGCAGGGAGGCGATGGCCTCGGCGGTGTCCTTCTGCGGGCCGTCGGCGTCCAGCGTCACGTCGATGCCGTTGGGATGGCCGGCGGCGGCGAGCAGCGCGCGGGCCTGCTTCACGTCGTACGCATATTCCGGCAGCTTGGCGTTGAAGCCGAAGGCGGCCGGGCTCATCACCCCGTTCAGCGCCACGGCGCGGCCGTTCAGCAGCTTGTCGATGATCAGCTTGCGGTTGAGCGCGTGGTTGGCCGCCTGGCGCACCCGCACGTCGTTGAAGGGCGGGCGGTTGTTGTTCAGCGCCACGAAGAAGGTGCGGGTGCCGTTGACCGCCGCCACGCGGGTGTTGGGGTTGGCCTCCACGGTGCGGATGTCGTGCGCCGGGAGTTCGTTGATGATGTCCACGTCGCCGGACAGCAGGGCGGCGACGCGCGAGGCGTTCTCGGGGATGATCTTGATGATGACGCGCTCGGCGCAGGCCTTGCCGGCCGAGGGGATGGCCGGGGCGCCGCCGAAATAGCCGGGGAAGCGCTGCAGCACCAGCGAGTCGCCGCGCCGCCACTGGGTCATGGTGTAGGGGCCGGTGCCGTCCTCGTGGGTGGCCATGCCGTCGGCGCCGGTCTTTTCGGTGAAGTCCTTGTTGACCACCTCCTGGAAGGTGAGCATGGCGGGCAGCACCGGCCAGGGGGCGGAGAGCACGAAGCGGACGGTGTGCTCATCGACCTTCACCACGTCGGTGACCGGCCCGAGCAGGCCCTTGCGCGGGCTGGTCTTGCCGCCGATGGCGCCGGGCTTGAGCAGGCGGGTGAAGCTGTAGACCACGTCGTCGGCCGTCATGGTGGCGCCGGAATGGAATTTCACGCCGCTGCGCAGCTTCACTTCCATGGTCTGCGGGTCGATCCATTTCCAGGATTCGGCCAGTTCGGGCACCAGCTCCATGTTCGGGCCGTGCGCCACCAGGCCGTTGTACATGGTGCGCAGCACGCTCTCGGTCTCGCGCGAGCGGTGGTTGGCCGGGTCGAGGGTCAGCGGGTCGAGCGTGAAGCCGATGTGCAGCTCGGAGGCGTGCACCGGCGTCATCTGCAACCCGGCCGCCGCGGCCGCGGCGATCAGCACCCGTTTCAGTCGCATGGAAAAGCTCCCTTCCGTGAGGCATTCCGCCTTGTTGACCGGCGCGGTCACTGTGGTGGCGCCGGTGGTCGTGGGGCAAGGGTTAGCAAGGGGTGTGCCATCGGCCGGGCGGGCCGGATCGGCGCTTCCGGGGCGGGTGGCGGCGGGGGCGCGGGGCGGGTGGCGTTGTTTGCGCGCGGGGTGATGCGTGGAATTCGCGCAGGGTGGCTTGACCCCCCGCCCATCGCAGTGCGGGATGGGCGCGAAGCGGGGAGGGGAACGCGGCCATGAACGAGAGCATCGCGCTGATCGCCGGCGCCACCGGGGCGGCGGCGTCGCGACTGGTGGAGCTGTTGGCCGGCACGCCGGGGTTTCGCGTCGCCGGGCTGTGCCGCAATCCGCCGGCCGAGGCGCGCGCGGGTGTTACCTACGTGGCGGCCGATCTGTCCGACGCCGCCTCCTGCCGAGCCGCCGCGGCGCAGGCGGGGGCGGTGACGCATCTGGTCTATGCCGCGCGGGCGCCGTTCGGCGAGGGCGGGGTGGAGGACGTGCCGGCCAACCGCGCCTTCCTGGTCAATGTGCTGGACGCGGTGGACGGGCCGGCGCTGCGCCATGTGCATCTGGTGGAGGGCACCAAGTGGTACGGCATGCATCTGGGCGCCTTCCCGACCCCGGCGCAGGAGGACGACCCGCGCCACCTGCCGCCGAATTTCTACTACGACCAGCAGGACCTGGTCGCCGCGCGGTCGGCCGGGCGGCCGTGGTGCTGGACCGCCAGCCGGCCGGGCTTCATCGTCGATTTCGCGCCGCGGCGGGCGCGCAACCTGGTTTCCACCATCGGCGTCTATGCGGCGATCTGCCGGGCGACCGGCACCCCGTTCGACTTCCCCGGCCCGCCCGGCGCCTATGACCGGCTGCTGGAGGTGACCGACGCCGACCAGCTCGCCCGCGCCATACGCTGGATGTTCGCCGAGCCGCGCGCCGCCGGCCAGGCGTTCAACATCACCAACGGCGACGTGTTCCGCTGGTCGCGGCTGTGGCCGCGGCTGGCAGCGTATTTCGGCCTGCCGCCGGGGCGCGTGCGGCCGCTGCCGCTGGCCGGCTGGATGGCCGACAAGGAGCCGGTCTGGCAGGAGATCGTGGCCCGCCACGGGCTGGTGGCGCAGAAGATGGGGGCGATCGCGCGGTGGGATTTCATGGATTTCGCGCTCGGCCTGCAGCACGACATCCATAGCAGCATGACCCGCGCCCGGCTGGCCGGCTTCCACGACATCGAGGATACCGAGGCGATGTTCCGCCGCCACCTGGACGCCTACCGGGCGGCGCGGCTGCTGCCGTAGGCGGCTATTCCCGCCGGAACGTCACCACCAGCACGTCGCGGTAGGCCGGCCGGGCGGGGTCCTGGGGGGTGACCGGGGTGACGCCGTGGTAGACGCGGCTGTCGTCCACCAGGGCGGCGTCCAGCGGCTCGGTCAGGGTGAAGCTGCCGAGCGGGCGGCGCAGCAGGTCGTGGATGCTGGTCTCGCCGCTGGCGACGTTCTCGCGGCGGACCAGCAGCACCAGCACCCAGTCCACGCCGTCGCGGTGCATGCCCTCGGGCGTCGGCAGGCCCGCCTGGCCGGGCTGCGCCTCGATGCGGAACTGGTGCAGCTCCACGTGCCAGGCGCGCGGGCGGGTGGCGGCCGGGGTCAGGCCGTCGAACAGGGTGTGGCAGGCGCCCAGGATCGCCGTCATGGCGGGATGCGCGGCGACCGCCTCGGTCACCGGCGCGAACCAGCGGGCGATGCCGCCGTTGAGGGCGTTGTAGTCCCGGCTCTGGTAGTGCGGCTGGTGCGGCTTGCGTTGGGCGCCCTCGGCCGAGACCGAGAACACCGCATGGCGGCGGCGGCGGTAGCGCCCGCCATCGGCCATGTAGGTGTCCATGCCCAGGTCGTTCCAGCTCGCCGCGAAGCCGTTCCAGTCGGCCAGGCTGGCCGCGCCCAGCACCGTTCGCCACGCCGGCGCGCGCACGAAGGCGAAGCCGTCGCGCGCCATGGCGTCGGCGATGGCAGCAAGGCTGGGGTCGGCGATCATGTCCATGGCAGGAATCCGCTTGTCTGCGCCCGCTTGTCTGCGCCCGTGCCGCCGGGCCGGGGCGCGGGCAGGCTCGACCATGCCATTACGGCCGCCGGGGGCGCGCGGCTCCATCCAGTTGCGCCCGCGTGCGCCGGACCAATCCCGGGTCCGCCGCTTCCTCGCGCAAACGCCTCGTTGCCGGCGGTCCGGATCGGTGGTTACCTTGGCGGCGCGGCAAATCCTGCCGCCACGCTGCAACAATTCGGATGTGGGAGACCAGGATGTCGTTCACCAACGCGCCTGACCTTGAGGCCCGTGCGGCCGTGGTCAAGCAGGATCTCGACAACGTCCTGCACCCGATTGTCCAGCACAAGTCGCTGGAGCAGAACCAGATGGTGATCGTGGGGGGCCAGGGTTCCACCATCGTGGACGCCAACGGCAACACCTACCTGGACGCCATGGCCGGGCTGTGGTGCGTCAACATCGGCTATGGCCGCACCGAACTGGCCACCATCGCGGCCGAGCAGATGCAGCAGATCGCCTATTACCCGCACACGGCGATGAACCTGCCGGCGGCGGAGCTGGCGGAGAAGCTGAACGGCCTGATGGGCGGCGGCTATCACACCTATTTCGTGAATTCCGGCTCGGAAGCCAACGAGGCCGGCTTCAAGATCGCGCGCCAGTACCAGAAGCAGGAGCGCAAGGGCGAATTCCGCTACAAGACCGTCTCGCGCTACTGGGCGTATCATGGCACCACCATGAGCACGCTGGCCGCCGGCGGCATGGGCGAGCGCAAGGGCAAGTTCGAACCGATGGACGGCAGCTTCGTCCACGCCGCGCCGCCGGCCTGCTACCGCTGCCCGTTCGGCCTGACCTACCCGAGCTGCGAACTGGCCTGCGTGAAGAACATGGAGAGCACCATCCTGGGCGAAGGCCCCGAGAGCGTGGCCGAGGTGATCGTGGAGCCGATCATGAGCGGCATGGGCATCCAGGTGCCGCCCGACGAGTACCTGCCGGAAGTGGAGAAGATCTGCCGCAAATACGGCATCCTCCTGCACGTGGACGAGGTCATCAACGGTTTCGGGCGCACCGGCAAGATGTTCGGCCACCAGCATTACGGCGTCAGCCCCGACATCATGGCGGTCGCCAAGGGCATCGTCAGCGCCTACCTGCCGATCGCCGCCACGGTGGTGAAGAACGAGGTGTTCCAGTCCTTCTACGGCGACGCCGCCGAGAACCGGCAGGTCGCCCAGGTGAACACCTATGGCGGCCACCCCGCCGCCGCCGCGGTCGCGGTGCGCAACATCGAGATCATGCAGGAGGAGCGCCTGGCCGACCGGGCGGCCGAGCTGGGCGCCTACCTGATGGACGGCCTCAAGACGCTCTACAGCCGCAAGCATGTCGGCGATGTGCGCGGCAAGGGCCTGCTGATCGGCGTGGAACTGGTGCTGGACCGCGCCAGCAAGGAGCCGGTGCCCGCCGGGCTGATCGGCGGCGTGGTGGAGTTCTGCCGCGACAACGGGGTGATCGTCGGACGTTCCGGCGGCGGCGTACGCTACAGCAATACCATCACCCTCTGCCCGCCGCTGGTGATCACCCGCGGCGAGTGCGACCGGCTTGTGGAGGTGCTGGACAAGGCGATGGGCTGGCTGGAAGGCAAGCTGTCCGCCACCGCCTGACCGCCGCCACCGGATGCCTCCTGCCCGGGCGGTTTCGCCGCCCGGGCAGGTTTTCCTTTCGTATCAATCGCCTCCGCGCATGGACACCGGCGCCCGCAGCCGACATTATGCCGCCACGCCAGCAACGGCTTGGGGAGTGCGTTCGCTACGTGGTCGATATCGTTTCGTTTGACAAGGTTTCCAAGAGCTACGATGGCCGCGCCTATGTGGTGCGCGACCTCGACCTTTCGATCGCGCAGGGTGAGTTCCTGACGCTGCTCGGCCCGTCCGGGTCCGGCAAGACCACCACGCTGATGATGCTGGCCGGCTTCGAGGTGCCGACCTCGGGCGAAATCTACCTGGACGGCAAGCCGCTCTCCCGCCGCCCGCCGCACGAGCGCGACATCGGCATGGTGTTCCAGAACTACGCGCTGTTCCCACACCTGAGCGTGGCGGAAAACCTGGCCTTCCCGCTGGAGGTGCGCCACCGCCCGCGCGCCGAGATCCGCCAGCGGGTGGAGGCGGCGCTGGAGATGGTGCGCCTGCCGCAGGTCGGCGCGCGCAAGCCGGCGCAGCTCTCCGGCGGGCAGCAGCAGCGCGTGGCGCTGGCCCGTGCCCTGGTGTTCGAGCCGCGGCTGGTGCTGATGGACGAGCCGCTGGGTGCGCTGGACAAGCAGTTGCGCGACCATATGCAGTATGAAATCCGGGCGCTGCACGACCGGCTGGGCGTCACCGTGGTCTATGTGACGCACGACCAGTCCGAGGCGCTGACCATGTCCAACCGTATCGCCGTGTTCGCCGGCGGACGGGTGCGCCAGTTGGCCGCGCCGGATGTGCTGTACGAAACCCCGTCCGACCTGTTCGTGGCCACCTTCGTGGGCGAAAGCAACGTGTTCGCCGGCACCGTGGCGGCGCGCGACGATACGGTGGCGCGGGTGGCGCTGGCCGACGGCACCGCGATGGCCGCCACCGCGATGGATGCGGGCGCGGCCGGTGCCGCCGCCGCCGTGGTGGTGCGGCCGGAGAAGCTGCTGCTGGGACCGCTGGCCGAAACCTGCGAGAACCGCTTCACCGGGCAGGTGGCCGATGTGGTCTACCACGGCGACCATCTGCGGGTGCGGCTGGCCGCGTTCGGCCGCGACGACATCATCGGCCGCATGCCCACCGGCGGCCCGGCCCTGCCGGCCATCGGCGCCAGCCTGGCATTCGGCTTCGACCGCGCCGCCGCGCGGGCCTATGATCCGGCGCACGGCGCCGGCTGATTCATCACGCGCCGCCCGCCAATGGGCGGCGCAGCCAAGGGAGAGACGCATGAAGACTCGTTTGACATTGCTGTTGGGGGCTGCCCTGGCCCTCGGCCTGGCGGGCGCCGCGCAGGCGCGCGACCTGACCGTGGTCTCGTGGGGCGGCGCCTACCAGCAGGCGCAGAACAAGGTGTATTTCACCCCGTTCAAGGCCGCCGGCAACAAGATGATCGACGAGTCGTGGGACGGCGGCGTCGGCATCCTGCGCGCCAAGGTGCAGGGCGGCAACGCCGGCTGGGACGTGGTGCAGGTGGAATCCGACGAGCTGCAGCTCGGCTGCGAGGAAGGGCTGTACGAGACGCTCGACTTCACCAAGATCGGCGGCAAGGACGCCTATATCCCCGACGCGGTGCACAAGTGCGGCGTGGGCGCGATCGTCTATGACTTCGTGCTCGGCTACGACAAGGACAAGATTCCGGCCGCGAATGCGCCGAAAAGCTGGGCTGATTTCTTCGATACCACCAAATATCCGGGCAAACGCGCCCTGCGCCTGGGCGCCAAGACCAACCTGGAAATCGCCCTGATGGCCGACGGCGTGGCGCCGGCGGACGTCTACAAGGTGCTGAAGACCCCGGCCGGCGTGGACCGCGCGTTCAAGAAGCTCAGCACCATCAAGAAGGACCTGGTGTTCTGGAAGTCCGGCGCGCAGCCGCCGCAGTTCCTGGCCTCGGGCGAGGTGGTTATGACCTCGGTCTATAACGGGCGCGTCGATGCGGCCAACCATGACGACAAGCGCAACTTCGGCATCGTCTGGAACCAGGCGCTGTACACCATCGACTCGTGGGTGATCCTGAAGGGCTCGCCGAACAAGGACGAGGCGTACAAGTTCCTGAACTTCGTGGGCAAGCCGGACTACCAGGCCAAGCTGCCCGAATACATCGCCTATGGCGTGACCAACAAGGCGGCCACTCCGCTGATCGACCCGAAGCGGCTGCCGGACCTGCCGACGGCGCCGGACAACATCAAGAACGCGATCAGCCTCAGCACGGCGTTCTGGCTTGAGAACAACGACCGGCTGACCGAGCGCTTCAACAAGTGGGCGGCGCAGAACTGAGCGCCGCGGCTTCAGGCGCGGGAGCGGGCGGGGCAGTTGTCCCGCCCGCCGGACCCGGCCGCAACCTGGTCCGTGACCACGCCCGCGCCGAGCGCCGGCGGCGGCTGCAGGCCATCGGGCTGGTGGCGCCGCTGTTCCTGTTCCTGCTGTTCAGCTTCGTCGGCCCGATCGCCGACATGCTGCGCCGTTCGGTCTACGACATGGACCTCGCCGGCGTCTGGCCGCGCACCGCCGCGGCCATGCATGCGTGGGACGGCAACGGCCTGCCGCCGGACAGCGCATTCGCGGCCCTGGGCGCCGATATCCGCGCCAGCGCCGAGGCCGGCCGGGTCGCGGTGGCGGCGCAGCGGCTGAACTACCCGATTTCCGGCGGCCGCAGCTTGGTGATGAACATGGCGCGCCGGGTGGAGGCCGACGACTTCAAGCCGCCGGCCGACTGGCGCGCGGCCTTCCTGGACGCCGATCCGGCCTGGGGCAGTGCCGAGACCTGGTCGGCCATCCGCCGGGCCAGCGGGCCGGTGACCGATTATTTCCTGCTGAACGCGCTCGACCTGCACAAGGACGCGGCGGGGCATATCAGCCGGGCGCCCGACGGCATCTTCCTGTCGATCCTGTGGCGGACCTTCTCGATCTCGGGCGTCGTCACCCTGTTCGCGCTGCTGCTGGGCTATCCGCTGGCCTATGTGATGACGCACAGCAGCGGTCGGGTGGCCGCGGTACTGACGCTGTTCGTGCTGCTGCCGTTCTGGACCTCGCTGCTCGTGCGCACGGCCGCCTGGATCGTGCTGCTGCAGGACCAGGGGATCATCAACAAGGCGCTGATGGCGATCGGGCTGATCGACCACCCGGTGCGGCTGATGTTCAACCGCGTCGGCGTGGTGATCGCCATGGTGCATGTGCTGCTGCCGTTCATGGTGCTGCCGCTGGCCGCCGTGATGCGCGGCATCCGGCCCGAGACGGTGCGCGCGGCGCGCTCGCTGGGCGCGCATCCGTGGACGGCGTTCCGGCGGATCTATGTGCCGCAGACCATGCCGGGGGTGGGGGCCGGCGTGCTGCTCGTGTTCATTTCGGCCATCGGCTACTACATCACGCCCGCGCTGGTGGGCGGGGCGGACGACCAGATGCTGTCCTATTTCATCGCCTTCTACACCAACGAGACGGTGAACTGGGGTCTCGCCGCGGCGCTGGCCGTGGTGCTGCTGGCCGCGACCGCGGTGCTGGCGGCGATCTACGCCCGCGTGGTCGCCAGCCGGGGCGGGCTGGTCACATGAGCGCGCGGACGGGCATGCCGCGCACCCCGATCGAGCGCGTGGCCGGGGTGACGCTGGCGGTGGTGGCGGCGCTGGTGGCGCTGTTCCTGATCGCCCCGCTGCTGGCCATCCTGCCGCTGTCGGTCAGCGACGGGCAGTTCCTGGTCTACCCCATCCGAGGGTTCTCGCTGCGCTGGTTCGAGACGTTCTTCGCCTCCGAGCGGTGGGCCCTGGCCATCCGCAACAGCTTCGCCATCGGCGCGACGGCGGCCAGCATCGCCACGGTGCTGGGAACGCTGGCGGCGATCGGGCTGGCGCGGGCGAATTTCCGCGGCAAGAAATTCGTCACCGCCGTGCTGCTGTCGCCGCTGATCGTGCCGATCGTGATCTACGCGGTGGGGCTGTACTTCTTCTTCGCGCGCATGGGGCTGACGCAGACCTATACCGGCATCGTGCTGGCCCATGCCGCCCTCGGCAGCCCGTTCGTGGTGGTGACGGTGGGTGCCGCGCTGGCCAATTTCGACCATACGCTGATGCGCGCGGCCTCCGGGCTGGGCGCCTCGCCGCTGGTGGCGTTCCGCCGTGTCATGCTGCCGATCGTGCTGCCCGGTGTGCTGACCGGCGCGCTGTTCGCCTTCGCCGCCTCGTTCGACGAGGTGGTGACGGTGATCTTCCTGGCCGCCCCGCAGCAGCGCACCATTCCGCGCGAGATGTTCTCCGGCATCCGGGAGAACATCTCGCCGGTGATCGCGGCGGCCTCGGTGGTGATGATCGTCACCGCGGTGCTGCTGGTGGCCACCGTGGAGTGGCTGCGCCGCCGCAGCCTGCGGGCGCGCCAGCAGGCCGGGTGAGGGGCGCAGGGCCGGGGTGCGAAGGAGCGCCCCGCTACCTGCCTGGATGGGTAGAGTTCTCCGGCGGCTGACTCAGACCGTCGCCGACACGCCGAGCGGGTCCAGCCGGTAGCCGCCGCCCTCGGTGATCAGCAGCCGCGCATTGGCCGGGTCCGGCTCGATCTTCTGGCGCAGGCGGTAGATGTGGGTTTCCAGCGTATGGGTGGTCACCGCGCTGTTGTAGCCCCACACCTCGTTCAGCAGCACCTGGCGGGCCACCGCGCGGGTGCCGGCGCGGTAGAGGTATTTCAGGATCGCCGCCTCCTTCTCGGTCAGGCGGATCTTGCGGTTGCGCGCCGGGTCGTGCAGCAGCTTGGCGGACGGCCGGAAGGTGTAGGGGCCGATCGAGAACACCGCGTCCTCGCTGTTCTCGAAGATGCGCAGCTGGGCGCGTAGCCGCGCCAGCAGCTCGGCCATGCGGAACGGCTTGGCGATATAGTCGTTGGCGCCCGAATCGAGGCCGCGCACCACGTCCGCCTCCTCGTCCGAGCCGGTCAGGATGATGATCGGCACCTTCACCCCGTGGCGGCGCAGCCGTGCGCACAGGTCGCGGCCGTCGCCATCGGGCAGGCCGATGTCCAGGATGATGGCGTCATAGCGTTCGCTGCCGCCGGTGATGCGGGCCTCCGCCTCGCGCGCGGTCGCCACCTCATGGGCGGCGAACTCCCCGTCCACGGTGAGTTGCTCCAGCAGCATCGCGCGCAGCGTGTCGTCGTCGTCCACAACCAGGATTGGCCGCTCGCCTGCCATGCACTCATTCCTTCGCGCTCATTCGGCGCCGGCCCGTTCGGACCGCCGCCGCTGCCTTGCCGCCTCCGCCCCCCGGGCCGGCCGGGGACGAAAAACGCGTATGTGGTGTGGTATCGTGCATCCATGGCGCGCGTCCATCAATACGTTCACAATCTCGTGGCACACCGGCGTACGCCACCCTGCCCTGCCCCGCCCCGCCCCGCCCGGGGGTGGGAATTTGCCATATCGGACTCGGAAAGCTGGAATTCCGCCATAAATAGAGTGCAGACGCGAAACACGGAGTTCTGGTACCCCTGATGACCAACCCCCACCTGCGCGATGCCGACCGAACGCCGGCCGAGCCCGCCGACGCCGTGGCACCGGCAGCTGGGGCTGCGCCGACCCCCGACCCGGCGGTGATGCGGCTGCGCGACGTGCATCGGGCGGCCGCCGACCTGCGGCGGGGCACGCCGGTGCTGCTGCTGGGCGCCGAGTCGCTGGTGCTGCTGCCGGCCGAGACGGCAGGGGCGCGCGGTCTGGCGGAGTTCGCCGCCCTGGCCGAGGGTCCGCCGCTGCTGCTGTTGGCCCCGGTGCGCACCGCCGCCGTGCTGCGCCGCCCGGTTGGGCCGAACGTGCCGGCGGTGGCGCTGCAGATGACCTCGGCGCTGCTCGATCCCACCGTGCTGATGGGTCTGGCCGACCCGACAGCCGAGCAATTGCTGCCCGAGGAACCCCAGCTTGCCGCGCATTGCCCAGCCGACGCCCAGGCGGCGCTGGCGCTGGTGAAGCTGGCCCGGCTGCTGCCGGCGGCGCTGGCGGCGCCGCTGCGCGCCGACGCCGCCGCGCGCGCTGCCATCCTGCATCTGCTGACGGTGCCGGTGGAGGAGGTGCTGGCCTATCCCATCGTCGCCGCCGCCGGACTGGTGCGGGTGGCCGAGGCGCAGGTGCCGCTGGACGGCGCGCCCGACGCCCGCGTGGTGGCGTTTCGCGCCCCCGATTCGGGCATCGAGCACCTGGCCATCCTGGTCGGCCGGCCGGACGCCGCCGAGGCGCCGCTGACCCGGCTGCACTCGGAATGCTTCACCGGCGACCTGCTCGGCAGCCTGCGCTGCGATTGCGGGCCGCAGTTGCGCGGGGCGATCCAGCGCATGGCGGCGGACGGCTCCGGCGTCCTGCTGTACCTGGCCCAGGAAGGCCGCGGCATCGGGCTGGTCAACAAGCTGCGCGCCTATGCCATGCAGGATCGCGGGCTCGACACGCTGGACGCCAACCGCGCGCTCGGCTGGGGCGCCGACGAGCGCAATTTCCTCGTCGCCGCCACCATGCTGCACGCGCTGGGCATCGGCGCCATCCGGCTGCTGACCAACAACCCCGACAAGGTTGCCGCCATGACCGCCTGCGGCATCAACGTGGTGAGCCGCGAGCAGCACGCCTTCGCGCCGAACGGGGTGAACGACCATTACCTCGCCACCAAGGCCGAACGCTTCGGCCACCTGCTTGACTGACCGCATGGCCGAGGCGGTCGTGCAGCCGGATGGCCGGCTGGTGTTCCAGGGCCGCGTGCTGCGCGCGGCGCTCGGGCGCGGCGGCGTGCGCGTGCACAAGGCGGAAGGCGATGGTGCCACCCCGGCGGGACTGCTGCCGCTGCGCCGGGTGCTCTACCGCGCCGACCGGCTGGCGATCCCCCGCACCGCCCTGCCGCGTGAGCCGCTGGCGGAGGCCGATGGCTGGTGCGACGACCCCGCCGACGCCGCCTATAACCGCCCGGTGCGGCTGCCTTATCCGGCGCGGCACGAGGAATTATGGCGGCGCGACGAGGTGTACGACGTGATCGGCGTGCTCGGCTGGAACGACGCGCCGGTGGTGCGCGGGGCCGGCTCGGCGATTTTCCTGCACGTCGCCCGGCCGGATTTCGCGCCCACCGAGGGCTGCGTGGCGCTGCCGCGCGCGGACCTGTTGGCGCTGCTGGCGGAAGGGCTGACCGCGATCCGGGTGCTGCCGGCGGGTTGATGCGGACTGGCCGGCAGCGGCGCCTTCACGGCAGGCGGCTGTGTTTCGTTACCGCCAGCGCCGGTGGAACCACAGCCACTGCTCGGGGTGTTCGCGCACCCATCCCTCGACCACCGTGGCGATCAGCTGCGTCGTTCCGGCCACGTCCACCTGTCCGGCCGTGTCGCGCGGCAGGGTCAGCGGTCCCACGGTGGACAGGCGGAACCGGCGGCCAGGCAGGCGGATCATCCGCACCCCGTAGACCGGGCAGTCGAATTGCCGCGCCAGCCGCGCCAGCGTCGGGTTCGCCTTGCAGGCGCGGCCGAAGAAGGTGATATCGACGCCGCGCGACCAGTGCTGGTCCACCAGCATGCCCAGGTGCTCGCCGTGTTCCAGCGCGGTCGCCATTTCGAACACCGCCTCGCGCCGGCTGCGGATCAGCCGGCCCATCAGCCCGGCGCGGATCGCCATGATGCGGGTGGCGACCGAGCGGTTGTTCGGCATGCGGTAGACCACCGCCGCCGGCAGCCCGTGCGCCGCCGCCGCCACCGCCGGCAATTCCCAGTTGGCCAGATGGGCCGCGAACAGCAGCGCCGGCTTGCCGTCGTCGCGCATCTCGGCCAGGGCGGGGCCGGCATCGGTGACGATCCGCCCGGCGTCGGGATGGTCGGGGTCGTAGTCCCACAGCCGGCCCAGATGGACATATTCGCCGGCGACGCGGCCGAGATTGTCCCAGCCGCCCAGCAGCGTCGCCGCGATCCAGGCCTCGTCCTTGTCGGGAAAGGCGGCCCGCAGCTGGGCCTGGCCGATCCGGTGCTCGCGCAGGCGCGGGCCGACATGGCGGGCCAGCCAGGCGCAGGCATCGGCCGCCCGGTCGGGGCCGGCGCGGCGCGCCAGCGCGAACAGGCCGCCCACCAGCACGCCGACCAGCGGCGCCGTCAGCCGCGACAGCCGGCCCATCGGCTACAGCCCCACCACCATCTTGCCGAACACCTCCCGCCGCTCCATCCGCCCCAGGGCGTCGCGGAAGGTCTCCAGCGTGTATTCGCTGTCGATCACCGGCAGCACGCCGGTGGCCATGCGCGCCAGGGCGGCGGCGATGTTGCGCTTGGAGGCGCCGAACGAGCCGAAGATGCGGTATTGCTGCTGGAACAGTTGCATCAGGTTGATGCTGCCCGAGGCGCCGGAGGTGGCGCCGCAGGTGACCAGCCGCCCGCCGCGCCGCAAGGACAGCAGCGAGCCGCTCCAGGTGTCGGCGCCGACATGCTCGAACACCACGTCCACGCCCTTCTTGGCGGTGATGCGGCGAACCACGCCCTCGAACCGGTCGGTGCGGTAATTGATGACGTGGTCGGCGCCGAGCGCGCGCGCCTTTTCCATCTTGTCGTCGCTGCCGACCGTGGTGATCACCATGCAGCCGAGCGACTTGGCGACGCGGATGGCGATGCTGCCGATGCCCGAGCCGCCGGCATGGACCAGGATGCTCTCGCCGGGCTCCAGCTTCGCGTTGTCGAACAGCATGTGCTCCACGGTGCCATAGGCCACCGCGGCGCAGGCGGCGTCGCGCAAGGCCACGCCGTCGGGCACCGGGATCAGCAGGCGGGCGGGGTGGTTGGTCAGCTCCTGGGCGAAGCCGTCGATATGGAAGCCGCGAATGCCGGCGATGGCCTCGCACAGATTGTCCCGCCCCTCGCGGCAGGCGCGGCAGACGCCGCAGGTGATCGCGCCGAACGGCACCACGCGCTGGCCCACGGCGAGGCCGGACACGCCGGGCCCCACTGCGACGATTTCGCCGACCGCCTCGGTGGTGACGGTGAAGGGCATCTTGCGTTTGGCGAAGGCCATGCCGCGCCAGCCCCACACGTCGATATGGTTCAGGCCGACATGGCGGATGCGCAGCAGCACCTCGCCGGCGGCCGGCGGCGACGGCGGCGGCAGGGCGACCAGCCGCAGGTCGCGTTCGGCGAAGAGTTGCAGCGCGCGCATCATCGACATGGCAGGAACCCCTGGAACACGCAGCCCCCCGGCCTCAACCGCGGGACACGCCGATGGAAGCGCCCAGCCCGCCATCCACCGGGATGACGGCGCCGGTGACGTAGCTGGCGGCGGGCGAGAGCAGGAAGGCCACCACCGCGGCGATTTCGGCGGGGCTGGCGAAGCGGCCGGCCGGAATGCGCTGCTCGGTGGCCGCGCGGTGGGCGGCGAACGGCGCCATCATCGCGGTATCCACGAAGCCGGGCGCCACGCAGTTGACGGTGACGCCCCGGCGCGCCGTCTCGATCGCCAGGGTGCGCAGATAGGCGAGCAGGGCCGCCTTCGAGGCGGCATAGGCGGCGCTGCCGGGGCTGGCCTGCTGGCCCAGCACGGAGCCGATCGCCACGATCCGCCCGGCCCGCGCCCGGGTCATCGGCCGCACCACGGCGCGGGCGATGCGGGTGAATGACCACAGGTTCACCTGCATGAGCCGCTCAGCGCGGTCCTGGTCCATGGTCGCCGCCAGCGCGTCGTAGGTGGCGCCGGCGACGCCCACCAGGGCGGCCAGGGCGGGGCCGTCCTCCAGCGCGGCGGCGAACGCCTCCACCGCGCCGCGCTCGGCGAGGTCCAGCGGTGCGGCGGCGAATCGGCCGGCGGGGTGGCGCCGCGCCAGCGCCGCCGCCTGCGCCGCGGCGGCCGCGGCGTCGGAGCGGTAGGTGAAGGTGACATCCATGCCGGCCTCGGCCAGGGCCGCCACCACGGCGGCGCCGATGCCGCGCGCGCCGCCGACCACCAGTGCATGGCCCGCCATCGCCTCAGCCGGGCGCGGGCTTCAGCACCAGGCAGACATTCTGCCCGCCGAAGCCGAAGGAGTTGGAGATCGCCCGGCCCATCCGCGCGTCGCGTGCCACGTTGGGCACGCAGTCCACCGGCAGCGCCGGATCGGGCGTGGCGTAGTTGATCGTGGGCGGGATGCACTGGTGGCGCAGGGTCAGCAGCGACACCACCGCCTCGATCGTGCCGGCGGCGGTCAGCGTATGGCCGATCATCGACTTGGTGGACGAGATTGGAATGCGCCCGGCGCGTTCGCCGAACACGGCGGACACGCATTGCCACTCCATCCGGTCGTTCTCCGGCGTGCTGGTGCCGTGGGCGTTGATGTAGTCCACGTCGTCCGGGGTGATGCCGGCGTCGGCCAGCGCGTTGCGCAGGCAGGCGATGATCGGCCGGCCATCGGGGTTGGAGCGGGTGCGGTGGAACGAATCCGCCTTCTCCCCGCAGCCCTCCACCACGCCCAGCACGCGGGCGCCACGGGCGCGGGCGGCGGCCAGGCTCTCCAGGACCAGGGCGGCCGCCCCCTCGGCCATCACGAAGCCGTCGCGGTCCTTGGAGAACGGGCGCGAGGCGGCCTCCGGCGGGTCGTTGCGCGTGGACAGCGCCGAGAGCAGCGAAAAGCGGATCAGCGATTCCGGGTTCACCGACGCATCGGTGCCGACGCACAGCGCCGCCGCCGTCTCGCCCCGGCGGATCGCCTCCACGGCGAGCTGGATCGCGGTGGCGCCGGAGGCACAGGCGGTGGAGATGGCCACCGGCGAGCCCTTGGTGCCGAACCGCACCGCCAGGTTCTCGGCCACCGAGCCGAACAGGAACCGCTCGTAGACATCGGTGAAGGCCCCGGTGCCGGCGGCGGCCAGCAGGTCGTCGTAGCTCACCGCCGCATTGGCCCCGGCCGCCGCCGCCAGCGCCCGCCGCTGCGGCCATTCCAGCTCCACCGGCGGCAGCGCCAGGAACAGCGGCCCTGGGAAGTCGGCGCGCGCGCCGATCCGCGCCTCGGCCACCGCCTCCTCGCAGACGCGCTCGGCCATGCGTTCGGACAGTTCCGGCGCGCAGAGCGGCTCTGCCGGCACGAAATCCACGGTGCCGGCGATGGTGGTGCGCAGGCCTCCCAGCGGAAAGCGGGTGATCCGGCGGATGCCGCTCTGGCCGGCGACGAGCCTGCGCCAGTTCTCCGCGACGCCCTCGCCCAGCGAGGTCAGCAGTCCCATGCCGGTAACGACCACCACCGGCCGGCCCTGCGGGTCCAGATCAGCCGCGCCCATCGCCGTTGCCCCCCAGCTTCATCCTGTTCGTCATCAGTCGGGCGGCTCGACCAGCGCCATGCACTCGCCCCGCCAATGCCCCCAGGAGGTCACCACCACCTGCGCCACCGGCCCGCCGGCCGGCGCCTCCATCTCACCCGGGTCCAGCGGGGCGAACAGGCGCCCCTGGCCCACCACGTCGGCGGCCAGCGCAAGGTTGGCGATGAAGGACGGCTCCATCGAATGGCCCAGCACGCTGGCGGTGGCGCGCACCGGCAGGCCGAGCCCGCTCAGGAACGCCCGCTCCTGCACGGTGGCCGCCGCCGCGCCGCTCGCTCCCGAGAGCACGGCCGCCGCCGCGCCGTCCACCCGTGGCCGCAGCCCCGCCCATTGCCGCGCCGCCGTGGCGGCCGCGGCGCCCGGCGCGCGGCCGCAGCGGTCGGTGGCGATGGCGCCGATGCGCGCATGCGCCACCGCGCCGCGCGCCCGCGCATGGGCCCGGCTCTCGATCACCAGGAAGCAGCCGAGCGAGCCCATCACCATGCCGCCGCCGGCCGGCTGGCGGCTCCATACCCCGGCGAACTCCCGCTTCCACAGCAGGCCGCCCATTTCGTACTGCAGCAGGATGTCCGGCCGCTGCGCGTTGTAGGAGCCGCCGACCAGGAACAACTCGCCCTGCCCCGCCGCGATCCGGGCGCAGGCGATCCGCACCGCATCCGCCCCCGCCGCCTCCTCGCCCATGAAGGTGCGCGACGAGCCGACCACGCCATGCACCACCGAGATGTTGCCGGCCAGCAGGTTGGAGAGCTGCGCCAGGAACAGGGTCGGCCGCAGGTCGCTCATCAGGCGTTCGTTCAGGAACACGTCCGGGTCGGGCGCGGCGGCCATGCCGGACAGGATGGCGGCGTCCACCGCATAGTCGCGCTCGCCGCCGCCGGCGGCCACCACCATGTGCGTCCGGTCGAGCAGCCCGGCATCGCCTTTCACCCCCGCCGACTCCAGCGCCAGCCCGGCCGCGTAGGTGCCGATGCGCTGCCACTGCTCCATCTGCCGCTGGTCGCCGCGCCGGGGGATCTGGCGGTCGTATTCCAGCGCCACCATCGGGTGCACCGGCCAGGGCGCGAAGCCGGCCGCGTCCACCACCGGGCGGCACGGGCCGGGCCGCGACAACGCGGCCCGGTGCGCCTCGATCCCCTCGCCAAGCGAGGAGACCAGGCCGATCCCGGTGATCAGGGCATCGCGTCCGGAAGGTGCTTCACGCATCGGGCCGCAACTCCGCCGGCACCGCGACGCGCGCGGCCGCCGCCAGCATGCTCGCACGCAGCATGGCGTTGGGAAAGGGCAGCACCCGGAAGGTCATTTCGGCATCGGCCACCGCCATCCTCTCCGCCAGGATGCGCCCGGTGGCGACGGCATAGCCCGAGCCGTCATGCAGCAGCCGCGCCTCCACGCGCAGTTTCTGGCCGGGGACCAGGAAGCGGCGCATCTTCGCCTCCTTCACCGAGGCCAGGAAGGCCATCCGCTCGAACCGGAGCCGCGCCATCACCAGCCAGCCGCCGGTCTGCGCCATCGCCTCGATCATCAGCACGCCGGGCAGGATGGGATGGCCGGGGAAATGCCCCTCGAACACCGGGCTGCGCTCCGGCAGCACGCAGGCCGCCGCGATGCTGCCGGCATCCGGATCGAGTTCCACGATCCGGTCCACCAGCTCGAAATATTCCAGGCGCATGCGGGCGCGCGCCGCGCTGTCAGCCGGCCTTGGCCATCACCAGCTGGTCGATATTGTCGCACAGCCCCTGCAGCACGAAATACCGGTCGCTCGGCACCTGGCCCTCATTGACCTCCTGCGTCCATTGCTCCAGCGGTAACTTGATCGCGAACGCCTTGTCGATCGCGAAGGCGACATCGAGGAAGTCGAGGCTGTCGATGCCCAGGTCCTCGATCGCGTGGCTGGTGGGCGTGATCGTCTCGCGCGGAATGCCGCAGATCTCGGAGATGATTCCGGCGACGGTGTCGAAGGTGGATGCCATGGCCAAGCCTCGCAGAGTGAAGGGTCGAATAGCCACGCATGGGGCCCAGACGGGGTGGCCCGAACGGGGCGGCCCAGACGGGGCGGCCCGGACGGGCGACATGTACCCCACCATACCGCCATGGCACGATGCATGCCGGCAGTCCCGGTAGTTCACGCTTTCGAATAACATCCGCACTGCGCATCAGCAACAACCACGCCCGCCCGAATCGTGGCGCCGTCACGGCCGGCAAGGCGGGATCTCACCCCGCGCCCCACCAGGGCGAAGCCCCGGCCTCACCCTCTACAATCCCAGCAACCGCACCGCATTGCCCCCGCAAACCGCCGCCACGGTGGCGATGTCGAACCCGGCCACGCCGGCGACATGGCCCACCGGATCGTACTCGCCCATGTCGAACGGATAGTCGGTCCCCATCAGGATGTGGTCGGCGCCGAACACCCGCACCAAGTTCTCCAACTGGTGCGGCGTGAACACGATGCTGTCGAAATACACCTGCCGCAGATAGCTGGTCGGCGGCAGCGGCAGCGCGCCGTGGGCGTCCGAACGGGCGCCCCAGGCATGGTCGATCCGCCCGGAATAGGCCGGCAGATAGCCGCCGCCATGCACCGCCAGCAGCTTCAGCGCCGGGTGGCGGGCCAGCACGCCGTCGAAGATCAGGTGGTGCAGCGCCACCGTGGTGTCGAGCGGGTTGCCGATGACGTTATTGAAGTAGAAGCGCGCCAGCCGCGCCGGCTCGGTGTAGCCGGCGGGGTGGATCACCACCAGCACGCCCAGCCGCTCGGCGGCCGCCCAGAACGCGGCGAAGCGCGGGTCGGAGAGTTCCGCGCCGCCCACGTTGGTCAGCACCTGCACGCCCTTGAAGCCCAGCACGTCGCGGCAATGCGCCAGTTCGGCCGCCGCCGCCGCGCCGTCCTGCATCGGCACCGTGCCGAACGGGATGAACCGGTCCGGCCGGCGCGCCGCGAAGGCGGCCACCCCCTCGTTGACCAGCCGCGCGGCCTGGATGGCCAGGTCCACCGGCAGGTCGTGGTAACATTGGCCGGGCGCGGGCATCACCACCTGGCGGTCGATCGCCATGGCGTCCAGCTCGCCCAGCCGGTTGTCCAGCGTGGTCATGCGGCTGGCGCGGTCGGCCGACTGCCTTGCGCCCAGCGCCAGCGTGTCGGCCGGGAACGGCTCGGGCGGGCGGCGCAGATGCGGGCGCACCAGGGCCGCCGCCGCCGGGGCGATCACATGGGCATGGATGTCGATGGTCGGCCCGCCGCCGCAAGCCCCGGCGGCGCGCAGGTCGCGGCCGCTGCGCCCGGTGGGGCGGGCCGCGGTGGCGGCGTAGCGGTTCCAGATGTCGGCCATGGCGTCACCTCCGGTCATAATCGGGGGAGGCTAGCGCAACGGCACCGGCTTCGCATCGTCGGGCATGCGGTAGGCGACGGTCAGGCGCACCACGTCCCCGGCCGCTCCCGGCTCGGCCATGAACACCGCGCCGACGCCCACGCGCTCGCGCGCGGCGAAAGCCTCGGGCGGCTGCACGAACCGGCCGCCGCCGCCGCAGGCGCCGCTCACCGGGTCGCAGGCCTGCGCCACGCCGCCGCGCACCACGCCCAGCCGCACCGCCACCGGCACCCCGCCGGCCGGCAGCAGGGCCGCCAGCGGCATGCAGTTGGCATAGGGCACCCTGCCGGCCGGCAGCCGCAGCAGGGTGCGGAAATCGGCGGCGCTGCCCTCGCGCAGCGCCTCGAACATCGGCGGATCGAGCGCCCTGATCGCCTCGGCCAGGTCGCCCGACACGGCCGGCGCGGTGCGCGGTGCGACGATCGCCAGCGCGGTGCGGAAGAAGTCGATGCTCGGCTGGCCATAGCAGGTGGGGTTGGCCGGCGCCGCCACCGGCGCGGCGGCGGCGGCGGCCACCTCCACCTCCTGCACCCAGCAGGTGGCGCAGTCCGGGGCGACGGCACGCTGGGCGGGCGAGCCGGGCGGCCATAGCCGGCCGGATTGCGCCTGGGCTGCCAGCGGCCACGCCAGCAGGGCGACGAGCAGGAGCCGCATCGGTGTCCTCCCATTCAGGCGCGTCGTGGCGCGCCTTGGATCGCATCATGCCGGGTTTCGCGCCCGGCATGTTGAAAATGCAATCATCCGTAATCGATTCAATGCAACCGTCCCGTAGTCACCTTTGGTCAACTTTTGTCGGTCCCATATTGCACTGCGGCAGGACGCTGCCCCACTGTCCGGCCGGCCCCGGTCGCGCCCGGAGATGCCCCCGGAGATGCCAGAATGCCGCATATGCTGCCGCACGGGCCGGCTGGCCACTGGCCGGGCCGATCGGCTCCAGCCGGGCCGAGACCCGCCGCGTGCCTGCTGCTGTTCGGCCTGTGCGTCGCCCTGCTGGCGGTTGCGCTGGGCCTGGCCCTGGTGCTGCACCAGGTGGTGGCCGGCGTCGCCCTGCTCTGCGCCGTCGTGGCGGTGCTGGGCTGGCAACTGGCCCGCCAGCACCGCTTCCGGCAGGCCGCCGAGCGCGACATGCGCCGCAGCGAGGGCACGTTCCGCACCTATTTCGACCATTGCGCCGACGGCATCATGGTGGTCCGCGTCGAGCCGGACGGGGGCCTCGTCTACGAGGACGTGAACCGCGCCGCCGCCGCCATCATGGGCATCGACGCCGCCGCCGCCATCGGGCGGGCGCCGCGCGACCTGTGGCCGCCCGAGCGCGCCCGCTTCATCGAGACGCAGATGCGGCGCTGCATCACCGGCGACGCGCCGCCGGCCTGCGGCCGCACCATCGAGCTGCCGCCCGGCCCGCGCAAGCTGCGCCTGACCCTGGCGGCGGTGCGCGACGACGGCGGGCGGGCGCACCATATCGTCACCAGCGTGCTGGACGTGACCGACCGCGACATGCTGGAGGACCAGCTCCGGCAGGCCCAGAAGATGGAGGCGATCGGCCGCCTCACCGCCGGGGTGGCGCATGATTTCAACAACCTGCTGCAGGCGGTGGCGGGCAGCCTGGAATTGCTGCTGGACGAGGTGGCCGACCTGCCGACGGCGCGCGAATACGCCGAGATCACCATGCGGTCCGCCCAGCGCGGCGCCCAGCTCACCCACTACCTGCTGGCCTTCGCGCGCAAGCAGGTGCTGGTGCCCAGGGTGGTCGCCCTGCCGGAGCTGCTGAGCGGCTTCGTGGCCGTGCTGCGCCGCGCGATCGGCCCGCGCTTCGTGCTGGAGGTGGCGTGCGCCCCCGACACGCCGCCCGCCTTCGCCGACCCCGGCCAGATCGACGTGGCGCTGCTCAACCTGATCCTGAACGCCCGCGACGCCATGCCCGAGGGCGGAACGCTGCGGATCGAGGCGCGCGCCGCCGCCGCGCCGTGCCCCCAGGCGCCGCCGGGGCTGGCGCCGGGCGACTACGTGGTGCTGGCGGTGGTGGATCACGGCACCGGCATGGAGCCGGCGGTGGCCGCGCGCGCCGTCGAGCCGTTCTTCACCACCAAGGGCGCCAAGGGGTCCGGGCTCGGCCTGTCGATGGTGCACGGCTTCGCCCACCAATCGGGCGGCGACGTCCGCATCGACAGCGCGCCCGGCCGGGGCACGGCGGTGGAGATCTGGCTGCCGCGCGCCGCCGCCGCCGCCTCCCCCACCGCGGCACCGCCCGCCATCCGCCTGCGCGGCGCCGGGCGGGTGCTGCTGGTGGACGACACGCCCGACGTGCTGCTGACCATCGGCGCCTTCGTCGAATCCGCCGGCTATGACGTCACCCGCGCCGATGGCGGCGAGCAGGCCCTGGCGCTGCTGGCCGCCGGCGAGCGGTTCGATGCGCTGGTGACCGACTACGCCATGCCGGGCCTGAACGGTGCCGCGCTGATCCGCGCCGCCCTGCCCCTGCAGCCCGGCCTGGCCACCCTGATCATCACCGGTTTCGCCGAGATCGACGGGCTGGACACCCTGCCGCCCACCGTCCGCACCCTGCGCAAGCCGTTCCGCCGCGAGGACCTGCTGCGCCAGCTCAAATTCCTGACCGAGCCGGCCGGCTGAGTTTTGTTATGTCGCATGATGGTTATGCAACATAACAAGGCCGCCACACCACCCGCTATACCACTGGCGACATCCCGCCATCCACGTTGATCGCCGTGCCGGTGATGTAGCCGCCGGCGTCCGAGGCCAGGAAACAGGCCATGTTGGCGAATTCCTCGGCGCGGCCCATGCGGCCCAGCGGCACCGGGGCGCCGACCTTGGCCATATGCTCCTCCAGCGTCAGGTTCTGCCCCTTGGCCACTAGGCCGGCATGCGCGCGGGCCACCTGGTCGGTGGCGATCAGCCCGACCAGCAGCGCGTTCACCAGGATGCCGTGCGGCGCGCCCTCGCCGGCCAGCACCTTGGTCAGCGCCATGCCGGCGGCGCGGCTGACCACGGTGGGGCAGCCGCCGGCGCGCGGGGCCTTGGCGCCGATGTTGAGCACATTGATCACCCGCCCCCAGCGCCGCTCGCGCAGTTGCGGCCACACCAGGCGGGTCAGCCGGATGGCGGCGAACAGCTTGAGGTCCAGGTCCTCCTGCCAGATCTCGTCGGTGATGCTCTCGAACGCCCCGGTGCGCGAGGTGCCGGCATTGTTCACCACGATGTCGATGCGCCCCAGCTCGGCCATCGCCGCCGCATGGGCACGCGCGATCTCGTCGGCCCGCGACACGTCGCAGGCGATCGCGGCCACCCGCCGGCCGGGCGCCGCCGCCAGGATCTCGGCGCGCGCGGCGTCCAGCGTGGACTGCGTGCGCGCCAGAATCGCCACGTCGGCGCCGGAGGCGGCGAAGCGCTTGGCCATCGCCAGGCCGAGGCCCTTGCTGCCGCCGGTGACGATGGCGGCGCGGCCGGTCAATCGTATGTCCATGGTCGGTTTCCCCTCAATTATTGCCGAGATAGGCGCCGTCGCGGGCCAGCAGGCGGCCGGCCCTGAACACCAGCCGGCCGGCGGGGCGCTCGGCCACCGCCTCGGCCAGGGTTTCCGCCGCCACCGCCAGCAGGTCGGCGGGCGCCCCCACGGCGACGGCGCGGCCGGGCAGGCCGAGCATGCGGGCCCCGGCATCCGAGCAGATGCCATAGGCCAGCGCGATGTCGTCGTCGGCGCGGAAGCCCTGGCGCAGGCTGATCAGCAGCGCGCGCTCCAGCATGCAGCCATTGCCGAAGGGCGACCACAGGTCGCGGATGTTGTCGCTGCCGGCATAGATGGCCACGCCGCGCGCCCGCAGCGCCTGCACCGGCGGCACCGGCCCGGCCGAGGGCGAGGAGGTCAGGATCGCCACCCCGGCGGCCGCCAGCGCATCGGCGGTGGCGGCGAAATCCGCCGCATCCGGGGTGCCCAGGCTGAAGGCGTGGCTGACCGTGACCAGCCCGGCCATGCCCGCCGCCCCGGCGCGCGCCGCGATGTCGCGCAGCTGCGCGTTGCCGCCGGCATCGCGGTCGTGCAGGTGGATGTCGATGCCGCGCCCGTGCCTGCCGGCCAGCGCGAACACCACGTCCAGATGCGCCTTGGCGTCGCCGTCATAGCTCGCCGGGTCCAGCCCGCCCACCAGGTCGGCGCCCTCGGCCAGCGCCGCGTCCAGCAGCTCGGCCACGCCCGGCCGGCCGAGGATGCCGCTTTGCGGGAAGGCGACGATCTGGATGTCCACCTCGCCCCGGAACCGCTCGGCCACCGCGCGCACGGCGTGGAAGTTCTCCAGCCCGATATCGTCGTCGATATCCACATGGGTGCGCAGCGCGGTGGTGCCGTTAGCGATCATCCGGCGCAGCAGGGCGGCGGCGCGCCGCGGCACCGGATGGGCCAGGCCGCGCCGGTACCGCCGCTCGTTCTCGATGCGCTCGCGCACCGTGGCCGCGCCGCTGTTGGGCCGCCAGGGCATGCCCATCAGCGTCTTGTCCAGGTGCACATGTCCGTCCACCAGGGCGGGCAGCAGCAGCCGGCCCCCCAGGTCCATGCCGCCCCCGCCGCCCGCATGCGGCGCGATGGCGGCGATGCGGCCGCCTTCGACCATCACATCCACATGCCGGCCATCCGCCAGCCTCGCGTTGTCCAGCCGCATCCGCCGCCCCTCCATCCCGTGCCCCCCTCCATCCCGTGCCACTGTGGCGTCCCGCGGCGGCGCCGCCAAGGGCGCTTCCCTCGCCCGCCGGTTCGGTGGAACATCCGGGCGGGAACAGGGAGACGGGCCATGCCGCACGCCACCGCCGAGGACGGGGTGAAGCTGTATTACGAGGAGACCGGGGCCGGCACGCCGGTGGTCTTCGTGCATGAATTCGCCGGCGACCACCGCAGCTGGGAGCCGCAGATGCGGCATTTCGGCCAGCGCTACCGCGCCATCGCCTTCAACGCGCGCGGCTACCCGCCGTCGGACGTGCCGGAGGCCGTGTCCGCCTATTCGCAGGACCGCGCGGCCGACGACATCGCCACCGTGCTGGACCAGCTCGGCATCGGCCGCGCCCATGTGGTCGGCCTGTCGATGGGCGGGTTCGCCACCCTGCATTTCGGCTTCCGCCATGCCGAGCGCGCGCTGTCGCTCTCGGTGTGCGGCTGCGGCTACGGCGCCGACCCGGACCAGCGCGAGACCTTCCGCGAGGAAGGGGCGAACACGGTGGCCTTCATCCGCGCCCACGGTATGCGCGCCTTCGCCGACCGCTACGCCTTCGGGCCGACGCGGGTGCAGTACCAGAACAAGGACCCGCGCGGTTTCGCCGAGTTCCTGGACCAGCTGGCCGGGCATTCGGCGGCCGGCTCGGCCAACACCCAGCTCGGCGTGCAGCGGGAGCGGCCGTCGCTGTACGACCTGGTGGACGAGATGCGGGCGCTGCGCGTGCCCACGCTGGTCCTGACCGGCGACGAGGACTGGCCCTGCCTGCAGCCCGGTCTGCTGATGAAGCGCACCATCCCCTCGGCGGCGCTGGCGGTGATGCCCAATTGCGGCCACGGCATCAACCTGGAGGACCCGGACCTGTTCAACCGCATCGTGGGCGATTTCCTGGCCCAGGTAGACCTCGGCCGCTGGCCGATGCGCGACACGCGGGCGATGGGCGCGTCGATCACCGGCATGCGCTGAGCGGCGCCGGGCGGCCGGAACATCCACAGGTGAGGCGGGGAGGCGGAGAGACCGCATCCCTGCCTCCTCCCCGCCTCCCCGCCTCCCCGTCTCCCCGTCTCCCCGTCTCCATGTGAATCCACCTTTTTCCGCCGCCAGCCCCGCCCGGCCCGTTGCCCGACTCGCCGCCCGGCGGGCAGGTTGCGATATTACAAATCCGCAACCCGAAACCGGAGCCCACCCGTGAACGCCATCTGTGCCCGCTTCAACATGGCGGCGCTGGGCACCACCCCGCGCACCGAAATCCTCGCCGGGCTGACCACCTGGCTGGCGATGGCCTATATCGTGGCGGTCAACCCGCATATCCTGGCCACCACCGGCATGGACCAGGGCGCGGTGTTCACCGCCACCTGCCTGGCCGCCGGCCTCGCCTCCATCGCCATGGGGCTGTTCGCCAACTTCCCGCTGGCCTTGGCGCCGGGCATGGGGCTGAACGCCTATTTCGCCTTCGCCGTGGTGGGGGGCATGAAGGTGCCCTGGCAGGTGGCGCTGGGCGCGGTGTTTCTCTCGGGCGTGCTGTTCCTGATCGTCAGCCTGCTGCGGCTGCGCGAATGGCTGATCAACGCCATTCCGCTCTCGCTCAAGCTGGGCATCGGTGCCGGCATCGGCTTCTTCCTGGCGATCATCGGGTTGCAGGGCATGGGCCTGGTGGTCAAGAGCCCGGCGACGCTGGTGACGCTGGGCAACCTCACCGACCACAAGACGCTGCTGGCCTGCCTCGGCTTCATCATGATGGCCGGGCTGAACGCGCGGGGCATCAGCGCGGCCGTGCTGATCGGCATCCTGGCGACGGCGGCGATCGGCATTCCGCTGGGGCTGACGCAGTTCCAGGGCGTCGTCTCGATGCCGCCCTCGCTGGCGCCGACCTTCCTGCAGATGGACATCCCGGGCGCGCTCGGCCTGGGCCTCGCCGGCATCGTGCTGACCTTCTTCCTGGTGGACCTGCTGGACAATGCCGGCACGCTGATCGCCACCACCCACCGCGCCGGGCTGATGAACCGGGACGGCACGGTGCCCCGGCTGCGCCAGGCGCTGACGGCGGATTCGGGCGGCGCCATCCTCGGCTCGGTGCTCGGCACCTCCACGGTGACCAGCTACATCGAGAGCGCCGCCGGCATCCAGGCCGGCGGGCGCACCGGGCTGACCGCGGTGGTGACCGGGGTGCTGTTCCTGCTGACCCTGTTCCTCGCGCCGCTGGCCCGCTCCATCCCGGAATTCGCCACCGCGCCGGCGTTGGTGTTCGTCGCCTGCTTGATGGCGCGCGCGCTGAAGGACCTGAACTGGGACGACGCCAGCGATTACCTGCCGGCGATCGTGACCGCCATCGCCATGCCGTTCACCTTCTCGATCGCCACCGGCATCGGCCTGGGCTTCATCGTGCATGCCCTGGTCAAGACCATCGCCGGGCGCGCGGGCGAGGTGGGCGGCGCGGTATGGCTGATCGCGGCGGCGAGCGTGCTGCGGTTTGCCATGTAGGGAGGGGAGGCGGGACGGGGGAACGTCAGGCGAAGCTCCGCCTTGTTTCTCCCCGCCTCCCCGCCTCCATGTGGATCGGCTTGCCTGACGGCCTGGCCGTCCCCGCGACCAGCGCGCCCCGGAACAGCCCGATCCCCACCGCCTTGCCCCAGGCCAGCGCCTCGGCGCTGTCGGTGCCGGCCAGCACGATCCGCGCCGCGTCCTCGGCCAGCCTTGCCGGGTCGGCGGCCGCCAGCGCCGGGGACCAGCGCAGTTGCACCAGGTCCAGCCCCAGCCCGGCGCGCGGCACCACCTCCAGCAGCTCGGCGCCAGCCCCGCGCAGCAGCAGCCGGTAATGGCGGGCGCGGGCGAAATCGCGGGCGAACAGGAAGGCGGCGGGGTCGGCCATGGCGTCGGCGGCGTGCAGGCCCAGCGTCACCTGCCCGCGCAGGTCCGGCGGCAGCGCCGCGTCGAAGCGCAGGAACTCGGGCGCCAGCACCGAGCCGACATTGAGGTCCAGGCCGAACGGCGCCGCACCGCGCAACTCCCCCGGCGCGGCCAGCAGCGCCAGCAGCCGCCGGTCCAGCGTGCGGGTCAGGCGGCGGTGAAGCCAAGGATCGGCGCGCACGTCATGCGCCGGCACCAGCGTCTCGGCCAGTTCCGCCACCGACAGGGCGCGCCGTTCCCAGGCCAGCGCGAAGCCGGTGCCAACCCCGGTGCCAACCCCGGTGCCGGCCCCGGCGCCAACCCCCGTGCCAATCCAGGCGCCGACCGGCTGGCGGCGAGCGAAGCGGGCCATGTCGGCGCCCGCCAGGGCCGCCTCCAGCGCCGCCAGCGTGGTCAGGTCCAGCATCCGTCCGCCGGCGGCGCGTCGGCGGGCGGGCGGCGGGGGTGGGCGGCTGGCGTCGATGGCGGCCAGCAGGCGGTCGGCCTCGTCGGGCAGGCGCAGGCAGGCGACCAGGGCGGCGGGGTCCGGCAGGCTCTCCGCCTCGTCGGCGAACAGATGCGCCAGCGCGGCCAGCACCGCCGCCTCGGCCGGGGTGTCGCCGCGCCATACCAGCACAAGGTCGGTGTTCGGCAGGGTGAAGCAGCGGGCGCGGTCGGCCAGGGCCAGCGGCGCCACCGCCTCGCGCGCCAGCCGCAGATGGTGCGGCCGGGCCAGCGCGCGCGGCAGGGTGGACAGGCGCAGCAGCAGGGCGCGCCGGGCGATGCCGCTGGCCACCGACTCGCGCACCAGAGCGGCCAGCGCGGCGGCGTCCTCCATCGGGCCGGCCGAGCGCGAGGCCAGGATCGGGGCGAGCGCCGCGCTCATGCCGCGCCGTCCAGCCGCACCAGGTCGCGGCAGCCATGCCGCCCGGCCGGCCCGCTGGCCGATGCCCGCTCCATGCATTGCCGCAGCGTGCAGTCGCGCGCGTGGCCGCAGCCGCCCAGCCGCCCGGCGGCGAGCATGGCGTCCGGCTGGGCGCCCTGGAAGCGGCGGATACCGCGGGCGACGCCCCAATGCAGCGCGGCCTCGCTGTCGGCGCGGTGCAGCACGATGCGGGCGGGGCCGATGCGCGCCACCGCCTCGTCGATGCCGGCGGCCTCGGCGGCGGGCAGGGTGGCCAGCAACGGCGACCAGTCGAGCTTCAGCAGGCCGGGCGCCAGCCGCCAGGGCCGCGCCAGCAGCAGCGCCAGATGCGCCACGCCGTCCAGCACCAGCGGCATGCCGGCCTCGTCCAGCCGGGCGCGGGCGCGGGCGAAGGCGGGCGGGTCGGCGCAGGCGTCCAGCCACTCCACCTCCACCCCCGGCATCGCCCCGACGGCGCGGCAGGCGGCGGCGAAGCGGGGGAAATCGTCGGACAGGATGCCGGCCGGCGTCAGGTTCACATGCACCGCGGGCGCCGCCGCCGGGTCCAGCGGGCCGCCGCCGCCGGCCGCGCGGCACAGCACCTCCAGCAGCCGCCGGTCCAGCCGCGCGGCCAGGTGGCGGAACAGGAACGGGTCGGCCGCGCCGTCCAGCCCCAGCCGCGCCTCCAGCACCGTGGCGGCGAAGGCGATCTCGCGGAACAGCGGCCGCAGCGCACCGGGCCGCGCCGGGTCCAGCAGCGCGGCGGCCTGGCGGCGCAGCACCTCGGGCACCGGCATTTGCCCGATCCGGTCGTCGATCGCCGCCGCCGCCCCGGCCTGGCCGGCGATGCCGTCATCCTCCGGCGGGGCCATGACGGTCTCGGCCAGCCGGGCGGCGGCGTAGGCCAGCAAATCGCGGCGCGCGCCCCCCAGCGGCCAGACGGATACGAGCCGGTCCGGCGCCACCGCCGCCATGCGCAGCAGCCGGTGCAGCAGGGCGGCGGGGTCGGCCTCCGGCGCGCGCGCGGCGTCGCCCAGCAGCACCATGTCGCCGTTGCGCAGCGCGAACACCTGGCCGTCATGCAGCCTCGCATGGTCCTCCAGCACGGCGCGGGCCACCCGGCGATGGTGCGGACGCGGCCCTGGTGGCGGCAGGCGGGAGAGGTGCAGCACCAGCGCCGCCCGCCGTGCCGGCTGGCGGCCCGCATGGTCCAGCAGCAGCCGCTCGGCCGCCCCGCCCGCCGGGCCGGGGCGCGCCAGCGTCACCCGCGCCTCCGCCCGCGCGAACAGGTGCCGCGCGTTCACGGGCGGGGCGCCGCGCCGGGCCGCGTTCTGCGGCGTGTGGCGGGCATGGGTGCGGCTCGGCGCATTTTTTGCGGCCTCATGGCGATTGGTGGCTCGGGCCACGGGGGCCTCGAACTCGGGGCAACCAGCCGCTAGGGTGGCGCGTGATGATTACTCCCGTCTTAGCGCCCGCCACCGTTCCGCCCGGCATCCGGGTCTATGCCATCGGCGATGTGCATGGATGCCTTGACCAGTTGGACGCCCTGCATGACGCCATAAAGGACGATATGACCCGGCGAAACCTGCCAAAAATGGGCGATTCCGGGACGATTCTGGTCCATTTGGGCGACTATATCGACCGCGGGCCGGACAGCTCCGGGGTGATCGAGCGGCTGCTGGCACCCTTCGCGGTGCCGCCGGGGGTGGCGACCCCACACGTCGTGAACCTGATGGGCAACCATGAGGCGATGCTGTTGGACGCGCTGGACGGCCAGCGGAGCAGCGCCGAGATGTGGCTGGCCAATGGCGGCGTGGCCTCGCTGCAAAGCTGGGCGGTGCCGCCGCGGACACCGCCGCGGAAATGGGCGGCGCTGATCCCGCCGGCGCACCAGGCGTTCCTGCGCGGGCTGGCGCTGCTGCACCAGGTGGGCGGCTACGTGTTCGTGCATGCCGGCCTGCGCCCGGGCACGCCGATCGCCGAGCAGACCCGGCACGACATGCTGTGGATCCGCGAGCCGTTCCTGTCCAGCGAGCAGGCGCTGGGCGCCGTGGTGGTGCATGGCCATACGCCGGAGGAGCCGTACCCGGTGGTGCGGACCAATCGGATCGGGTTGGATACCGGGGCGGTGCTGGGCGGGGTGCTGAGCTGCGTGGTGCTGGAGGGCGACACGATGGCGTTCCTGCAGGCATGACCGCGCGCGCCAGCCTTGCCAGGGTGGCGGGGCTTCGCTACGGCATGCACGCATGACCGACCCGATCGCGCCGCCGACCATCGAGGATGCCGTCCGCCTGCTGGCGCATGCCCGCGTGCTGGTGGTGGGCGACGCCATGCTGGACCGCTACGTGTTCGGCAAGGTCGGGCGGATCAGCCCGGAGGCGCCGGTGCCGGTGCTGATGGTGGAGAAGGAACTCTCCGAGCCGGGCGGCGCCGGCAACGTGGTGCATAATCTGTGCGCGCTGGGGGCGGCGGTCGCCTTCGTCTCGGTGGTCGGCGACGACCAGGCCGGGGCGGAGCTGACCGGGCTGATCGGCACGCAGGCCGGGGTGGAGCCGTGGCTGCTGGTGCAGGGCGGGCGGATCACCACCACCAAGACCCGTTTCGTCGCCGAAGGCAGCCGGCGCGGCGGCCAGCATCTGCTGCGCGCCGACCACGAGGATGCCCGGCCGATCCACCCCAAGCTGGCCGAGCGGTTGCTGCGCATCGCCGGCGACGCAATGGCGGCGACCTCGCTGGCGGTGCTGTCGGATTACCGCAAGGGCGCGCTGGCGGGCGACATGCCGGCGCTGCTGATCGCGCGCGCCCATGCCGCCGGGCGGCGGGTGATCGCCGATCTGCGGGCGGCGGATTTCGCCCGCTATGCCGGCGCCGACGTGCTGATGCCGCATGCGCGCGACATGCTGCCGGCCGCCGAGGAGGTCACCGACGACAGCGTGGCCGCCGCCGGCCAGGAGTTGCGGGCGCGGCACGGCTTCGGCGCCCTGCTGGTCAAGCGCGGCGAGGAGGGGCTGAGCCTGGTGGACGCCGAGGGCGCGCATCACTACCGGCTGAACCCCACCGAACTGGTGGACCTGTCCGGCGCCGGCGACGCGGCGCTGGCCACGCTGGCGGCGGGGCTGGCGGTGGGGCTGGACCTGCGCACCGCCAGCCGGCTGGCCAATGCCGCCGCCGGGCTGATCGGCGCCACCCCCGGCAGCGGCGTGGCGCAGGCCGCCGGGCTGCTGGAGGCGGTCGCCTTGGAGGATGCCCGCGCCCGGGGCTAGTGTTCCCCCAAGACACGGGGAGGACACCGCGATGAAGATCGACGACGTCTCGCTGACCATCTTCACCTGGGACGATATCCCGCCGACGCGCTACCATGCGGGGTCTTTCGTCCAGCAGGACAGCAACCTGGGCCTGCTGCGCCTCCGCACCGATGCCGGGCTGGAGGGCCACGCCTTCCTCGGCTCGGCCTCCAACCCCGCCGCCATGGACGGGCCGCAGCTGATCCGCTGGCTGAAGCCGATGCTGATGGGCGCCAACCCGCTGGAGCGCGAGCGGCTGCATGCGCGCATGCTCAAGCTGTCGCGCAACGTGTCGTATCGCTGCATCGGGGCGGCGGACGTGGCGCTGTGGGACCTCGCGGGCAAGATCGCCGGGCTGCCGGTGCATGCGCTGATGGGCACCATGCGCACCGCCATCCCGGCCTATGCCAGCTCCCAGGTGCTGCCGAGCATCGACGCCTATGTGGAGCAGGCGCAGGCGTTCAAGGCGGCGCACTGGGCGGCCTACAAGATCCATCCACCGACCGACCCGGACACCGACATCAAGCTGTGCGAGGCAGTGCGCCGGGCGGTGGGCGACGAGTACACGCTGATGCTGGATTCCACCTGGAGCTACGACTACCCGGACGCGCTCAAGGTCGGCTTCGCCATTCAGCGGCTGGGGTTCAAGTGGTACGAGGACCCGTTGGCCGACGAGGACATCAACGGCTACGTCAAGCTGCGCCAGAAGCTGGACATCCCGATCATGGCCACCGAATACCCGGCCGGCGCGCTGGACACCTACCCGATCTGGCTGACCGAGCGGGCCACCGACTATCTGCGCGGCGACATCCCGAACAAGGGCGGGCTGACGACCATGCTCAAGACCGCCCACCTGGCCGAGGCGTTCCGCATGCGCTACGAAATCCACCACAGCGGCAATTCGCTGAACAACCTGGCCAACCTGCACCTGGCCCTGGCGATTCCCAACACGACGTTCTTCGAGGTGCTGCTGCCCGATGGCGCGCATAAATACGGCATGGCGCGCGACCTGGAGATCGACGCCGACGGGATGCTGCATGCCCCCGCCGGCCCGGGTCTGGGGGCGGAGATCGATTTCGACCTGATCGGGCGCAAGACGGAGGCGGTGTTGCGCTGAAGCGCGAGGACCGGAGGTAGAATCACCGGAGGTCTGAATCACGCGATAAAACAAAGCACTGAAGCGTGATGACCGCATCTTTCAGCGGTCATCACGCTTCGGCGGCCGGCATCAGGCCATCACGGAGCGCACCATGGCCGGCGCCGCGCGCTCGGTGTCCAGCATGTAGTCGCGGGTCAGCGGCACTGCGCGCAGGTCGCGGGTGAGCTGGATCTGGAACACCATCTGGTCCTCGCGGCGGAAGGCGATCTCGCTGCCGCACAGGTAGAACTCGAACATCCGGCAGAACCGCTCATCATACAGTCCGGCGATGGCGTCGCGGTTGGCGGCGAAGCGGCGGCGCCAGTGGCGCAGCGTCTCGGCGTAGTGCAGCCGCAGGATCTCCACATCGGTGGTCACCAGCCCGGCGCGCTCTATGGCCGGCAGCACCTCGGACAGCGCCGGGCAATAGCCGCCGGGGAAGATGTATTTGGCGATCCACGGATTGGTGCTGCCGGGCGGCGAGGAACGGCCGATGGCGTGCAGCAGCGCCACTCCGTCGGGCGCCAGGTTGTTCTTGAGCACCTCGAAGAACGGCCGGTAATAGCCCACGCCGACATGCTCGAACATGCCGACCGAGACGATGCGGTCGAACCGGCGGTGCAGGGCGCGGTAGTCCAGCAGCTCGAACTGCACGCGGTCGGACAATCCCTCGGCGGCGGCACGGGCCTGCGCCTCGGCGAGCTGCTCGGTGGAGAGGGTGATGCCGGTGACGCGCGCGCCGTAGTCGCGCGCCAGGGTCAGCGCCATGCCGCCCCAGCCGCAGCCGATGTCCAGCACCGTCAGGTCCGGCCGGTCCAGCTTCAGCTTGCTGGCGATGTGGCGCTTCTTGGCGGCCTGCGCCTCCTCCAGCGTTTCGGTGCCGGTGGGGAAATAGGCACAGGAATATTGCCGGTCGCGGTCCAGGAACAGGCTGTAGAGCCGGCCGTTCAGGTCGTAGTGATGAGCCACGTTGCGGCGGGAGCGGCCGGCCGGATTGAACTGCGCCAGCCGCCTGGTGATACGCTCGAACCCGGCATGCAGCCGCAGGATCGGGTGGTGCGAGGTTTCGGCCATCAGGTTGGTGCACAGCGTGTCCAGCACGTCGTAGATGCTGCAATCCACCGGCACCAGCCCGCCATCCATATAGGCCTCGCCGACCGCCAGCCCGGGGTTGAGCGCGATCCGCCGCGCCGTGCGGGCATCGCGCAACGCGATCAGCGCCTCGGGGCCGGGTTCGCCGGTATAGGTGGTCAATTGCCCATCCGGCCAGCGCACCGTCAGCCGCCCAAGGACGATGAAGCGCCTGAGAATATGGTCCAGCAACGGTCGCATCGCGTTCCCCCCCTGCACGATCGGAAGAATGGTGCGAGGAAGAATGGAACCTTAGATGACAGAATGGCAACCCTTGCCGTGCCGGGCGAACGCCGCATGCCGGCCCGACCACACCCTTTTGGGGCGGATCAGGCCGGCATGGCCGGCTTTGGCAGATCGTTTTCGCAAGCCAGACTTGCGGCCCGCGCGCCCCCCGGTCGCCCGGGCGGCGTGGATCAGACGTCGGGCTGCGGCGCCTCGGACGGGTCGAGGTCCTCGGTGGGCATCTCGTACTCGTCTTCCTCGCGCGCGGTCGCCTCGCCGCGCGCCTGGCGCTCGGCTTCCTCGACGCTGCGGGCGACGTTCACGGTGACCGGGATGCTCACCTCGGGGTGCAGCACCACGCGCACCGTGGTCAGGCCGAGCGTCTTGATCGGATGCTCCAGCACGACCTGGCTGCGGTTGACGGTCAGCCCGCCGGCCGTGCAGCCATCGGCGATGTCGCGCGAGGAGACCGAGCCGTACAGGCTGCCCGATTCGCCGGCCTGGCGGATGATGACGACGGACAGCCCGCCCACCCGCTCGGCCAGCCGCTCCGCCTCGTCGCGGCGCTTGATGTTCTGCGCTTCCAACTGGGCGCGCTGGCTCTCGAACTTCGCCAGGTTGTCCTTGTTGGCGCGGATCGCCTTCTTTTGCGGCAAGAGGAAGTTGCGGGCGAAGCCCGGCTTCACCTTCACCACTTCGCCCATCTGCCCCAGCTTGTCGATGCGCTGGAGGAGAATCACTTCAACGGCGGCCATGATGCGTGCTCCTCAGGCCAGAATATAGGGCAGCAGCGCCAGGAAGCGGGCGCGCTTGATGGCGTTGGCCAGCTCGCGCTGCTTCTTGGCCGAAACCGCGGTGATGCGGCTGGGGACGATCTTGCCCCGCTCGGAGAGGAAGCGGCTCAGCAGGCGCACGTCCTTGTAGTCGATCTTCGGCGCGTTCGGGCCGGAGAACGGGCAGGACTTGCGGCGGCGGTAGAACGGCCGGCGGGCGCCCACGGCGGAGCGCCGGGCGGCGGGATTCACATCGGTGGTGTCGGACATCTGGGTCTACTCCTCGATCGCGCCGCGGAAACCGCCGTCGCGGTCGTCACGCCCGCCACGGAAATCGTCGCGCGGGCCGTCGTCGCGGGCGCGGTATTCCTCGCGGTCGTCGAAGCCGCGCTTGCGGCCGGACTCGAAGCGGCCGGCGGGCTTGGGCCCACGGAAGCCGCGCTCGCGGTCGTCGGACTTGCGCGATAGGATGGCGCTCGGCGCTTCCTCGATCGCATCCACGCGGATGGTCATGAAGCGCAGCACATCCTCGTTGAGGCCGAGCTGGCGCTCCATCTCGACGATCGAGGCGGGCTTGGCGTCCAGGCCCATCAGCATGTAGTGGCCCTTCCGGTTCTTCTTGATCCGGTAGGCCAGGCTGCGCAGGCCCCAGTATTCGCGCTTGCGCACCGAGGTCACGCCCTCGGTGCCGGGCACGATGCCGTTGTCGGTGTCGACCAGGGCGGCGATGGTATCGGCGATCGACTCGACCTGCTGCTGGGTCACGTCGTTGCGTGCGATGAACACGCATTCATATAGCGGCATGGGCACTCCCTCTGGCTTGTCTCCACCCTGGGTCCGCCCCCCGCGGGGGGCCCGACCCCACGCCACCATTGGCGCGCGGGCATAGCCGGGGAAGGCCGTCTCCCCCGGCAGGGAAGGGGCGGGCTTATACACGTATGCCGGGCTGACGCAAGGTGAATGCTCCGGCATGATGCGGCGCAACGGTTCATTCACCCGGCGCGCGCAGCATCGCGCCCCGGACAGGAGACGGACGAGATGACGACGTGCGACCCATCCGCGCCCCGGCCGGGGGCCGCCGCCGGGCTGGGCGGCCTGCTGCGCGCGGCGCTGTGGCCGGCGGTGGCGCTGGCCGCCCTGCTCTGCGTCGCCGCCCCGCTGCGCGCGCTGCTCGGCGCCGCCGCGGACAGGCTGCGGGCGGAGCAGGCGATCGACCTGGGCGGCGATTTCCGCGTGGTGCTGCGCGATGCCGGCCTGCGCCCGCCGCCGGGGACGGTCGCCCAGGCGATCGCCCAGCTCGACGAGGCGCTGTTCCGCACCCTGATCGACCATCCCGAGGGCGGCCACCCGGTCTGCCGCGACTCCACCGACCCGGCGGATATTAGGGTGAAAAGCCGCTACGACGCGCTGGTGCGCATCGGCCTGGCCGAATACCGCGCCTTCGAGGGCCACCAGGGCTGGTGCGACAGCCGCATCGACCTCGTCTACCTCACCGATCTCGGCCGCGCGTCGCGACAGTATTTCGAGGCCCTGCTGCTGGATATGGTGCGGGTGACGCGCTGACGGCGGAGCAGCCGCGATCGCCGATGTCGGCGGACCGGCCCCCTAGGCCGCCTCGGCCACCAGGTGGCGCACCGTGCCGCCGAGCAGCCCGGCCACGATCTCGCGGTGGCACTGGGTGTGGTCGCGCTCGAAGCACAGCAGGCAGCACGGCGCGGCGGCGGTGAGGGCGCGGGCCTGCTGCAGGTCGAACTGGGCTTCCGGCGTGCGCATATGCGCGGTGAAGATCTCGTGCATCAGGGCGGCCTTGCCCGACCGCGCGGCGTCGCGCCCGGGCTTGGGCGTGCCGAGCCCGCGCAGATGCGTATACCCTATACCTATCTCCGCCAGCGAGCCGCCCAGCAGCGTCTTGGAGAATCCGGGCTTGCGCGACTGCGGCACCGCGCGGATGTCCAGCACATGCGCCACCCCGGCCTCGCGCAGCGCCGCGAGCAGGTGGGCCGAGGTGGTGCCCTGGTAGCCGATGGTGAAAAGGTCGGGGGCGGACATCAGTACCAGTTGCGCTTCACCGGCTCCACGCCGCCCTTGGGGGCCAGCCCCTTGGCGCGCAGGCAGCGCACATAGGCAAGGTGCTTCAGGTCCTCCAGGCTCGGCTCGCCCCATTCGGTGCGGTACGACCCGGCCATCTTGGCGATCCGGTCCTGCACCTCGGGGGCGTCCAGCGCTTTCTGCCGGCAGGCCGCGTCGGTCATGCCGGCATCCTGGCTCAGGCTGGCGCAGGCGCCGAGCGCCAGCAGCAGCGACAGGGCTGCGTATTTCATGCGGCGGCGATCCAATCCTCGATGAGGCGCCGGGCGATGCTGTCCGGCCGCGGCAGGCTGAACCCGTGGTCGCGGTGCGCCACCAGCTGGTCGCGGGTGAACCAGCGGGCATCGGCGATCTCGGTGGGGTCGATGGTGATCTCGGTGGTCAGCGCCTGCGCGTAGAACCCGAGCATGATCGAGGCGGGGAACGGCCAGGGCTGGCTGGAATGGTAGTGCACGGCGCCGGTGCGCACGCCGGCCTCCTCGAACACCTCGCGCGCCACCGCCTCCTCCAGGCTCTCGCCCGGCTCCACGAAGCCGGCGAGGGTGGAATACATGGTGGAGTTGGGGAACCGGGTGGAGTGGCCGAGCAGCGCGCGGTCGCCATCGTGCACCAGCATGATCACGGCCGGGTCGGTGCGCGGGAAATGCTGCGCCTTGCAGCCGGTGCAGACCATCGCGTGGCCGGCGCTGCGCGGCTCGCAGGCGGCGCCGCAGATGCCGCAGAAGCGGTGCTTGGTGCGCCAGTGCATCAGCCCGCGGGCATGCGCCAGCACCGAGGCCTCCGGCCCCGCCAGCAGCCCGGCCACCTGCCGCAGGTCGGCGAACTCGCCCATCGCCGGCGGCAGCAGCGGCAGCGGGTCGTCATGGGTGCTGACATCGACGCTGAACAGCGGCACGCCGCCCTGCAGGCCCAGGAAGGCCCAGGGGCCGCCCGCCATGCGCAGCGCCTCGGCCGCCCCGCCGGAGATGAACACCGCCTCCGGCCGCCCCTCGGCCACGCCGCGCATCAGGTTGCGGGCGCGCCACACCGGCGCCCACAGCGTATCCGCAGCATGCAGGGCCAGGTGCACCCAGGCGTCGTCGTCGCGCCGTTCGGCGGCACGATCCAGCGGGCTGCCGGTGTAGACATTCGGGCGGCTGGCGAGGATCAGGGTCACGGGCGGAAGGTCCTTTGCGTGGCCGCGAAACTGCCACGCCGCGCCGGTGCGGGCAACCGGCGGCGGGCGAGCGCCACCTGGCAGCCGGGCCGGCGCGCACGCACGCGGGTCTTGCTTCCAGCCCTGCAATGCACGATATGACAGGCGGGAGGTCGGCGGCGGACGGGCGCCTCGCCAACCTGGTCAGGACCGGAAGGTAGCAGCCACAACGGGTTTCCGCTCGGGTCGTTTGTTCGGCCTCCCACCCTTTCAACCCCGGCCGCACGGGGCACGGTCGCGCCGGGCCCGGTCGCCCTGTTCGACCGGACAGCAGCGGCCCCAGCCAGGCGCCAGCGCATGTCCGGCCTGTTCGAGGACGACAGCACGTTGCCCGAACCGGCGCCCGAGGGCCCGGGGCTGTTCGGCGACGCGCCGCCTGCGCCCCCATCGCGACCCGCGCCAGCCGCCCCCGCCTACCGCGTGCTGGCCCGCAAATACCGCCCCACCGGCTTCGCCGACCTGATCGGGCAAGAGGCGATGGTGCGCACTTTGCGCAACGCCTTCGCGCTCGGCCGGGTGGCGCATGCCTTCATGCTCACCGGGGTGCGCGGCGTCGGCAAGACCACCACGGCGCGCATCATCGCGCGCGCGCTCAACTGCACCGGCCCGGACGGCCAGGGCGGCCCCACCGTGGAACCCTGCGGCGTGTGCCCCAACTGCACCGCCATCCTGGCCGACCGCCACCCAGACGTGGTGGAGATGGACGCCGCCAGCAACAACGGCATCGACGAGGTGCGCGAGATCATCGAGGCGGTGCGCTTCCGCCCGATGCAGGCGCGCACCAAGGTGTTCGTGCTGGACGAGGTGCACATGCTCAGCAAGCCGGCCTTCAACGCCCTGTTGAAGACGCTGGAGGAGCCGCCGCCGCATGTGAAGTTCATCTTCGCCACCACCGAGATCCGCAAGGTACCGGTGACGGTGCTGTCGCGCTGCCAGCGTTTCGACCTGCGGCGCATCTCGGTGGCCGAGCTTTCCGCCCATTTCGCCCGCATCGCCCGCGCCGAGGGGGTGGAGGTCTCGCCCGAGGCGCTGAACCTGATCGCCCGCGCCGCCGACGGCTCGGCGCGCGACGGGCTGTCGCTGCTCGACCAGGCGATCGCCCAGGCCGAGGCCGGCGGCGACATCGGCGCCGAGGCGGTGGCGGACATGCTCGGCCTGTCCGACCGCGGCTCGGTGTTCGACCTGTTCGAGGCGGTGATGGCCGGCCGCATCGCCGAGGCACTGGAGATCACCGACCGCGCCCACGCCCGCGGCGCCGACCTGGGCGTGACGCTGCAGGACCTGCTGGACCTGGTGCACACGCTGACCCGGCTGAAATCGGTGCCCGCCCTGCGCGATTCCAGCGAACTGCCGGAGGCCGAGCGCAGCCGTGGCGGCGCGCTGGCCGACCAGTTGTCCATCCCGGTGCTGGGCCGCGCCTGGCAGATGCTGCTGAAGGGCGTCGGCGAGGTGGAAACCGCGCCGGACCGCCGCGCCGCCGCCGAGATGGTGCTGATCCGGCTGTGCCACGTCGCCGACCTGCCGCCGCCGGGCGAGCTGGTGCGCCGGCTCGCCGAAACCCCGCCCGCCGAGGCGCCGGGCGGCCCGCCCCCCAATGGCAGCGGCGGTGGCGGTGGTGGCGGCCTGCGGGCGGTGGCCAATGGCGGCGCGGCGCGGATGCAGGCGGCGCCCGCACCCCTCGCGCCCGCCCCCCTCGCGCCCACCCCCCTCGCGCCCACCCCCCTCGCGCCCACCCTGGCCGCCACCGCCGCCCCCCGGCTGGCCAGCTTCCGCGAGGTGGCCGCCCTGGTCGCCGAGCGGCGCGAGCCGATGCTACACGCGCATCTGCTGCACTCGGTGCATCTGGTCCGCTTCGCCCCGCCGGTGATCGAGCTGCGCCAGCAGCCGGACGCCCCGCGCGACCTCGCCGCCCGCCTCGCCGCCCTGCTGCTGGACGCCACCGGCACGCGCTGGACCATCGCGCTCTCGGCGGCCGCCGGCGAGCCGACGCTGGCCGAGCAGGGCAGCGCCGCCGACGCCGCCCGCCGGGGTGCCGCCGCCGAGCACCCGCTGGTGCGCGCCATCCTGGACACCTTCCCCGGCGCGCGGATCGAGGCGGTGCACGACTCCCGCACCGACGCCTACGGCCTGCCAGCCGAACCCGCGCTGGACACCCCCCTGGGCGGAGAGGCGGTCGGCCTGGCGCAAACCGACCCCGACATGCCCGATTTCGCCCCGCTGGACGCCGAATTCGCCGATGAGCCTTCCGATTTCTGGGAAAACTGAGCCATGAAGAATATCGCCGGCCTGATGAAGCAGGCCTCGCAGATGCAGAAGAAGATGGAGGAGATGCAGGCGCATCTCGAATCCATGCAGGTCGAGGGCAGCGCCGGCGCCGGCATGGTCCGCGTGGTGCTGAACGGCAAGGGGCAGATGCTGGGCGTCACCATCGACCCGAAGCTGGCCGACCCGGCCGAGATGGAAATGCTGCAGGACCTGCTGATGGCCGCCCATGCCGACGCCAAGCGCAAGGCCGAGGCGGCGGCCGCCGAGCAGATGCAGGCGGTGACCGGCGGGCTGCAACTGCCGCCCGGCATGAAGCTGCCGTTCTGACCCCCGGCCGATGGGCGGCCCCGAGATCGACCGGCTGATCGGCCTGCTCGCCCGCCTGCCCGGCTTCGGCCCCCGCAGCGCGAGGCGGGCGGCGTTGCGGCTGCTGCAACAGCCCGAAACCCGCATGCTGCCGCTAGCCAACGCGCTGGCCGAGGCGGCGCGCGCGGTACGCCCCTGCGCGGCCTGCGGCAACCTGGACAGCCAGGACCCCTGCACCATCTGCGCCGACCCGCACCGCGACCACGGGCTGATCTGCGTGGTCGAGGGGGTGGGCGACCTGTGGGCGCTGGAGCGCGCGCATGTGCATCGCGGCCGCTACCACGTGCTGGGCGGCACCCTCTCCGCCCTGGCCGGCACCGGCCCGGACGACCTGAACGTGGAGCCGCTGCTGGCCCGCGTGCGCGAGGGCGAGGTCGCCGAGGTGATCCTCGCCCTGGGCGCCACGGTGGAGGGCGCCACCACCATGCACTGGCTGACCGAGCGGCTGAAGCCGCTGGGCGTGGTGGTCAGCCGGGTCTCGCAGGGCGTGCCGATGGGCGGCGCGCTGGACGTGCTGGACGACGGCACCCTGGCGGCGGCGCTGCGGTCGCGGCGGCCTTTCTAGGGACGTAACGCCACGAAATACGGCGTGGACTCCAGCTCCGGCTCGTCGAATGCCCGCAGCCGCTCGAACAGCACCGGGAAATCGGCGCGGAACAGCGCCGCCGCGATCCGGCCGGACAGTCGTTCGGCGGCGGTGGACACGCCCGGGATGTCGCTGGCGATCGCCCCCAGCGAGAGCGTGGCGGCGTGGTTGAACAGGTGCAGCCCGGCCAGCGCCGCCGGCGCATCCGCCCCGCGCGGGGTGGCCGCGAAGCCCTCGTCCAGATAGGGAAACCGCCCCAGCTCCGGCCGCGCCAGGGCCGGCGGCGGGGTGTAGGCGTCGGCCCAGGTGGCGATATGCGGCAGCAGCGCCGCCAGCTCCGGCCGCCGCGCCAGGTCCACCGCGAAGCCGGTCGCCAGGACCAGGAAACCGGCGCCGCGCGGCTGCCCGGCGACACGCAGCGCCACGCCCTCCGGCCCCGGACCGGCGGCCTCGACCGGGCTGGCCAGGTGCAGCCGGAAGCCCGGATGGGCCAGCGCGCGGTGCACGCTCTCATGCGGCGGCGGGCTCTGCTCGTCGTGCATATAGGCCATCAATTGCCAGCGTTCGGCGTCCGAAAGGCTTGCCCAACCCTCGAAATAGCCGGGATTCGTGGAGCCGCGGCCCTTGTTGAACTGCGGCAGCCGCGCCCGCCGGCAATACATGTCCACCGCCCGCGCGCCCTGCTCCAGCGCCGTCGCCGCCGCGTCCCAGCCCGAGGAGCCGGCGCCCAGCACCGCCACCCGCTTGCCGCGCAGGCGGGTGAAGTCGATCGCCTCGGCGGTGTGCGCGGCATGCTCCGGCCACAGGGCGCGATCGACCAGGGCCGGGAGGTTCGGCCCGCCGGCGCCGTCGCGCCCGGTGGCCAGCACCACGTGGCGGGCACGCAGCACCCGGCCGTCGGACAATTCGGCCAGCAGATGCGCGCCCTCGTGGTCCAGCAGGCGCAGCGCCACGCCGCTGGACAGCGGCAGGGCGAGCACCCCGGTCAGCCAGACCAGGTAGTCCATCCAGTCGTCGTTGGCGATCTTGTACAGCGCGTCCCACGCCGCCAGCCCGCGCGTCGCCTCGTACCAGGCGCGGAAGCTCAGCGACGGGATGCCCAGCGCGATTCCTGGCAGGTGCTTGGGGCTGCGCAGCGTGCGCATCCGCGCGGTGGTGCGCCACGGCCCTTCCAGCCCATGCGACGCCTGGTCGATCAGCGCGAGGTTGCGCACTCCCTTGAAGGCCAGCGCGGCGGCGGCCGCGATGCCGCACATGCCGGCGCCCACCACCAACACGTCCAGCAAATCGCCCCCCGGCTCGCGCGCCGTCCAGTGGCGCGCCGGCAGGCCCAGCCGCTCCAGGTCGCGCCGAACCTCGGCGGCCAGCGCCTCAGCCGGCATAGCCCGAGGCGTTCAGCGCGGCCGTCGCCTCGGCGAACAGGGCGCGATAGGGGGCACCCTCCGGCGCCTCCCATCGGCGGATGCTCTGCTGCGCGGTGGCGCTGGTCATGTGCCCGCGCACCGCCTCACCACCCACCGGCACATGGGTGCGGATGGCCGCCACCCTGGCGGTGGTGATCGCCTCGTGGCCGAGATGGCGGAGCACGCTCACGATGGTCTGTTCGCGCCGGGCGACAAGGTCCTCGTAATGGATCAGCAATCCGCCGCTGCGCGCGTGAACCCAGAGCTGCTCGCTCTGGAACCGGCAGATGGTGTGGAGCATCTGCCGGTCGTCGCCGTCATCGGCGAAGCTGCGAAAGCCGCGGCGCGCGTTGAACTGCTTGGCGGAGATGAAGATGTCCCTGGGGTCGCGCAGCAGGTAGATCGGCCGGATGCGGTCGCGCCGGTCGAAGGCGAGCATCATGCGCAGCAATTCGGTGCCGATGACTTTCTCGGCGAACCAGCCGCCGCGCATGGCCGCGAGGCGGGTCTCCAGCCGCGCCTCGCACTCCGCCGGGTCGGCGGCGCCTTCCAGCATCGTGCTGTAGTATTCCGCGCCGAAGGCCCCGGCCACCGCGAGGTTCGCCGCCGGCCCCGCCGCCTCCATCTCGCCGGCCAGCCAGCGGATGAAGCTGATCTGCAACGCTCGATCCTCGAACGGCATGGCGTCGGCGACCTGCACGCCGGCCGCCTGGAGCAGCGCCATCAGGTAGCTGCTGCCGCTGCGCCCGAACGAACAGACCGCCACGAACCGCAGATCGTTGCGGACCAGAGTTCCGAGCATGCGGCACGATATCCCTGCGAAATCCTTGCCGACATTGCCAGTTCCGGCGCCGCCCGCGCAAGCGGCTCAGCCGCCGAGGATGTCCGCCTCGTACCGCCCGGCGGCGATCGCGCCCGCCACCTCCGGCGCCGCCGCCGGGGCGAACTTGCGCGCGAACAGGATCTGCGCCCCCAGCCCGGCGGCGGCGCGGAAGCCGGCGGCGTCCAGCGTGTCCTGCCCGGCGGCGCGACGCGCGTGGTCGGCGAACATCGGCGTGCCCGCCAGCACCCGCCCGCCCAGCAGGTCCGCCCGGTTGCCCAGCACGGTCTGGATCATGTGCTCGTCCGGCGCCTGCATGTGGCGGAAATAGGCGTGCACCTCCGGCCGGCGCAGCGTCGGCAGCAGGGCGGCCAGCACCGGCCGGCTCAGCGCCCACCATTGCGTGCCGTAGCAGAGGCGGCGGAACAGCGGCGGGCGCGGCGGCAGCTCGGCCAGCACCCCGGCCACCGCGCGCTGCGCCTCCCCGCGAATCCAGTCCATCCGCTCGCGCGGCACGCCGAACTGCGCGGCGGCGGCCTCGGCGGCGGTGGGGTTCAGCAGCACATGGTCCCAGTGCACCGCGTTGTGGAACCGCCAGGGTTGCACCCAGCCATGCCGGTCGATCGCCGCCTGCATCGCGGCACCGGCCAGGCTCGGGTCGTCCTGCACGTCCATCAGCTCGATATATTCCACGCCGGGCGCGCGCAGCGCCGCCTCCAGCGCATCCGCCCCACGCACCGGCAGGCTGTCGCCGCTGACCAGCGCCAGCCGCTCGAACGGCCCGGCCGCCATCGCCGCCTCGATCAGCAGCAGCGTCGCCCGCATCATCGACCAGCCGCCCCAGAACACCGGCACCGGGCGGGCCACCAGCCGCGCATTCGGCGGCAGGCGCAGCGCGGCGCCGTCCGGCCCCTTGGCGTCCAGGTGGATGAACACCGCGAAGCGCCGGTCCAGCACGTCCAGCAGGTATTGCAGCGGCTCCGTCGCGTGCGCCAGCACCAGCACGGCGACGCGGCTGGCCATGGCGTTAGGCGACGATCCGTTCGGCCGGCACCACGCCCCCGGTCAGCGCGGCAGCGATGCACTCCGCCGCCATCACCCCCATGTTGACCAGCGAGCCGTCGGTCACCCCGGCCACGTGCGGCGTGACCAGCACGCGCGGGTGGCGGCGCAGCGGATGGTCCGCCGGCGGCGGCTCTACCTCGAACACATCCAGCCCCGCGCCGGCGAGATGGCCCGATTCCAGCGCCGCCAGCAGCGCCGCCTCGTCCACGATGCCGCCGCGCGCGGTGTTGACCACGTAGCCGCCCGCCGGCATGGCGGCCAGGGCGGCGGCGTCCACGATGTGCCGGGTGGCCGGCGAATACGGGCAATGCACCGAGAGCGCGTCGGTCTGCGCCAGCAGGGCTGCCAGCGTGTCGGCCCGTCGCACCGCGCCGAAGGCGGCCGGGTCGGCCATCGGATCGAACGCCGCCACCGCCATGCCGAACGGCCGCGCCAGGGCGGCCACCGCCTGCCCGATCGCGCCGAAGCCCAGCAGGCCGAGCCGCAGCCCGGCGATGTCGCGCACCTTGGTGGCCCCGCCGCGCCAGGCGCCATCGGCGATCGCCACCCCCAGCGGGCGCAGGTCCTTGGCCAGCGCCAGCACCAGCGTCAGCGTGTGCTCGGCCACGGCGGCGGTGTTGGAGCCGGGCGCGCGGGTCACCAGCAGCCCGCGCGCCCGCGCCGCCGCCAGGTCCACGTCGTCCACCCCCACGCCGTGCCGGGCGACGATGCGCAATCGCGGCGAGGCATCCATCGCCGCGGCGCTCACCGCGCCCTGGCGGGTCAGGATGGCGTCAGCCTGCACCTCGGCGGTGCGCGCGGCCACCGCCTCGGCGGACGGGTAAGGGGGCATGTAGTGCACCGCGCAGCCGGCCCGCTCCAGCACCGCGACCGCTTCCGCCGCCAGGCGCGGGGCGGTCATCACCACGTTGAATCGCGTCATCTACGCCTCGTCCGGCCGTTCGCGCTCGTAGTGGCGCAGGTATTTGCTGGTCACCAGATCGGTCTTGACCACCACCGCCACGTCGGTGGTGTTGAACTGCGTATCCACCACCGCGCCGTCGCCGACGAAGCCGCCCAGGCGCAGATAGCCCTTGACCAGCGGCGGCAGCCGCGTCAGCGCCCGCCGCGCGTCGATCAGCGACGGGTCCAGCCGGCGCATGTCCACATAGCGGTCCGCCAGCGCGCGCGGGCGGATCGCCGGCGGCGCCAGGTGGTGGTGGTAGAGATAGGTCAGCTCGGTGGCCAGCGCGTCCGGGTCGGTGCCGGGCAGGCTGGCGCAGCCGAACATCAGGTCGATATTGTGCCGGAACACATAGGCGGCGATGCCGCGCCACAGCAGTTGCATCGCCACGCGGCCGCGGTAGTCGCGGTGCACGCAGGAGCGGCCGAGTTCCAGAACCTCACCGGGGAAGGCCAGCACCGGGCCGATATCGTATTCCGCCGCCGAGTAGAACCGGCCGATCCGCGCGGCGGCGGCGGCGCGGATCAGGCGGTAGGTGCCCACCACGCCCTCCGGCCCGGGGCCGCGCGCATGGTCCACCACCAGCAGGTGGTCGGCCACGGCATCATAGACATCGCTGTCGCGGTGGCTGGCCAGGGCGGCGGCATCCGGCCGGGCGCCCATCTCGTCGTAGAACACGGTGTAGCGCAGCGCCTGCCCGGCCTCCACCTCCCACGCCGCGGTGGCGATGCGCACGCCCAGGTTGCCGGCGCGCAATTCGCCGAAGCCCGGGTCGGTTCGGTCCGGCGCCCGGTCGGTGTTCATCGCGTGACCCCGTTTCCCTGGCCGTTTCCCTGGCCGGGCGCCGGCGCCGGCTCGTCATGCGCCGTGGCCGGCGCGTCGGCGCCGGCTTCGGTGGGCGCCTCGCGGCGGCGGCCGAACAGCTCCAGCCGGTGGGACACCAGGTCGAACCCCAGCCGGGCGGCGATGGCGGCCACCATGCGCTCGTGCGCGGCATCGGCGAACTCGATCACCCGGCCGGTCTGCACGTCGATCAGGTGGTAGTGGTGGCCGTGCTCGCTGGGCTCGTAGCGGGCGCGGCCGCCGCCGAAATCGCGGCGTTCCAGGATGCCCTGCTCCTCCAGCAGCCGCACGGTGCGGTAGACGGTGGCGATCGAGATGCGGGCATCCAGGGCGGCGGCGCGACGGTACAATTCTTCGACATCGGGGTGGTCGGCGGCCTCTGACAGCACGCGCGCGATCACTCGGCGCTGGCCGGTCATCTTGAGGCCCCGTTCGACGCACAGGCGCTCGATTCGGCTTTCCATCCGATCCCCAAATGCCCCCGTGCTCAGGGGGGACGCTGCCCGCGCCCCGCTGGCGCGGGGCGTCATCCGTCCGGCGGCCAGGGGCGCGCGCTGCCGCCTGTAAGCCAGGTGGCAGTGCGTAGCCGATTGGAGGGCGGCCTGTCCAATGCGCGGCCCCGGGGTGAGGCCCCATGGGGGGTGGCGGGGCGGTGGCAGATGCGCGACACAGGCACGGCCGGAGCGGGCCGCGCGGGGCAACGAGCCGCCTCCCCGGACGGCGCCCGAGGAGGCGGGAAAACGCCGGCCGGTGCGGCTACTTGCCGCGGGCGCGCGGCTTGGTGCCCAGGCCGATCTTCTTGGCCAGCGAGGAGCGGTGGCGGGCGTAGTTCGGGGCGACCATCGGATAGTCCGGCGCCAAGCCCCAGCGCTCGCGATACTGCTCGGGCGTCATGTTATAGGCGGTCTTCAGGTGCCGCTTCAGCATTTTCAGCTTCTTGCCGTCTTCCAGGCAAATGATATGGTCGGGAAACACCGACTTCTTCACCGGAACGGCGGGCTGCGGCTTGTCCGGCTGGACCGGTTCGCGGCCAACGCTGGACAGGGTGCGGTACACCTCCTGGATCAGCGCCGGGAGCGCATCCGGCGTGATGGAGTTGTTGGAGACGTGCGCCGACACGATCTGTGCGGTCAATCCCAGCACATCCGGATCCTGCGAATTATCAGCCATCGTTTTCCCTTTCGACTCGTAAGACTTGGTTCATATAGGTGCCGCACCCCCCGTTTCGCAACGGATATTTCGACAGGACACAACAGGCCAGTCATGCCAAAGACCAATGAGCAGACCAGCGCGCCCGACAGGACGCTCGATATCACCGCCGAACTATGCCCGATGACCTTCGTTCGTACACGACTGGCGTTGGACCGCCTGTCGCCCGGACAGACGTTGCTGGTCCTGTTGCGCGGCGAAGAACCACTGCGCAATGTTCCACGTACCGCAATGGAACAGGGCCATACGGTGCTGGACCAGCACACCGGCCCGGACGGCATCACCCGGCTGCTGCTGCGCCGGGGCTGAGCGGGCGGCGCATCACCAGCGCATCCGCGCCATCGGAATAGTAACGAGTCCGTAAACCGACGCGCGCGAAGCCGCAGCTTTCGTACAGCGCTCGTGCCGCGGCGTTGGCCGCCGACACCTCCAGGAACAGCGCGGCGGCACCGGCCCGCGCAGCGCGCGCCGCCGCCGCCTCCAGCAGCGCGCGGGCGCGGCCCTGCCGGCGCAGCGCGGGGGCCACCGCCAGGGTCAGGATCTCGGCCTCGTCGGCGGCCACCCGCGCCAGGACCATGCCGCCGGCCGGGTCGATCAGGCCGAAAGCCCCCGGCAGCCCCAGTTGCAGCGCCATCGCATCCGCCCCCCAGCGCTCGCGCGGCGGAAAACTGGCGGCATGGATGGCCGCCAGGGCGGCGGCGTGCAGCGGGGTCGCCTCGCGCAACTCCGGTTCGGCCACGCCGGTCAGGCCGGTGGCGGGCGCAATCCGCCGGCCGGCAGCTTCGCCTCGGGCGGATCGACATAGAGCGGCTGGGCCGGGCAGGGCGGCAGTGTGCCGGCCAGGCGGCGGGCGCCCACGGCGGCCACATGGCGGGCCAGCGGCAGGCGCGCATCGGTCAGCATCACGTCGCTGCCGCGCGCCGCCAGCCGGGCCGCCACCTCGATGGCGGCATCGCCGGCCACCGCCACCCGGCCCTCGGCCCGCGGCAGCGCGTTCAGGTCGGTGGGCACGGGGGTGCCGTCGCGGTCCAGGAAGATGCGCCCTCGCCGGCTGTCGATGGCCACCCACAGGGCGCGGCCGTCCAGCGCGGGGCCTGCCATCTCGGCCAGCGCCTCGGCCACCGTCACGCCCTGCACCGCCACGCCCGCCCCGGCGGCGATGCCCTGGGCCAGCGCGATCGCCGCGCGCAGCCCGGTGAAGCTGCCCGGTCCCACCGTCACCACCACGCCGTCCAGCGCCGTGGCCGGCAGGCCGGCGGCCGCCAGCACCGCCCCGGCCATCGGCGCCAGCAGGGCGGCATGGCCGCGCCCACCCGGCGCCGCCTGCTCGGCCAGGACGACACCGTCGGCCCAGACGGCGGCGGAACAGCGGGCCAGCGCCGCGTCGAGTGCCAGGATTCGCATGCCGGCGAGCCTATCGCGACCCTCGCCGATGCGCCAGCGGGGGCACTCCAGGCACCAAATATTACAGGAGGATAGCGGCCTCGTCGAAATACAACCGCGGCGAGCGCTCGAACAGCCCGGCCGGGTCGCCATGGCCCAGATTGACCAGGAAGTTGGACTTCCAGCCGCGATCGTCCAGGAACAACTCGTCCACCTTCGCCCGGTCGAAGCCGGACATCGGCCCGGCATCCAGCCCCAGCGCGCGCGCCGCCAGGATCAGATAGGCGCCCTGCAGGGTGCCGTTGCGGAACGCCGTCTCCTCGGCCAGTTCGGCATTGCCGGCGAACCAGGCGCGCGCATCGGCATGCGGGAACAGGCGGGGCAGGTAGTCGTAGAATTTCGGGTCATGCGCCACGATCACGGTGACCGGGGCGGCCATGGTCTTTTCCATGTTGCCCGCCGACAGCGCCGACTTCAGCTTCTGCTTGGCCTCCGGCGTGCGCAGGAACAGGAAGCGCGCCGGCGAGGCGTTGGCCGAGGTCGGGCCGAACTTCAGCAGGTCGTACAGCGCGCGCAGCTCGTCGTCGGTAACGGCCTGGTCGGTCCAGGCATTATGGGTGCGCGCGCTGCGGAACAGCGCGTCGAGGGCGGCATCGTCGAGGGCCATGGCCGGGTCTTTCCTTCGATATCGAACAATGATGAGGCATACATATGATGCCCATCCAGGCTGTCAAGCACCCGGCCGCGGCGGTTGTTTTCAGGCCAGAACCTGCTCCACACGCTGCACTTCCGGCACGTAATGGCGCAGCATATTCTCGATTCCGTGCTTCAAAGTGGCGGAAGAGGAGGGGCAACCGCTGCATGCGCCCTGCATATGCAGCCGCACCACGCCGTCGCGATAGCCGCGGAACACGATGTCGCCGCCATCGCCGGCCACCGCCGGGCGCACCCGGGTGTCCAGCAACTCCTTGATCTGGGCCACGATTTCCGCGTCCTCCGGCCCGACATCCTCATCCATCGCCGCCTCGTCGCCCTCGATCACCGGGCGGCCGGCCACGAAATGCTCCATGATCGCGCCAAGCACCTGCGGCTTCAAAGCCTGCCAGGCGGTGTCTTCGGATTTGGTGACGGTGATGAAATCGCCACCCAGGAACACGCGGGTCACGCCCGGCAGCGCGAAAATCGCGCCGGCCAGCGGGCTGCGCCCGGCCGTGTCGGGGCCGGCGAAATCGGCGGTGCCGGCGCCCATCACGTCGCGCCCCGGCAGGAATTTCAGGGTGGCGGGGTTCGGGGTGCCTTCGGTCTCGATGAACATTGCGGGTGTCCTGGGTTGCAGCGGCAAAGCGGACCGCGTCGGTCCTGTTCTGGCTACATCGTCCGACTCGCCCCGCTTGGCAAGGGGGCGCGCCTATTCGGCGGCCAGCCGGGCCACGCCCTGGCGGGTTTGCGGCAGTTTCCAGCCCAGCACGCGCCCGGCGATCATGGTGCGCAGCACCTGCGCGGTGCCGCCGCCGATGGTGAACATGCGGGCGTCGCGGGCGATCCGCTCCATCGGCAGGTCGCGCGAATAGCCGCGCGCGCCGAACATCTGCAATGCGTCGTTGGTCACCTTGATCGCCATTTCCGAGGCGAACACCTTGGCCTGGGCGGCCAGCAGCGCGTCGGGGAACGGGTCGGCGCTGGCGGCGGCGGCGTGGATGGACAGGCGGGCGGCGTTGAGCTGGATCGCCATGTCGGCCAGCATCCATTGCAGCCCCTGGAACTCGGCGATCGGGCGGCCGAACTGGTGGCGCTCCTTCATCCAGCGCAGCGCATGCTCGAACGCCCCCTGCGCCAGCCCCAGCGCGACGGCGGCGGCGCCCACGCGCTGGCTATTATAGGCGTTCATCAGCCCGGCGAAGCCGCCGGCGCCATCGCCCGCGGCGCTCAGCACCATGTCGTCGGGGATTTCCAGGTTCTCGAACAGCATCTCGGTCTCCGGGATGCCGCGCAACCCCATGGTCGGCTCGCGCCGGCCCACGGTCAGCCCCGGCGTGCCGGCCAGCGCCAGGAAGCCGGCGATGCCGCGCTCCCGCCCGTCCGCCTCGAAGGCGCGGGCGAAGATCAGGTGCAGCTTGGACACGCCGCCGCCGGTGATCCAGTGCTTGCGGCCGTTGACCACCCAGCGGTCGCCCCGGCGGTCGGCGCGTGTGGTCATCTCGGTGGCGGCCGAGCCCGCCTCCGGCTCGGTGATGCAGATCGCCGGCTTGTCGCCCGCCAGCACCAGGCCGGCGGCCAGCCGCTTCTGCACCGGGGTGCCGTAGCGCATCACCGCCGAGATGGCGCCCATGTTGGCCTCCACCGCGATCCGCCCGGTGACGCCGCAGACGCGGGCCATCTCTTCCACGATGATCGCGGCATCCAGGAAGCTGCCGCCGCCGCCGCCGTATTCGGCCGGGATGGTGTAGCCCATCAGCCCGGCCTGCCGCAGGGCGGCGACGTTGTCCCACGGGTATTGCTCGTCCCGGTCGATCGCGGCCGCGCGGGGGGCGATCACGTCCTCGGCCAGTTGGCGGGCGAGGGCCTTCAGCGCCGCTTGTCGCGGCGTCAGATCGAATTGCATCGCGGTCGTTCCTCCCGTGGCGCAGCGACGCCAGACTCGCCCCGCCGCGGCGGCGGCGCAAGCGGCTATCTAGCGCCGTCCGCCCGCCAGGAGCACCGATTCCGGGTGGCGGCGCAGCCGGGCCATCGCCCAGGCGCCGAGCAGCGGCCCCACCGCCAGCACCGCGAAGGCGAAATGCCAGCCGACCAGCGCCACCACCGGCGGGATCAGGTGGATCGACACGATGGTGAGCAGGAAGCCGATGCAGGTTTGCGCCGTGACCATGGTGCCGGTCACCGAGGGGTCGGCCAGTTCCATCACGCTGGCGGAGAACTGCGCCGAGTCGGCCACCACGGTCACCCCCCAGACCAGGCAGAGCGCCACCACCAGCCAGGGGCTGGCGCCGAACAGCGTGCCCGCCAGCACCGCGCAGGTGCCGCTGGCCAGCATGGCGCCGATGGTGAGCCGGGTGCGCCCCCAGCGGTCGGCGAACCAGCCGCCCAGCAGGCTGCCCACGGCGCCGGCGCCGATCACCGCGAAGGTGGCCAGCCTGGCCCAGGGCGTGCCGGCCAGCCCCGGGTCGGCGGCGCGGAAGCTGGCCTCCAGGAACACGCCGATCCATGCCCACATGGCGTACAGCTCCCACATGTGGCCGAAATAGCCGAAATTGGCGAGCCGCAGCGCCGGGTCGCGCAGGGCGTGCAGCGCCACCGCCGGGCGGAACGCGGCGGCGCGCGCCAGCCGCGGCCCCAGCCGCAGGAACAGGATCAGCCCGCCCGCCAGCACGGCGCAGGCGGACGAGGCCAGCACCGGGGTCTGCCACGCCAGCCCGCCGAACCCGGCCACCAGGAACGACGAGGCGCTGCCCAGCACCAGGGCCGCCACCAGGATGCCGACCAGCAGCCCCATGTCGGTGGTGGCCCAGGTGGAGGCGAGCTTCATGCCCACCGGATACAGCCCGGCGGCGCTGATGCCGACCACCAGCCGCAGCGCCACCGCGCCCCATCCGGCCGGGTCCACCAGCACCATGCCGGCATTCGCCGCCGCCCCCAGCAGGGCCGCCGCGCAGAACAGGCGGCGCGGGTCCAGCCGGTCGGCCAGGCCCAGCATGGCGCTGGCCAGGGTGCCGACCACGAAGCCGAGCGCCACCGCGCTGGCGAAGGCCGCCTGGTGCAGCCCGTCCAGGTGGTAGAGCGCCTTCAACTGCGGCGCCACGGCCGAGGCCGCGAACCACAGCGACATCGCCAGCACCTCACACAGCGCCAGCAGCGCGATCGCGCCCGCCTTGGTGGTCACGGCGCGTGTTCCGGCGGGATGCCCCAGCGGTCGGCCTGCCGGTTGGCCCAGCGGCCGCCCACCCACAGCGCCAGCAGCACGGCGGCGATGGCGCCGAAATTCGGCGACACCCCCAGCGGCGCGCCCAGCGCCTGCAACGGCCAGACCGCCACGAAGGCCACCACCAGGCGGGCGGCGAAGCGCAGGCCGACCCGGGCGGGGATCGGGTTTTCGCGGGCCCAGGTCAGGAATTGGTTCGCACCGTTAAGCAAGAAAGGGCTTCTTTTTTCGTAAAAGAAGAAGCAAAAAAACTTTATTCGTTTGCACGGCGCCCGCCGCCGCACCGCGCCAGACGAATAAAAGTTTTTTGGTTCTTTTTTTCAAAAAATAACTTCCTTCCCTCATGAATTATCCTTGCACCACCGCGCCACCTGCTCATGCGTGGCGAACCACACCGGCCCCCGGCTTTTGATGTAGCGGATCAGCCGTTCCAGCAGCACGATGCGGCTGCGGTGGCCGATGACGTGCGGGTGCATGGTCAGCAGGAACAGGCCACGCTCGGCCAGCGCGCCGTCGAACTCGGCGCGGAAGATCTCCTCCACCGCGCTGGGCGGCGTGTAGGGGCGCAGGCCGGAGAAGCGGTGCATGTTGAAATACACCGCGTCGTCGCGGATCCATTCCGGCGGCAGTTCCACCACCCCGGTCGGCTCGCCGTCGGACATCAGCTCGTACGGCTCGTCGTCGGCCATCAGCGAACTGTCGTAGAGCAGCCCCATCTCCTTGATGATGGCCAGCGTGTTGGGCGAGAAATCCCAGCTCGCGGTGCGCATGCCGACCGGCGGGCGGCCGGCGAGCTGGTCCAGCACCTCGGCGGCGCGGAACGACAGGTCGCGCTCGGCTGCGTAGGGCAGGGTGGTGTTGCGCTCGTGGATCCAGGAATGGATGCCGATCTCATGGCCCTCGTGCGCCACGCCGCGCACCTCGTCCTCATGCAGCAGGGCGGAGACGGCGGGGTAGAAGAAGGTGGCGGGCACGCCCTCGCGCTCCAGCAGGGCGCGGATGCGCGGCATGCCCTGGCGGGCGCCGTACTGGCCCTGGCTGATGCGCATCGGGCTTTCGTCGGAATCGCGCAGCGGAATGGTCTCGTGGTCGGCGTCGAACGACAGCGCCACGGCGCAGTGCGCGCCGTCCGGCCAGGCGCGCGGCGACAGGCTGCGCCCGGCGCGGGCGCGCTCCACCATCGGGCGCCAGACGGATTCCGGCCACTGCCAGGGTTCGCCGTCCGGGTGGGGTTCGGAGTCGCTCATGCGGGGTTCCTTCCTGGCTGTCCTCGCCTATGCTGCCCCTGAAACCGCCATCCCGGAAGAGAGCATGTCCGCCACCGATCCCGCCCTGATGTCGGCCGAGGAACTTCTTGGCCTCTACGCCCGCCGCGCCCTGTCACCCGTGGAGGTGCTGCAGGCCGTCACCGAACGGGTGGCGCGGCTCAACCCGGCGATCAACGCCTTCGCCGTGATGAACCCGGGGGCGCTGGCCGCCGCCGGCGAGAGCGAGGCCCGCTGGCGGGTCGGCCGGCCGATGGGCAGCCTGGACGGCGTGCCGGTGACGGTGAAGGACCTGGTGGATGTCGCCGGCCTGCCGACGCGGCGCGGCAGCCGGCTGACCGAGCCCGGCCCGGCGGCCGAGGACGCGCCGAGCGTGACCGGGCTGAAGGCCGAGGGCGCGGTGATCATCGGCAAGACCACCACCACCGAATTCGGCTGGAAATCGCCCGGCGACTGCCCGCTGCACGGCATCACCCGCAACCCGTGGAACGTCCACCACACGCCGGGCGGCTCCTCCTCCGGCGCCGGGGCCGCGGCGGCGGCGGGGTTCGGCCCGCTGCATATCGGCACGGATGCCGGCGGCTCGGTGCGCATTCCGGCCGCCTGGTGCGGCGTGGTGGGTCTGAAGCCGAGCTTCGGCCGGGTGCCGCAATGGCCGCTGGGCGCCTTCGCGCAGGTGGCGGTGATGGGGCCGATGACGCGCGGCGTGCGCGACAACGCGCTGATGCTGAACGCGCTGGCCCGCTTCGACCTGCGCGACCCGTTCTGCCTGCCCGACGAGCCGCGCGACTGGCGCGACGGCATCGAGGACGGGGTGGCCGGGCTGCGCGTGGCGGTGCTGCGCCGCCCCGGCTTCGACGCGCCGGTGGACTGGGAGAGCATCGCCGCGGTGGAGCAGGCCGCGCAGTTCCTGGTGGAAGCGGGCGCCGAGGTGGAGGAGGCCGACCCCGGCCTGCCGGACACGCGGGCGATATTCTCGCGCGTGTGGGGGGTGGCGCTGGCGCGGCTGGTGAACTCCTTCCCCGAGACGCGGCGGCACATGCTGGACCCGGGATTGCTGGAGGTGGCCGCCGCCAATGCCGGCATGACCGCCGAGGGGATGATGGAGTTCGAGGCGCAGCGCATCGCCGCCGCCCACGCGATGGCGCGCTTCCACCAGCGCTACGACTTGGTGCTGCTGCCCTGCGTGCCGCAACTGGCGCCGCTGGCCGACAGCCCGACGCAGAACCCGGTGGAGGCGCTGTGGACGCAATGGGCGCCGTGGACCTGCGCCTTCAACCTGACCCGCCAGCCGGCGATCTCGGTGCCGATGGGCTTCGCCCAGAACGGGCTGCCGCGCGCGGTGCAGCTTGCCGCCGCGCTGTACCGCGACGACCTGGTGCTGCGGGGGGCGCGGACGCTGGAACTGGCGCAGCCGTTCGCGACGGCGGATCTGTAGGGGGACGGAGGGCCGGGGCGCCGATCAATGCCGGCGTCCCGGTCACCTTGAGCCGCGCCCGCCGATCACCCGCTCGATCCGCCGGTCCGGCACCAGCCACATCAGCGCGGTGCCGACGAAAAACACCAGCCCCAGCCATGGGCCGGCCAGCCAGGCCCCGGCGATGCCGGCGATATAGAGCAACGGCGAGGTCTTCCCCTTGGCGTCCCGCCCGATCGCGCGCACCAGCAGGCTCGCCGGCCCATGCAGCCGCACCAGGCAGCCCTGCAGCACGAAATACGCCAGCGCGCACAGCAGCAGGTTCACCCCGTACAGCACCGTCGGCCAGCGCGCGAAATGGTTCTCCCCCATCCATCCCGTGGTGAACGGCAGCAGCGAGAGCCAGAACAGCAGGTGCAGGTTGGACCACAGCACCGCGCCGTTCACCCGGTCCGCGGCCTGCATCATGTGGTGATGGTTGTTCCAGTAGATGCCGACATACATGAAGCTCAGCGCGTAGCTGGTGAACACTGGCCATAACGGCGCCAGCGCCGCGAGGTCCACACCGTGCGGCACCTTGAGTTCCAGCACCATGATGGTGATGACGATCGCCAGCACGCCGTCGCTGAATGCTTCCAGCCGATTCTTTTCCATGCCGGCACCACAGCGTGGCCGGCGACGCGGGTCAATCGCCAGAGCGGGATGATCGCTGAAAGAAGCTGTCATCGCGCGCTAACGATTGGCGTCCTGCTCCCGCGACCGATGCTCGACGATCGCCTCCGGCTCTTTCTCGTCGATCCGGGTCAGCGCCTCCTTGGACGATCCCTCCGCCCGCAGCAGCGCGTCCAGCTTGGCGTGGATCGCCTGGGTGTCGCGATGCTCGGCGCGCTGGATGAACAGCGTCATGAACCAGGTCGCCACCGTCACGCTGGAATGCCAGTCGAAGCTCTCGCGGTCGAATGCCAGCCAGGTCGCCACATACAGCACGGCGACCACGAACGCCGCCGGCTGCGCGGCGAACACCCCCATCTGCGTCAGCCCCTGCGCCAGATACCGAACCATTGCCGCCTCCTTGTGCCCGCCATACTCTGCCCGCACCGACGACAGGAACGCGCCATGGCCCGCTATCGGCTGCATCACGTCCCCGGCATCGGCGGCAGGCCGATGCCGGCCAGCGGGCCCGGCCGGCGGCAGCCCGCACCATCTCCCCCAGCGACCACCGCCATCCGATGAGGAGCCGACCATGACCCAGGCCACCCAGATCGCCGACTGGCTCGCCGCCCAGCACCAGCCCATGGTGGACCTGCTGCGCGAACTCGTGGACATCGACAGCGGCAGCTACAACAAGCCCGGCATCGACGCGGTGGGGGCGGCGATCGAGGCGTTCCTGGCCGCGCTGGGCATTCCGGTGGAGCGGTTGGCGCAGTCGAAGCATGGCGACTGCCTGCGGGCGGCGGTGCCGTGGGACGGACCCGCCATGGGCACGGGGGGCAACGCCGGCGGCAACATCGTGCTGATGGGCCATCGCGACACGGTGTTCCCCGACGGCGAGGCACGGCGCCGGCCGTTCACCATCGCCGACGGCATCGCCTATGGCCCGGGGGTGGCCGACATGAAGGCGGGCCTGGTGATGAACGCCTTCATCCTGGCCGCCTTCCACAAATTCGGCGGCAGCCCGGCGCCGCTGGTGGGCCTGTTCACCGGCGACGAGGAGATCGGCAGCCCGGAGGGGCGGCCGGTGATCGAGGCGGAGGCGCGGCGCGCGCGGGTGGTGTTCAACTCCGAGCCGGGCCGCGTCTCGGGCAACGTGGTGACGGGGCGCAAGGGCGGCGTGTTCTCGGTGATGCGCATCACCGGCAAGGCGGCGCATTCCGGCGGCAATTTCAGCGAGGGCATCAGCGCCATCGAGGAACTGGCCCGCAAGGTGCAGGCGATCCATGCGCTGACCGACCTGGAGCGCGGCATCACGCTGAACGTGGGGCTGGCGAGCGGCGGGCAGAGCGTCAACACGGTGGCGCCCTGGGCGGAAGGGCAGATCGACCTGCGCTACGTGAAACCCGAGGACCGCGACGACATCATGGCCAAGATCGCCGCCATCATCGCCCGCAGCCACGTGCCGGGCACCAGGGCGGAACTGACCATCCGCGGCGAGTTCCTGCCGCTGACCCAGACGCCGGCGGCGAAGAAGCTGTTCGAGCTGTATGTGGACGCGGCGGCGGCCAGCGGGTTCCGCACGGACGGCGAGTTCGCCGGCGGCTGCGCCGATTCCGGCTTCACCGCGGGGGTCGGCGCGCCGACCATCTGCGCGGTCGGCCCGGTGGGCGGCAAGGCGCACAGCCCGGAGGAGTTCCTGCAACTGGACAGCCTGGTGCCGCGCGCGCAGGCCTGCGCGCGGGCGATCCTGGGGCTGGAGGCGGCGGGGCTGTAGCTACAGCCGCAGCAGGCGCCGCCCCTCGGTCCATTGCCACGCCACCAGCCCGGTGGCGCCGACGGTGAGTTCGCGCAGGCGCTTGACCATCGACAGCGCGATGGCGGCTTCCGGCGGCTGGCCGACCAGGCTGGCGGCCAGCACGAACCCCGCCTCCTGCACCCCCAGCGAGCCGGGCACCACGAAGCCGGCGCTGCGGGCGGCCATGCCCAGGCTGTCCACCACCAGCGCCTGCGCCAGCGTCGCCGGATGGCCCATGGCGGCCAGCGCCAGCCAGGTCTCGGCGATGCCCAGCATCCAGGCCAGCAGGTGCAGCGCCGTGGCCTTGGCCAGTGCCGTGCGGTCCTTCTGCAGGCGCAGCAGCTCGGCATGCAGGCCGTGCAGGGCGCCTTGCGGCAGGGCGGGGATGACGCGCGCCAGCCGGTCGGCCAGCGTTTCGACCAGCCGCATCAGCCCGGCCCGCTGCGCCAGCACGAAGCCGCCCAGCGCCACCGCCGTCGCCGCCACGAACGCCTCCACCCAGGGCGCCCAGCTGCGGTCCGGGCTGATCGCGGCCAGGGCCGCGATGCCGGCGAGGGTGAACAGGAACTGGGTCAGCGCCTCGATGGTCAGGTCGATGGTGGTGCCGGCACCGGCCTGGGGCGCCGGCACGCCGCGGTGCATCAGCAGCCGGATGCCCACCAGGTTGCCGCCGAGCTGGGCCACCGGCAGCATGGAGTTCACCGCCTCGCGCACCCAGCGGATCAGCATGTAGCGGCCGATGCCGGGCGGGCGGGCCTCCGGCGGCGGGCCGACCGAGATGCGCCAGGCCACCGCCGACAGATGCAGCTGGAACAGGTGCAGCAGCAGCGTCGCCGGCACCACCCAGGCGGCGGCCAGCACCTCCCGCCCGATGGCCCGCGCGCCGAACCAGGTGACCAGCCCGATCACCGCGGCGCCGCCGACGCCGAGCGCCAGCAGGCCGGCGTTCAGCGCGGGACGGTGGGGGGCATGGGGTTTGCGCATTGCGGCGCGCAGAGGCTACGCAACCGCCGCCGCTGTCAAGAACAGCCCGCCCTGCGCGGCGAACGGGGCAACATCGCGCGCTGAATCGTTGATTCGCGGCCGCATCTGGCCGAGAAACACCGCTCCGGAAGGTGAATCGACATGCCCGAGCTGCGCCTGCACAACAGCCTGACCCGCCAGCGCGAGACCTTCGTGCCGGCCGATGCGGCGCATGTGCGGATGTATGTCTGCGGCCCGACGGTCTATGACCTCGCCCATCTCGGCAACGCCCGCCCGGTGGTGGTGTTCGACGTGCTGGCCCGGCTGCTGCGGCGGCTGTACCCGCGCGTGACCTATGTGCGCAACATCACCGACGTGGATGACAAGATCAACGCCCGCGCCGCCGAATCGGGCGAGCCGATCGGCGCCATCACCGCGCGCACCACGGCCGATTTCCACGCCGACATGGCCGCCCTCGGCGCGCTGCCGCCGGATGTGGAGCCGCGCGCGACGGCGCACATCGCCCAGATGCTGGCGATCATCGAGCGGCTGATCGCTTCCGGCCACGCCTACGCGGCCGAGGGCCACGTGCTGTTCGCCGTCGCCAGCTTCCCCGATTACGGCAGGCTCTCCGGCCGCAGCCCCGACGAGCTGGTGGCCGGCGCGCGCGTCGAGATCGCCCCCTACAAGCGCGACCCGGGCGATTTCGTGCTGTGGAAGCCCTCCACGCCCGACCAGCCGGGCTGGGACAGCCCCTGGGGCCGCGGCCGGCCGGGCTGGCATATCGAGTGCTCCGCCATGGCCTGGCGCTATCTGGGCGAGACCTTCGACATTCATGGCGGCGGCACCGACCTGATCTTTCCGCACCATGAGAACGAGCTGGCGCAGTCGGTGTGCGCCTTCCCCGGCAGCCGGTTCGCCAATCTGTGGATGCATAACGGCATGCTGCTGGTGAACGGCGAGAAGATGTCCAAGAGCCTGGGCAATTTCTTCACCGTGCGCGACGTGCTGGCCAAGGCGCCCGGCGAGGCGATCCGCATGCTGCTGCTGCGCGGCCAGTACCGCGCCACGCTGGACTTTTCCGACGCCGCGCTGGCCGAGGTGAAGCGCGAGTTGGACCGCTTCTACCGCGCCCTGGAGCGCACGCCCGCCCCCGCCGGTGCGGTGCCGGAGTCGGTGATGGACGCGCTGTGCGACGACCTCAACACGCCCATGGCCTTCGCCGCCATGCACGCCCTGGCCGATGCCGCGATGGCCGGCGACGCCCATGCCGCCGCCGGCCTGCGCGCCGCCGGCGACCTGCTGGGGCTACTGCAGGAGGCGAACTGGTTCCAGGGCGACGCGGACGCCACCGCCATTGAGGCCGCCATCGCCGCCCGGCTGGCCGCCCGCAAGGCCCGCGACTTCGCCCGCGCCGATGCCATCCGCGCCGAACTGACCGCCCAGGGCGTGATACTGGAAGACGGCCCAACCGGCACCACCTGGCGCCGCGGATGACTCCAGTGAATAAAGTTTTTTTGCTTCTTTGTTTTCAAACAAAGAAGGCTTGTTCTTTTTTGAAAAAAAGAACCAAAAAACTTCCATTCGTTTGGCGCCTCGCATGACAGGGCGCGACGGCGGCGCCGATCTCCACCCGATCGGCAACAGCCCGGTCGTTATCCTGGTGCGGCCGCAGCTGGCCGACAACGTGGGTGCGGTGGCGCGCGCCATGGCCAATGGCGGCCTGTTCCATCTGCGCCTGGTCGCCCCGCGCGACGGCTGGCCGCAGGAGCGGGCCTGGCGCATGGCCTCCGGCGCCGACCGCATCCTCGATGCCCTCACCGTGCACGCGACGGTCAACGACGCGGTGGCCGACCTGCACCATGTTTTCGCCACCTGCCCGCGCCCGCGCCACATCATCAAGCCGGTGCTGACCGCGCGCGGCGCCGCCGCCGAGGCGCGCGCCATCTGCGCCCGGCCGCTGCGCTGCGGCTTCCTGTTCGGGCCGGAACGCGCCGGCCTGGACAATGACGACATGGCCTGCGCCGACATGCTGGTGCGCTATCCGCTCAACCCCGCCTTCATGTCTCTGAACCTCGCCCAGGCGGTGATGGTGATGGCCTATGAGTGGTGGACCGCCACCGACGAAACCCCGGTGCGCGCGTTGATGACCAACGAGACCAAGGTGGCCACCAAGGGCGACCTCGACAATTTCCTGGCCCATCTGGTGGCCGAGCTGGACGAAAGCGGCTTCCTGCGCAACCTGCCCAAGCGGCCCGGCATGGTGCGCAACATCCGCCATTTCTTCCAGCGCGGCGAAGTCACCGAGCAGGAATTGCGCACCCTGCACGGCATGGTCACCGAACTGGCGCTGGGCCGGCGGCAGCGCGGCCGCCCCGAGGGCTGACCCCCATCTGGACCAATCCCGCCCGCGCTGGCAGCCTGCCGGCAGATCTGGAGAACTCCCCATGAGCACGCGCGAACAGGCGGTCGATACCGCCCTGGCCTTCTTCGACTCCGGCGCCTTCCGCGACCGGCTGGCCGCCCTGGTGGCCATTCCCAGCACGCTGCAGGACCCCGACCACGAGAAGGATGTCTGGCGCTACCTTGAGGAAGGCATCCGCCCCTGGGTGGAGCGCATGGGCTTCACCGTCGCCGTCCATCCCAACCCGCGCGCCGGCTTCGGCCCCATCCTGATCGCCGAGCGCATCGAGGACCCGGCCTACCGCACCGTGCTGACCTACGGGCATAGCGTTGCCATAAGAGAGCATTTATGGTATGACTTTTTCCATGCAAAATCCGCGACTTACGCAGGCTGACCTTTTTGGCCGCCCAACAATCTCTTACCTAAGATTTTCGAGCAGGCCTCAAGAAAAGGGCAGCAGCATCGACCGGCAGCAAGAAACGCTGAGCCGCGTCGTTGAGTATTATCAACTGATTTTGGACCAGACACTTATTGATCGCGCTCGTTCAGCGTCCAAGGGAGATCACCGGAAGCACGGCAAACTTGGAGACCTCCTCAAGGCCCTGAAAAAGAAGAAAATACCACGAGGCACGGTGCTCATCGTAGAAAGCATCGACAGGCTCACCCGCGAGGGCATTTTTGACGTTTTTAAGATGCTTGAGAGGATCATCAGGTCCGGGGTTATTTTGGTTACCGGCGACAATACGATCTGGGATGAGGCGACGATCAATAGTGATTTAAATCACAAGCTTGTTGCCGAGATCAACGCGGCGCGGAGCTATGCAGTTCGGCAGTCCGAAATGTCGAAGGGCGCGCACGAGTCAAAACGCAAGAAACTCGCCAATGGGGAAGAGCCGGGCATCAACGGGAAGCCATCTGGGTGGCTCGTGCGAGACCCTGTGGATAAGTCTAAGCACAGCCTGCATCCGGTCCATGCGGAAACTGTGAAGCGAATATACTCCCTATGCGCCGATGGTAAGTCCGTTCGGCAAATCGCACGAACTTTGGCTGCCGACAATGTTCCCCTCTTCGACGGAATGCCGTCATGGACGGGAACGCGGATTGGCGGACTCCTGCGTGACCGCCATGTCTTGGGCATGTTCGAATCAATGCGCTGGATCGACGGCAAGCGCGTCGTGATACAACAGGAGGTAAAGCGTTACCCCGCAGCCGTGGATGCGGCGCTGTGGTTTCGGGTGAGGGAAGTGTTGAACAGCCGCAAGCGACTTGTCGGCAGGCGCGGCAAGAGCGTGCCAAATCTCTTCACGGGGAAGGTGTTTTGCGGAACGTGTGGTGGACGACTGCGGATTGATACCGGCGGCGGCATCCGCAAGGGGAGACGCAAACGTGACCTGATCTGCGCCGCATATCTGGAAAACCGGACCTGTATCGATAGCGCCCGCTATGATATGCACAAATTAGAGCGGGGTATTTTAACTTATTTCATTATGTTGACCGAATTGGCGCCAGTAGAACAGAAAGATGCAAGTCAGTTTAAAAAGCACGCGGCAGAATTAATTATAAAAATTGAGCAGAATGCAGCAGCAATTAACGCTCTGATCCCGAGTATTCGCGATTCTCCCTCGCTTGCAGAAACCGTAAGGGGTCTGTCGTTGGAAAATGACCAATACAAACGTGAGCGGGTGGAACTGGAACTGAAGGCTGCGGCGGTAGTGGATGACACGGATGCCGTAATTCGTAAACGGATGGAATTGTTGACTAACCTATTGCCCTTAGTCGAGGCGGGTGACCTTGATGCACGGGAGCAAATCCGCACTTTGTTGGCCCCTCTCGATTTTCGCCTTGAGGGGCACGGAGATAAACTGCGGTTAATGCATAACGGATTTCGCTTCGATTACTTCAAAGATGGTTGGGTTAACTGGCTCGGGGGGGAACGAATTGAGCTACTGCAAGCCCAACTCAAACCTGATGGGTATCGGTATTTAGTAGAAACTCTGCGCGGCAAGACCGCCGCTCCGCATTCTCGGGATTGATGTTTGGCGGTAGCGTCGGTCGGGGAATATATCTAAATCGACCGATTAAATTAAAGAGCATAAATACCCATATCTTCTAAATACCGTATGGGATATGACAATGCAGTCTTCCGATTTCAATTCCGAATATAATGTCCACAATTTTTTTTCTGATAATTATCCATCCATAGGCCGCATGGAATTAGATATGGAGCACTGGTGGTATTTCGTAGATGTGGTTTCGAGGAGCGATAAGGGAGAAATAATTTCCTATCACCCTTGTGGCCCAGTGATGGAAGTGCTTGTGGCGTTTGCATCAGACGACATACTTGAGGCTATGGGTGCTAAACACCATCGGTGACGACATGCCCGTCCTCTGGAAGCCGCATTGGAAAGTGGAGTTGCCTGTAGAAGGATCGGTCAGGATCACGATGAATGGCAGCATCCAAAAGAGCCTCTCGTTCTCCACGCGAGGTGCCGCCAGAAGGTTCGCCAAGTTCTTCGGGTGTCGTGTGATCCGAAATTGCAGACCGCGACTTGTGCGACCAGACCGCCAAACCTGAAGTTTATCAGCCCTTCTTTTCAATCTCCAATCGCGCTTTCGATGTGGCCGCAAAGCATGATGCAAGCATGCCCACACGGCGCAGTCTTCTTCGGGGGAGGCTCACAAACTCCTGATTGATGTCACAACCGACGAAACGCCTATCGGTCGCGAGCGCCGCCGCCGCCGCGGAACCCCTGACCGCAAACGCATCAACAACGACGATAGCGATCTGACGAGGCGGTGCCCACCGCGGCGAAGTCCCGATATCGCGCGGCTCCGGGCCAACGCTGCGATGCACCATGGATGTAATCGCCCAGGCGCTTACTATTTATCAACCCAGTCTCGCTCGATATGAAATATCTGCAATTCTCCAAAAAAAATAAATAATATAAATAGTAGAAATTAAAGAACAATAAGTAATGATGTTGGTAAAAGATTCTCCTTCTGGCGTCGGACTGCGGGAACAATTTATACGATTTTATGTCGGTCTTGAGTTTAATATTGCACTAACTCTAACTTACAATGAGTCTCTGCAACGTGGTGCGCGAGGCAAAGTCACCATCGCCCGAATCCGTGCTGACTATCGGAGGCTGGATGCCTGGGTGCATAGCACACTGATAAGCAAGAACTATCACCGCCTTGGGTTTGACCACAGGATGCTGTCCGCTATCGCGGTTGAGAGCTTGAACGAGAATGCTCATGTTCATGCCGCTTGGCGGGTTCCCACGGAATTGCAACCGCCCTTCATTGACCTTTTCGGCAACGGCGTCGGTGGTCGCGACCTTTGGCGCGAACTGGTGCCCGGCGGCACCAGCTACGCCAAGGTTATAGACGATCCTACCGGATGGATGGCTTATTGCCACAAGCAACGTCCGGAATGTGCTGACGACGGACGGACTTTTCTCTCGTCAGAATTGTGGCCGGAGCGTTGCAAGGCCTGAGGTCATTGACCTCAACATAGGATGGCAGCCCCAGGGCGACGGAACCCCTCACCTAATGGCGCTATCTGATTGAAGCCCACCGAGCCGGCAAAAACATTTTTGTCAGGCAATAGATTGTTATGGTCATAATTGTCTTATAAATCATAGTTAGATCGACACCCGTGATATTGAAACCATATCGCGTAGACACCAGATACATAGATACTGTGCGGGGTTCTGGTTAATTAGTATAATATTTCTGGCGGCCTCCTGCTCACAACAATCTCGCGGCGAGAAAAATTGGGCGTCATGATCGCGACGAAGGCCGTGCTATCGCGCCGTTCGCTACGAGATGAATAGAGTTCATCAAATGCAATCGTTCTTTCTCTCCGCGATAAGGCGGATGCAGCGCCGGACGCCCGCCCCTACATAAATCGCAACCTATTGCGCGCTGCTTTGTGTGGGCATTTCACAAGATTTTTAGGTAGCGAGAACTAAATGTTATCGCTACTTAGAGGGGATGGAAATGCATCCTGACGCAGCGTCGACCACCGAGGCTACGCCTACTTTGGCGGTGATCGATGTTCTTGATCTTGGTCGTCGTGCCGCGGCCTACGCCCGTCGGACGACTTCCGAGGGCACTCGCAAAGCATACGCGAGGGACTGGCGGAAGTTCGAGGGGTGGTGTCAGGCATCGCACCTTCAGCCGTTTCCCGCGGCGCCAGCGACCGTCGGACTGTTTCTGGCTGGAATGGCCGGGCACTTCTCCGTTGCCACCCTCGGGCGCTGTCTGGCGGCAATCTCGACAATGCACCGGCTGAGCGGCGCTCACCTTGATATCCGGCACCCCGCCATCCATGACGTGCTGCGTGGTATCCGGCGAGAACATGGTGCACTGCAACGCCGTGTGGCCCCGGCGACGACCGCCGTGGTGAAGGCAATGGCGGCATCGTGCGATGCCTCTCTGCTTGGCGCGCGTGATCGGGCGCTCGTGCTGATTGGCTTCGCGGCGGCGCTGCGCAGGAGTGAAATTGTAGCACTCGACGTGGATGATGTCGCCGTGGTGGGCGAGGGGGTCAGGATCACGATCAGGCGCAGCAAGACCGACCAAGACTCCATTGGCGCGACGGTCGGCGTCGTGAGGGCGGGCACCTCGACCTGTCCCGTAGCGGCGTTGCAGGACTGGCTATCGCGGGCAGAGATCAAGGAGGGACGGGTGTTCCGCCGCGTTGACCGCCATGGACGAATTGGGACGGCGCTTACCGGGCAATCCGTCGCCCTGATGATGAAGAAGCGCGCAAAACTGGTTGGCCTTGATCCCGCTGATTTCTCGGGCCATTCGCTGCGTGCGGGGTTGGCGACCGCGGCCGCTACGAATGAGGTGGAAGAGCGCATCATTCAACGCCAGACGCGGCATCGCAGTCTCACCGTGCTGCGCACATACATTCGCGACGGTGAAATGTTCCTGCAAAACGCGTCTGGCCGAGTCGGACTTTGAAGGGGCGGAATCCATGGGGGTAAATATCTACACACTCGACAGTCGCCCGGTGCGGTTGTCGATAGCCGGTGTCGAAAGCCGGGTCGGCTCGCTGCGGCGCTCTTGGAAGATTACCGAGCTTGATGATGTGCGAGCGGCGGAACTCGATGCGTCCGAGGCATCCTCATACAGCAACGCTTCACCGTGCGCCGCTATCGTTGCTGATGCGGAGGAATTGCCGCTCGGATCGTCTGGTTTTCTGGTCAAAGCACATCTCGTGATCGGCTGGGATGAAGGCCGCACTCGTGTCACCGACCTTGGTTGGGATTATCTGCCGACGCTGGGCTACGCCGTCAGAAACCCTGATGCTCCTGTCTTTTTGCTCCACGAGTGTGTTGAGGGCACCCTCCGTGTCCTGGATCGCAAGCAGGCCGTTGAGATTGGACTGGTGGGAAAGGGAGGGCAGATAATCCGCCGCGGCCAGCCGACCATTTCCGCGTGTCGATCTGTCCGGCCATACATTTCGGGCTACGCCGAGGCTGACTGCTCCCTTAGCGACGGGCGGGACGAGAAGCTGCTGGTAGCGATTGCCGACGAGCTACCTACACCAGCGTGGCTGGTCGGCAAGAAGCCCATGGACGTGGAGAGGTATGTCGGCACTGCGAGCCTCGCCGGAACAGGAGGTAGCGTTCCGAAGTGAAACCGATCCCGGCGACAGGTGCCGCGGGATCGCTGGTCGTGGACAACGGCGGGTATCAGGAGCGTAAGCCCGTTGCTCGGCCAACGTTCGCAGATGTTTGTGAGAGCCGTCGTAGGAACATGGCGGCGATCCGCGGAAAGCACACGCAGCCGGAAATGGTGGTGCGTCGACTCGTCCATCGCATGGGCTACCGGTATCGCCTACATGTCCGTGCCCTACCGGGTTGCCCCGATCTGGTTTTTCCGCGGCACGGCAAAATCATCGAGGTGAGAGGGTGCTTTTGGCATCGCCATTCTGGATGTGCTCGCGCCGCGGTGCCGAAAACACGACGCGATTTCTGGCAGGCCAAGTTCGATGCCACCGTGGAGCGGGACAGCCGGAACTTGGACGCTCTTCAGGCGGCGGGCTGGGACGTGCTCGTTGTGTGGGAATGTGAAGCTGACGATAGGGCCTTAGCTGACCGGATACGCCACTTCCTCGCGGCGTCCACGCCTGTCGTGCATCCGCCCAAAGTTCAGGGGTTATAGGGGATTCCGTGCGACTCCAACCATCGATAGTATGGGCTTCGGCCTCCACCAGATTATGTAGCGGGCCAAGGGGACGACGATGGATAGCTCAACGCGGCCTGGAATAACCAATACCGCGGTGGCGCGAAAGCTGCGTCGCTTGGCCAATGGTGCCAGCCCGCGGGTGCTCGACCTCTTCTCGGGGGCGGGCGGCATTTCACTCGGTTTCCAGAAAGCAGGCTTTCACAATGTCGGCGCGCTTGAAATTGAGCCTCTGCCTGCGCTGACGCACGCAATCAACTTCCATGGCGCTGATCCCGAGTTGACCGCGATGCACGCACGGCCCCGCGATATGACTCGGATCGAACCGGATGAATTGGCTGAAGAGCTTGGTCTCGGTGCCGTCGAAGACGCCATCGACGTGCTGGTCGGCGGGCCTCCATGCCAAGCCTACGCGCGCGTCGGTCGTGCAAAACTGCGGGAGGTCGCTGACCACCCCCAGGCGTTTAAGGTAGACCCGCGGGGAAATCTCTTCCTGCGCTATCTGGCCTACGTGAAGACGTTTCGGCCACTGGCGCTGCTGATGGAGAACGTGCCCGACATCCTGCACTATGGCGGCCACAACGTCATCGAAGAGATCGTGGAGGCGCTGGATGCGCTGGGTTACTCGGCGCGCTACAGCTTGATCAACAGCGCATTTCACGGCGTTCCACAGATGAGGGATCGCGTCTTCCTCGTGGCGTTCCTGCGCGAACTAAATGTGAAGCCGGAGTTCCCGAAGGCGACACACCACATGGTGCTTCCGCCGGGGTATGCAGGAACGCGCGCTGTTGCGCTACGATACGTCGATCTGCTGGGTGGAGCAGGCTACTACCAGCCCGATTTGGGCAATGAGAGTCTTCCGGGGCCGGTGTCGGCAAAGGACGCATTGAACGATCTTCCACCAATAAAAGGAACCAGCGTGAAACGCGGGGCGCGCCGTTTCACCGAACAAGTTGGATATCGCTCGGACCAGGAGATCACGCCGTATCAAACTGTGATGCGGACGTGGCCGGGGTTCGAGTCGAAAGGTGGCGTTCGAGATCACGTCATTCGGTTTTTGCCCCGCGATCACCTTGTGTTCGAGGAAATGAGGCCGGGTGCAGAATACCCCGAGGCGCACGCTACCGCGGTGCGGATTGCTCGGCGCGAGGCCGCACGTCGAGGTATCTCCGTTGGAACCAAGGCATACGACGAACTTTATACAAGTATCGTTCCCCCTTATGACGTCTCAAAGTTTCCAAACCGCTGGTGGAAGCTAATCGAAAATAAACCTGTTCGGACTTTGATGGCCCACATTGGTAAAGATACTTACAGCCATATCCACTATGACTCCTCACAGGCTCGAACTATTTCTGTGCGTGAAGCAGCAAGACTTCAATCATTCCCGGATGGATTTATTTTTGAAGGTGCAATGAATGCCGCCTTTCGGCAGATCGGCAATGCGGTTCCGCCCTTGATGGCCGCTCGGATCGCGGAAATCATGCGTAACTCGTTGAACGTAGCTGCATTGCGACAAGCCGAATTGCCTGGATAGAGCAGTCTATTCGTCTTCCCTTTCAACGAGTTCCTCTGCGTTCCAGGTCAGCGCCGCGGTAGCAACGGAGAAGCCGTCTACACGGATACCTGCTGGCATGTGCGCCTCGTGCGTCGCCTTGAGATGCCGTGCCAAGGGCCGAATATCGTTGGATATCCTGAGCTTACCGCCGTCCTCGTTTAGGCCGAACACCCGGTAAATGTGGTAGGGTGTATCGCCCGCGGCTTCGATGACTTCTGCCAATGACAGATGGATCGCGTTATCGAACGGCCCGTTTGTGCTTTTCACATCAATGAAGGTCTTGTTGCCGGGCGCGCCGACTGTTTCGAAATCGTATGGAGCGACCGCATTTTCTGCCGACACCCATTGATAGCCGACGATATCACCAGCCGCGGCTTTCCGTGCGAGATAGCCATTTATCAGCCCCTCACCATCCTGGCCGGTTAGCTCAGCTTTTGCCTTTGCCTTGGCAAGATCGGCGCCGGATATGAGGCGCCTCCCTTTATTCTTCAGGAGCTTGCCGGTTCCCTCGAACCCACCTTGGGCGGCATCTTCGAGTGCGGCGTCCATCTCGGAGTCGGCAGCAGCCAGCAATATGGGGTGATTATCGGTAACACCAGCCGCGGACGCCGCGGCGGCAATATCAGCAAGTGTGACGACAATCATGCTCTTGTTAGTGAACAACGGAGTTATGGCGCTGTGCAACGCAGCGTCCGCGGCATCGCTCTGACTAATCAGGATTAAATCCAGACCGGACGGAGCGGAGTCACCTTTAAAGACCATTATTGCGAAGTCACCCGGACTAATTCCATCGTATCGCGCCTGATCTCCTGGCGGGCCATGCACAAACTCTCCATTCAACCTCCAATTTTTATAAGCTGCATTTTTAATAATTTTGCGAGAAAGTTTGTGTGCAGTTTTGGCATTTGGGCCAAATATAGATACCGCGAGGGCTATTTCGTTATTCGTAGATGCAGCAACTGCGCCAAGGGCAGGATATAACTGTCCGGTTAACACATCGGCGTTGAGGTTGATGCTTTTTTGGTTCCCTGCCCCAATCTTCTTGAATACGCCCTCAAAGAGAGTGCAATCGCTCGGGGTGAGTCGCTTGATCGCGATGTTGTCTGCCACGGTTTTGATCTCACGGTAGTGGTGCGTTTGTGGCCCACACGCCCCGTCAAGGGCAATGCACGCGCGATGTCGAATGTCGTGTTCAAACCTGCTCGCTGTCCAGTGGCAGAGCTTCGGTAGGCCGCGGTATCTGGTGGAGCCAACACGCTGTAGGCTGTCCCAATGAGATGGAGGAAGGCACCGTGACGAACCGCGACGCAGCTATTGCACGAGCTTTAGCATTCTTTGACGATGGACGCTTTCGCGACAGATTGGCCGATCTGGTGGCAATCCAGTCCACGTCGCAAGACCCAGGACACGAAGCGGATGTGTGGAAATACCTCCAAGAGGGCATCGCACCTTGGATCGAGCGGATGGGGTTCACCGTAACCATCCATCCCAATCCTAAGCCCGGCTTCGGCCCAATTCTCATGGCTGAGCGAATCGAAGACCCTGCTCTCCAAACGATTCTCACCTACGGCCACGGCGACACCGTGCGCGGGCTGGACGACCAGTGGGACGCCGGGCTGAAGCCCTGGGAGCTGAAGGAGGTCGGCGACCGCTGGTACGGCCGCGGCACCGCCGACAACAAGGGCCAGCACGCGCTGAACCTGACCGCGCTGGAGCATGTGCTGGCGGCGCGCGGCGGCAAGCTCGGCTTCAACCTCAAGCTCATCCTGGAAACCAGCGAGGAGCGCGGCTCCAACGGGCTGAAGGAGTTCGTCGCCGCCCACGCGGCGGCGCTGGCCGCCGACGTGCTGATCGCCAGCGACGGCCCGCGCGTGGCCCCGGGCATCCCCACCGTCACCACCGGCACGCGCGGCACCTTCCATTTCGACCTGGTGCTGGACCTGCGGCCCGGCGGCGTGCATTCGGGCAACTGGGGCGGCATGATCGCCGACCCGGCGATCGTGCTGGCGCACGCGCTGGCCGCCATCTGCGACCGCCACGGCAAGATCCTGGTGCGCGACTGGCTGCCCCGCAACGGCCTGCCGGCCCAGGTGCGCGCCGCCCTGGCCGGGCTGGAACTGCCCAGCGAGGAATCCGCCACCATCGACCCGAACTGGGGCGAGCCCGGCTTCACCGCCGCCGAGAAGGTGTTCGGCTGGACCAGCTTCATCCCGCTGGCGATGGTCGCCGGCCGGCCGGAGAACCCGGTGAACGCGGTCGCCCCCAGCGCCCGCGCGCATTGCCAGATCCGCTACACGGTGGACAGCGACCCGGCGATTTTCGAATCCGCCCTGCGCAGCCATCTGGATGCCCACGGCTTCCCGGAGGTGCGCATCGAGAACGCCGGCATCCGCATGCCGGCCAGCCGCACCGACCTCGACAACCCCTGGGTGGGCTGGACCGTGCGCAGCATGGAAAAGACGCTGGGCAAGCATGTCCAGGTGATCCCCAACAGCGGCGGCGGCCTGCCCGGCGACGTGTTCGTGGACCATCTGCACGTGCCGCTGGTGTGGATTCCGCACAGCTACAACGGCTGCAAGCAGCACGGCCCGAACGAGCATTTCCTGATCGCCCCGGCACGCGAGGGCCTGGCCGCCTATACCGGCATCTGGTGGGACCTGGGGGAACAGGGCACGCCCTGAGCCTCGGCCGGCGGCGGGGCAACACCCCGCCGCCTACGGCAGGAAGGCGCCGCCGTTCACGTGCAGTGTCTGCCCGGTCATGTAGCGCGCCTGCGGCCCGGCGAGGTAGCGCACCAGGGTGGCGACCTCCTCGCTGCGGCCGCGCCGGCCGGCCAGCGGGGTGGCCACGGCATGCAGCGCCGGGGTGCCGCGGGCCGAACTGCCGCGCACCGTGTCGATCAGCCCCGGCACCACGCAGTTGACGGTGATGCCGTCCGCCGTCAGGTCGTGCGCCAGCGCGCGGGTGAGGCCGACCACGCCGGATTTCGCCGCCACCACATGGGCGCGGCCCGGGGCGCCGGTATGGGCGGACATGCCGCCGATATTGACGATCGCCGCCATGTCCGACCGGCGCAGCGCCGGCAGGGCAGCGCGGGCGCAGAGATAGGGGCCGTCGAGGATGACGCCCATCACCTCGCGCCACTCGGCGTAGCCGAGGTCCTCGAACTTCGTCTCCCGGCGCAGGGCGGCATTGTTGACCAGGATGTCCAGCCGGCCGAAGGCGGCGACGGCGCGGGCGAGCAGGTCGGCGGCGGCGTCCGGCGCGGCCACGTCGCCCATCTGCATGCTGGCCCGCCGGCCCTCGGCGCGCACCAGGGCGGCGGTTTCGGCCACCAGTTCGTCGGAGGCGCGGGCGCTGACCACCACGTCGGCCCCCGCGCGGGCCAGCTCGACGGCGATGGCGCGGCCGATGTTGCGCGCGGCCCCGGTGACCAGGGCGACCCGGCCGTGCAGCTCGCCGCCCGCCGCCGCCCCGCTCATGCGCGCAGGGCCCGCAGGCCGGCCATGTCGGGCTGGGCGAACAGCCCGGCGAGGCGGTCGCGCAGGGCCTGCGCGCGGGCGCGGTCCCAGCCGCCGTGGATGGCGTTGTCCATGAACTTGTCCTCGATCTCGGCGGCCGAAAGCGGGTCGCGCGCGCCGCCGCGCATGTGCGGCTGGCGGAATTCCCGCACGGTGCCGTCGGTGAGCGTGGCGCGCAGATGGCCGGTGAAGTTGTGCGGGTATTCGTTGGCGGGATCGACGACGTAGGAGATCCTGCCGGTCAGGGCGAGCACCTCGGGGTCGCGGATGCGCGCCTCGGTGAACTGGCCGAAGCCGGCGCGGCCGTCGAGAAAGCCCACAGCCATGCAGAACGGCGTGCTGAACTTGGCGGCGTAGGGGGTGGGCGGGCGGTGCTTGGCCGCCAGCGGGTCCCACAGCCGGTGCACGGTGCCCTCGCCCACCTCGCAGGTGATGGCGGCGATCTGCCCGGCCCGCACCCCGCTGGCGGCGAGCGCGATGGCGCAGTCGATGAAAGGCTGGGTCATGGTGCCGCAGGCATAGGGCTTGAAGGCGATGCCGGCCATCACCCAGCGCGTGCCCAGCCCCTCCAGCAGCCGGCTGAAATCGGGCGGCACCGAGGGGGCGAAGGCGCGGTAGAAGCCATGCGTGCCCTCCAGCACGGTGCGCGGGCCGAGGAAGCCTGCGCGCGCCATCAGCGCCGCGCGCAGGCCGGACTGCGCCGCCCAGCCGGCGTGCATCCGCTTGGTCCAGGTGCCCTCGGCGAGGTATTCGATGATGCCGGAGGCCATGCTGCCGGCGATGCCGAGCGCCGAGACGGTCTGCGCCCGGTCCAGCCCCAGCGCCTTGGCCACCGCCGCGGCCGCCGCCACCGCGCCGATGACCGCCGTGGGGTGGAAGCCGGCCTGGTGGGTCGCCTTGGGGGCCACCAGGCTCATGCGGCACAGCACCTCGCAGCCGGTGGCCAGGCCGGCCAGCAGGGCGTCGCCGCCCAGGCCCTCGCGCTCGCAGGCGGCCAGCACGGCGGGCACGATGACGGCGCCGGAATGCACCGGCCCGCCCTCGAAGGTGTCGTCGTAATCCTCGCCATGGGCGGCGGTGCCGTTGACCAGGGCGGCGTCGAACGCGCCCAGGCCGCCGGCGTGGCCGAGGGCTGTGCAGCTGCCCGGGTCGGTGGCGGCCAGGGTGGCGCGCACGTAGTCCTCGTGACGGGCGGCCAGGCACAGCCCGGCCACGTCCAGCATCAGGCTGCGCGCCATCGCCCGCACCGGGGGCGGCAGGTCGGCGGCGCGGGTGGCGGCCAGCCAGTCGGCCAGGCGCTCGGCGACGCTGGGTGTGGTCATGCCGGCTGTCGGGGTGTTCGAACGGTCGGGCGGGTCAGACGCCGAAGATCTCGGTGTAGCGTTTTTTCACCTCTTCGCCGTCCTTGGCCAGGGCGGCCGGGTCGCTGCTCAGCAGCTTGATCTCGCTGAGCGGCTTGCGGCCGGGCTTGGTTTTCACCTCCGGGTGGAAGGAGCGGATGCCGCCGGCATCGGCCATCATCTGCTGGCAGGGGGCGGAGAACACGTAGTCCACGAAAAGCCGGGCGGCGTTGGGGTGCGGCGCCTTCTCCAGCACGCCCATCTGGCCGGCGATCACCGGCGAGCCTTCGACCGCGTAGACGATCTCGATCGGGTTGCCGGCTTCCTTCAGGTAGGTGGCGACGTATTCGCTGCCGTCGAACATGATGGAGCGCTCGCCCTGCGCCACCTTCTTCGGTGGGTCGGAGGCGGATTGCACCTGCAGGATGCGCTGCTTGGCCACCTTCTCGAAATAGCCCCAGCCGAGCGCCTGCTCGGTGGCGAAGGTGGAGGTGAGGATGGTGCCGCTGTAGCCGGGATGCGCCTTGACCATGCGCATGCGCCATTTCGGGCTGAGCAGGTCGAGGAAGCCCTTCGGCGCCTCCTCGGCCGTCACCTGCTTGGTGTTGTAGGCGATGACGCTGAGGGTGGCGCGCACGCTGGCGAAGCGGTCGTCGGCGTCGCGCTGTTCCTTGGGCCAGAAGGCGCCGACATCGACGGGCACGAACTTGGCCAGCCAGCCCTGCTGCTTCCAGCCGATGAACATGGTGGCGTCGGAGCTTTCGACCACGTCGGCGGCGTAGATGTTGCTGGCGTATTCCTGGTTGATCCGCTGCAGCACGCGCTCGGCGCCGGTGCGTTCGAGCTGGATACGGATGCCGGGGTAGAGCGCCTGGAAGGCGGTGACGATCTTTTGCGCCACAGTGAGGTCGATGGAGGTGTGGAAGACCGCGGTGCCCTCCTTCACGGCGGCGGCGATCAGCTCGGAGGACGGGCCGGCGGCGCGGGCGCGGGCGGCCGGCAACACCAGGGCGGCGGCGCCGGCGGCCAGGATGGCCCGGCGGCCGGTCAGCATATGGGTGGATGGCAGGCGGGTGGGTTTGGTCATGGCGCGTCCTCCCCGGTGGGCACGTGGCGGCCGGAGCCGTCGCGCCCTGTTCTGTTCTGTTGACGTTACGCTGGCGCGGGGGAGGGTATCTGTCAACAGCACCCGGTGCCGGGGTGCGTCAGCTCGGATGCCAGTTGAGGCGCTCGCCCAGCCAGCGGCGCAGCGCCAGCAGGGTGGGCGCCTCGGCGGTGATCGCGGCCATCACCGTGTTGGCGCCGGGCGCGGGCAGGGTGCGCACGTCCGGCGCGGCGGCCTGCACCTCCGGCGCGGCGGCGACCTTGGCGGCCGCCTTGCGCCACAGCGCCACCATCGCCGCGGGGGTCAGCGCCGGCAGCACCAGGGCGAATTGCAGGTTGGCGGCGGCGGCGGTGGCCTGCCAGGCGCCGTAGAGCGGGCCGGACGGGGGGGCGCCGCGCAGGCGGGCGGCCAGCTCCGGCAAGGTCGGCAGTTCCGGCATCTGCGGGTCGCGCGCCACGGCGCCGTCGTCGCCGGGCACGCCCATGCCGAACAGCGGCGGTGCGCCGGCGGCGGCCAGCACGGCGGCGTGCTGGCGGGCCTGGGGGCCGTGGATGAACACCGCGTCCACCGCGCCGGCGGCCAGCGCCTGCTGCGCCGTGGCGCGGTCCTGCAGGCCGAACACCGGGGCCAGCCGCAGGCCGAGCAGTTCCACGGCCAGCAGGCCCGGCAGGTCCGGGCCGACCGGGCCGGCGGCGGCCAGGCGCAGCACCGCGCCCGGCGACAGGGCGGCGGCGGGCAGGCGGCACGACACGATGCCGGGGGTAATGCCGGCCATGATGGGCAGCCAGCGCGCCACGTCGTACTGCGCGCGGGGGTCGCCGACCAGCCAGGCCAGGGCGGATTGCCCGGGGGCGAGCAGCGCGGTCTGGCCATCCGGCGGCACGCGGGTTTCGAACTGGTTGGCGCCGGTCACGCCGTCGGCGCCGCCGACCATGTGGCGGTGCTGGGCCACGCCCTCGGGCAGGCCGTCGAGCATGGCATGGCCGATCCGCTCGGCCCACTGGCCCAGCTTGCCGCCATCGGGGCCGGCCACCAGGATCGCGCTGCCGTCGGGGAAGGTGCCGAGGGTGGTGGCGGCCAGGGCCGCGCGGGGGAGCAGGGCGGCGGCCAAGGCGCACATCACCGCCCGCCGGCCCGGCGCGAGGGGGCCTGGAGCGGGTGCGTCGTGCGCCGTACCAGGCGGCTGGGCGTGCGGCATCAGGCCTCCTCCCGCTCGCGGCCCGGCGGGGTGCGCCGGGGTCTCCCGGACTTACCTACCCGGAACCGGCGGGTTGTCAAACCAGGTAGCTGGTCCGGGAGGATGGGCCGGGAAAGCGGCGACTATGTGTCGTAGGCCACCAGCGCCTCGAACGGCACGTCCAGCCGCTTGCGCCCGCCGAGGAAGGTGAGTTCGATCAGCGCCGCCGCCGCCGGCACCTCGGCGCCGATGTTGCGCAGCAGCTGGATGCCGGCCGCCATGGTGCCGCCGGTGGCCAGCAGGTCGTCCACCACCACCACGCGCTGGCCCTGGTGCACCGCGTCGGCCTGGATCTCGATGCGGTCCGAGCCGTATTCCAGCGCGTAGTCCAGCCCGATGGTGGCGCCGGGCAGCTTGCCGCGCTTGCGCAGCATGACGAAGCCGCAGCCTAGCTTGAGCGCCAGCGGGGCGGCCATCAGGAAGCCGCGCGACTCGATGCCGGCGATCAGGTCCGGCTGCCAGGCGCGCACCGCGCGGGCCAGCCGGCCCATCGCCACCTGCCAGGCATCGGCGTCGCGCAGCAGGGTGGAGATGTCGTAGAAGAGAATCCCGGGCTTGGGGAAATCCGGGATGCCCCGGATGTGGTCCTTCAGGTCCATGCGCCGCCGCCTATGCCAATGCTTCGGGGCTGTATAGCCCGCTGTTGCGGCACCGCAAGCGGAAGGCTACGCAGGGCCATGTCGCGCATCCCCATCGCAGTGCTGGCCGGCGTGGTCGGCTTCGTCGCCTACATCGTCGGCGTTGTCACCCTGGCGGACCTTGTGGTCGGCCGGCACTGGGCGGTGCAGGCGGCATATTTCGTGCTGGCCGGGGTGCTGTGGGCGCTGCCGGCACGCTGGCTGATGCTGTGGGCGGCGCGGCGCTGACCCGCGGGCGCGCTGGCCCCGGGGGCGGAATGTCTTAGCGCTCGACCTTCATCCAACTGTCATATTACTGTCACGGCGAGGAAACCGGGGGGCGCTAGGCCCGCCGCGTCACTGGTCCACAAAGGGGAACCCTGAACATGAAGCGTCGCACCCTGCTGGCAGGCGCCGCCGCGCTGGCCGCGGCCCCGCTCGCGCCGGCCGCCCACGCCCAAGGCGGCAAGACCAAGATCGTCTTCTGGCACGCGATGAGCGGCGCGCTCGGCGAGGAGGTGAAGCGCATCACCGACGGCTTCAACGCCTCGCAGGGCGAGGTCGAGGTGGAGCAGATCTTCAAGGGCAGCTACCCCGAGACGCTGACCGCCGCCATCGCCGCCTGGCGCGCCGGCCAGGCGCCGCACCTGGTGCAGATGTTCGAGGTCGGCACCGGCTCCATGCTCGCCGCCGGCCCGGCCGTGAAGCAGGTGTGGGAGCTGTCCAAGGAAACCGGCATCCAGTTCGACCCCAAGGCCTACCTCGCCGGCGTGCGCGGCTACTACAGCCTGTCGGACGGGCGGATGGCCTCGATGCCGTTCAACTCCTCCACCTCGCTGATGTGGTACAACAAGGACGCCTTCGCGAAGGCCGGGCTCGACCCCGAGAACGCGCCGACGACGTGGGACGCGGTGGTCGCCGCCGCCCAGGCCATCAAGGCCAAGAACGCCGCCAGCATCCCGATGAGCTCGTCCTGGCCCACCTGGTGCCTGTTCGAGCAGTACGCGGCCATGCACGACGTGCCCTACGCCACCGAGGCCAACGGCTTCGACGGGCTGGGCACCAAGCTGCTGATCAACACGCCGCCCTTCGTCAAGCAGATGCAGCGGCTGATCGACATGAGCAAGGACGGCACCTTCAAGTGGGGCGGCCGCGACGGGGCGGCCGGCCCGCTGTTCCCCTCCGGCGACGCGGCCATCATGTTCGACAGCTCGGCCGCCCGCGCCTCCATCGACCGTGCCGCCAAGTTCAAGTGGGGCGTCGCCCTGCTGCCGACCGACCCGGCGATCAACGCCCACCCGATCAACTCGATCATCGGCGGCGCCAGCCTGTGGACGATGACCGCGCCGAAGCGGACGCCGGCCGAATACAAGGGCGTGGCGCTGCTGCTGCAATACATGAGCCGCCCGGACAACGACGCCGTCTGGCACCAGCACACCGGCTACGTGCCGGTCACGCTCGCCGGCTACGAGCTGTCCAAGAAGCAGGGCTACTACGAAAAGAACCCGGGTGCCGACCTCGCCATCCTGCAGCTCACCCGCGGCAAGCCGACCAAGAACTCGCTGGGCTTCCGCCTCGGCCGCATGCCCGAGTTGCGCAACATCCAGTACGAGGAGATGGAGAAGGCGTTCCAGGGCCAGCAGGGCGCGCAGGCCACCATGGATGCCGCCGTGGAGCGCGGCAACAAGGTGCTGCGCGAGTTCGAGAAGTCGGTGAAGGGCTGATCCCGCACCGGGCCGCGCCGCCACCCCGGCGGCGCGGCCCGGCGCCATTTTCCGCATGGAACGACGCACCATCTTCCGAGGCTGGCTGCTGCCGGTGGCATTCGTGCTGCCGCAGCTGCTGCTGACGTTCTTCTTTTTCCTGTGGCCGGCGGGGCAGGCGATCTATGCCAGCATGACCCGCCAGGATGCGTTCGGCATCCGCACCCAGTTCGTCGGCGCGGAGAACTTCACCGACCTGTTCTCCGACCCGCTCTACCTCGACTCGATCCGCCGCACGGTGGTGTTCTCCGCCTCGGTCGCCGTGCTGTCGATGGCCGTCGCCCTGCTGCTGGCGGTGTTCGCCGACCGCGAGATCCGTGGGCGCGGGCTGTATCGCACGCTGCTGATCTGGCCCTACGCCATCGCGCCCGCCATCGCCGCCGTGCTCTGGGTGCTGCTGCTGCATCCGCAGATCGGCTGGATCGGCCACGGGCTGCGGGCGCTGGGCATCCACTGGGACTACAAGCTCGACGGCGCGCAGGCGATGCTGGCGGTGATCCTCGCCTCCGCCTGGAAGCAGGTCAGCTACAACTTCATCTTCTTTCTCGCCGGGCTGCAATCCATCCCGCGCGCGGTGATCGAGGCGGCGCGGATGGACGGCGCGCGCGGCTGGCGGCGGTTCCGCACCATCACCTTCCCGCTGCTGGCGCCGACCACCTTCTTCCTGATCGTGGTGAACGTGGTCTATGCCGCCTTCGACACCTTCGGCACCATCCGCGCGCTCACCCGCGGCGGGCCGGGCAAGGCCACGGAAACCCTGGTCTACAAGGTGTATGTGGACGGCGTGGAGAACCAGAATCTCGGCTCGTCCTCGGCGCAGTCGGTGGTGCTGATGCTCGCGGTCATCCTGCTCACCGCCATCCAGTTCCGGTATATGGGGCGGAAGACGGAGCGATGATGGCTGGGCAAGGAAGGTCTTCTTTTTGTGAACAAAAAGAAGCAAAAAAACTTTTCGTTCGCTGGAGTGCCGGCGCCGGACTCCAACGAACAAAAGTTTTTTGGTCCTTTTTTCCAAAAAAGGACAACTTCCTTGCTTCCTTCGGTCCCCCCGCATGAACCGCCGCATCGACTGGACCGCCCACATCGTCCTGATCCTCGGCGTGGCGCTGTTCGTGCTGCCGGTCTGGCTGGTGTTCGCCGGAGCCACACAGGACCCGGGCGCGATCGACCGGGGCGAGCTGTCGCTGCTGCCGAACCTGCACGGCTTCGGCGTGTTCGCCGACGTGCTGGGCAACGGGGTCGCCGGCGCCACGCCGGTCTGGCGGATGCTGGCGGTGTCGTTCGGCATGGCGCTGGCCATCGCGGTGGGCAAGATCGCCATCTCGCTGCTCTCGGCCTATGCGGTGACGTTCTTCCGCTTTCCGCTGCGCATGGTGTGCTTCTGGACCATCTTCATCACGCTGATGCTGCCGGTGGAGGTGCGGATCATCCCCACCTACGCGGTGATGGCCGGCTTCGGGCTGATCAACAGCTTCACCGGCCTCACCGTGCCGCTGATCGCCTCGGCGACGGCCACGCTGCTGTTCCGCCAGGTGTTCCTGGCCATCCCGGACGAGTTGGTGGAGGCGGCGCGGATGGACGGCGCCGGGCCGTGGCGGTTCTTCCGCGACATCCTGCTGCCGGTGTCGGCGGCCAACGTGGCGGCGCTGTTCGTGATCCTGTTCGTCTATGGCTGGAACCAGTACCTCTGGCCGCTGCTGGTCGCCACCGACCCGCGGCTGGACACCATCGTGATCGGCATCGTCAAGATGATCGGCACCGACTCGGCGGTGCCCTGGAACAAGGTGATGGCGACCTCGGTGCTGGCGCTGCTGCCGCCGATTGCGGTGGTGCTGCTGATGCAGCGCTGGTTCGTCAAGGGTTTGACCGAAGGGGATAAATGATGGCGAGCCTGAAGCTGGAGGGCCTGCGCAAGAGCTTCGGCGCCACCAAGGTGCTGCACGGCATCGACCTGGAGCTGGCCTCCGGCGAGATGCTGGTGATCGTCGGCGCCTCCGGCTGCGGCAAGTCCACGCTGCTGCGCCTGGTCGCCGGGCTGGAGGAGCCGACCGCCGGGCGCATCGTGCTGGATGGCCGCGACGTCGCCAACCTGGACCCGGCCGAGCGCGACATCGCCATGGTGTTCCAGAACTACGCGCTCTACCCGCACATGAGCGTGTTCGACAACATGGCCTACGGGCTGAAGATCCGCCGGCTGTCCACCGCCGAAATCCGCAAGCGGGTGGAGGAGGCGGCCGACATGCTGGGCCTGCGCCCGCTGCTGGACCGCAAGCCGCGCCAGCTTTCCGGCGGCCAGCGCCAGCGCGTGGCGATGGGCCGCGCCATCGTGCGCCACCCCAAGCTGTTCCTGTTCGACGAGCCGCTGTCCAACCTGGACGCCAAGCTGCGGGTCACCATGCGCGCCGAGATCAAGCGCCTGCAGCGCCGCATGGGCGTCACCAGCCTGTACGTGACGCACGACCAGGTGGAGGCGATGACGCTGGGGGACCGGCTGCTGGTGCTGCACCAGGGCGTGCCGGTGCAGCTCGCCACGCCGATGGAGGTGTTCGAGCGGCCGGCCGACATCTACGTGGCCGGCTTCATCGGCGCCCCGGCGATGAACCTGCTGCCGGCCCGGCTGGCCGCCGGCGGCACGGCGGCGCAGCTCGATGCCGGCCCCCTGGTGCCCTTCGCCGACGGCCGCCGCGCCGGGGCGGACGGGATGAAGCTGACCGTGGGGATCCGGCCGGAACACGTGGCGCTGGTGGCGGAGGGCGGGCTGGCGTTGCAGGTGGACCTGGTGGAGCCGCTGGGCTCGGAGACGGTGCTGATCGGCCGGCTGCCGGATGGCGAGATGCTGTCGATCAAGCTGGCCGGCGCGGCGCCGCCGGAGGAGACGGTGCACGTCGCCATCCCGCCGCCCAACCTGCATGTGTTCGACGCCGCCACCGGCCTGCGGCTGGAACCGCGGGGCTGACCAGGCCCCGGCGGAGCGGTCGCCGTTGTGATCGCCCCTTATGTATCGCAGCCGCGCAAACTGTGTTATGCGCGGCCATGCCAACCAACCTGCCGATGACCCCGCCTGACAGAGGGCGGGCGCCACTGGGATGCCAGCCAGGGCCGCGTGGCTGCCCGCCCGCCAAGGCGCGTTGACGGGACCGCGCATGGCACAAAAACCGAGAAATCTGGCCGACCGTGCCGAGGCCGACGTGCGCCGGGCGCATGAGCGCGAGGAGCTGGCCCGCAGGGAATTCAGCCTCGCCGGGTGGAAATACTGGCTGGTGATGGGCGGCAGCGTGCTGATGGCGATCCTGCTGGCGGTGGGCGCGGCCTATTTCTACGTCCGCGTCCGCCCGCGCCTGTAGGCGGCCCGTTACGCCCATATAGCGTGGGCCACCCGTTTGGCCTGCCCCCGTTTGGCCTGCCCCCGTTTGGCCTGCAAGGAGACGCCCATGCCTGACATCCACTCGGTTGCCGTGTTCTGCGGCGCCCAGGCGGGGGGGCGGCCGGAGTATGCCGCCGCCGCCGACGCGCTCGGCCGCGGCCTGGCGCAGGCCGGCATGCGGCTGGTGTATGGCGGCGGGCGCGTGGGCCTGATGGGCCGCGTGGCCGACGCCACGATGGCCGCCGGCGGCACGGTGACCGGGGTGATCCCGGAATTCCTGACCCGCTGGGAGGTGGCGCACGACCAGGTGTCGGACCTGGTCATCACCGACAGCATGCACTCCCGCAAGCGCCACATGTTCGACCTTGCCGACGCCTTCGTGACCATGCCCGGCGGGCTCGGCACGCTGGACGAGACGTTCGAGATCCTGACCTGGCGCCAGCTCAAGCTGCATGACAAGCCGATCCTGCTGTGCGACGTCGCCGGCTCCGTCCGCCCGCTGGTGGCCGCCATCGAGGCGGCCATCGCCGAGGGGTTCGCCCGTTCCGAGGTGCGCGGGCTGTACGAGGTGGTGGAGGGCGTGCCCGCGGTGCTGGCGCGGCTGCGCCACCTGGCGACGGCGCCGGGCGGCGCCTCCGCCCTGCTGTAGACGCCACGCCGCCATGCCGTGGCGGGAATGCGCGCAGGGACGGCTTGCCCCCGGCGCCCGGGGCGGCTATACGCGCGCCTCGGCCGGAGTGTAGCTCAGCCTGGTAGAGCACTGTGTTCGGGACGCAGGGGCCGGAGGTTCGAATCCTCTCACTCCGACCAGCCCCCCCTGCGATTACATGCCCCGACGGTGGGTTGCGCGCCTCGCGCATGGCGCGTGGTTGACTTTCCCGCCGTGCACCCCTTCTCCTCTGATGTCGTCGACGCAGGGGGACTGTACGTGACATTTCGTAACATCATCATCGCCGCCGCGCTGTTCGGTGGCGTGCTGGGCGGGTTTGCTCAGGCCCAGGCTCAGGCTCAGGCCCAGGCTCAGGCTCAGGCCCAGGCGCCGAATGGCCCGGCCGAGGTCATCGCCACCCGCCAGGCGGGCATGAAGCACACCGGGGCGGCGGCCGGCGCGGTCAAGAAGGCGCTGGATGCCGGCGGCGACCTGATGGCGGTTGCCGCCAGCGCCCAGGAGGTCGCCGATTGGGGCCGCAAGATCCCGTCGATGTTCCCGCCCGGCAGCGATGCCGGCGCCAAGACGCGGGCCCTGCCGGCGATCTGGTCCGATAAGGCGGGGTTCGACAAGCTCGCCGGCAACATGGCGGCCGCGGCCGACACGCTGGCGGCGGCGCTGAAGGCCAACGACGCGGCTGCCGCCAAGGCGGCGTTCGCGGCCACCGGCGCGGCCTGCGCCGCCTGCCATCGCACCTATCGCGCGCCGGCATAGGGCTACAGCTTCGTCACCACCACCCACACCAGCGCCGCGGCCGCCACGAACAGGGCGGCCGCCAGCACCGGGCTGGCCATGCGCGGCGCCCGCGTGGCGGCCGGCAGGCGCTTCTTGCCGGTGATCATCGGCCGCACCAGGTTGTGCCGCTTCACCACCGCATAGGCGAGCACCGCCGCCACGTGCAGCACCACGATGATCTTGATGAAGGTGAACACCTGGTAGTGCAGCGCGAGTGCCGCCGTCCCGGTCGCGTCGCTCACCCGCCCCGCCAGCGGGCCGGTGACGAAGGCGTCCACATCGTTGGCGAACAGCCCGCTGACCGCCTGCGCCAGCAGCAGCCCCAGCATCGCCAGCACCATCCAGCCGCCGGCCGCGTTGTGCCCCACCTGGGTATCCGGCTCGCGCCGCGCGAAATGGCGCAGATGGCCCAGCACCGCCCCCGGGCCGCGCAGGAACTGCGAGAACCGGGCGGTCTGGCTGCCCACCACCCCCCAGGCCAGGCGGAAGATCAGCAGCGCCAGCACCGCCTCGCCACTGCGCATGTGCCAGTCCATCCAGCCCAGCCGGATGCTGACATAGCTGAACGTCACCAGCAGCACGATCGCCCAGTGGAACAGGCGCGTCGGCCCGTCCCAGACCCGCATCGGCAGCTGCAATCCGGGCGGCGGTGGTCTCAAGGCCATCGATGCGGTCTCCTTTCCGGTCGGCGTCCCGGATCGCGGGTCGTGGTGCGTGGTGCGTGGTGCGTGGTGCGTGGTGCGTCAGCAACCGCATCCGTGCCAGCACCGTCAAGACCCCCCGAAAACCGCGCCGAACGAGCCGAATCCGGCGGATAAATCGCCCGTTTCGCCGGGTCAGGAGGCAACAGGCCGATTGCGGCGCGCCGCCCCCGGTTCTAGCTTCGTTTGCATGACCGATCCTGGTTCGCTGCCGCCACGGCCCGGCCTGCTGCGCCCGCTGCTGCTGGGCGCGGCGGGGCTGGCGGTGCTTGGCACCGTGGGATGGCTGGCATTGCGGGAGATGCCGCCGCCGCCCGTCGCGGCCCCGCCTCCCGCTTCCGTTGCCGCCCCGGCGGCCGCGCCGCCGCCTGTCGCGACCGCCACCGTCGCCCCCCCCGCCCCGCCCCCCGCACAGCTGGCCGCACCTCCGGCCCCAGCCGCGACCGCCGCGCCGGCGGAGAAGCCTAGCTTCGACATCGTCCGCGTGAACCCGAAGGGCGACGCCGTCGTGGCCGGCCGTGCCGCGCCCGGCGCCGAGGTGACATTGCAGGACAACGGCCAGGCGATCGGCCACGCCCAGGCCGATTCCTCCGGCCAGTTCGTCATCCTGCCCGCCAAGCCGATCGGCGCGGGCGGCCGGGAGCTGACCCTGTCGTCGCGCGGTGCCGGCGGCGCCGAGACCAAGGGGGACGGCCCGGTGATGGTGGTGATGCCCGAGCCGCAGCCGGCCGGCACCTCCCCGTCCGCCGCGCCCGCCCTGCCGCTGGTGGTGCTGACCGGGCCCGACAGCGCGCCCCGCGTGCTGCAAGGTGCCGGTGCCCCCAAGGGCGCGCAGCCGCATGTGGGGCTGAACGTGGTGGATTACGACGCCAAGGGCGACATCCGCTTCGCCGGCCGCGGCCCGGCCGGCGCGATGGTGCGGGTCTATGTGGACAACCAGCCGGTCGGCGAGGCGGTGGTGGACGGCAAGGGCGACTGGTCGCTGCTGCCGCCGCGCGGCGTGGCACCCGGCGAGCACAAGCTGCGGCTGGACCAGCTGGGCGCCAAGGGGCAGGTGGTGGCGCGGCAGGAGCTGCCGTTCCAACGGGCCGACCTGTCCGCCAAGGGCGCGGCGGAGGGCAGCCAGGCGCCGGGCGGGCCGCCGGGGATTCGCGTCGTCGTGCAGCCGAAGCAGAGCCTGTGGCGCATCGCCCGGCACACCTATGGCCAGGGCGTGCGCTACACGGTGATCTACGCCGCCAATCGGGACCGCATTCGCGACCCCAACCTGATCTATCCCGGACAGGTGTTCACCGTGCCCACCCCGGATTCGTCCAGCAAGTCCAGGTAAGGCGCGGCTGCCAGCAGGAACAGCGTGACATCGCTCACCAGCGCGGTGGCGGTGGCCGGCATCTCAAGCTCCGCTTCGGCGGTCAGCGCCACGCTGTGGTCGGCCAGCAGCTCCATCCGCCAGCCCGCCGGCAGCAGCGGCGTCATCCCCACCAGTGCCGCGAACACCGCCGCCCGGCGCGCCATCGCCTGGTCCGGCACATGCTCGGCGGTGCTTGGCACCCGGCCGGCCAGCGTGCGCATGGCGATGACGCCGCGCATGCCGCCGTGGCCGGCGGCCGGCGAGGTGACGGGGCGGGCGAGGCTCACCTCCACCGCGCGGTTGCGCCAGCGCACGGTGAAGGCCGGGAAGCGGCCGGTATCGGTCGGCAGCAGGCGGCCCCGGTCGTCCACGGTGAAGGGGCCCAGGGTGAACGGCGCATCGAACGGCATCGCGACACTCCCTTGCTCGGGCGGCTTCATCCGCCGCCCGCTCGGCCGCAAGTCTTGCCCGCGCCGGATGAAGCATCCATAAACTGCGGCAACATTTCGCTGGACCCGCATGGCCCTCGCCGCATCGCTCCGCCTCGTGCTCGCGCCCCCGCACCCCGCCGGCCGCCCCTTCATCGTGGGCGGCGTGGTGGCGCTGGCGGTGGGGCTGGTGTTCGCCCAGTGGCTGGCCTGGCTCGGCCTGGCCTTCACCTTGTTCTGCCTGTATTTTTTCCGCGATCCCGAGCGGGTGCCGCCGCCGCGCGCGGGCCTGGTGCTGGCGCCGGCCGATGGCAAGATCGTCTCGGTGTCGCGCGCGGTGCCGCCGGCGGAGCTGGACCTGGGCACCGCGCCGCGCTGGCGGGTGGCGATTTTCCTGTCGGTGATCGACGTGCACGTGAACCGCATGCCGGTGGACGGCACGGTGACGCGCATCGCCTATCGCCACGGCAAGTTCCTCAACGCCAGCATGGACAAGGCCAGCGTGGACAACGAGCGCAACGCGCTGGCCATCCGCCTGCCGGACGGGCGGGAACTGGCGGTGGTGCAGATCGCCGGGCTGATCGCGCGGCGCATCCTATGCGACGCGCGCGAGGGCGATGCGGTGCTGGCCGGCGCCCGCTTCGGCATCATCCGCTTCGGCAGCCGCACCGACCTGTACTTGCCCGAGGGCGTGCTGCCGCTGGTGGCCGAGGGCCAGACCATGATCGGCGGCGAGACGGTGATCGCCGAGCTTGAAACACGAGGCGCATATGCCTGAACGGCGGCCCTTCATCCTGGCCGCCCGCCCGCTCGCCGGCGAGGCCTCGCCGATCCGCCGGCTGCGCGGCCGCTTCCGCCCGCGCCACCGGCCGCGCTTCAAGGGCCCGTCGTTCAACCGGATGATCCCCAACCTGCTGACCATGCTGGGGCTGTGCGCCGGCCTGACCGGCATGCGCTTCGCGCTGGAGGGCCGGTTCGCCCAAGCGGCGGTGGCGATCGTGGTCGCCGCCTGCATCGACGGGCTGGACGGGCGGCTGGCGCGGCTGCTGAAGGCGACCTCGCGCTTCGGCGCCGAGTTCGACAGCCTGGCCGATTTCGTCTGTTTCGGCGTGGCGCCGGCCTTCATCCTGTACCTGTGGTCGCTGCAATCGGCGCATGCCTACGGCTTCCTGCCGTGCCTGATGTTCGCCGTCTGCATGGCGCTGCGGCTGGCGCGGTTCAACGCGGCGCTGGATGCCGGGCCGCACCCTGCCTACACCTACAATTTCTTCACCGGCGTGCCGGCGCCGGCCGGGGCGGGGGTGGCGCTGTTTCCGCTGTTCGCCGGGCTGGAGGCCAATTCGATGGGCTGGGGGTGGCTGCATGCCGCCGCCTCGTTCCCGCCCTTCGTGGCCTGCGTGCTGATCGGCACCGCGCTGCTGCTGGTGTCCACCCTGCCGGTCTGGAGCTTCAAGAACTTCAAGGTGCCGGCGCAATACGTGCTGCCGCTGCTGCTCGGCACCGGGCTGGTGGCCGCCGTGCTGGTGGCGGACCCGTGGGCGGTGCTGGCCGGCGGTGGCCTCGCCTATGTCGCCATGCTGCCGTTCAGCGCCCGCAGCTACCGCCGGCTCAAGCGCGCGGCCGAGACGGCCGAGGAGCCGGAGGCCGCCTGAGCCGGCCGATCTTCGGCCTGTCAAAGCAAGCAAGGCCGAACCCCTGGACTTAAGGATCGAGGTCCAGGGGCTCGGCCCCTGGTGGGGTGTGGGGCAACGCCCCGCCGCTTGCTTCGGCAGACCGAAGAGTCCGCCGGGCCGATCGATAGCCGTCATACCAAGGCTCGCTGACCGCGACCCTTGGCATGAGTCTTTGTTTAGCGCGCCGCCACCCGCCAGCCCGGCGCGCGATACCAAGGCCCGCAGGCGACGGAAGAGTCGTCGCCTGCGGGCCTTGGTATCAGTCCGCCGCGGCGGCGATCCCGGCGACGCTTTGCAACCGGGCGCGCACCGCCTCGCCAAACGCCTCGAAGATGCGGCGAGAGACGACGTCGTGGTCCCAGTCGTATTCCGGGTGCCATTGCACGCCGACGGCGAACCCGTCCGAGCGAGCGTGGATCGCCTCGACGGTGCCGTCAGGCGCCTCCGCGTCGGCCACCAGGCGGTCGCCAAGCCGGTCGATGCCCTGGTTGTGCAGCGAATTCACCCCGATTTCCGTGGCGCCGGCAACCCGGTGCAGCCAGGAGCCGGGCACGACGCGCACCGCGTGCGCCTTGCCGGTGCGCACCCGCGAGCTTGGCTGCATCGGCGTGGAGTGGTCCATCCGGTCGGGCAGATCCTGCAACCGCTGGTGCAGGCTGCCGCCGAGCGCCACGTTCATCTCCTGCAGGCCGCGGCAGATCGCCAGCACCGGCACCCCGGCGGCGACGGCGGCGCGGATCAACGGCAGGGTGACGCCGTCGCGCTCGGCATCCTCGGGCGTGCCCTCGGCGTGCGGCGGGCCGTCATACAGGTCCGGCTGCACGTTGGAGCGGCTGCCGGTGAGGATGATGCCGTCCAGCCGCGACAGCAGCGTGGCGATATCGGCCTTGGCGCCGTTGGCTGGAAGCAGCACCGGCACCCCGCCCACCACCAGGTCGGTGGCGCGCACGTAGGTGTTGGATGCCGCGTGGTTGGCCATGCCGAACGCGCCAAACAGCTTCGTGCAGCAGGAGATGCCGATCAAAGGTTTCATGTTACAGAGCATCATCAGGGATGATGGCGACAAAATGAAGTCAAACCGGCTCAGGCCCGCCCTGCGCTGGACGCAACCGCCGCGACTGCAGCAGAAATGTCACAGCCGACGGCGAATCCGCGCCCTGCTCAGCCGCCGCGCGGCACGCCGCCCGGATTGGTCGGCAGCGTGAACTCGAACAGCTTGGGGTCGAAGGTGCCGCCGAGTTCCATGTTGAACAGCGACACGCGCGTTTCGTTCTGCTGCGCGTCCACCACGGTCCATTGCCGCAGCGCCAGCGGATTGTCGGCGAAAATCAGCGTGAGGCTGCCGTCGCCGGGGCTTTTGGTGCGGATCAGCGCCACCTGCAACTGGCCGGGCTGACGGTCCACCCCGACGACCGTCACATCGCCGGACAGCGTGATGCGGTCGGCCAGCAGGATGCCGAGCGGCGTGGAGGAGAGCGGGAAATGCGACACCTGGCCAAGCTGCTTGTCCTGGAAGATGCCCTCGCCGTGGCTGGCCACCAGCAGCAGCGGCGTCGGCGGGTCGTATTCGAAGCGCATGCGGCCGGGGCGCTGGATCCAGGCGGTGCCCTGGGTGGTGCTGCCATCCGGCCCCACTTGCAGGAAGCGCGCCTTCAGTGTGCGCATGGCGCCCAGATAGGTTTCCACGCGGGCGATGTCCGCCCGGTCCCGGGCGGATAACGCTGCGGGGGGCTGCGCCGCCGCCACCTGGGCGGTCAGCGGCAGCAGCGAGAGGGCGAGCAGGGTGCGGCGGTTCATTCCCCGGATGTGGCACCGCGCGCGACGGAATCAAAGCCTGCCGGCCATGACATCCGCGAAACCCAGGCTACTCCGCCGGAACTGTCACCGCGCGGGCCGCTTCCGGCCGCTCCCATAATTCGGGGTTCAGCTCCTCCTGGCGGTCGGGGAAGAACACCGCGCAGCCGAGGATGACCAGCGCGAAGCCGGCCAGCACCAGCACGGCGGCGGACAGGTTGCCGAAGCGCTCGTACAGGAAGCCCACCAGCGGCGCCGCCACCGCGGCACCCAGGAAGCCGACGAAAAAGCGGATCGAATACATCCGCGTCCGCAGTTCCGGCGAGATGTAGCGCGCGGTCATGGTCTCGTTCACCGTCACCTGGCCGAAGATCACCGCCGCCACCAGGCCGGCCACCGGCAGCACCATCCAGCCATCCACCACCGCCAGGGCCGCCATCGCCGGCGCCAGCACCAGGCCGAGCGGCAGGAAGATGCGCCGCAGGGTGGTCCGGTCGATCAGCCGGCCCACCGTCAGCTGCGTGACGGCGCCGCACAGCGTGGCGATGGTGGCCGCCACGCCGGCCAGCGGCAGCAGCCCGGGGGCGCTGGCCAGCCGCTCCTGCATCAGCTTGGGCAGCAGCAGGGTGAAGGCGTTGAACACCAGGCCGGAGGCGGCGGCGATCAGCAGCAGCACCACCACGGCGCGGCGCACCATGTGCGGCGGGATCTTCGGGAACGGCCGCCCGCCGCGCCGCGCCGCGCCGTCCAGCGGCGGCAGGCGCAGCCACAGCAGGCCCACCCCCATGCAGGCCACGCCCGGCAGCACGAACGCCCATTGCCAGCCGAACCGCGCGGCCAGGAAGGCGGTGACCATCGGCGCCATCGCCACGCCCACATTGCCGAACACCCCGTTCAGCCCGATCGCCCGCCCTGGCTTGTCGCCCGCCACCTCCACCAGCAGCGCGGTGCCGACCGGATGGTAGATCGAGGCGAACAGCCCGGTGGCCGCCAGCGCCAGCGCGAGCACCAGCGGCGAGGCGGCCAGCCCGGTCGCCACCATCCCGGCCCCCGTGCCCAGGAAGAACACCGTCATCAGGTGCCGCCGCCCCAGCCGGGCCGACAGCCAGCCCTGCGGCAGCGCGAACAGGCCGTAGAGCACGAATCCGGCGGTCGCCAGGGCCAGGATCGGGCCGTAATTCTCGCCGAACCGGCCGCCCGGCCGCGCCATCGCCAGCACTGCCGTGGGCAGGATCAGCAGGCAGTAATGGGTGAAGCTGTGCGCCGCGTTGATCAGCGTGGTGTACTGGCGGGCCTGGGTCATGGCGCGTTTCCTCGGTCCGGCGGGGCGGCCGGCGGGCCAGCCTGCCGCCAAAGCGACCGTTCTGGCAAGCGGATGGGTTGGCAAAAGGTCGAGCCGGGCGCACGATCCTGGCCACCGTGCCAGCAGGGAGGCCCCGCATGTCCGCCGTCATCCAAGCCCGTTCGTCCAGCGCCGCCGAAACCGAGGAATGGCGCCTGCGCTGCGAGATGGCCGCCGTCTTTCGCGTCAGCGCCCGGCTTGGCTGGAACGAGCAGATCGGCAACCACAACTCGCTGATGCTGCCGCAGGCGCGGCCGGACGACAAACCCACCTTCCTGATCAACCCGCGCGGCTGGCGGTTCGAGGAGCTTACCGCCTCCAGCCTGATCGTCTGCGACCTGGACGGCAAGGTGCTGCGCGGCACCGGCGAGCTGCGCAAGGTCGCCTTCCACATCCACGCCCGCATCCATCTGCGCAACCCGGCGGCGACCTGCGTGATGCATGTGCACCCGCAATACCTCACCGCGCTGTCGCTGCTGCAGAACCCGGAACTGGCGCTGGCGCACCACAACAACCTGATCCTGAACGACCGCGTGGTGATCGACACCATGGGCGACGCCCCGGTGGACGACAACAGCGAGGGCGACCGCATCGCCGACCTGATGGGCAACCGCACCATCATGATCATGGCCAGCCATGGCGTGACGGTGGTGGGCGCCACGGTCGCCGAGGCGTTCGACGAACTGCACCAGGCCGAGCGCACCGCGATGTACCAGGTGACCGCGATGTCCACCGGCCAGCCGCTCCGCCGCCTGCCGGAGCGGCTGCGGCGGCGCTACAACGGGCCCTGGGGCGACAAGGTGGACGCCGCGATGCACCTGGCCTCGTGGCGGCGGATTCTGGACAAGGAAGGCTCGGATTACGCGAACTGACACGGCCGTCGCGGGCGGTTGTGGCCGGCGGGGTGCGGATGCCCCGCCGGCTTGCGCCTACTCCACCGTCACCGACTTGGCCAGGTTGCGCGGCTGATCCACGTCGGTGCCCTTCAGCACCGCCACGTGGTAGGCCAGCAACTGCACCGGGATGGCGTAGAGGATCGGCGCCACGAACGGGTCCACCCGCGGCAGCACCACCGTTTCCGCCGCGATGCCGCGCAGCTTCTCCGCCCCCTCGGCATCGCTGAACACGATCACCTGGCCGCCGCGCGCCGCCGCTTCCTGCAGGTTGGAGGCGGTCTTCTCGAACAGCTTGCCGCTGGGGGCGATGGCCACCACCGGCACGGATTTGTCGATCAGCGCGATCGGGCCGTGCTTCATCTCGCCGGCGGCATAGCCCTCGGCGTGGATGTAGCAGATCTCCTTCAGCTTCAGCGCCCCCTCCAGCGCGATCGCGTAGTTGGCGCCGCGGCCGAGATACAGCACGTCGCGCGCCTCGGCGATGCGCGCGGCGACGCGGCGGATCGGGCCGGCATTGTCCAGCACCTCGGCGGCGGCGGCCGGCACCTGCATCAGCGCGTCGGTCAGCGCCGCCTCGCGCACCCGGTCGATGGCGCCGCGGGCGCGGCCGAAGGCGATCGCCAGACAGGCCAGCACGGTGAGCTGCGCGGTGAACGCCTTGGTGGAGGCAACCGCGATCTCCGGCCCGGCCACGGTCTGCATCACCGCGTCAGACAGCCGCGCCATGGTGCTTTCCGGCACGTTGACCACCGAGAGCACCGGCACGCGCTGGGACTGCATGTAGTGCAGCGCCGCGATGGTGTCCGCCGTCTCGCCGGACTGCGACACCAGCAGGCCCAGCGCATCCGCCTCCATCGGCGGCGCGCGGTAGCGCAGTTCGCTGGCCACATCCACGTCGGCCGGGATGCGAGCGATCTCCTCCAGCCAGGTGCGGCCGGCCAGGGCGGCGAAATAGGCGCCGCCGCAGGCACTGAGGATGACGCGCGACAGCGCCACCGGGTCGAACGGCAGATCCGGCAGCATCACGGCGCGGGTTGCCGGGTCGATCATCCGGTGCAGCGTGTCGCCGATCACCGCCGGGTGCTCGTGCAGCTCCTTTTCCATGTAGTGGCGGTAGTTGCCGCGCCCGACGGCGGCGCCCGACAGCGCGGTGAGCTTTACCTCGCGCTGCACCTCGGCATTGGTCGCGTCGTAGAACCGCGCATCGGTGCGGCTCAGCACCGCCCAGTCGCCGTCCTTCAGGAAAGCGATCCGCCGGGTGAGCGGGGCCAGGGCGAGCGCGTCGGAGCCGAGATACATCTCGGCCTCGCCGAACCCCACCGCCAACGGCGCGCCGTGGCAGGCGCCCACCAGCAATTCGGGGTAGCCGGCGAACATCATCGCCAGCGCATAGGCGCCCTCCAGCCGGCTGAAGGCGGCGCCGGCGGCCTCCACCGGCGCCATGCCCTGCTTCAGGTGCAGGTCCACCAGTTGCGCTACCGTTTCGGTATCGGTCTCCGAGGAGAATTCCTGCCCGGCGGCTTCCAGCTCGCGGCGCAGCTCGGCGTGGTTCTCGATGATGCCGTTATGCACCACCGAAACTCGGGCGGTGCCGTGCGGATGGGCGTTGCCTTCGGTCGGCGCGCCGTGGGTGGCCCAGCGGGTATGGCCGATGCCGGTGCTGCCGGACAGCGGCTGGGCCGCCAGCACTGCGGCCAGGTTGGCCAGCTTGCCGGGGGCGCGGCGGCGCTCGATATGGCCGTTCACCAGGGTCGCCACGCCGGCGCTGTCGTAGCCGCGATATTCCAGCCGGCGCAGCGTGTCCACCAGCAGCGGGGAGGCGGGACCGGTGCCGATGACGCCGATGATGCCGCACATCGCCGCTACTCCTTCTTCCGGCCATGGGCGGCGCGGAATGCGCGCGCGCGGTCGGGCTTGCTGTCCTGCCGCGCGCGGCCGAATGCCATCGCGTCGGCGGGCACATCCTCGGTGATCACGCTCCCGGCGGCGACGAACGCGCCGTCGCCCAGGCTGACCGGGGCGACCAGGGTGGCGTTGGAGCCGACGAAGCTGCCGGCGCCGATCACCGTGCGGTGCTTGGCGAAGCCGTCATAGTTGCAGGTGATGGTGCCGGCGCCGATGTTGCTGCCCGCTCCGATCTCGGCATCGCCCAGGTAGGACAGATGGTTGGCCTTGGCGCCGTCGCCCAGCAGGGTCGCCTTCAGCTCGACGAAATTGCCGACATGCGCGGCGCGGCCGACGCGGGTGCCCGGACGCAGCCGGGCGAACGGGCCGATCACCGCCCCCCGCCCGACATGGCAGCCCTCCAGATGGCAGAAGGCGCGGATCTCGACGCCGGACTCCACCGTCACGCCGGGGCCGAACACCACGTTGGGGCCCACCGTCACGTCCGGCGCGAACACGGTATCCACCGAGAGGAACACCGTCTCCGGCGCGGTCATGGTCACCCCCGCCTCCATCGCGGCGCGGCGCAGCCCGGCCTGGACGGTGGCCTCCGCCTCTGCCAGCTCGGCGCGCGAGTTGATGCCGCGCAATTCGGCCTCCGGCGCCTCCACGGCGGCCACCCGCCGGCCGGCGGCGCGCGCCAGGGCAACCAGGTCGGTGAGGTAGTATTCGCCCTTGGCGTTGTCGTTGCGGACCACCTCCAGCCAGCCGCGCATGTCGCCAGCCGGGCCGCACAGCACGCCGGCGTTGCACAGGCCGATCGCCCGCTCCGCGGCGCTGGCGTCGGCGTATTCCACGATGCGCTCGACGATTCCGTCCTGCGCCACCACGCGGCCGTAGCGGGCGGGGTCGGCCGGGCGCATGGCCAGCAGCGCCAGGCCCACATCGCCCGCCTGCCGCCGCTCCAGCAGCCGGCGCAGGGTGGCCGGCGCGATCAGCGGGTTGTCGGCATACAGCACCGCCACCTCGCCCTCGCCGAACTGCGCCGCGGCCTGCAACGCGGCATGGGCGGTGCCCAGGCGCTCGGCCTGCACCACGCTGGCGTGCGGCGCGGCGGCGGCGGCGAGTGCCGGCATGTCCGGCCCGGCCACCACCACGATACGGTCGAACACCGCCTCGCAACTGGCGATCAGGTGGCGCAGCATCGGCCGCCCTGCGATCGGGTGCAGCGCCTTGGGCAGCGAGGATTTCATCCGGGTTCCGAGGCCGGCGGCGAGGATGACGGCGGTGGCTGGCATGAAGGTTCCGGAGCTTGCTGCAGGCGGGGAATGCGCGCGGCGCACTTCCCGAGTAGCGGCGCTTGCGGCACCGTGTCAAAGGGAAGCCGATCACCTTTGGTTTCGCCGTACAACTGACGAAGGGCGCGGACATGGCGCGGACGATGCTGCCCCGCACCCTGGTGCTGGACCTGGACGGCACGCTGGTGGACTCGGTGCCCGACCTGGCGGCGGCGCTCAACCGGCTGATGGCCGCGCGCGGCCTGCCCGGCTTCAGCCACCCGGAGGTGACCGCCATGGTGGGCGACGGCGTGGCCGCCCTGGTGGCGCGCGGCTTCGCGGCACGCGGGCAGGCGCCGGACGACGCGGCGCTGGACGCCTTCATCGCCGATTACGGCGCCAACGCGGCCCGCGCGACCGTCGCCTTCCCGGGCGTGGCGGAGACGCTGCGGCTGCTGGCCGGGGAAGGCTGGCGGCTGGCGGTATGCACCAACAAGCCGGAGGCCCCGGCGCGCAGCCTGCTGGCGGCGCTGGGGCTGAACGGGTTCTTCGCGGCGATCGGCGGCGGCGACAGCTTCCCGGTGCGCAAGCCGGACCCGGCGCATCTGCTCGCCACGCTGGCGGCGGCCGGCGGCGCGCCTGCCCGGGCGGTGATGGTGGGCGACCACCACAACGACATCGCCGCCGCCGCCGGCGCCGGCCTGCCCTGCATCTTCGCCGCCTGGGGCTATGGCAACGCGGCGCTGGGCACCGACGCGGCGGCGGTGGCCGCGCGGTTCGCGGACGTGCCGGCGCTCGCCGCCCGGCTCCTGCGGCAATGACATTCGGAAGTTTCAATATGGCTCATTACACCAGCTTGATTTGGTGGGCTGAAATGCCCGCTGGCATCGGGCCACTGGCATGACGGCCGGCGTCGTCCTGGCGGTCGCCCGGCATGGCACGCATGCCTTTAGCAAGCCGACGCAGGACAGCATCACCCTGCTGGCCGGCCTGGGCGTGGTGGGCGACGCGCATCAGGGCGAGACCGTCAAGCACCGCTCCCGCGTGGCGCGCGACCCCACCCAGCCCAACCTGCGGCAGGTCCACCTGATCCACGCCGAGTTGCATGACGAGCTGCGCGCCGCCGGATTCGACATCGCACCCGGCGCGATGGGCGAGAACATCACCACCGGCGGGATCGACCTGCTCGGCCTGGCGGAAGGCACACTGCTGCGCCTCGGCGCCTCGGCCGTCGTGCGCGTGACCGGGCTGCGCAACCCCTGCGTGCAGCTGGACCGCTTCCGACCGGGGTTGATGGCGGCGACTCTGGGGCGCGACACGGCCGGCGCATTGGTGCGCAAGGCCGGCGTGATGGCGGTGGTGCTGGCGGGCGGCGAGGTGCGGCCGGGCGATGCGATCGTCGCCGAACCGCCGCCACCGCCGCTGCGCGCGCTGGGGGTCGTCTGACGGAGCGGCCCGGGGATTGTCATTGCCCCCCCGGATCGCTGCCTGATGTGTTCGACCTGATGGCGCGGCCGGATGCGCATGCCGTTTGGCCTTCCGGCGGCTTGCGGGTAACATGGCGACCCTGCCATGAGGGTCTGCACGCCCATGTCTGCATCCGTTTCGCACGCGGCTTCCGGGCGCGGCGCTTCCCCTCGGGGCGGCTGAGTCCGTGGCCATCGCCACCACGCTCGCCCGCTACATCGCGCGCGTCTTCTCGCTCAACGTGTTGGCGATGCTGGCGGCGCTGACGCTGGTGGTGGCGCTGTTCGACTTCATCGAGTTGCTGCGCCGTGCCGCCAGCCAGCCGGCGGCCACCTTCGGCGTGGTGGCCGAGATCGCGGCGTTGCGGCTGCCGTGGATCAGCATGCAGATCCTGCCCTTCGCGGTGCTGCTGGGCGGCATCCTGGCGTTCTGGCGGCTGACCCGCTCCTCCGAGCTGATCGTGGCGCGCGCCGCCGGCGTGTCAGCCTGGCAGTTCCTGGCCGCGCCGATGCTGTGCGCGGTGCTGCTGGGTGCCGCGGCCACCACCGTGGTCAGCCCGGTCTCGGCCGCGCTGCGCGCCCGCGCCGAGGCGGTGGACAGCTCCTACATCAAGGTCGGCGGCGGGCCGCTGTCGCTGAACGGCGGCCAGCTCTGGCTGCGTCAGGCCGACCGGCAGTTGGACCCGAAGGGCGTCGCCATCCTGCATGCCAATGGCGTGACGGTGAGCAAGGGCGTCCTGAACGCCCGCGATATCAGCGTGTTCCGCCTGGACGCCCGCGACGCGATGGTGGAGCGGGTGGAGGCGGCGCATGCCGTGCTGGACCAGGGCGACTGGCGGCTGGACGGCGCGCGCTTGCTGCGGCCCGGCCAGCCGCCGGGCGCCCCCACCACGCTGCAACTGCCCACCAACATGACGGTCGACCGCGTGCAGGACAGCTTCGCGCCGCCCGATACCCTGTCGTTCTGGGCGCTGCCGGGGTTCATCGCGCTGCTGGAGCATTCCGGCTTCTCGGCGATCCGCCACCGGCTGCACTTCCAGTCGCTGCTGGCGCTGCCGCTGCTGACCGGCACCATGGCGCTGCTGGCCGCCGGCTTCTCCATGCGCCCCGCCCGCCGTGGCGGCGTGGCGCAGATGATCGGCAGCGGGGTTGCCGCCGGCTTCGCGCTGTTCGTGGTGTCCAAGGTCGCCGAGGAGTTCGGCCAGTCCGGCGCGCTGCCGCCGGCGCTGGCCGCCTGGGCGCCCGCCCTCGCCGGGCTGATGCTGTCCGTCGCCCTGTTGCTGCATCTGGAAGACGGGTGAGCATGCCCCCAATCCCTACCCGCCTGCGATCGCTGCTGATGCTGGCCGGCCTGGCCGTGGCCGGGCCGGGCCTGGGGCTGGGGCTGGCCGGCCCGCCGGCCGCGCACGCCCAGTTGCGCGCGCCCACCACGCCCACCGAGCCGGTGCAGCCCGACCAGCCGGTGTATTACCAGGCCGACAGCGCCGCCTTCGACAACGCCACCGGCATCGCCACGCTCACCGGCCATGTGGAGTTCTGGCAGAACAACCGCATGCTGCTGGCCGACAAGGTGACCTACGACCGCACCACCGGCGTGGCGGCGGCCAGCGGCCATGTGGTGCTGCTGGAGCCGGGCGGGCAGACCGTGTTCTCCGACTATGCCGAGCTGTCGGCCGGCATGAAGGACGGCGTGCTGGCCGGCATGCGCGCCCTGCTGGCCGAGGGCGGCAAGCTGGCCGCCAATGGCGTGCGCCGCACCGACGGGCGCATCAACGAGCTGAGCCGCGTCGTCTACTCCACCTGCTCGCTGTGCGCCCAGCATCCCGACCGGCCGCCGCTGTGGCAGATCCGCGCCCGCGAGGCGGTGCAGGACCGCGACAACAAGCGCATCGAATACCGCGACGCGGTGGTGGATTTCCTCGGCGTGCCGGTGTTCTGGCTGCCGTACCTCACCCACCCCGACCCCTCGGAGAAGCGCGCCAGCGGGCTGCTGGTGCCCAGCTTCGGCTACACCAAGCACCTGGGCTTCTATACGTCGGTGCCATATTACTGGGTGATCGACGGCGCCTCGGACGCCACCATCGAGCCGCTGATCGCCTCGCATAACGGCCCGGCGGTGAACCTGCAGTACCGCCGCCGCTTCAACGACGGCGCGGTGACCATCGACGGCTCGCTGGCCAATTCCAGCGGCAACGTGGGCGGCAACATCTTCGCCAAGGGCCAGTTCGCCATCGACGACACCTGGCGCTGGGGCTTCGATGTCAACCGCGCCAGCGACAGCAACTACATGCGCGACTTCCGGGTGCAGGGCTGGCAGGACATCCTGACCAGCAAGCTCTACCTCGAAGGCTTCGGCCAGGGCGCCTATACGCGGCTGGACGCGCGCGTCTATCAGGGCCTGTCCAGCACCATCAGCACCGCCAAGCTGCCCACGGTGCTGCCGCGCTGGCAGTACAGCCTGTTCGGCCAGCAGGACCCGCTGGGCGGCCGGCTGTCGCTGGACGCCGACGCCTTCAACGTGGTGCGCGACCAGGGCACCAGCACCCAGCGCGGCCGGCTGAGCCTGAACTGGGACCGCCCGGCGGTCGGCCGGATGGGCGATGTGTGGAAGCTGACGCTGCACACGGACAGCGCCGCCTATTCCGCCACGCGGTTCAACGAGGAGCCGAACTACGGCATCCGCGGCAGCGTGGCCAGCAGCCAGATGATGCCGAGCGCCGCGCTGATGGTGCGCCTGCCGATGATGCGCGACGCCGGCAGCTGGGGCACGCAGCTGCTGGAGCCGATCGCGCAGATCATCGTGGCGCCGCGCGGCAGCAGCTATGTCGGCACCCATCTGCCCAACGAGGACAGCCTGGATGTCGATTTCACCGACGCCAACCTGTTCTCGCTCAACCGCTTCCCCGGCGTCGACCGGCTGGAGGGCGGGGTGCGCGCCAACGTGGCGCTGCACGGCGCCTGGTATCTCGGCCAGGGTTCCAGCATCGACGCGCTGATCGGCCAGGGCTACCGGCTCAACAAGGACACCGCCTTCCCCATCGGCACCGGGCTGCGCGACACCGCGACGGACATCGTCAGCCACCTGTCGTTCACGCCGAACAAATACCTGGACATCACCACCCGCCAGCGCTTCGACCGGCGCAGTCACCTGGTGCGCTTTGCCGACGTGCTGGCCACGGCCGGCACCGACCTGCTGCGGGTGACCGCCGGCTACATCTACAGCTACAACAACCCGTTCTACCTGTACGATTCCTCGCCCGCCCCGGCCGCCGCGCTGAAGCCGCGCAACGAACTGACCCTGGGCGCCACCACCAAGGTGGGCGCCTGGCGGCTGCGCGGCTGGGCGCGGCGGGACGTGCGCACCAACCAGATGGTGGCGGTGGGCGTGGGCGGCGGCTATGAGGACGAGTGCTTCATCTTCGACGTCAACCTGTTCCGACGCTATACCTCGATCAACGGCGACCGCGGGGCCAGCACGATCCTGTTCCAGATCACGCTGAAGACCGTGGGCCAGTTCGGCTTCCACGCGCTATAGCGTGGCCGGGCGCCGCGTGCGCCAGGGCCACCCCTATCGGAGTTCAACCCGCTTCCATGCGTGACCGCGTACGTCCTGCCCATTCGAGAAGCTGCCGCAGCCTGCTGCTGGCCGCCGGCGTGCTGGCGTTGCCGCTGGCCGCGCCGCTGCGGGCGGCAGCCCAGGGGCTTGCCACCCCGCCCGCCCAGCAGCAGCCCGGCCCGGCGCCCGCCCCGGCGCCCACGCCCACGCCCGGCCCCGCCGCGGCCACCCCGCCGCTGTCGCCCTCGCAGGGGGCGTCGATCGTCGCGGTGGTCAATGGCGACGTGATCAGCATGGGCGATGTCGATGCCCGCCGCCGGCTGTTCGCCGTCTCCACCGGCCTGCCGCTCAACCCCGCAGTGCTGGACCGGCTGACCCAGCAGGTGATCCGCCAGCTGATCGACGAGAAGCTGCGCCTGCAGGAGATCCAGCGCCGGCAGATCGTGGTGGACGACAGCCAGATCGCCGCCGCGATCGGCGAGATCGAGAAGCGCAACGGCATGGCGCCGGGCACCCTGCAACGGCGGCTGGCCGCCGACGGGGTGAACATGCGCACCATGATCGACCAGACCCGCGTGCAGCTCGGCTGGGGCATGGTGCTGCGCCAGGTGCTGGGCGCGCAGGCGCAGGTGACCGATGCCGACATCGCCGACCTGGAACGCACGCTGAAGGCGCAGACCGGCCAGGAGGAATACCGCGTCGGCGAGATCTTCGTGCCGATCACCGACCCCAACCAGGCCGCCGACGCGCAACGCTTCGCCGACACCATCATCCAGCAGCTGCGCGCCGGCGCGCCGTTCTCGGTGGTGGCCGCCCAATTCAGCCAGAGCCAGACCGCCCTGCTGGGTGGCGACCTGGGCTGGGTGCAGGGCAACCAGGTGTCCGACGACGAATTGCGCATCCTGCGCGAGATGCCGGTCGGCGCCATCAGCAACCCGGTGCGCGTGCCCGGCGGCCTGTCGATCATCACCCTGCGCGGCAAGCGCCAGGTGGGCAACGAGACGGCGCTGATGGCCACGGTCCGGCAGGTGTTCTTCCCGTTCACCTCCAAACTGGACCCCAACAACCCCACCGCCCAGCAGCGCCAGGCGGTGGAGCATGCGCGCACGCTGGTCGGCGCCGCCAGCACCTGCGAGGCGCTGGACGCCGCCGCTGCCAAGATGCCGGACGCCAAGAAGGTGGACCCCGGCGAGATCCGGGTGGACAGCATCACCACCCCGGTGCTGCGCCAGATGGTCGCCACCCTGCCCGTGGGCAAGCCGAGCCAGCCGCTGATCGCCGATGACGGCGCGGCGGTGGTGATGGTGTGTTCGCGCGAGACCAAGTCGCTCGGCCTGCCGCCCAAGAAGGAGCTGGCCGACCGCATCCTGAGCGAGCGGGTGGAGCTGGCCTCGCGCCAGTTGCTGCGCGACCTGCAGCGCCGCGCCACCATCGATCTGCGCTCCTGAGGCCGGCACCCCTGGCGGGCACTCCGGCCGAGGCGCTGCCGCCGCTGCGCGAGGTGATCGCGCGGCACGGGCTGGATGCGCGGCGCAAGCTGGGCCAGCATTTCCTGCTGGACGCCAATCTGGTCGCGCGCATCGTCCGCCAGGCCGGTGCACTGGCCGGGCGGCATGTGGTGGAGGTGGGGCCCGGCCCGGGCGGGCTGACCCGCGCGATCCTGGCCAGCGAGGCCGCCAGCGTCACCGCCGTGGAGATCGACCCGCGCGCGGTGGCGGCGATCGAGGAACTGCGCGAGAGCGACCCGGCACGGCTGCGCATCGTGGCGGCGGACGCGCTGGCGCTGGACCTTGCCACCCTGGTGGCGGCGCCGCGGCAGGTGATCGCCAACCTGCCCTACAACGTCGCCTCGCCATTGCTGGTCGGCTGGCTGCGCCAGGCGGAGGCGTGGGAGCGGCTGACGCTGATGTTCCAGCAGGAAGTCGGCGAGCGCATCTGCGCGGCGCCGGATACCCCGGCCTATGGGCGGCTGTCGGTGCTGGCGCAATGGGTCGGCACCGCCGAGTTCCGCCTGCGCATCCCCCCCGCCGCCTTCGTGCCGCCGCCCAAGGTGTGGTCGGCGGTGGTGGTGCTGACACCGCATGCCGCGCAGCCGCCACCCGCCCTGTTCCGCGCCATGGAGCGGCTGACGGCGGCGGCCTTCGGCCAGCGGCGCAAGATGCTGCGCGGCTCGCTGAAGCCGCTGGGGGGCGAGGCGCTGCTGGCCCGCGCCGGCATCGCGCCGGAACGGCGGGCGGAGACGCTGTCGGTGGCGGAATTCGACCGGTTGGCGCGGTTGTTGGAACCGGCGTGATACCGGCGGCCCGAGTGGGTGAGCCATCAGGGCGGGCAAGGCCGGGCGCTGCCCAGACCCGTTTTCCTTGCCTTCATGGGTCAACGGCCGGCGCTGGAGCGTGATGCCGATCGGATTGCAGACATCAAGATATCCTTATATACCGCTGCCAAACCGCATAGGAGCGCGCCATGACTGATTACAAGGTGAAGGACTTCTCGCTGGCCGAGTGGGGCCAGAAAGAGATTTCCATGGCCGAGGACGAGATGCCCGGGCTGATGGCCGTTCGCGCGGAATACGGCGCGAGCAAGCCGCTGGCCGGCGCGCGCATCGCCGGCTGCCTGCACATGACCATCCAGACCGCCGTGCTGATCCAGACGCTGGAGCACCTGGGCGCCACCGTGCGCTGGTCGTCGTGCAACATCTTCTCCACCCAGGACCACGCCGCCGCGGCCATCGCCGCCGCCGGCACCCCGGTGTTCGCCTGGAAGGGCATGAACGAGGAGGAGTTCTGGTGGTGCATCGAGCAGACCGTGCGCGGGCCGGTGCAGGCCGACGGCACCAGCTGGACGCCGAACATGATCCTGGATGACGGCGGCGACCTGACGCTGCTGATGCACCAGAAATACCCCGAGATGCTGAAGGACGTGCGCGGCATCTCCGAGGAGACCACCACCGGCGTGCACCGGCTGTGGGAAATGGCCAAGGCCGGCACCCTGCTGGTGCCCGCGATCAACGTGAACGACAGCGTCACCAAGTCCAAGTTCGACAACCTGTACGGCTGCCGTGAGTCGCTGGTGGACGCGATCCGCCGCGGCACCGACGTGATGATGGCCGGCAAGGTGGCCGTGGTGAACGGCTTCGGCGACGTGGGCAAGGGCTCGGCCGCCAGCCTGCGCAACGCCGGCTGCCGGGTGATGGTGACCGAGGTCGATCCGATCTGCGCGCTGCAGGCGGCGATGGAGGGCTACGAGGTCACCACCATGGAAGACGCCGCCCCGCATGGCGACATCTTCGTGACCGCGACCGGCAACCTGGACGTGATCACGCTGGACCACATGCGCCGCATGAAGCACCGCGCCATCGTGTGCAACATCGGGCACTTCGACAGCGAGATCCAGATCGAGGCGCTGCGCAACTACACCTGGGACAACGTGAAGCCGCAGGTGGACGAGGTTGTGTTCCCCGACGGCAAGCGGCTGATCGTGCTGTCCGAGGGGCGGCTGGTGAACCTGGGCAATGCCACCGGGCACCCGAGCTTCGTGATGTCGGCCAGCTTCACCAACCAGGTGATGGCGCAGCTGGAGCTGTGGGGCGCGGCGCCGGGCAAGTACGAGCGCAAGGTCTACACCCTGCCCAAGCAGCTCGACGAGAAGGTGGCGGCGCTGCATCTGGCCAAGGTCGGCGCCAAGCTCACCAAGCTGACGCCGAAGCAGGCCGAGTATATCGGCGCGCAGGTGAACGGGCCGTTCAAGCACGACCTGTATCGCTACTGAGGTGGGGCGGCGCCGCCTTTCGGGGCGGCGCTGCTGCCTTGCAGGCATGCGCTGGCCGGGCCGGGGCCGATTGGGTAGACTGGTACGATGAGGCGCCTGCGAACCGTATCGCGGCTGATTCGCCTGCCCGCCGTGTTCGCGGTGGTGCTGGGGCTGGTGGCGCAGGGGTTGCTGCCGGGGACACAGGCGTTCCCGCCTTCGGCCGATCCGCTCTGGGCGCTGGGCGGGATTTGCGGGCCGGACCAAGGCCCTGGCCAGCCGGCCGACCATGCGCCGGGGCATTCGCATCAACATTGCGCCTGCTGCCAGGCCGGGCCGGTGCCCTTCCTGCTGCCGTCCGGCGTGGCGTCGGTGGGGGCGCGGATTGTCGGGGCCGTAGAGTTGGCGGGCTGGGGCCGGCCGGTGCATGTGGCGCGGGTATGGCCGGCCTATGCGTCGCGGGCGCCGCCGGCCCGGGGTTGAGCCGCTTCCGACAGCCGCCTTCCTTGATCCGACTCCCGAGAGGATTTCCGATGCGATCGATCCTGATTGCCGCCAGCCTGCTGGTGGTGGCTCCCGCCTGGACGCATGCCGCCCTGGCGCAGACCCCCTCCGTTCAGATTACCGAGGCCTGGGCGCGGGCCACGGCGCCGCACGCCATGGGCGGCGGCGCCTTCCTGACCCTGACCGCCCATGGCGCGCCGGACGCGCTGGTGGGCGCCGCCAGCCCGGTGGCCAAGGACGTGGAACTGCACGAGACCATCAACGACCAGGGCGTGATGAAGATGGTCGCGGTGCCGGTGCTGAACCTGGCGCCGGAGGCGCCGGTGACGCTGCGGCCCGGCAGCTACCACATCATGCTGATGGGGCTGACCCGACAGCTCAAGCCCGGCGACACGTTTCCGATGACGCTGACCTTCCAGAAGGCGGCGCCGGTGACGGTGACGGTGACGGTGGGCAAGGCCGGAGCTGCCGGACCTATGCCAGGCGGGCCGATGCAGGGAAGCATGGGCAACATGGGCGGGGCGCCCAGCAAGCCGTAAGGTGGATGGCCGCTTGCGGGGCGGTTTCCCCGCAAGCGGCGCGAGGCGGCGGGGCAGCGCCCCGGCCTGCTTCCGTCGATCGGTGGGCTACTCGGCCGCGACGTTGACGATCCTGAAGGTCAGCGCCTCGCCGTCGGGGCGGAGCAACTGTATCAACTCGCCCGGGCGGAGCATCCGTGCCTCCACCTGCCAGAGCGGGGCGTCCTCAGGGTCGGTGGCGGGGCTGGTGCGGCGCAGGGCCCAGAACCCTTCCTCGCGCAGCAACTCCATCGCCCGCCGGCGCCCATCGGGCAACTGGCGTTCGGCCGGGAACGGACCTGCCTCGGCGTCGTCGAGATGGCCGGTCGCCGGCAGCGGGAGCGACAATTCCAGCCGATCGGCGATGTCGCCCTCGGGGCGATCGGCGGCGTAGGCGAGCACGAGGAAAATGCGCGTCATGCGCTAGATTGCCACCCGGACGCCCAGTTCCACAACCCGGTCGCTGGGAATGCGAAAGAACTCGGTGGCGGAGACGGCGTTGCGCGCCATGACCAAGAACAGCCACATGCGCCAGAACGGCAGCTTGGGCACCCGCGCCGCCACCAGGGTTTCGCGGCCGAGGAAGTAGCTTGCCTGCATCGGGTCGAAATCGACGCCCTGGTTGCGCAGGGCGGCCAGTTCGCGCGGCAGGTTGGGGCTTTCCATGAAGCCGTAGCGGATGATCACGCGGTGGATGCCGGGGGCGAGCTCGGACACGCTGGCCCGCTCGCCGGCGCGCAGCTCGGGCACATCCTCGTTGCTGACGGTGACGAACAGCACGCGCTCGTGCAGCACCTTGTTGTGCTTGAGGTTGTGCAGCAGGGCGCCGGGCACGTGGTCGGGGTTGCCGGTCATGAAGATGGCGATGCCGGGCACCCGCACGGTGCGCGACTGCGGCAGCCGGGCGAGGAAGGAGGAAAGCGGCAGGCTATCGGTCTTCCAGCGGTCCAGCAGCAGGTCCCGCCCGCGCTTCCAGCTGGTCATCAGCGCGGTCAGCGCCAGGCCCAGCACCAGCGGCACCCAGCCGCCCTCGGGGATTTTCAGTGCGTTGGCGGCGAAGAAAACGAGGTCCTGGATCAGGAAAAAGCCGAACACGACGATCACCAGCCAGCGCGACCAGCCGAACTGGCGGCGGAACACCACGACCGCCAGCACGCTGGTGAAGGTGAAGGTGCCGGTGACCGCGATGCCGTAGGCGGAGGCGAGGGCGTCGCTGCTGCGGAACGCGAACACCAGGACCAGCACGCCGACCAGCAGCGCCGAGTTGATCTGCGGCAGGTAGATCTGCCCTTCCTCGGTGGCGCTGGTGTGACGCACGGTCAGGCGCGGCAGGAAGCCGAGCTGCATGCATTGCCGGGCGATGGAGAAGGCGCCGGAAATCATCGCCTGGCTGGCGATCACCGTGGCCGCGGTGGCCAGGATCACCATCGGCAGGCGCATCCAGTCCGGCCCGAGGCGGAAGAACGGGTTGGCGATCGCCGCCGGGTCGCTCAGCACCAGCGCGCCCTGGCCGAAATAGTTCAGCAGCAGGCAAGGCAGCACATAGTACATCCAGGCCAGGCGGATCGGCCGGGCGCCGAAATGGCCCATGTCGGCATACAGCGCCTCCGCCCCGGTGACGGCCAGTACGACCGAGCCGAGCGCGGCGAAGGCCAGCCATTTGTAATGGATCATCAGGCCGATGGCGTAGCTGGGCGACAGCGCCATCAGGACCGCCGGGTGGGAGACGATCTCGACCAGGCCGAGCACGCCGAGCACGCCGAACCATACCGCCATCACCGGCCCGAACAGGCGGCCCATGCTGCCGGTGCCGTGCGACTGGATGAAGAACAGCCCCAGGATCACCACCACGGAGATCGGCAGGACGAACTCCTTCATCGCCGGATTGACGATCTCCAGGCCCTCGACCGCGGACAGGACGGAGATGGCCGGGGTGATGGTGCCGTCGCCGAAGAACAGGCAGGCGCCGGCGATGCCGATCAGGGCCAGGAAGCCGTGCATGCGCGGGCTGCTGACGGAGCGCTGCGCCAGCGCCATCAGCGCCAGGATGCCGCCCTCGCCGCGGTTGTCGGCGCGCATCACCAGCATGACGTATTTGATCGTCACCACCAGGATCAGGGACCAGAAGATCAGCGACAGCAGGCCCAGCACCTCCCACGAGGAGATGCCGGTGTTCTGGAAATGGTCGAGCGAGGCCTTCAGCGCGTAGAGCGGGCTGGTACCGATATCGCCGTAGACGACGCCCAGCACGCCCAGCAGCAGGCCGGCCCTGACCTTGGACGGCGACCCGGCGGCGGAGTCGGCTTGCGCGGTCATGCGTGGAGGGTGGCGGGCGAGGCGGCGTGTGTCATGTGGTGACCCCATGGCAACCAGTGGCGACGGCGCACCCGATACGCCGGGCCATTGCTGCGCGCAAGCACTGAAGCCGGCGCCGGTCCCGGCGCAATAGCCGCAGAGTCGGGGCGGCCGCCTGGAACGGCGTTACTTCACTGTGCCGCAACATCCGGCCGCGCTGTGCCGGCGCTGTTGTGCCGTTGCCAGTCACGGCCGGCGTTTTCGTTTGTATGCGCCCCGATGGATTGGGCTAGCGCGCGCCGAAAATCGCCGTGCCGACGCGCACATGGGTGGCGCCGTGGGCGATCGCCGTCTCGAAATCGCCGGACATTCCCATCGAGACGATGCCCAGCCCGTGCGCGGCGGCGCGGGCGGCGAGCCAGGCGAAATGCGGGGCGGGGTCGCCCTCGGCGGGGGGGATGCACATCAAGCCGGCGAGGGCGGCGCCGAAACGCTGTTGGCAGGCGGCGATGAAGGCGTCGGCCTCGGCGCGCGAGATGCCGGATTTCTGCGACTCGTCGCCGACATTGACCTGGACCAGAAGTTGCGGCGCGCGGCCCTCATGGGCGATGGCCTCGGCGATGGCGTCGGCCAGGCGCGGGCGGTCCAGCGTCTCGATCACGTCGGCGAGGCGGACGGCCTCGCGCGCCTTGTTGGTTTGCAGCCCGCCGATGAGGTGAAGCCGCATCGCCGGGTGGGCGGCGCGCAGGGCGGGGAACTTGGTGGCCGCCTCCTGCACCCGGTTCTCGCCGAAATGCTGCTGGCCGGCGGCCAGCGCGGCCTCCACGGCCGCCGCGGGGTGGGTTTTGGAGACGGCGACCAGGGTGATGTCGGCGGGCGCGCGGCCGGCGCGGCGGGCGGCGGCGGCGATGCGGTCTTGCACCGCGCGCAGGGCGGCGGCGACATGACTATAAGAGAGTGTGGTGGCGGGGATGGGGTCGGTCATGGATGAGAGGCTTGTCGCATGGGGCCGCGCGGTCAAGGCTCGGCGTGCGAAAAATCCGGCAAATCCGCGCCTGCCAGTGCTGTGGCTGTTCACCGACGCGGTGCGGCTGCCGGACCCGCGTGGCGCGGTGGCCCGGCTGCCGCGCGGCCTGTGCGGGGTGGTGCTGCGCCATGACGGCGTGCCCGGGCGGGCCGCGCTGGGGCGGGCGCTGGCGCGGCTGTGCCGGGCACGGCGGGCGATGCTGGTGGTGGCCGGGGACTGGCGGCTGGCGGCGGCGCTGGGGGCGGGGGTGCATCTGCGGGCCGGGCGGCGGCCGGCGGGCATGGCGCGGGGGTGCGCAGGGGTGACGAGTTCGGCGCATGGGGTGGCCGAGCTGGTGGCGGCGCGGCGGGCGGGCGCGCGGCTGGCGTTCCTGTCGCCGGCCTTCTCCACGGCCAGCCATCCGGGGGGGGTGGCGCTCGGGCCGCTGCGCTGGGCGGCGGCGGCGGGGCGGGCCGGGGTGGCGGTGGCGGCGCTGGGCGGGATCGAGGGCGGCACTGTCCGGCGCCTGCCCCGCGCGGCATGTGCGGGGGTGGGGGCAATCGGCGCACTGGCGTGACTGTCGGGGTGCTGTGGCATTGGCGCCACACTGCGTCAGAAATGCCAGCACCAGCGCGTTTGCGTGATTGCCGGAACGTGAACGGCGCGGCAATACTCCCGTCAGGCCAAACGCGGTCGCCTTTGCAGGGGGGGAGTGTTCCGCCGGTCAGCTGATCGCGGGACAGAGTCCCGCAAGCTAGGTGGGGTGCGGCCTGTTACGGTCGGCCGGGCTGTTCCGGCTGCAAGAGGAGGTTTCTCGATGCGTAAGCTTCTGTTGGCCTGCGCGGCCGCGGTCGGGTTCACGGGGGCGGCCCACGCCGCCAACATGGACAACCCGATGGTTACGCCGAATGTCGAGCCCGGCAAGGTCGTGGTTCGCCTGGATACCAAGCTGCTGTTCCTGGCCGGCATCAGCTCCGACAAGCTGAACAAGTCGGGCGCCGATAAGAACCAGGGCTATGGGTTCGACGGCTTCGTCCGTCTGTATCCGACCATGGACGCGATGACCACCAACGGCATCAAGTATGGCGCCGCGGTCGAAATCCGCACCAACTCGGCCAGCGGTGCGGTGAGCAACGCCAGCGCCAACTCGACCAAGCAGACCTTCTACATCCGTCGCGCCTACGGCTATGTGGGCACCGACCAGATGGGCACCGTGCGCTTCGGCCAGATCGACGGCCCGCTCGGCCTGATGAAGGTTGGCGACATGCAGTCGGTCGGCGATGGCGGCGTGAACGGCGACGTGCCCGACTTCGTCCCGTCGATTTCGGGCGCCTGGCAGTTCCCGTTCTCGGTCGGCGCCGAATACGCGCAGAACAAGATCATCTATCTGTCGCCGTCCTTCGCGGGCTTCGACTTCGGCGTCAGCTTCGCGCCGTCGACCGCCGCCCTGCTCGGTAGCGTGACCCCGGCTTCCGGTGGCTTCGGCGCCACGCAGTCGGCTTTCCCCGGTGACACGCGCCCGCGCAACATCATCGAGCTGAACGGCCGCTATCGTGGCGAGTTCGGCGGCGTGGGCCTGGCGGCCAACGTCGGCTACCTGACCAGCGGCCGCGTCAATGACGGCACCACCGGCGCCCTGAAGAGCGAAGACCTGAGCGTGGTCGATGCCGGTGCCGCGATCACCTACATGGGCCTGACCGTCGGCGGCCACATGTCGACCGGCCGCTACAACGGCTACACGAACCTGTCCGCCAAGGGCGAGAAGGACGCGATGATGTACATCATCGGCGCCAACTACGTAAACGGGCCGTACTCGGTCGGCGCGCACTACTACAACGGCAGCCGTCCGGGCGTTATCGGCAACGGCGCGGCCAAGAAGGACAGCGTCGTCGCCGTCGGCGCGACCTGGAACTGGGCGCCCGGCGCGCAGCTGATCGCCGAGCTGATGACCGGCTACGAGCATGAAGGCCCCGTGAAGAACAACGGCACGGGCTTCGTGATCGGCCAGGCCTTCCGCTGGTAATCACTGGCCTCGGCTAGCCTATCGAGAGAGCGGCGGGGCGGTTGCCCCGCCGTTTTTTCGTTTGTCCCCCGGTTGTGGCGATGCCGGCGCCGGAGCCGCGCCAACAACACCGCTTGGCGGGGCGGGACGGGCGGGTTAGATGATGGAGCGTGGCGGCAGCGGGCCGTGGCAGCATCCGGATGGCAGAGCACGACATGTCCTGGCGTAACGTGAAATTGGTTGTTGGCTTCATGCTGGTGCTTGGCGTGGCGGCATGCGGCCGATCTCAGCCGGTCGGCCAGAACGAGTATGCCGATCCGCGCGACCATGACCCCAAGGGGTCGCTTTCGGGCAGCGACGGCACGATCTTCAGCAATTCGAAGGGCTCGTCGCAACAGGATCAGGGCGGCGCCCTGGGCGTGAACGCCTATCTGTGGCGCGGCGCGCTGGACACGCTGTCCTTCATGCCGCTGTCCTCCGCCGACCCGTTCGGCGGCGTGATCATCACCGACTGGTTCCAGCCGCCAGCGGCCCAGGGCGAGCGATTCAAGGCGACCGCCTATATCCTGGGGCGGCAGTTGCGGGCCGACGGGGTGAAGGTGTCGATCTTCCGGCAGGTGATGCAGAACGGCCAGTGGGTGGATGCCCCGGTCAGCCCCGCGACAGCAACCGAGATCGAGAACAAGATCCTGGTGCGGGCGCGCGAGCTGCGCACCAGTTCGTAGGGGCGGGCCTGCGGGCCTGCCGTTGTGAACAGGTGGTTGCCGCCGGGCGTGTTCTGGCGGATACAGACAGGCTACTGTTCCATTGACGGATTGTGCCCGAGCGCCTGATGAACGTCGCCCCAAGTTCCGACCAGACCGCCCCCGACGCCGCCGCCGCGCCCGATGCGCCGCGCTACGACTTCCGCGCCGCCGAGCCACGCTGGCAGGCGGCATGGGATGCGCGCGAATGCTTCCGGGTGGAAGACGAGCCGACCGACGGCAAGCCGAAATACTACGTGCTTGAGATGTTCCCGTATCCCAGCGGGAAGATCCATATGGGGCACGTACGCAACTACACCCTCGGCGATGTGGTCGCGCGCTATAAGCGGGCGCGCGGCTGCGCGGTGATGCACCCGATGGGGTGGGACGCGTTCGGCCTGCCGGCGGAAAATGCGGCGCGCGAGCGGGGCGTGCATCCGGCGAAGTGGACCTGGGAGAATATCGCCACCATGCGCGCCGAGTTGCAGCGCATGGGGCTGTCGCTGGACTGGCGGCGCGAATTCGCCACTTGCGACCCCGCCTATTATGGCCATCAGCAGAAGCTGTTCCTCGATTTCCTGCGGACCGGGCTGGTGGAGCGGCAGGAAAGCTGGGTCAACTGGGACCCGGTGGACGGCACCGTGCTGGCCAACGAGCAGGTGATCGACGGGCGCGGGTGGCGCTCCGGCGCGCTGGTCGAGAAAAAGAAGCTGTCGCAGTGGTTCCTGCGCATCACCAAGTTCGCACCCGATCTGCTCGCGGCGCTAGACGGTCTGGATCGCTGGCCGGAACGCGTGCGGCTGATGCAGGCCAACTGGATCGGCCGCAGCGAGGGTGCGCGGCTGCGCTTCGGCCTGACCGCGCCGGAAGCTGGCATGGACGATGTGGAGGTGTATACGACGCGCCCGGACACGCTGTTCGGCATGTCGTTCCTGGCGATCGCGCCGGAGCATCCGCTGGCGGCCGCGGTGGCGGCGCGCGACCCGGCGGCGGAGGCATTCGTCGCCGAATGCCGCCGTCTGGGCACCAGCGAGGCGGTGATCGAGACGACCGAGAAGCGGGGCCATGACACCGGCCTGCGGGTTGCCCATCCATTCATCGAGGGCGCCAGCTTTCCGGTGTGGATCGCCAATTTCGTGCTGATGGAATACGGCACCGGCGCCATCTTCGGCTGCCCGGCGCACGACCAGCGCGACCTGGACTTCGCCCGCAAATACGGCCTGCCGGTGCCGCCGGTGGTGCTGCCGGCGGGCCAGCCGTTGGAGAGCTTCACGCTGGGCGACAAGGCGTTCGACGGCGTGGGCATGATGATCAACTCCGGCTTCCTGGACGGGCTGGAGGCACCGGTGGCGGCCAAGGCGGCGGCGATCGCCGAGTTGGAGCGGCGCGGCGTGGGCGAGGGCGTGGTGAACTGGCGCCTGCGCGACTGGGGCGTCAGCCGCCAGCGCTATTGGGGCTGCCCGATCCCGGTGATCCATTGCGACGCCTGCGGCGTGGTGGCGGTGCCCGACGACCAGTTGCCGGTGCGCCTGCCCGAAGATGTGACGTTCGACGTGCCAGGCAACCCACTGGACCATCACCCGAGCTGGAAGCACGTGGCCTGCCCGTCCTGCGGCGCGGCGGCGCGGCGAGAAACCGACACGTTCGACACCTTCGTCGACAGTTCCTGGTATTTCGCACGCTTCTGCAGCCCCCTGGCCGAGCAGCCGGTGGTGCGCGGCGCGGTCGATCACTGGATGCCGGTGGACCAGTATATCGGCGGCATCGAGCACGCGATTCTGCACCTGCTGTATTCGCGTTTCTTTACCCGCGCGATGAAGGTGACCGGCCATATCGGGGTGGAGGAGCCGTTCGCTGGGCTGTTCACCCAGGGGATGGTGACGCATGAGAGCTACCGCGACGCCGCCAATCGCTGGCTGTATCCCGATGAGATCGAGAAGCGGGCGGATGGCAGTGTCGTGCTGCGCGAGAGCGGCGAGCCGGTGCAGGTCGGGCGCGTGGAGGCGATGTCCAAGTCCAAGCGCAACACGGTTGACCCTGGCGCGATCATCGCGCGGTTTGGTGCGGACACGGCGCGCTGGTTCATCCTGTCGGACAACCCGCCGGAGCGGGACATGGAGTGGACCGAGGCCGGCGTGGTTGGCGCCTATCGCTTCACGCAGCGGCTGTTCCGGCTTATCGAGGCGCTGGGTGGAGTGACGCAAGGGCTCGTTCCCGATACGTTCTCAGACGCGGCCCGTAAGCTGCGCCGGACAACGCATCGCAGCATCGTCGCGGTGACCGAGGCGCTGGAGAGTTTTGCCTTCAACGTGGCGGTGGCTCGGGTTTACGAATTGGCGAACGCGATTGCCGATGCGGAGCGGGCGCCGGCGGACGAGCAGGCGGGGCTGGCCTGGGCGCGCTTCGAGGCGCTGGAGACCGCGGCGCGCCTGGTGTCGCCGATGATGCCGCATCTGGCGGAGGAGATGTATGCTACCCTCCATCCGGCCACGGAGCGGCTGGTGGCTGAATTGGCCTGGCCGGAGCCTGATATGGCGTTGGTCGTGGCCGAGAGTGTGACCATTGCGGTGCAGGTGATGGGGAAGCTGCGCGGAACGATCGAGGTTGCACCCGGTGCCGCTGAGGCCGCTGTGCTGACGGCGGCGGAAGCGAGTGTAGGCCGGCTGCTGGAGGGCAAGCGGATCGTCAAGCGCGTCTACGTACCCAATCGCATCGTCAATTTCGTGATCGCCGGCTAGCGCATGCGCCGCCAGGTCAGCCGCTCCCGCCGCTCGGTTCTGCTGGGGCTGTTCGCTCTGTCGGGCACCGCGCTGCTTGCGGGCTGCGGCTGGCGGCCGGTCTATCGTGGTGGCGCGGGTGGGTTGGCGGGGCCAGCCGAGGCGGGGCTGGCGGAGACCTCGGTGGCACTTATCCCGGAGCGCACGGGGCAGTTGCTGCGGCAGGCCTTGCAGGCGCGGTTTGACAGCGGGTCCGGTAGCACCGGACAACGCTATATGCTTGCAGTCAGCTCCTTCAGCATCGCGGGCGAGGCGATTGGGATTCAGCGGGACAATTCGATCTCGCGGGTGCGTCTGGTCGGGACTGCCTCCTGGGTGCTCAGCGCGCAGGACGCGCAGCGCCGGACGCTGACGAGCGGCACCGCGCGGCAAATGGATGGTTACAACATTGTAGGCCAGCAGTATTTTGCCGCCGATCTGGAAAGTGAGGCGGTGCAGCGCCGGATTGCCGAGGCAGTGGCCGACCAGATCACGCTGCAGGTGGCCGCGTTCTTCAACCGGCACGCCGCCGGAGGCTGATGCCCGATGAAGCTGGAAGCCCGGCGGATCGAGGCATTTCTGCGCGATCCCGGGGCCAGCCGGGCGGTTCTGTTGTATGGCGAGGATGCCGGGCTGATCCGCGAGCGCGCGGTGCAGCTTGTGCGTGTCGTGGCAGGCGCGGCTGACGACCCGTTCCGGGTCGTGGAGTTACAGCGCGATGAAGTCAGCCGGATCCCGGACGAAATGGCATCGATGTCGCTGTCCGGTGGCCGGCGCGTGGTGCGGGTGCGGGATGCCACCGACGCCGCGACGTCGTTCGTGCAGACGGCATTGGCGGGCCGAACCGATGGATTGTTGGTTCTGGAAGCCCCCGGGCTGCCATCGAAAGGGCGGTTGCGAACCTTGCTGGAACGGTCAGCGGATGGAGTGGCGATTGGCTGCTATCCCCAGGAAGGCCGGGCGCTGGAGCAGGGCATTCGAGACACACTGGCGGGATTCGACGTACGCGCGGATGCCGATGCGCTGACGTGGCTGGCCGGCCAGCTCGGCGCTGACCGTTCGGTGACCCTGCGGGAGGTGGAGAAGCTGGCGCTCTACGCGGGTGCCGGCGGCGAGGTGGATATCGTCGCCGCGCGGGTCTGTGTCGGGGACCTTGCCGGACTGTCGTTGGAGGACGCGCTGTTCGCCGCGACGTCGGGCGATGTGGCAGGCACTGATCGGGCGCTAGGGCTGGCGATGGCGGAAGGGGCGGCTCCGGTTGGCGTGCTGCGGGCCTGTCTGCAACACCTGCAACGGCTCCAGCGGACACGAGCGGCGATGGCGGGAGGGCTGTCGGCCAGTGAAGCTGCAAAAATGGCCAGGCCACCGGTGTTTTTCCGGCGAGAGGCCGCTTTCATTGGAGCATTGCGGCTTTGGCCGGCCGACACATTGCAGGCGGCGTGTGTGCGGATTTTTGATGCCGAACGTGCTTGCAAGCGAACCGGTGCGCCTGCCGAGGTTATCAGCCGCAGCGCGGTGCTCGGCCTGGCGCAGCGAGCGGCCTTGGCTCTTCGGCGTTGACGGACTGGGTGGGGCTGCTGACGCGGAACCAAGCTGGCGAGTGATTCGTCGAAGCTTACCGATCCGCTGAGTGAGAGATCGGTCGGTGGAAGGCAGGGTGCTGCCACCCGCCAAGTGCTCGCCCGTGGTGGGGCCGGGATGTCACTCCGCCGCTGATCTCGATCGGCCGCGGCGTTGGGTCGTTAGAGCGGGTTGCGTGCCGAAGAATGCCTGCGATCCATTCTAGTCCTTTGTTTTGGCAGACGTTTTATCCGACCGGATGATTCGGTCCGGTCGGATGTAGCGCTAGATTTAGTCCCGGCTCAGCAGAGCGATCACGCCGTCCAGCTGGTCCAGTGAGCGGTAGGCGATGCGGACGGTGCCCCCTTTGCCGTCGAAGCTGATATCCACCTTCAGGCCCAGGCGCTCCGTGAGATCTCGCTCCAGAGCTTCAGTCTCGGGATCTTTCGCCCGCGCGCGCGTGGTGTCGATGCCAGGCGATAGCGGCGACGTCCTGCTGGTGGCGAGGGCCTCAGTCTGGCGGACATTCAAGCCCTTAGCGATGACTGCTAGGGCTGCCTTTTCCGGCTCGGGATGGGCCAGGAGCGCCCGTGCATGGCCGGCGGTGAGCGCCCCCTTTTTGACCTCCGCCTGGATGGTGCGAGGCAGGTTCAGCAGCCGCATGGTATTGGCGACATGGCTTCGGGATTTGCCTACGGCCTCTGCCAAGACTTCCTGGGTCATGCTGAACTCGTCCAGCAACCGACGATATCCCTCCGCCTCTTCAATCGCGTTCAGGTCTTGCCGCTGAAGGTTTTCGACCAAGGCGGCCGCCATCGCTTCCGCATCGGTAAGGGCGCGGATCAGGACCGGGACAGCATGGAGGCCGGCAGCCTGAGCTGCGCGCCACCGCCGTTCGCCGGCGATGATCTGGTAGCGATCCGGCTGGCCGGGGGTCGGGCGCGCCAGTAGCGGCTGCAGAATCCCGCGGGAACGGACGGAACTGACAAGGTCGGCCAGGGCTTCCGGTTCGATCGTGGCGCGAGGCTGAAAGGGGCTAGGCTCCAGGTGCTCGACCGGCACGCTCGCCACGCCGGACGGAATCGAGGCATCGGGCTTGGCGCCCTCTCCGAGGAGGGCTGCTAACCCGCGTCCCAGGCGTGGGGCAACTTCCTTGGCGCTCATGCGGCGTTCACCGGCTGCGGCCTTTCCCGCTGGAGGAGTTCCTGCGCAAGTCGGATATAGGCTTGAGCCCCGGGCGATCGGAAGTCATAGAGAATCACTGGTTTGCCATGACTGGGCGATTCCGAGATGCGGATGTTGCGCGGGATAACTGTGTCGTACACTTGCGTTCCGAAGAACCCTCGCGCGTCGGCTGCGACGAGGTCTGAAAGGTTATTGCGGCGGTCGAACATGGTAAGCACAATCCCCTGCAGCCGCAGTGCTGGGTTCAGTGCGCGCTTCACTCGCTCGATCGTTCGCATCAACTGGCTGATGCCCTCCAGCGCAAAGAACTCACATTGCAGGGGGACCAGGACCGAATCGGCTGCAACCAGGCCATTTAACGTCAGCAGGCCGAGGCTGGGTGGACAATCAATGATGACAAAGGAATAGGGATGGTCTGGGCCGAGCTGCGCCAGGGCGTCCCGCAGCCGGTATTCCCGTCGCTCCGTGCTCACAAGCTCGATCTCTGCACCGGCCAGGTCTGGTTCCGCGGCGATGACATCCAGGTTCGGCACAAAGCTGGTGAGAGCGACGTCCTTCGGCGACGCGCCGTCCAGCAGCAGGGCATATGTGCCGGTGGCCCTGTCTTCCCTGGGGACCCCCAGGCCTGTGGAGGCGTTACCTTGTGGGTCGAGATCGATCAGCAGGACGTGCTCGCCAGTGGCAGACAGCGCGGTCGCGAGGTTTATGGCGGTGGTGGTCTTGCCGACGCCCCCTTTCTGGTTTGCGACAGCGACGATGTTGGGCTTTTGGCGGGACGCTCCGCTTGGTGAGCTATTGGTCTGGTTCGGGCGCGGGTCCGACACGATGGATATCCCTGATGCGCAGAATGGTGGACGATGCGTCCGTAGCACTGGCGAATGTCTCAACGAGCATGTGCCACTGAGTTGCTGCGGCCGTCAATTCATCATGGGCTGTTCGGCCCTTCGGGAACAGACAGATCCCGCCTGCCGCCAGATGGGGCACGGCCCAGCCCAGCAGAGAGGTCAGAGGCGCCAGGGCACGCGCGGTTATGATCTGTGCGGGCGGGGTGGCGGCGTGCTCAATGCGCGTCGCGTGTATCGTGACCGGGGTGGCTGTTGCCCTGGCCGCCTCGCGAAGGAACGCCGCCTTGCGCTGATCGGCTTCGACGAGATGGAAATGGCGGCCGGTTGCTATGGCGAGGACAAGGCCAGGGAAACCGCCGCCTGAACCCAGATCCACAGCTGTTCCGGGCGGCTCCGGCAGAAGGGGAGCCAGCGCCAAGGAGTCCACGACGTGGCGCCGCCATATATCGGGCTCGTCGCGGCGCGAGATCAGATTGATCGTGCTGTTCCAGCGCAGAAGTTGGACGATGAAGGCTTCGAGCCTCTCCTGTGTTTCACGTGAAACATCCAGACCGACCACCACCGGGTGTTTCACGTGAAACACCCGGTGGCGCGGTGTTTGCGCGCATGTGCTGCAAGAGCGGCCAGCGCGGATGGAGTCATCCCCTGGATGCGGGCCGCCGCCCCCAGCGAACCCGGCCGCACGGCCTCCAGCTTTTCCCTCAACTCCGCCGACAACCCGCCCACTTGTCGATAGTCACAGTCGCTGGGCAACGCTATCGCCTCCTCGCGGCGAAACGTGCGGATGTCGGCCTCCTGGCGCTGCAAGTAACCGGCGTACAGCGCCTCCGTCTCCATCTGTGCGCGAACCCGCTGTGGCAGCTCGGCCAGCCAAGGAAATGCCGCGTCGGCGCATTCCGGCGGAACCCGCGGTTGAGCCAGTAGTTCCAGTGCGGTCCGCCCCTGCCCGCCTGCCGGCACGTCCAGCCCCGCCTGGCGAAGCGCGCCCGCGCCAAGCCGCTCGGATCGGGCCCGCTGGATCGCCGATGCCAGCGCCTCGTGATGCGTGCGATAGACTGCAGCGCGTGCCGGCCCGACGCATCCCCATGCGATACCGACCTCGGTTAGCCGCAGATCGGCATTATCTGCCCGAAGCGTCAATCGGTACTCCGCGCGCGACGTGAACATCCGATACGGCTCGCTCACGCCCTGCGTGGTCAAATCATCGACCAGAACCCCGATATACGCCTCGGCGCGCGCCAACCCGGCCGGTGGTCGTCCCCCGCACAGATGGGCCGCGCTGACCCCCGCCAGTATCCCCTGCGCCGCTGCCTCCTCATAGCCAGTAGTGCCATTCACCTGGCCGGCAAGGAACAGGCCGGGCAACGCCTTCAGCTCCAAGGCTGTCGTCAAGGCGCGCGGATCGACGAAGTCATACTCCACGGCGTAGCCCGGCCGCACCATCCGTGCATACTCCAACCCAGGAATGGTCGCCAACATTCGCGCCTGAATGTCGGCCGGCAGGCTGGTGGAAATCCCGTTCGGGTAGACGGTCGTGTCGTCCAGGCCCTCCGGTTCCAGGAATATCTGATGGCGGTCGCGTTCGGCAAAACGAACCACCTTGTCCTCGATCGACGGACAGTAGCGCGGGCCCCTGCCCGCGAGTTGCCCGCCATACACCGCAGACAAATGCAGGCTCTCCCGAATGACCGCGTGTGTGGCTGCGGTGGTGGCGGTGATCCGGCACGCGATCTGCGGGTTGGTGATGGCCGCGGTCATCGGGCTGAATGGCTCCGGTGGCACGTCGCCCCAATCGGCGTCCAGTCCGTCCCAGTCGATGCTTCGCCGGTCGAGCCGTGGCGGCGTGCCCGTCTTCAGTCGGCCGAGCGGCAGCCCCAGGCGTGCCAAGGCCCGTGCCAGCCCCAGCGACGGCGCCTCACCCACCCGGCCGGCGGCGTGGCTTTCCGGCCCCACGTGGATCACCCCGCGCAAAAAGGTTCCGGCCGTCAGCACAGCGGCCCCGCACACGATACGCGCGCCGTCTGCACAGACCAGTGCCGCCAGGCGGCCGTCGGTACCGATCTCGATATCTTCTATGCTCCCTTCGCGGATCGACAATCCCGGCTGCTCGGCCAGCATCGCCTGGATCGCCTGCCGATACAGGGCCCTGTCCGCCTGTGCCCGTGGCCCGCGCACAGCCGGCCCCTTGCTGCGGTTCAGCATCTTGAAATGGATGCCGGCGAGGTCGGCGGCACGCCCCATCAATCCATCCAGCGCATCGATCTCGCGCACCAGATGCCCTTTGCCAATGCCCCCGATCGCCGGATTGCACGACATCTCGCCGATCGTTGCCTGCCGATGCGTGATCAGCAACGTCCGCGCGCCGATCCGCGCCGCGGCGGCAGCCGCCTCGCACCCGGCGTGGCCGCCGCCGATCACCACCACGTCGAATCGTTCGTTCCGCACTGTCCGCTCCTGTTCCGTCATGAAGCTACTTGCCAATACAGAACTGCCGAAAGATCGAATCAAGCACATCCTCAACCCCAACCGCACCGGTAATGCGCCCGACCGCCCGGACCGCCAGCCGCAAATCCTCAGCGCGCAATTCCGGCCACAGCGCCTCGGCCGCCGCCACCAACCGCACATGCGCCTCCATCAGCGCTGCCCTGTGCCTGGGGCGTGTGAGCGACGGTGCGCCCACGCTGTCCGTCATATGTCGGGCCGCCTCGGTCAACGCCACCAGCAGCCGATCCATTCCCTCCCCCGTCAGTCCGCTGACGGCCAGCCCATCGACCGCCCCCGACGTCGCGAGGTCGAGCTTGGTCGCTAACCGAAACACCGGAACCCCCACCGGCAGGTCGGTCTCGGGCAGCGGCGCCGAAGTCGGATCGCGCGCCAGGATAATCATGTCCGCCGTTGCCATCGACATCCGCGCGCGCCGGACCCCCTCCGCCTCGATCTCGTCCGCCGCCAGCCGCAACCCAGCGGTGTCGAGCAGAGTGACCGGAATCCCCCCCAGATCGACCCGCACCTGCAGCACATCGCGCGTCGTCCCGGGGTGATGTGAGACAATCGCGACATCCCGCTGCGCCAGCGCGTTGATAAGCGTCGATTTTCCGGCATTCGGTGGACCGGCAATGGCGAATACCAATCCTTCCCGCAACCGCTCGCCGCGCCGCCCGTCATCAAGATGGCGCCCAATCTCTTCGCTCAACGCCAGGATCTCCGCCGTCGCCGCCTGCTCCACCGCAGGCGGCAGGTCCTCATCCGGGAAATCGATCAGCGCCTCCTGCTGCGCCAACAGCCTCGTCAGCCGCGCCGCCCAGCCGCGATAGATCGTGCCGAGCCCGCCTTCCATCTGCCGCAGGGCCTGCCGCCGCTGCGCCAGCGTCTCCGCCTCCACCAGGTCGGCAACACCTTCCGCCTCCAGCAAGTCCATCCGGCCGTTCAGGAAGGCCCGGCGGGTGAACTCCCCGGGTTCGGCCGGCCGCGCGCCCAGCGCCACGAGGGCGTCCGACACGCCCGCCAGAACCGCGCGGCCGCCATGCAGGTGCAACTCCACGCAATCCTGCCCGGTGTAACTCGTCGGCCCGGGAAGCCACAGCACCAGCGCCCGGTCGAGCACGTCACCCCCGAACCGCAGCACCCGAATCGAGGCGATCCGCGCCGCCGGTCGTCGCCGCACCAGCCCGTCCAACATATGGCCGGCAGCATCGCCGCTGATGCGCAGAACCGTCACCGCCGCCCGGCCACCCCCCGAGGCCAGAGCGAATATAGTATTATACTGTTTTGGCGACGCCTGATCCACGGCTCACGTCGCTGGCAGCATCAGCTCGGGCACCCGCCCGCCATCGCGCACATGGCGCGTCAGCACGGCGTCCACATCTTCCGGACTGTCGATCCGGTACCACACCCCTTCCGGGTAGATCACCATGCACGGCCCCAACTCGCACCGGTCCAGGCACCCCGCCATGTTCACCCGCACACGCGGCAGGCCGAGTTCCTTGGCGCGCGCCTTCATATAGTCGCGCAGCTTCTCCGAGCCCTTGGCAGCGCACGACCCGCGCTTGTGCCCGTCCGGCCTGCGATTGCAGCAAACGAACAGATGTGCGTCATAGAACAAGGGCGGGTCGCCCGGCTGCTGCGTCTGCGTCATCACGAGTTCCTGTCGAAGAGATTTTCCATCGCCGCCGCCACTGTCCGGCTGCGCCGCCTCACCCTATCTGCGAACCAGCCCCGCCGCGCAAGGACACAGCATGACCGACCCCATCGCCCCGCCCGCGAACCTGCTGCGGCACGAAACCTCGCCCTACCTCCTGCAGCACGCCGACAACCCCGTCCACTGGCGCCCCTGGGGTGCGGCCGCCCTCGCCGAGGCGCGTGCACGCGACCAACCCATCCTGCTCTCGGTGGGCTACGCCGCCTGCCATTGGTGCCACGTGATGGCCCATGAGTCCTTCGAGGACCCTGCCACCGCCGCACTGATGAACGCGCTGTTCGTCAACATAAAGGTGGATCGCGAGGAGCGTCCGGACATCGACCATCTCTACATGTCCGCCCTGCATGTACTGGGCGAACAGGGCGGCTGGCCGCTGACCATGTTCCTCGCCCCGGACGGAAACCCGTTCTGGGGTGGCACCTATTTTCCGCCCGAACCACGCTGGGGCAAGCCCTCGTTCCGCCAGGTGCTGCAGGGCATCGCCGATGCCTGGCGGACCCAGCGCGAAGCCATTGCCACCAATGTCGGCGCGATCGGCCGCAGCATCGCCGCCATCGCCGCCGAGCGCCCGGGCGCGGTGCCGCAGCCTGCGGCACTCTCCAACGCCGCCGCGACCCTGTTGCGCACAACCGATCCGGTGCAAGGCGGCATGCGCGGTGCACCGAAATTCCCCAACCCGCCGATCTTCCGCTTCCTCTGGCAGGACGCCTTCCGCACCGCGACCACCCAGGGCCACGACGCGCTCCGCCTGCTGCTGCTGCGCATGTCGCAAGGCGGCATCTATGACCATCTCGGCGGTGGCTACGCCCGCTATTCCACCGACGCCGAATGGCTTGCCCCGCATTTCGAGAAGATGCTCTACGACAACGCGCAAATCCTGGAGTTGCTGGCCCTCGCCCACGCCCACACGCCCGACCCGCTCTGGGCCGCCCGCGCGGCCGAGACGGTGGGTTGGATGACCCGCGACATGGCCGCCGCGCCGGTCGCCGGCCTGGCCGCCTTCGCCGCCTCCGAGGACGCCGACAGCGAGGGCGAGGAAGGTCGCTTCTACGTCTGGACCGAGGCGGAGATCGACGCCCTGCTCGGCCCTGACAGCCCCGCCTTCAAAGCCGCCTACGACGTCACCGCGGCCGGCAACTGGGAGGGCCACACCATCCTGCGCCGCATTATCCCGCCCGGCACATCCGCCGAGGAGGCGCGCCTCGCCGCCAACCGGGCCGTCCTGCTCACCGCCCGCGCCGGCCGGGTGCGTCCGGGCCGCGACGACAAGGTGCTGGCCGACTGGAATGGCCTGGCCATCGCCGCCCTCTGCCGCGCCGGCGCGGTGTTCGGCCGGCCGGACTGGATCAGCCGGGCCGCCGAGGCGTTCGATTTCATCCTGGCGCAGATGCAGGGGGCTGACGGCCGCGCCCAGCACGCCTGGCGCCTCGGCCGCATCGCCGCCGCCGGCCTGCTCGACGACCAGGCCGCCCTCGCCCGCGCCGCCCTGGTGCTGTTCGAGGCAACCGGGGCGCCCCATCGCCTCGATCAGGCGCGCGCCCTGGTCGCCGCCGCCGAAACGTGGTTCGCCGACCACGGCACCAGCTACTTCACCACCGCCAGCGACGCCGCCGACGTGCCGTTCGGCCCCGCCGGCCGCCCGCGCATCGCCGCCGACAACGCCACCCCCGGCGCCAACGGGCTGATGGCCGAGGTGCTGGCCCGCCTGCACCACCTCACCGGCGAGCCAGCCTGGCGCGCCCGCGCGGAGGCGGTGCTGACGGCATTTGGCGGCCTGGGCGACAGCCTGGCCGCCGCCCCCACCCTGCTGGCCGCCGCCGACCTGCTGGAGGAGGGCGCGGTCGTCGTCGTTGCCGGCCCGGCCGGCGATCCTCGCACCCAGGCCCTCCTGGCCACCGCCCTGGCCGCGCCCGACCCGGCCGTCTGCGTCCTGCGTGCCGCCGGCCCGCAGGATGTGCCGCCCGCGCACCCGGCCTTCGGCAAGACCGGCCCGCACCCCGCCGCCCATCTCTGCCGCGCCGGCGTCTGCGGCCTGCCGGTCACCGAGCCGGAGATTCTGGCCGCCCTGCTGCGCCAGCGCCGCCCGGCCTGAGCGCCCCCTACCTCGCGGAAACTTGACAGTCGGCGCGCCCCGGTGCCATCGGAGCAGCTTATGGCCCGGCGCAGCGGCGTGCCGGGCGCCAGCAGACGGACCCGCGCCACGTGCCCCAGCTCTCCCTCCATACCCCGGTCGGCGACCTTACCGTCTCGGAAGAGGACGGGGCGATCGTGGCGATCGACTGGGGCTGGGGCCGCGACCAGACCGAAACCCCGCTCCTGCGCCGCGCCCGCGACCAGCTGCACGCGTATTTCGACCGCACCCGCACCAGCTTCGACCTGCCGCTGGCGCCCGCCGGCACCGCCTATCGCCAGCGCGTCTGGGCCGCCCTGTGCCGCATCCCGCACGGCCAGACCCGCTCCTATCTCGACATCGCCCGCGAGGCCGGCGGCAGCCCCCGCTCGGTCGGCGGGGCCAATGGCGCGAACCCGATCCCGATCGTGATCCCCTGCCACCGCGTCCTGGCCACCACCGGCATCGGCGGCTACTCTGGCAGCGGTGGGCTGGACACCAAGCGCTTCCTGCTCTCTCTTGAGGCCGACGCCCTGGCGCTCGCTCCGCGCGATGCGGCGCGTTCCCCCGGTTGACCACCTCCCGTCCGACCCGATAACGCGCCGCAACGCACTGGAACTGCCATGACCCATGCCATTCGCATCCACGCCCATGGCGGCCCCGAAGTCATGCTGTGGGAGGATGTCCCCACCCCCGAGCCCGGCCCGGGCGAGGCGGTCGTCCGCCATGCCGCCGTCGGCCTGAACTATATCGACGTCTATTTCCGCACCGGCCTCTACAAAGCCGCCCTGCCGGCCACCATCGGCATGGAGGGGGCAGGCACCGTCCTGGCGGTGGGCACCGGCGTCACCGACCTCGCGCCCGGCGACCGCGTCGCCTATGCCGGCGGCCCGATCGGCGCCTACGCCACCGAGCGGTCGATCGCGGCCGACCGCCTGGTGAAGCTGCCGGACGCGATCGAGTTCAACACCGCCGCCGCGATGATGCTGCAGGGCATGACCGCGCAATACCTGCTGCGCCGCACCTTCCGCGTGCAGGCCGGCCAGACCATCCTGGTGCACGCCGCGGCCGGCGGCGTCGGGCTGATCCTGTGCCAGTGGGCGAAGCACCTGGGCGCCACGGTCATCGGCGTGGTCTCCACCGCCGAGAAGGCCGAACTCGCCAGCGCCCACGGCGCCGCCCACGTCATCGTCGGCAATTCCGACATCCCCGGCGAGGTCAAGCGCCTCACCGGCGGCGCCATGGTGCCGGTGGTCTATGACAGCGTCGGGCGCGACACCTTCATGCCCAGCCTGGACAGCCTCGCCCCGCTGGGCCTGATGGTCAGCTACGGCAACGCCTCCGGCCCGGTCGGCCCGATCGATGTCGGCCTGCTCGGCGCCAAGGGCAGCCTGTTCCTCACCCGCCCCAGCCTGGCCACCTACACCGCCAAGCGCAGCGACCTGCTGGCCGCTGCCACCGACCTGTTCGAGGTGGTGCAGAACGGCGCCGTCTCCATCCGCGTCAACCAGACCTTCCCCCTGAAGGACGCCGCCGCAGCCCACCGCGCCCTGGAATCCCGCCAGACCACCGGCAGTACCGTCCTGCTGCCCTGAGCCATCCCGCGTTGCCAGAGCCGACGTGACCGATCCCGCCGATGCCTACCTCGCGCCACAGACCTGGCTCGACAAGGCACTGCAGGAGTGTGTAGCCGCACGGTTGATGGCTGGCGCCAAACTTTGGGCGCAGTGCTTCTACCACGCCGGCTTCGCGCTCGAATGCGCCTTGAAATACCGAATCATGGTTGCAAATGGCTGGAACAGGTGGCCCGAGCGCAATGAGAGACGTGAGCTTTACAGCCACAACCTCACCGAACTGGCGACGCAGGCTGGTATCATTGACCACCTTCTGGCGGCGATCAAGGACGGCGCACCATTGGGTCAGACCTGGCTGATTGCGAAGGACTGGAGCAATGAAACCCGCTATGATCCACGCCCGTTCCCACGCCGGCGTGGCGAGGACATGCTGTGGGCGGTTGACGAGATGGGGCTGGTGACATGGCTGCTGAACCTGTGACACTCGACGCCCAGCGGCAACAAAGCGGCGCCGATCTGCTGCGCATGACCGACGATTTCGGTTTCGGGGCGCTAGGTGCGGCCTGGATCCATGACGAGGAGGCATCCCGCTGGTGGTACCTGCTGGTCAGTCCGATGATCGACAGCAAGGGACCGCGCTGGGTGTACGAACGACTGGTCCAGATTTTCAGGAAGTTGGCGCTGCCGCCCGGCATTACGCCGCTCGACATCCGCATTGCCAGCCCGCACGAGCAAAGCTGGCAGATCATCGCATCCACCGTACACGTCGAGGACAGTGCGGTGTTTCCGCTGAAGCTGGTTATCAACGGCATTCAGATCGACAAGATTTTTGCCTACCGGGTGCGGCCGGCCGACAACCGGGCGGGCGAGCGGACGCGCGTCTTTGAATCCAGGTACCGTCAACTCATGGCAGCCGCTTAAGCGGGCAAAAGCGGCGGCAGCTCTTGAGCAGGCAAAGCGTCAACGCGGCAAGGTACCCGCTGATCGCAAGGCGTTCTGCGCTTTGCACCTACCAGCCCGGCGCGCCCGATGCCTGCCCTTCACGCGACGCCAATCCGGCGCGATGCTGTAAGGTATGGACGACACCGCCGCAACCCTGCCATCCCCCGCCGCCCTGGCCCGCCGCACCCGCCTTACCGCGTTGATCGTCGCCTGTGCGCTGTTCATGCAGAACCTGGACAGTACGGTCATCTCCACCGCCCTGCCCACCATGGCCCGCGCCTTCGGGGCGGAGCCGGTGCATATGAACGTGGCGCTGACCTCCTACCTGCTCAGCCTCGCCGTCTTCATCCCCACCTCGGGCTGGATCGCCGACCGCTTCGGCGCGCGGCGGGTGTTCCGGGCAGCCATCATCGTGTTCACCGTGGGCTCGGTGCTGTGCGGGCGGGCGGAATCGCTGTCCTTCCTGGTGGCGGCGCGGGTGTTGCAAGGCATGGGCGGCGCCATGATGGTGCCGGTCGGCCGGCTGGTGCTGCTGCGCACCGTGCCGAAATCCGAGCTGGTGGCCGCCATGGCCTGGCTGTCCACCCCCGCCCTGCTCGGCCCGGTGCTCGGCCCGCCGCTGGGCGGCTTCATCGTCACCTATTTCTCCTGGCCGCTGATCTTCGACATCAACATCCCGATCGGCATCCTGGGCGTCGTGCTGGTGACCCTGTTCGTGGAGGACGTGCGCGAGCCGCTGGAGACGAGGTTCGACTGGACCGGCCTCGCCCTCTCCGCCGTCGCGCTCACCTGCTTTATGCTGGGCCTGGAGACCGCCGGGCGCGGCATCGTGGACCACTGGATCACCGCCGCCTCGCTCGGCCTCGGCCTGCTGGCCGGCTTCGGCTACTGGCTGCACGCCAGGCGCCACCCCGCGCCGCTGATCGATTTCACCCTGCTGCGCATCCCCACCTTCATGGTCGCCGTGCTGGCCGGCACGCTGTTCCGCATCGGCATCGGCGCCATCCCGTTCCTGCTGCCGATGATGCTGCAACTCACCTTCGACAAGACCGCGGCGCAGAGCGGCCTGATCACCTTCGCCAGCTCGCTCGGCGCGCTGGTGATGAAGCCGGTGGCCACCGGCGCGCTGCGCCGCTTCGGCTTCCGCGACACGCTGGTGCTGAACGGCGTGGTCTCGGCCGGCCTGCTGGGCATCATCGCCCTGTTCCGCCCGTCCTGGCCGGTGCTGCTGATCACCGCCATCCTGCTGGTCGGCGGCTTTTTCCGCTCGCTGCAGTTCACCGCCTTCAACGCGCTGGCCTATGCCGACATTCCGCGCCCGCGCATGAGCGCCGCCACCGCCTTCTACGCCACCATGCAGCAGGTCTCGATGACCATCGGCGTCTCGGTCGGCGCCGCCTCGCTGGCCGCCGCAATGGCGCTGGGCGGGCATGCCCAGCCGCAACTGCCCGATTTCACCGTCGCCTTCCTGGTGGTGAGCGCCATGGCGCTGTTGTCGGTGCCCGCCTCGCTGATGATGCCGCGCGGCGCGGCCACCGAAACCAGCGGCCACCGCGCCAGCCGTCCGCTCTGAGGCTTGTCGTTATATCCAATCGTATATATCGTGTCGGCCCCACCCGGAGGCCCGCCATGACCCGCCTGCTCGCCGTCCTCGCCGTGCTGCTGACCACGCTGGCATCCCCCGCACGGGCACAGGAACTGACCGTGTTCGCCGCCGCCAGCCTGACCAATGCGCTCAAGGACGTGGCCGCCGCCTGGCAGGCCCAGGGCGGCGCGAAGCTGCGCCTGAACTTCGCCGCCAGCTCCACCCTGGCCCGCCAGATCGAGCAAGGGGCGGCCGCCAACCTGTTCGCCTCCGCCGACCTCAAATGGATGGACTGGGCGCAGCAGCGCAAATTGATCGCCGACGACACCCGCCGCACCCTGCTGGGCAACCGGCTGGTATTGGTTATGCCGCATGACCATCTCGCCCACGTTATGATTACCAGGGGCTTCGACCTTGCTGCCCTGCTCGGCCCCAACGGGCGGCTGGCGGTCGGCGACCCGGCGAACGTGCCCGCCGGCCTGTATGCCCGCCAGGCGCTGACCAATCTCGGCCTGTGGCAGGCCATGGAGCCGCGCCTGGCCCGCGCCGAGAACGTCCGCGCCGCCCTGCTGCTGGTGGAGCGCGGCGAGGCCCCCGCCGGCGTCGTCTACTCCACCGATGCCGCGGTCACCCCCGGCGTCGCCATCGCCGGCACCTTCCCCGAGGACAGCCACGACCGGATCGAGTACCCCTTCGCCGTCACCCGCGCCGGCGACACGCCGGAGGCGCGCAAGCTGATGGGGTTCCTGGCCGGCCCGGCGGCGGCGGCGATCTTCGCCCGCTACGGCTTCGCCACGGAGTAGCCCCATCGACGCGTTCCTCACGCCCGACGAGTGGACGGCGGTCGGCCTGACGCTGCGCATCGCCGCGCGCAGCGTGGCAGTGGGTCTGCCGGTGGCGCTGGCCGTGGCCTTCCTGCTGGCCCGCGGACGCTTCCCGGGCCGCGCGGCGTTGGACGCACTGGTGCACCTGCCGATGGTGCTGCCGCCGGTGGTGGTGGGCTGGCTGCTGCTGCTGCTGTTCGGGGTGCGCGGCCCGATCGGCGCGCTGTTGCAGGACTGGTTCGCCATCCGCCTGGTGTTCACCGCCAACGGCGCCGCGCTCGCCTGCGCGGTGATGGCCTTCCCGCTGATGGTCCGCGCCATAAGGCTGTCGCTGGAGGCGGTCGATCCCGGCCTGGAGCAGGCCGCCCGCACGCTGGGGGCGGGCCCGCTCGACCGGTTTCTCACCGTTACCCTGCCGCTGGCGGCCCCTGGCGTGCTGGTCGGCGGCATCGTCGGCTATGCCGCCTGCCTGGGCGAGTTCGGCGCCGTCATCACCTTCGCCGCCAATATTCCCGGCCAGACCCAGACCCTGCCGCTGGCGATCTATGCCGCCCTGCAGACGCCGGGCGGCGAGGCGGTCGCGGCGCGGCTCTCGCTGGTGTCCGTCGTGCTGGCGGTATGCGGCCTGCTGCTGGCGGAATGGGCCGGCCGGCGGCTGCGCCGGCGGGTCGGCCGATGATCGAGGCCGCGCTGCGCCACCGCTTTGCCGGCTTCACGCTCGACGTGGCCTTCACCGCGCCCACCCCCGGGGTCACCGTGCTGTTCGGCCCCTCCGGCGCCGGCAAATCCACCGTGGTCGCCGCCCTGGCCGGGCTGCTGCGCCCGGAATCCGGCCGCATCGCCGTCGATGGCGCCGTGCTGCTGGACGGCGATGCCGGCGCGTTCGTGCCGCCGGAACGCCGCCGCGTCGGCCTGGTGTTCCAGGATGCGCGGCTGTTTCCGCATCTGTCGGTGGAGTCCAACCTGCGCTACGGCCTGCGCCGCGCCCCCGCCGGGCCGATCGGCTTCGCCGACGTGGTGGACCTGCTCGGCATCGCCCATCTGCTGCCCCGCCGCCCGCACACCCTCTCGGGCGGCGAGCGGCAGCGCGTGGCGATCGGCCGCGCCCTGCTCTCGCAACCGCGCCTGCTGCTGATGGACGAGCCGCTGGCCAGCCTGGACACTGCGCGCAAGGCCGAAATCCTGCCCTATCTGCTGCGCCTGAAGACCGCGCTGGCGCTGCCGATCGTCTACGTGACGCATGCGCCCGACGAGGTGTTCGCCATCGCCGACACGCTGGTGCTGCTGGAAGCCGGCCGCGTGCTGGCCGCCGGCCCGCTGGTGGAACTGACCGCGCGCGGCGACCTGCCGCTGGCCGCGCGCGACGATGCCGGCGCCGTGCTGGCGGCGGAGCTGGCCGAGCACCACCCCGCCCGCCGCCTGTCGCTGCTGCGGGCCGGCGCCATGCGCCTGTGGGTGCCGCTGGTGGACGCGCCGGTCGGCACGAAGCTGCGCCTGCGCATTCCGGCGCGCGAGATCATCCTGGCCACGATGGCGCCGGAGGCGATCAGCCTGCACAACATCGTGCCCGGTCAGGTTCGCACCGTCACCGAGAACGCCGCCCGCCATGCGGCGCTGGTGGAGGTCGATGCCGGCGGCGCGGTGCTGCTGGCTCGCATCACGCCAGATGCGGTGGCGCGCCTGGCGCTGCGGCCCGGGGCGCCGGTGCTGGCGCTGATCAAGTCGATGGCGGTGGATGTGTTGCCGCACTGACAGCAGCGGTTCTTTTTTGAAAAAAAGAACCAAAAAACTCCCATTCGTTGAAGTCTCTATGCCAGGACTCCAACGAACAGAAGTTTTTTTGCTTCTTTTTGTTCACAAAAAGAAGGCTTCCTCCCCTGCCGTCACCCCGCCGGCATCAGATCAAGGAACCCGGTCACCGCCGCCATCCGGCCATCGCCGTCCAGCACCGCGAAATCCGTGCCCGCGGCGACCGCCTCGCCGCCCTCCGGCGCCAGTTCCCAGCGAAAGCGCAGCCGGTCGTGGTGCGCGTCCACCGTGCCGGCGCGGCGGAAGCGCAGCCCGGCGAAGCGGGCCTGCACGGCGGCCAGCATGGCGTCGATGCCGGCATGGCCGTCGCCTTGCAGCATCGGGTCCAGATAGGCCGCATCGACGGAGAACACGTTCTCCACCAGCGTGCGGCGGGCGGTGGGGGCGGTTTCGTTCCAGGCGGCGAGGTAGCGGTCGATCAGCGTGGTGGTGTCGGTCATGGCCGGTCTCCTTGTTCAAGGCGCCCATCGCGGCGCCGGGCCACCATTGCGCGGCGCCGGGCGGCCGGTCGATTAACCCGGAGGTAATTGGAAGGGCGCCGCCGGCCCGTTATCCTGCCGGCATGATGCGCAGCAGCCCCGCCACCATGCCCCCGCCGCCGGTCGGCAGCCTGCTGCGGGTGTGGCGCCAGCGCCGGCGGATGAGCCAGCTCGACCTGGCGTGCGAGGCCGACATCTCCACCAAGCATCTGAGCTTCCTGGAGACCGGCCGGGCCCGCCCGTCGCGCGACATGGTGCTCCACCTGGCCGAGCGGCTGGCGGTGCCGCTGCGTGAGCGCAACGTGCTGCTACACGCGGCCGGCTTCGCCCCCGCCTTCGCCGAACGCCCCCTGGCCGATCCCGGCCTGGCGGCGGCGCGCCAGGCGGTGGAACTGGTGCTGACCGGGCACGAGCCGCATCCGGCGCTGGCGGTGGACCGGCACTGGAACCTCCTCGCCGCCAACCGCATGGTGGCGCCATTGCTGACCGGCGTGGAGGCGGCGCTGCTGGCCCCGCCGGTCAACGTGCTGCGCCTCAGCCTGCACCCGGGCGGGCTGGCGCCGCGCATCGCCAACCTGGGCGAATGGCGCGCCCACCTGCTCGACCGCCTGCGCCAGCAGATCGACGCCAGCGCCGACCCGGTGCTGGCCGAACTGCTGGCCGAATTGCGCGGCTATCCGGCGCCGCCGCAGGCGGAAGCGTCGGCCGCGACCATCGCGATTCCATTCCGACTGGACACGCAATGGGGCCGGCTGGCCTTCTACAGCACCACCACCGTGTTCGGCTCGCCGGTCGACATCACCCTGTCCGAACTGGCGCTGGAAAGCTTCTTCCCCGCCGACCCGGCCACCGCCGCCGCACTCGCCCGCATCGCCAGCCAGGGAGCCCCGCCATGACCACCCGCCCCGTCGCCGTGCCTGCCGCCGAGGTGCCGGCCCAGCCGCCGCCCGGCGGATTTCCGCCCGATCTGCTGCAAAAACTGGCCGGCCGCACGCGCCGGCGGCTGGGGGAGGTGTTCGGGCTCGGCAATTTCGGGGTGAACCTGACCCGGCTGGCGCCGGGCGCCGCCTCCTCGCTGCGCCACGCCCATGCGCGGCAGGACGAGTTCATCTACATCCTGGCCGGCACGCCGACGCTGGTGACCGATGCAGGCGACACTCTGCTCGCCCCCGGCATGTGCGCCGGCTTCCCGGCCGGCGGCGGCGACGCACACACCCTGGTCAATCGCGGCGCGGAGGACGTGCTGTACCTGGAAATCGGCGACCGCACGCGCGGCGACACGGTGAGCTATCCCGATGACGACCTGACGGCGGCACAGGGCGACGACGGCGTGTGGCGTTACGCCCGCAAGGACGGCACACCGCTGTAAGACCCACTCAGCGAGTTTCTGGCCTCAGCAGGGAAAGCAGCAGGACTTTGCCCCGCACCCCACCAGGGGCCGAGCCCCTGGACTTCAATATATTGGAATCGTTAAATATTAAAATGCAGAGGTCCAGACGTTCGGCCTCGGATATTCAGCCCGCCGGCGCGCCCATCACCATCTCGCGGATCGCCGCCGGGTCGCTCTGGTCCATCACCCGCCGCGCGAAGCGGACACACTCGTCGATGGTCGTGCCGCGAACCGCCAGCTTCACCCGCGGCACCGCCGAGGCGTTCATGCTGAAGCTGCGCAGGCCCAGGCCCATCAGCAGCCCGGTTAGCTTCGGGTTGGCCGCCATCTCGCCGCACACCGAAACCGGCATGCGCATGCGCAGCGCCGCCTCCGTGGCGAACTGCACCAGGCGCAGCACGGCGGGGTGCAGCGGGTCGTACAGATGGGCGACATCGCTTTCGCCGCGATCCACCGCCAGGGTGTACATGGTCAGGTCGTTGGTGCCGATGGCGAAGAAATCCGCCTCCAGCGCCAGCGCGTCGGCCGACAGCGCGGCGCCGGGAGTCTCGATCATAATGCCCAGCGGCGGCAATTGCTCGCCCAGCCGCTCGCCGCGCCGGCGCAGGCGGCGGGCCACCCGCTCGTACACCTCGCGCGCCGCGCGCACCTCGGCCACCGTCGTCACCATCGGCAGCAGCACCCGCACCGGCCCGAACGCGCCGGCGCGCAGGATGGCGGCAAGCTGAGTCTCGAACAGCGCGGTCTCGCGCAGCAGCAGGCGGATGCCGCGCAGCCCCAGCGCCGGGTTGGTGTCGGCCACCTCGGGCACGAGGCCCTCGCTTTGCAGCGCCTCGATCTCCTTCTCGCCGCCCCAGTCGAGCACGCGGATGGTGACCGGGTCGCCCTGCATCGCCTCGATCACGCCGCGATAAGTGTCGAGCTGCTCGTCCTCGTCGGGCAGGCTCTCGCGGTTCATGAACAGGAATTCGCTGCGCAGCAGGCCGATGCCGGAGGCGCCGGACTGCGCGATCAGCGGCAGTTCGGCGGGGATTTCCAGGTTGGCCTGCAGTTCCACCGCCTCCTCGTCCTGGGTCACAGCGGGCAGGCGGCGCAACTTGGCCAGCTTCTGCCGCTCGCGCGTGAAGGCGGTCACGGCGCGGCGGGCGGCGGCCAGCGTGGCGGGCGAGGGGCTGACCACCACGGTGCCGGCCGAGCCGTCCACCACCACCACATCGCCGGGCTGCCCCGCCTCGCTCAGCCCGGCCGCCCCCAGCACCGCCGGCACGCCGAGCGCGCGCAGCATCACCGCGGTGTGCCCGTCGGCGCCGCCCTCGTCGGTGGCCACTCCGGCCAGCCGGGAGGGGTCGAGCAGTGCGGCGTCGGACGGGCGCAACGCCTCGGCCACCAGCACCGCGCCCGGCGGCAGGGCGGCGAAGCTGCGGAAGGGGGTGCGGGTGAGGTTGCGGATCAGCCGGCGGCCGATTTCGCGCACCTCGTCGGCGCGGCGGCGGCGGCCGGGCATGTCGCCCTCGTCGGGGGCGAGGATGGCCTCGGCGATCGCCTCGGTCTCGTCCAGCACCGCGGTCTCGGCGGAAACCAGGCCCTCGTTCACCCGCCGGCGGGCGCCGCGCACCATGCGGGAATTGCCGACCATCTGCAGATAGGCGTCCAGCAGGGGGGCGATTTCGGCCTGGCTGTCCTCCGGCAGGATGCCCAGCCGGGCGCGCAGCTTCTGCAACTGCTTGCGCGATTGCAGGATCGCCGCCTCCAGCCGCGATGCCTCGGCGGTGATATCGGCGGCCTGGATCTTCTGGCGCACCACCTCGGCCTGCGGCTCGGCGGCGAAGAACATCGGGCCGATCGCCACGCCGGGCGAGACAGCGATGCCGGCCAGCCGCCGTTCCGGCCGGGCCATCTGGCCGGCGTCCTCGGGCTTCGGCTCGGGGGACGGGGCGGCGGCGCGGGGCGTGGGGACCTCCTCAGTCCTGCTCGTTGAAGCCGGATTCCACCAGGGCGGCCAGCGCGTCGATCGCCTCCTTGGCGTCCCAGCCCTCGGCGCGCAGCTCGATCGTGGAGCCCTGGCCGGCCCCCAGCATCATCAGCCCCATGATGGAGCGGGCGGAGACAGATTGCCCGTCCTTTAACACGTCCACGGCGGCACCAAAACGTTCAGCGAGGGTGACGAACTTGGCGGCCGCGCGGGCGTGCAGGCCGCGCTTGTTGCAGATGGTCAGGGTGCGGCTCAGCACCGTACCGCCATCGACCTGCGGCGCCCCCTCCGCGCCGGGGTCCTGGTTCATCCGCAGGTGCCGTTGAGCTTGGTCTGCGGCAGCACGTGGGAAGCGGCGGCGATGTATTTCCGCCCGGCGGCCTGCGCGCAATCCACCACTTCGGACAGCGGCTGGCTGCCGCGCACCTTGGCCAGCTTGACCAGCATCGGCAGGTTGACGCCGGAAATCACCTCCACGCCCTTGCGGTCCATCTGCGAGATGGCGAGGTTGCTGGGGGTGCCGCCGAACATGTCGGTCAGCAGCACCACGCCGTCGCCGGTGTCCACCTCGTTGATGCGGGTCAGGATTTCCGCGCGCCGGCCCTCGATGTCGTCATCCGGGCCGATGCAGACGGTGGCGACGTTGCGCTGCGCGCCGACGACATGCTCCATCGCCGAACGCAACTCCTCGGCAAGCCGACCATGGGTGACCAGGACAAGACCGATCATTGGGTGACCTCAGGCCTCCAGTGGCCGTTCGGGGCCGGGCGAGCCGGCATGATGGGACGCGATGCGCGTAGGCGTGGGGGGGGCGGGCACGGGGGAACGCGACGCACCGTCGGCCGGTGCGCCTTCGCGGGCGAGTTCACGATGCGTGACGGTCACGCGCCAGCCAGCCTGCGTCAAATGCGATCCCAATTTCTCGGCAATGGCGACCGAGCGGTGCCGCCCGCCGGTACACCCGATTGCGATGGTCGCGTATTTCTTGCCCTCTTGCACGAAGCGGGGCAAGACCAGTTGCAATAATTCGGCGGTCTTCTGGAAGAATCGATCAAAATCTGGGTCCTGCGCGACATAAGCGGCAACCTCGGCGTCCAGTCCGGTGCGCGGTCGTAACACCGGATCGTAATGTGGATTACGCAGGAAGCGGGCGTCCAGCACCATGTCGGCCTCTCGCGGCAGGCCGGCGGGGAAGGCGAAGGAGGTGACGGCGAGCGACAGCCCGGCCTGCGGGTCGTCGCGTGCGTCCGGGCCGAAGCGGCGGTCGATCCATTGCCGCAACCCGGCCAGCGACAGGGCCGAGGTGTCCAGCACCAGGTCGGCGGCGGCATGCAGCGGCGCGGTCTGCGCCTGTTCGGCGGCAATGCCATCGCTGACCCGGCCCTGCGGGGAGAGCGGGTGGCGGCGACGGGTCTCGGTGAAGCGGCGCAGCAGCACCGCCTCGTCGGCCCAGGCGAACACCAGCTCGGTGCGCAGGCCGGGGGTGCCTTTCAGCCGCGCCAGCACATCCAGCAGCGCGTCCACGTTGAAGCCGCGCGAACGCACATCCACCCCCACCGCCACCCGGCGGCTGGGGTCGGGCGGGCCGTCGGCGACCAGATCCTCGATCGCCTCGGTCGGCGGGTTGTCGATCGCCTCGTAGCCGACATCCTCCAGCGCACGCAGGATGGAGGCGCGGCCGGCGCCGGACAGGCCGCTGACCAGCACCACGCGCTGGCGCTCGGCGGGGTGGTCGTGCGCCACGGTACACATATGGGGCGCGCTCATGGCGCGAAGGCGCCGGCGGCCTGGCCGATGCGGCCCAGCGCACAGTCCAGCGCCAGCGCCACGCGCTGCGCCGCCGAGGCGGGCCAGGGATCCAGGTGCAGCAGCGGCAGGCCCGTGGCGGCATGGCGCGCCGGCGCCGGCAGCCGCTCGGCGGCCCTGTCCAGCGCCACCGCCAGTTCCAGGCGCACGGGCGCGGCATAAGGCAGGCGCAGCAGCCCCAGGCCACGCACCTCGATCAGTCCGGCCAACGCCTCGGCCGGCCGCGCCAATCCGCCTTCGATTACCACCCTGTCGTCCGCCACCAAGATGAATCCACGATCGATCAGCCGCAAGGCAAGGTCGGATTTTCCCGACCCGGGCTGCCCGAGGATCAGCACGCCGGCCCCGTCGCGGGCCGCGCAGCTGGCATGTACCTGCATGAAGGCGAACCATGACCATGTTTTCATCCCAAAGGAAGTGCCATCTGCGATGGGCCGCCGTGACCTTGTGGCATTGCACGTCGCGTGCCAGCGTTCGTCCATGACCGACGAATCCATACCCCCAGAATGTTCCGACATCGAAGTCGCACACCGCCGCATCGCGGCCCATGTGCGCCACACCCCGCTGCTACGGCTGGCCGCCGGCGAGCTGGACGTGCCGGTGCCGCTGGCGCTGAAGCTGGAACTGCTCCAGCACGCCGGCAGCTTCAAGCCGCGCGGCGCCTTCAACCGCATCTTGTCCGCGCGCGAGGCCGGGGCACTGCCGGCCGCCGGGGTGATCGCGGCCTCCGGCGGCAACCACGGCGCGGCGGTAGCCTACGCCGCCCGCGCGCTGGGGCTAACGGCCGAGATCTTCGTGCCGGAGCTCACCCCGGCGGCCAAGCGCGCCCGCATCGAAAGCTTCGGCGCCCGCCTGGTGCGCACCGGCGCCACCTATGCCGAGGCGCTGGAGGCCAGCCGGGCGCGGCGGGCCGAGACCGGCGCGATGGAAGTGCACGCCTATGACCACCCGGCGGTGCTGGCCGGCCAGGGCACCACCGCCAAGGAGTTCGAGGCCGATGCCCCGGAATTGACCCACATCCTGGTCGCCACCGGCGGCGGCGGGCTGATCGGCGGCATGGCCGCCTGGCTGGCCGGGCGGGTGAAGGTGGTGAGCGTGGAGCCGGCCGCCTGCCCGGCGCTGCACGACGCCCTGGCGGCCGGCCGACCGGTGGCCGCCGCGGTGGGCGGCGTCGCCGCCGATGCGCTCGGCGCCCGCCAGGTGGGCGCGCTGATGTTCCCGCTGGCCGAAGCCTATGTTTCCGAGGCGGTCCTGGTCGCCGACGACGCCATCCGCGCCGCCCAGCGCCTGTTGTGGGACCGGCTGCGGCTGATCGCCGAGCCGGGCGGGGCCACCGCGCTGGCAGCCCTCACCTCCGGCGCCTGGGTGCCGCCGGCCGGCGCGCGCGTCGGCGTGCTGGTCTGCGGCGCCAACGCCGATCCCGCCACCATCGTCACCTGAGGCACAGCCCATGCGCGAACCTCCTGTTTTGGTCGATATCGACGCCCGCGGCGTCGCCACCGCCACGCTGAACCGGCCCGAGCGCGGCAATGCCTATGACGAAGACCTGCTGGCCGCCCTGATCGACGGCCTGACCGCGCTGGAAGCCGATGCCCAGGTGCGCGCCCTGGTGATCCGCGGCGCCGGCCGGCATTTCCAGGCCGGGGCCGACATCAACTGGCTGGGCCGCGCCTCCGACTACGCCCCGCCGGAGGCGTTCACCGCCTCCATGGCCACCACCACCGCCATGCAGAAGCTCAACGAGTTCTCCCGCCCCACCATCGCCGTGGTGCAGGGCGCCTGCTTCGGCGGCGGCTGCGGCATGGTGTGCTGCGTGGACGTGGCGCTGGCGACGCCGGAGGCGCTGTTCGGCCTGACCGAAGTGCGCGTGGGCGTCGCGCCGACGCCGATATCCACCCATATGGTGCACGCCATGGGCCTGCGCCACACCCGCCGCTATGCGCTGACCGGGGAGCGGTTCGGCGCCGCGGAGGCGCTGCGCATCGGCCTGGTGCACGAGGTGGTGGCGGCCGAGGCGATGGAAGGCCGGGTCGCCGCGGTGCTGGACGCCTGTTTCCTGGGCGCGCCGGGCGCGATCGCGGTCACCAAGCACAGCTTCCTGTCGGCCAACGGGCTGACGCTCGACGCACGGGCAATGGCGATGCTGGCGCATGAAAGCTGGATGCAGCGCAACTCGGCCGAAGGGCACGAGGGAACGGCGGCGTTCCGCGACAAGCGCGCGCCGGCCTGGTACGCGCCGGCGAAGCCGTGACCCGTCACGGCAAGCGAGGCCGGGCTCTGCCCAGACCCGCCAGGGGCCGAGCCCCTGGACCTCAAATTGTCGAAGTAGCTCGGTTTTGAATTTCCGAGACCCAGGGGCTCAAGGCCCGATACATCAAGACAGGGGCGGGGTCCGGGGCAGCGCCCCGCCTTCCTTTCTCCCCGCTTCCTTTCTCCCCGCTTCCTTTCTCAAGGTGGTCAAAACGCCGGCCAATGACCTTCAGAAGCTCGCCAGCGCCGGCGGCGTGCCGGCCAGGGCGCGCAGCCGGGCGGCGAGGTCGGCCACGCGGTACGGCTTGGGCAGCACCGCCACCGCGTCCGGCGCTTCCGCGTCCAGCGCGTTGGCGCTGAAGCCGGTGGTCAGCAGCACCTTCAGCGTCGGGCGCATCCAGGTGGCCGCGCGCGCCAGTTCCACCCCGTTCAGCGTGCTGGCGGGCATGACGATGTCGGTGAACAGCAGATGGACGGTCGCACCGCCCTCCAGGATCGCCAGCGCCTCGTCCGCGCTGCGCGCCAGCAGCAGGCGGTAGCCGAGCCCGGCGATCATCCGTGCGGTGGTGGCCAGTACGTCCGCATCGTCCTCCACCATCAGGATCGTCGTGCCGCCGCCAGCACTGGCCGGTGGCGGCTCGGGCGGGGCGGGCGGGGCGGCGGCCGGTGGATCGGCGGGCACCGCCGCCGCGCCAGAGGGCAGGCGCAGCGTGACCGTGGTGCCGACACCCTCGCGGCTGTCGATCAGCACCTGCCCGCCGGCCGCATGCACGAAGCCCTGCACCTGCGACAGGCCAAGCCCCGACCCGTTGCCGCCGCGCCGTGTGGTGAAGAACGGCTCGAATGCCTGCGCCACTACCTCCGGCGGCATGCCGCAGCCGGTGTCGGCCACCGAGATCAGCACGTCCGGCGCGTCGGCAGCGATGCGGATCACGATCTCGCCGGAGCTTCCCGGCCGCGCCAGCCGGGCCTGGCCGATCGCCTCGCAGGCGTTCATGGCCAGGTTCATCACCGCCGCCTCGAACTGCGCGGGGTCGCAGCGGATGGTGCGCCCGCCATGATCGGCGATGATCCGCAGGGTGATGCCCGGCCCGGTGGCGCGGCGCAGCAGGTCCTGCATGCCGAGTACCAGGCCGGCAGGGTCCAGGCTGGTCGGCTGGGTCACCTGCCGGCGGGCGAAGGTCAGCAGGTCCTGGGTCAGCCGCGCCCCGGTATCGGCGGCGGCCAGCGCGGCCTCGGTCATGGTCAGCATCTCGGCCGATTGCGGCGGCGGCAGCACCGGCAGCTTCATCTGGATCAACTCCAGGTTGCCGATGATCACCGTCAGCAGGTTGTTGAAGTCATGCGCCACCCCGCCGCTGAGTTTGGCGATGGTTTCCATCCGCTGGGCGCGCAGCAATTCCTGGTGCAGCCGCGTGGTCTCGGTGGTGTCGATGCGCAGCGACACCCGGTTGCCGCTGGGGGTCCATTTGGCGCGAATCTCGAAGGTGCGGTCCGGGCCGGGGCCGCGGACCTCATAGGCGCGGCCGGAATGGTCGGTGACCTCGGCGACGCGGCGAGTAATGAAGCCCTCGCGGTCGGAATAGGCCTGCGGGTCCGTCACCGAGCCGGCGTCGATCGAGCGGCCGAGCACCTGGGCATAGCTCTCGCCGGCCAGCACGGAATCCGGCGGCAGATGCGGGAAGGTGGCATGGTAGACGCTGTTGCCGAAGCGGTAGCGCAGGTCGGAATCATAGACCACCACCGAGGCATCGATCGAATCCAGCGTCTCGCGCAGCAGGGCGTTCTCGGCCAGCAGCGCCGCCGCCCCTTCCCCCCCCCCGCCAGTGGGCGCAGCATCCGCGATGTGGGCGGTCATGCCGTTACCCAGCGGGGTCGGCCGCAGGCGCATACCTGGCGGCAGCAGCGCCAGCAGCGGGGCCAGTTCCACCCCCATGCTCAGTTGGTCGGCGGGAATGCCGACGCGCTGCGCCATCCCGGGGGAACACCCCACGATCCGGCCAGCACCGTCGGTTACCAGCATCTCGGTTTTGCCAATCACTCCAAATTTCTAACAACAAAACATCACGCCTGCCAGCGCCGGAATGGCCTAATGCCGCGATCCGGCCGGGGCGTCCCGACGCCCTGCCGCCTGCGGCATGTCCAGGCGCCCGCCGCTAAGGGCGCGCCCAGGCAAAGGTCAGCTCATGCTTGTTGTGGAACAGGTGCATCACCTGGCCGCCGGGGATCGCCGCGAACGCCGCCGCGGCCGCATGGTCGGTGGCGCCCTGGAACTTCAGCGTGCAGACGATCCGGCCTGGCGCCTCCGCCGCGATCCAGGCGCGCACCAGCGTCAGCAGCCGGTCGGGATAGGCGATGATGTCGCTGAACAGCCAGTCCACCGGCTCGGGCGGCAGGGCGAAGGCGCTGCCCTCGCGCCAGGTGACGCCCGGCATGGCGGCCACCGTGGGGGCCAGCGGCGCCTTGTCGATCGCCGCCACCGAGGCGCCGAGTGCCGCGATCGCCCAGGTCCAGCCGCCGGGCGCCGCACCCAGGTCCAGGCAGGTCTGGCCGGGCAGCGGCCAGGCGCCCAGACGGGTGCAGGCCTCCCACAGCTTCAGGTAGGCGCGGCTGGGCGGGCCGATATGGTCTTCCTCGAAGCGGCATTCGCCGTTCACGAAGGGGCTCGTCTTGGTCGGGCTGGCCAGCATCAGGTCGGGCGCCAGCAGCGTCCAGGCGCCCAGATGCGCGGTGGGTGCCGGCTCGGGGAAACGCAGTGGCCGCGCCTTCACCGGCGGCAGGCGGTCGGCGATCAGCGCCATGCGGCGGTGGTGCAGCACGCCATAGGCCTGCCAGTTGCGCTGCATCGCCCGCAGCGCGTCGGCCGCCGCCTTCACCGACACGACCGGGATGGCGCGCGGCGCGGTCCAGATGTCCAGCGCCCAGGCGGCCGGGTGCGGCGGGTCGGGCGACAGCGCCAGCCGCCCGTGCCAGCCGGCGACCGCCACGCCGGCCAGCGCCAGCTCCTCGGCCAGCACCGTCTCCAGCCCCTCCGGCGCCAGGTAGGCGGCGGCGACCGGAGGCCCGGCCTCGCTCATCGCCGCCGCAGCGCCGACAGCCCCAGCAGCGCCCAGCCGGCCATCAGCAGCGTGCCGCCGGTCGGCGCCACCGAGGGCAGCCGGACGCCGTTGAGCGCCTGCATGTAGACGGCCCCGCAGAACAGCAGCAGCCCCGCCGTGAAGGCCAGCCCGGCCAGATGCGGCAGCCTGCGCCCCGGCTGGCCCGCCGCCCACAGCCCGGTGAACAGCAGCGCCAGCGCGTGCCATCCCTGCATCTGCACCGCCTCGCGCAGCATCGCCAGCGCGGCCGGCGAGAGCGGCAGATGCGCCGCCGCCGCCGCCATGCCCACCGCCGTCAGCCCCGCCACGGCGCCCAGCCCGATCCAGATCCTGTCCATGGCGGCAAACTAGCCGCCCCGGCCCTGTTCCGCCATGCGTCGCGCGTATAGAGTCGCGGGATGCCCCGCGGTGACCTGTTTCCCGAGATCGGACCCTACGAGACCGGCTTCCTGCCGCTCTCGCCCCCCCACGTCATGTACTGGGAGCAGGTGGGCAACCCCGCCGGCACGCCGGTGCTGTTCCTGCATGGCGGCCCCGGCGCCGGCGCCGGGGCGGTGCACCGCCGCTTCTTCGACCCGCTGCACTGGCGCCTGGTGGTGTTCGACCAGCGCGGCAGCGGCCGCTCCCGCCCGCTCGGCGAGCTGGCGGACAACACCACCCCCGCGCTGGTCGAGGATATCGAGGCGCTGCGCCGCCACCTGGGGATCGAGCGCTGGTTGCTGTTCGGCGGCTCCTGGGGCTCCACCCTGGCGCTGGCCTATGCCCAGGCCTATCCGGAGCGGGTCGCCGGGCTGGTGCTGCGCGGCATCTTCCTCGGCCGGCCGAGCGAGGTCGAATGGTTCATGCACGGCATCGCCACGGTGTTCCCCGAGGCGCATGCCGCCTTCGCCGGCTTCCTCCCGCCCGGCGAGCGCGCCGACCTGCTGGGCAGCTACCTGCGCCGCCTGACCAACCCGGACCCGGACGTGCACATGCCGGCCGCCCGCGCCTGGTCCACCTATGAAGGGTCATGCAGCACCTTGCTGCCCACGCCCGACATAGTCGCGACCTTCGCGCAGGACCGCAGCGCCCTCGGGCTGGCGCGGATCGAGGCGCATTATTTCACCCACGGCCTGTTCCTGCCCCCGGGCGGCCTGCTGGGCGGCATGGCGCGCATCGCCCATTTGCCGGCGGAGATCGTGCAGGGCCGCTACGACATGATCTGCCCGCCCTGCAGCGCGCTCGACCTCGCGGCCGCCTGGCCGACCGCGCGGCTGACGATGATCCCGGATGCCGGGCATTCGGCGCTGGAGCCGGGCATACGGCGGGCGCTGGTGGGAGCCGTGGAGCGGTTCCGGCGGGGCGGATAACGCAAGGCCGCCGCCGCGGCCAGGAAAAGGAATGGCTTCCAAGGGGCCGCTGCCCCTTGGCGGGTCCAGGGCAGCGCCCTGGCCTTGCTTGCCTGGAAATCGAACGAGGAGACCTCCAAGATGAAAGTCGGCGTGATCGGCCTGGGCTCGATGGGCATGGGGGCCGCGCTGAACCTGGTGAAGCACGGCCACGAGGTGCATGGCTGCGAGCTGCGCGAGGCCGCGCGGGCGGAGCTGGCGCAGGCCGGCGGCCATGCGGTCACCCGCGCCGCCGACCTGCCGGCCGGGCTGGAGGCGCTGATCGTCTTCGTGGTCAACGCCGCCCAGGCCAACGACGTGCTGTTCGGCCCCGAGGGCTGCGCCGCCGGGCTGCCGAAGGGCGCCGTGGTGCTGTGCTGCACTACCGTCGCGCCCGACGCCGCGCGCGCGCTGGAGGCGCGGCTGGCCGAAGCCGGGCTGCTGCTGCTGGACGCCCCGGTCTCCGGCGGCGCGGTGGGGGCGCGCGGCGGCAGCATGACGGTGATGGCCTCCGGCGCGCCGGAAGCCTTCGCCGTCGCCGAGCCGGTGCTGGCGGCGATCGCCAGCAAGGTGTGGCGGCTGGGCGACGCGGCGGGCATCGGCAGCACGGTGAAGATGGTCAACCAGCTGCTGGCCGGCGTGCACATCGCCACGGCGGCCGAGGCGCTGGCGCTGGGCATCCGTGCCGGCGCGGACCCGCAGGCGCTGTTCGACGTGATCTCCTCCTCGGCCGGCAGTTCGTGGATGTGGCAGAACCGGGTGCCGCACATCCTGGCCGGCGACGACACGCCGCTGTCGGCGGTGAACATCTTCGTCAAGGATCTCGGCATCGTGCTGGACCAGGCGCGCGGTCTGACCTTCCCGCTGCCGATGGCCTCGGCGGCGCACCAGCTGTTCCTGGCGGCCGCCGCGGCCGGGCAGGGCGGGCGGGACGATGCGTTCGTGATCCGCGTGTGGCAGATGCTGGCGGGCATCAAGCTGCCGGGGGAGTAATCCCGGCCCTGGCTGGCCAGAATGCCCGGCGGCTACTCGGCCAGCGCCCGCATCGGCGCATAGAGGTCGGCCTTGCCCTCGAACCCGATGCCGGGCAGATCGGGCATGGTGATATGCCCGTCCTCCACCCGCACCCCGTCGGGGAAGCCGCCATAGGGCTGGAACAGGTCCGGGTAGCTCTCATTGCCGCCCAGCCCCAGGCCGGCGGCGATGTTGAGCGACATCTGGTGGCCGCCATGCGGCACCAGCCGGCGCCACGACCAGCCGGCATCGCGCAGCACCCGCAGCGTGCGCTGGAACTCGCACAGCCCGTAGCTCAGCGCGCAGTCGAACTGCAGCCAGTCCCGATCCGGCCGCATGCCGCCATAGCGCAGCAGGTTGCGGGCGTCCTGGTGGCTGAACAGGTTCTCGCCGGTCGCCATCGGGCCAGGGTAGAACTCCGCCAGCGCGGCCTGGAGCTGGTAGTCCAGCGGGTCGCCGGCCTCCTCGTACCAGAACAGGTCGTACTGCCGCAGCATCCTGGCATAGGCGATGGCGGTCTCCAGGTCGAACCGTCCGTTGGCGTCCACCGCGAGGCGCGCGCGGCAGCCGAGCTCGGCCAGCACCGCCTCGATGCGCGCCTGATCCTCGGCGAGCGGGGCGCCGCCGATCTTCATCTTCACCACCGTGTAGCCACGGTCGAGGTAGCTGCGCATTTCCGCCCGCAGCGCCTCCAGCCCCTTGCCGGGGTAGTAGTAGCCGCCGGCGGCATAGACGAACACGCGCGGGTCGGCGGTGATGCCGTGCCGCTCGGCCAGCAGGCGGAACAGCGGCTTGCCCGCGATCTTGGCCACCGCGTCCCACACCGCCATGTCGATGGTGCCGACCGCGACCGAGCGTTCGCCATGCCCGCCCGGCTTCTCGTTGCTCATCATCGCCGCCCAAACCCGGTCCGGGTCCAGGTTGTCGCCGGCCGGGTTCAGCAGGCTGGCGGGGGCGGCGCCGGTGACGCGGTCGGCGAAGCGCTCGCGGATCAGCCCGCCCTGGCCATAGCGGCCGTTGGAGTTGAAGCCGTAGCCGACCACCCGCCGCCCGTCGCGCACCACGTCGGTCACCACCGCCACCAGGCTCGCGGTCATCTTGCTGAAGTCGATATAGGCGTTGCGGATGGGCGAGGCGATCGGGCGGGTGATCTCGCGCACTTCAAGGATGCGGACGGACATGGGCGAACTCCGGCGAACAGGGTGCAGCCTGTCTGCTACACCCGCCGCCGCCATGGAGCCAGACCCGCCTATCGGCGCGGCGACCGGCCCATGCAGACCGGGCGGCTGGGGTCGCCGGCCTCGAACATCACCCAGACCGTGTCGCCCACCTCCAGCCTCGGCAGCGGCTCGCACGCCTCGGCCCAGCCCGAGGTCTGGCCGCTGATCGCCGGCACCATCACCTGCACGCGGGTCGCGCGCGCCGGATCGTCGGTGCTGAGAACCGTGGCGCGGTAGATCCCGCCCGCGTTGGAATCGGCCATTTCCACCCTCCCGCGAATGACGTTGCGGGCGCATCCTACCGGCGAAACGAGCCTGCGCCGCAATATTCACGCCGATATGATAAAGGGCCCGCGCGGCCGCCGGCGCCGGTTTCGCTTGACTTTGCTGCGTCGCACAACTATCTGTCCGAAGCGCCCCTTGATGTGGTTCTGTGCGCTGCCAGCCCGCGGGTTGCTTTCCGTGGGCCAACACGCTCCCCGGTAGCCCATTTCACTCAGCAATTTGCGCCGGCCCGCGGTCCTGTCGACCGCGATCGACGTTCGTCCGTGCCCCCGCAGACAGTGGGGCGGCGGTCGCCGCGTCACACCTGAAAGACGCTTGCTATATGACCTCCTTCGAGTCCCTCGGCCTCTGCCCCCCGCTCCTCAAGGCGCTGGCGGGTGAGGGCTATACCGCGCCCACGCCGATCCAGGCGCAGGCCATCCCCTTCGTGCTCGCCGGCCGCGACGTCCAGGGCATCGCCCAGACCGGCACCGGCAAGACCGCCGCCTTCGCCCTGCCCATCCTGCAGCGCCTGGCCGACAACAAGCGGCAGCCGGCCCGCGGCGGCTGCCGCGTGCTGGTGCTCTCGCCCACGCGCGAGCTGGCCAGCCAGATCGCCGAAAGCTTCAAGACCTATGGCAAGCACATGGGCACCCGCGTCACCGTGATGTTCGGCGGCGTGCCGAAGGGCCGCCAGGCCCGCGCCATGGCCAACGGCGTGGACGTGCTGGTCGCCACCCCCGGCCGCCTGATCGACCACATGCAGGACCGCACCGTCCGCCTCGACGGCGTGGAGGTCTTCGTGCTGGACGAGGCCGACCACATGCTCGACCTCGGCTTCGTCATCCCCATCCGCCGCATCGCCAGCCAGATCCCGGCGCAGCGCCAGACCCTGTTCTTCTCGGCCACCATGCCGACCGAGATCGGCAACCTGGCCAAGGGCATGCTGAACGACCCCGCGCACGTGGCCGTCGCCCCGGTGGCCACCACGGTCGAGCGCGTGGACCAGGCGGTGATCTTCGTGGACACCGCCCGCAAGCGCCACGTCCTGTTCGACCTGCTGACCGACCACACCACCGGCCGCACCCTGGTGTTCACCCGCACCAAGCACGGCGCCGACCGCGTGGTGAAGCACCTGGAGGAGAGCGGCATGCCGGCCGCCGCCATCCACGGCAACAAAAGCCAGGGCCAGCGTGAGCGGGCGCTGGCCGACTTCCGCAGCGGCGCGGTGCGCGTGCTGATCGCCACCGACATCGCCGCCCGCGGCATCGATGTGGACGGCGTGACCCACGTCATCAACTACGACCTGCCGAACGTGCCCGAGAGCTATGTCCACCGCATCGGCCGCACCGCGCGCGCCGGCGCCGACGGCCAGGCCATCAGCCTGTGCGCGCCCGACGAGCGCGCCTTCCTGAAGAGCATCGAGAAGCTGACGCGCAACCGCGTGCCGGTGATGAACCAGCCGATCAGCGGCCAGCGCCCGCAGCGCGCCGCCGCCTGAACCAGAACCGGCCGCGGCAACCGCCGCGGCCGGCCTTCTCCCTGTTGCGCCCCGCCGGTTGCAGCCTGCTTGTTGCACACTGTATCGGAGCGTCTACATTTCCCCGCACGCCTAGCGAGCGGGGCGGGACTGTTGATATAAGCGCCCCTTCATCTGGGGAGACGCATATGCAGTTCTCATTCCGTGCCGCGCTGCGCGGCACCGTGCTCACCGGGGCGCTGGCACTCGCCGCCCTGGGGCTTACCGCCCTGTCGCAGGGCGCGCGGGCACAGACCCTCACGTTGGCGGTCAGCGCCTCGCCCACCAGCGTCGACCCGCACTACCACACCTTCGGCCCCAACGAATCGCTCGACGACCACATCTTCACCCCGCTGGTGAAGATGGACGAGAAGTCGCGCCCCGTCCCCGGCCTGGCCGAGAGCTGGAAGATGCTCGACGACAACACCTGGGAATTCAAGCTGCGCCCGGGCGTGAAGTTCCACAACGGCGCCGACTTCACCGCCGAGGACGTCGTCTACACCATCAACCGCGTGCCCACCGTGGCGAACTCGCCCGGCAGCTTCAAGATCTACACCAAGGCCGTGGCCGGGATGGAGATCGTCGATCCGCACACCATCCGCTTCAAGACCAACGGCATCTACCCGCTGCTGCCGATCGACCTCAGCCAGATCTACATCATCCCGCACGGCCTCGGCCCGAACCCGCTGACCGAGGACTTCAATTCGTTGAAGGACGCCATCGGCACCGGCCCCTACAAGATCGTCAGCTACCAGAACGGCAACAAGGCCGAGCTGGAGCGGTTCGACGGCTATTACGGCACCAAGCCGCACTGGCAGCACGTCACCTACCGCATGATCCCCAATGACGGCGCGCGCACCTCGGCGCTGCTGGCCGGCGATGTGGACTTCATCGAGAACGTGCCCACCACCGATGTCGCCACCCTGTCCAAGAACCCCAAGGTGGCGCTTTCGGAGACGACCTCGCTGCGCTTCGTCTACCTGTGGCTCAACCGCTCCCACCAGGACGCGCCGCCGGACGTGTCCGGCCCGAACGGCGAGAAGCTCGACAAGAACCCGTACAACGATCTGCGCGTCCGCCAGGCGCTGTCGATGGCGATCAACCGCGATGCCATCGTCTCGCGCGTGATGGAGAACCTGGCGATCCCCACCGGCCAGTTCCTCGCCCCCGGCAGCTACAGCTACGTGCCCGACCTGCCGCCGGCGAAATACGACCCGGCCCAGGCCAAGAAGCTGCTGGCCGCCGCCGGCTACCCGCATGGCTTCCGCGCCACGCTGACCGGCCCGAACGACCGCTACGTCAACGACGGCAAGATCATCCAGGCGATCGGCCAGATGTGGTCGCGCATCGGGGTGCAGACCACGGTCAACGCGCTGACCTGGCCCACCTTCATCGGCCGCGCCAACAAGCTGGAGTTCTCCTCCTTCCTGCTGGCCTGGGGCATCTCCTCGGGCGAGGCGTCCAACCCGCTGCGCTCGCTGATCCACACCTACGACAAGTCGATCGGCTGGGGCGCCGTCAACCGCGGCCGCTACCACAACCCCGAGCTGGACGCGATGATCGCCGGCGCCATGAAGATCGGCGACGACGCCAAGCGCGAGAAGGCGCTGCAGGACGCCACCCGCATCGCCATGAACGACGTGGCGATCATCCCGCTGCACATCCAGAAGAACGTCTGGGGCATGAAGGCGGGGCTGACCTATGTGGCCCGCGCCGACGAGGCGACGCAGGCGATGGGCGTTACGCCGGTCAAGAAGTAAGGAAGGAAGGCTTCTTTTTGTGAACAAAAAGAAGCAAAAAAACGTTGTTCGCTGGAGTCCGGGTTGAGGCGGCGGGGGGAAGCCTCCGCCGCCCCAACGCTTCAACGAACAAAAGTTTTTTGGTTCTTTTTTCCAAAAAAGAACCCTTACTTCCTGAAAGCCGCCTTCCCGCCATGAATGAGGAAACGCTCCCCCGATGATCACCTGGCTGCTGCGCCGGCTGTTCCAGGCCCTGCTGGTGGTACTGGCGATGACCGTCATCGTCTTCATCGGCGTGAACGTCATCGGCGACCCGGTGGAGATCCTCATCTCGCCGGACGCCGACCAGGCCGAGCGGGCGCGCGCCATCATCGCGCTGGGTCTCGACAAGCCGTTGTGGGAGCAATACCTGCACTTCCTGTATGGCGCGCTGCACGGCGACCTTGGCCGCAGCTTCGTCTACAACGAGCCGGCGCTGCGGCTGATCGGCAGCCGCATGCCGGCGACGATGGAACTGGCGGTCACCGCGGTGCTGCTGTCCATCGTGATCGGCATCCCGCTCGGCCTGTTCGCCGGGCTGAAGCCCAACAGCTTCTTCGGCCGCGCCGCCATGGCCGGCAGCATCCTCGGCTTCTCGCTGCCCACCTTCTGGGTCGGCCTGATGCTCATCATGGTGTTCGCCGTCCAGCTCGGCTGGTTGCCCAGCACCGGGCGCGGCCACACCGCCGAGTTGTTCGGCATCCAGTGGTCCTTCCTCACCCGCGACGGGCTAGCCCATATGGTGATGCCGGCGACCAACCTGGCGCTGGGCAACATCGCCCTGGTGCTGCGCCTCACCCGCTCGGGGGTGCGCGAGAACCTCACCATGGACTACGTGAAGTTCGCCCGCGCCAAGGGCCTCTCGCCCACCCGCGTGGTGTTCGTGCACGTGCTGAAGAACATCATGATCCCGATCGTCACCGTGATCGGGCTGGAATTCGGCAGCGTCATCGCCTTCGCCGTGGTCACCGAGAGCGTGTTCGCCTGGCCCGGCATGGGCAAGCTGATCATCGACAGCATCAACGTGCTCGACCGCCCGGTGATCGTCGCCTACCTGATGATGATCGTGTTCCTGTTCATCACCATCAACCTGGCGGTGGACCTGCTCTACACCGTGCTCGACCCGCGCGTGCGGCTGGAGACCAAGGAATGACCGCCGCTCAAACGAATAAAAGTTCGTTGCTTCTTTCTTTCAAAAAAGAAGGACTTTCTTTTTTTGAAAAAAAAGAAACAAAAAAACTTCGCTCGCTTGGCGCATGCCGGTGGTTGGCATGAGCGCCACGGCAAGCGCCGGCCCGGTGAAGGAGGAGACGCCGTTCCGCCGCTTCGCGCGCGAGTTCGCCGAAAGCAAGCTGGCGGTGGCCGGGCTGGTGGTGGTGCTGGTAATCGCCGCCCTGGCGATCTTCGCCCCCTTCATCACCCCGCAGGACCCCTACGACCTCGCCCAGCTCGACATCATGGACGGCCGGCTGGCCCCCGGCGCGCTCAACGGCGCCGGCACCATGCATTACTGGCTGGGCACCGACGACCAGGGCCGCGACATGCTCTCGGGCATCATCTACGGCCTGCGCATCTCGCTGTCCGTCGGCGCCGGCTCGGCGCTGATCGCCGGCATCATCGGCTCGGCGCTGGGCCTGATCGCCGCCTATGTCGGCGGCAAGATCGAAACGCTGATCATGCGCCTGGTGGACCTGCAGCTCTCCTTCCCGGCCATCCTAGTGGCGCTGATGATCCTCGCCTTCCTCGGCAAGGGGGTGATGAACGTCATGCTGGCGCTGGTGATCGTGGAATGGGCCCGCTACGCCCGCACCGCCCGCAGCGCCGCCCTGGTGGAACGCCGGCGGGAGTATATCGAGGCCGCGGAGTGCCTCGCTTTGCCGCGCTGGCGGGTGCTGTTCCGCCACCTGCTGCCCAACTGCCTGCCGCCGCTGATCGTCATCGGCACCATCCAGGTGGCCCGCGCCATCACGCTGGAGGCCACCCTCTCCTTCCTCGGCCTGGGCGTGCCGATCACCGAGCCGTCGCTGGGCCTGCTGATCGCCAACGGCTACCAGTACATGCTGTCGGGCAAGTACTGGATCAGCTTCTACCCCGGCATCGCCCTGCTGGTGACCATCGTGGCGATCAACCTGGTCGGCGACCAGCTGCGCGACGTGCTGAACCCGAGGCTGAAGCGATGAGCGCCCCCACTCTCGAAGTCCGCGACCTCAGCACCCATTTCGAAACCCGCGCCGGCGTGGTCCGCGCGGTGGACGGCGTGTCCTTCACCGTCTCCTCCGGCCAGGTGCTGGGGCTCGTGGGCGAGTCCGGCTCCGGCAAGTCGGTCACCGGCTTCTCGATCATCGGGCTGGTGGACCCGCCCGGCCGCATCGCCGGCGGCAGCATCCTGTTCAAGGGCCGCGACCTCACGAAGCTCACCGAGCCGGAACTGCGCGACCTGCGCGGCAACCGCATCGCGATGATCTTCCAGGACCCGATGATGACGCTGAACCCGGTCCTGCGCATCGACACCCAGATGATGGAAACCGTGTTCGCCCACGCCAAGGTGTCCGCCACCGAGGCGCGGCAGCGCTCCCGCGACGCGCTCGGCATGGTCGGCATCCCCAGCCCGGACGAGCGGCTGCGCGCCTACCCGCACCAGTTCAGCGGCGGCATGCGCCAGCGCGTCGCTATCGCCATCGCGCTGCTGCACCGGCCGGACCTCATCATCGCCGACGAGCCGACCACGGCGCTCGATGTCACCATACAGGCGCAGATCCTGGCCGAGGTGCAGAAGCTGGCGCGCGAGGCCGGCACCGCGCTGATCTGGATCACCCACGACCTCTCGGTGGTGGCCGGGCTCGCCGACGACATCGCCGTGATGTACGCCGGCCGCATCGTGGAGACCGGCCGCGTGGCCACGGTGCTGGACCGCCCGATGCATCCCTACACGCATGGCCTGATCGGCAGCGTGCCCAGCCGCAACCGCCGCGGCAGCCGGCTGCGCCAGATCCCGGGCATGACCCCCTCGCTGCTGAACCTGCCGGTGGGCTGCGCCTTCCGCACCCGCTGCGCCCGCGCCGACGCCGCCTGCGAGGCCGATCCGCCGATCACCGAGCCGGTGCCCGGCCACGCGCTGCGCTGTTTCCACCCGCAGCTTGAGGTGACGGCATGACCCCCCCCAACCAGCCCGATCCCGCCCAGCCCGTCCCCATCCAGCCCGTCCCCACCCAGCCCGTCCCCACCCAGCCCGTCATCGAGCTGCGCGGCGTCTCCAAGCGCTTCGGCAAGAAGCTGGACACCGCGGCCAAACTCGTGCGCGGCTTCCGCCGCCAGCTCGGCCACGAAACCCCGTCGGACGTGGTGCGCGCGGTCGACGGCGTGGACCTGGTGATCAACCGTGGCGAGGTGGTGGGCCTGGTCGGCGAGTCCGGCTGCGGCAAGTCCACCCTCGGCCGCATGGTCGCCGGCATCATGCCGCCATCGGCCGGCACCGTGCTGTTCGAGGGCCAGGACGTCGCCACCATGTCCCCCGAGCAGGCCAAGGCGGCCAAGCTCAAGGTCCAGATGATCTTCCAGGACCCCTATGCCAGCCTCAACCCGCGCCTGCGGGTGGACGAGATCGTCGGCGAGGCGCCGCGCGTGCACGGCCTGGTGCCCAAGGGCGGCTACGACGCCTATGTGGATGCCCAGTTCCGCCGCGCCGGGCTGGACCCGGCCTACAAGCGCCGCTACCCGCACCAGTTCAGCGGCGGCCAGCGTCAGCGCATCGGCATCGCCCGCGCGCTCGCCGTGCAGCCGGAGTTCCTGGTGTGCGACGAGGCGGTGGCGGCGCTGGACGTGTCGATCCAGGCGCAGATCCTCAATCTGTTCATGGACCTGCGGACGGAGCTGAACCTCACCTACCTGTTCATCAGCCACGACCTCGGCGTGGTGGAGCACCTGTCGGACCGGGTGGTGATCATGTATCTCGGCCGCATCGTCGAGGAGGCGCCGGCCGAGGAGATCTTCGACCGCCCCAACCACCCCTACACCCAGGCGCTGCTCTCCGAGGTGCCGCGCATCGAGGCCCGCAAGCGCGCCTTCACCTCCATCACCGGCGAAATCCCCAGCCCGCTGAACCCGCCCGGCGGTTGCCATTTCCACCCGCGCTGCCCGCACGCCATGCCGATCTGCCGCGAGGTGGCGCCCGCGCTGGCCGAAGTGGCGCCCCGCCACCGCAGCGCCTGCCACCTGAACGGATAAACCGCTGCCAGGACGGTCGCACCCCTTGCACGAAGGGGCACCAGACGGCACGGTCGCGGCCGCATGACTTCCGCAAAGTTCACGCTGCACCCGCTGCACCGGGCCTGGCGCATGCTGCCGGCGCATCGCCGGCGGGCGCTGTTCGCGTACGGCACCAGCCTGCTGGCCCCGCGCATCGACCGCCAGCCACCGCCGGCCGCGGGCGGCATCGCGGTGGGCGGCGAATTGTCCAGCGCCTCCGGCCTCGGCATGGGCGCCCGCCTGATGCGCCGCGGGCTCGACCATCTCGGCGTGCCGAACTGGGGGCTGGACACCGGCGACCGCATGCCCGGCCCCGGCGCGCCGCGCGTGATAGAACGCCCGCCGCCCGGCGCGCCGCTGCTGCTGCACATCAACGCGCCGCTGATGCCCTGGGCCCTGCTGCGCCTGCCGCGCGCGGTGGCGCATGGCAGGCGGGTGATCGGCCACTGGGCGTGGGAATTGCCGGTGGTGCCGGACTCCTGGCGGGTCGGGCTGCGCTGCGTGCATGAAGTCTGGGTGCCCAGCCGCTTCACCGCCGACGCCGTGGCCACCATCCTGCCGCCGGACGGGCGGATCGCGCTGCGGGTGGTGGCGTATCCGATCGCCGTCGCCCCCCCGCGCCCCTCGGCGCTGGACCGCGCGGCGTTCGGCCTGCCGGCGGGCGCGGTGGTGGTGCTGTGCGCCTTCAACCTCGCCTCCAGTTTCGTGCGCAAGAACCCGCTGGCCGCCATCGCCGCCCACCAGGCCGCGTTTGGCGCCCGAATGGACCGGATTCTGCTGCTGAAAATCGGCAATACCGACCATTTTCCGGCCGATTTCGCCCTGATTCGGGACGCCGTGGCCGGCGCCCCGAACATCCGGCTGGAAACCCGCACCCTGCCCGAGGGCGACAGCCACGCGCTCACCGCCTGCGCCGACATCCTGCTGTCGCTGCACCGCAGCGAAGGGTTCGGGCTGGTACCGGCGGAGGCGATGCTGCTGGGCCGCCCGGTGGTGGCCACCGGCTGGTCCGGCAACATGGATTTCATGGACGCCACCAGCGCCGCCCTGGTCGATTTCCGCCTGGTTCCCGCCCACGACCCGCGCGGCGTGCTGGAGGCGCCGGGAGCCGTGTGGGCGGAGCCGGATATCGGTTCGGCCGCCGCCCATCTGGCCCGGCTGGCCGACGACCCCGCCGCCCGCGCGGCGCTGGGCGAGGCCGGGCGGCTGATGGCCGCGGCCCGGCTGGGCACGCAGGGGCTGGCGGCGGCGCTGGCGGCACTTGGGTTGCCTGTCCCCGGCATGGCCGCGCCCGCATGAGGGTCCTGGTCTGGCAATGGGGGCGGCGCGGCGGCGGCCCGCGCTACGGCGCCGAACTGGCCGAGAGCCTGCGCGGCCTGCCGGATGCCACCGCCGTGCTGTCGCTGTCGCGCCAGGCCGAGCTGTTGCGCGGGCCGACCCTGCCCGGCGATGCGCCGCCGGTCTGCGAATTGCCGGTGGCCACCTATGACGGGCTGGCCAGCTTCCTGCTGCGCTGCGCGCTGGCGCCGTTCCAGGTCGGCACCCTGGCCGACCGGCTGCGGGCGTTGCGGCTGGATGTGGCGATCTGCGCCATGCCCGGCCCGCTCGACCTGCTGATGGCCGCCGCCCTGCGCCGCGCCGGGGTGCCGTTTTTCGTGGTGGTGCACGATGCCGACCTGCATCCCGGCGACGGGTTGCCGCTGCAGATGATCCTGCAACGCTCGCTGATGCGCCGCGCCGACGGGCTGATCGCGCTGAGCGTGCATGTGCGCGAGCGCCTGCGCGAACTGGAACAGGGAAGCGGCCGGCCGTTGATCCTGTCCAGCCACCCGCCGCGCGCCTTCGGCCCGCCGCCGCCGCCGGCGATGGCGCATGGCGGCAGGATGCGCCTGCTCTCGTTCGGCCGGCTGCTGCCGTACAAGGGCCTGGACCTGCTGGCCGAGGCGCTGCGCCGCCTGGGAGGGCGGACAGATTTCGAGCTGCGCGTGGTCGGCCAGGGCCCCGCCTCGCCGGAGCTGGACGCGCTGCGCGCCATCCCGGGCGTGACGGTGGAGAACCGCTGGGTGCCGGAGGAGGAGATCGCCGCCCTGCTCGCATGGTCGGACGCGCTGGTGCTGTCGCATCGCGAGGCGAGCCAGAGCGGCGGGGCCGCCGCCGCCATCGCCGCCCGCCGCTGGGTGGTGGCGACCCGCGTGGGCGGGCTGGTGGAGCAGTTGCAGGGCGAGGCGCTGGCCCGGCTGTGCGAGCCGACGCCGGAGAGCCTGGCCGCCGCGCTGGCCGCGCTGCTGGACGAACGCCCCACCGTGGCGCCGCCGCAGCGCACCGATCCGCGCGCCGCCTGGCACGCCATGGCAACCGATCTGGTCCGCGCCCTGCGCGCCGCGCTGCATCGCGGCTGAGGCGGCCTGTCAATCAGGCAGCCGCGCCGGCGTCGCCTCGGTCAGGTACATCGTCACATCGCCGATCAGCCCCAGGTGGAAGCTCAGCCGCACCGGCAGCGGCGGGGCGCCGGGCAGCACCCGCGCCAGCCAGGCGCTGCCGCGCTGCGGCTGGCGGGCGCGGTCGCCGGCGTCGCGCAGGAAGCCGGCAAGCTGGCGCCCCTCGAAATCGCAGCGCATCGCCGTGCCCTGGAAGCTAGAGCGGCCATCGCGGCCCAGCAGCTGCGGGCCGGCGGTATGCACGGTGATCTCCGACAGCCGCCGCCCGTCGAACAGGCGGGCGGAGCCGTCGCAGCGCCCGGTATCGCCCAGTTGGCGCACCAGCATGGCCACGGCACTCAGCGGCTCGGTCGCGCCGCGCTGCAGCGCCGGCGGCACCGGGTCGCGCTCGGCGGTGTTGGGCGGCACCAGGGCGAGGATCTCCGGCCGGCCGCCCCGGTAGTCGATCAGCGTCCGCCGCTCGCCGCCATGCCACCAGCCCCAGCTGGCGAACCGCTCGGGCGCCGGCCGGCCGCCCTCGAACCGTCCCTGGACCGTCGAATGCAGGTCGCTGTGGACCAGCGCGCCGTACAGCCCGGTGGTCTGGTAGGCCAGGCTGACGGCGTAGCGGCTGGCCTCCACATCCACCTCGGCCCGCACGGTGAACACGCGCAGCCCGGCCACATAGGCGCTGTAGCTCAGCCGGTCCGCGCCGGGCGCCGGGCGCGGCGGGTCCGCGGCGGCGGGGGCCGGCAGCAGGGCCAGGACCAGCAGGGAGATCCGACACGCGCGCATGATCGGCATCTGGGCATGCCGGCGCCGCCGCGCAATCGCCGGCGGCGGCGGCTTGACATGAGGAAGCCCCCCGACCTATCACACGCCGCCTTGGGGATGGGTGCGTAGCTCAGCGGTAGAGCATCGCCTTCACACGGCGGGGGTCACAGGTTCAATCCCTGTCGCACCCACCATCCTCTGGCCCCCCCTTACGTTTGCACCCGGGACGCTTGCACCCGGGACGTTTGCACCCGGACCGGTTGGCGGCACCGCCCCCGCCGAGGAGCCACGCGCATGACCGACAGTCTCGAATTCGCCAAGGAAGGCCTGGAGCACGCCGGCCACGCCCGGCACGGCGACACCCATGGCAACGCTCACGACGACAATGGCGCACGCAAGATCGCGGTGCTGATCGCCGCGCTGGCGGCCACCCTGGCGGTGGCGGAAATGGCCGAGAAAGGCGCGCAAAACGGCTATCTGACGCATCATATTCAGGCCGCCGACGACTGGGCGTTCTACCAGGCCAAGACCATCCGGGCGAACCTGTACGCCACCCATGCCGAAACGCTGGACGCGCTGGCCGCAGGGCGCGCTGCATGGGCGCGCGATGCAGGGGCGCGCGACGCAGGGGGGCGCGATGCCGCGTTGGACCGAGAGGCGGCGGCCGCGCTGGGCAAGCAGGCGGCGGCGGCGCGTGGCACCTCGGCCCGGCTGAACGACGACCCCCAGGGCGGCGAGGGCCGGGCCCAACTGCTGCGCAAGGCCCAGGCGTCCGAGGCGCTGCGCGACCGCGCCTTCCACCGCTACCACCTGTTCGAGGGTGTGGTCGGCGCGCTGCAGATCGCCATCGTGCTGGCCTCGGTCTCGGTGGTCACGCGGGTGGGGGCGCTGGCGCTGGGCGCGGGCGTGCTGGGCGGGGCCGCCGCCGTGTTCGCGGCCCTGGTGGCCGGCGGGCTGTTCTGACCGCGCCAGCCCAGGTCCTCTCCACTCACATCCCCGCCCCTGCCCGCGCCCGCAGGAACGTCCGCACCGCCGGGTCGTGCGCCAGCAGGGCGGCCTGCGCGTAGGCGGACCGCGCCGCGCCGTGCCGCCCCAGCCGGGCCAGCAGATGCGCCCGCACCGCCCACCAGGGCTGATAGGATTCGGCGCTCCCGATGCTGTCCAGCAGGGCGAGGCCGGCCAGCGCGCCCTCCGCCTCGGCCACCGCGGCGGCGTGGCCGACGCGTGCGCCCAGCGTGGGGGCGACGGCCAGCAGCGCCGCGTACAGCCCGGCCACCGCTGCCCACCCAGTCCACCGCCGCGCCGCGCGCCCGGCCGGCATGGGCGGACTGGATCGCCGCCTCCAGCTGGAACCGCCCGATCCGCCCCAGGGCGCAGGCCCGCAGCAGCGCCGCCTCCGCCTCGGCGATCAGCGGGGCGGACCACAGCGCCGGGTCCTGCGCCGAGAGCGGCACGAAACCGGCGGCGTCGCGGCGGGCCGGCTGGCGGGCCTGGCAGTGCAGCAGCAGCGCGAGCAGGCCCAGCGCCTCCGGCTCCTCCGGCAGCAGGCTGGCGATGAGGCGGGCGAGCCAGATGGCCTCCTCGCCCAGGTTCGCCGCCGGCCCGCCAGGCTCCTCACCCCTGGGCGGTGCGTCCCAGGCGGTGCCGAAAGCGGCGTAGACCGCGTCCAGCACCGGGGCCAGCCGGGCCGGCAGGTCCGCCGGCCCGGGCACGGCGAAGCGGATGCCGGCGTCGCGGATCTTCGCCTTGGCGCGCACCAGCCGCTGGCCCATCGCGGCGGGCGCGACGACGAAGGCGGCGGCGATGCGGGCGGCGTCCAGCCCCAGCACCGATTGCAGCATCAGCGGCGTGTGCATAGCCGGGTCGATCGCCGGGTGGGCGCAGACGAACAGCAGCTTCAGCCGCTCGTCCGGGAAGGCGCCCGCCTCGTCGCGGTCCTGCGCGGCCGTGGCGAGCAAATGCAGTGTGGGGGCGGCGGCGGCCCGCACCAGCCGGTGGCGGGCGGCGTGGCCCAGGTTGCGGCGGGCCGTGGTCAGCAGCCATGCCTCCGGCCGGTCGGGCACGCCGCGCGCCGGCCAGGTGCGCAGCGCGGCGGCGAAGGCGTCGGCCAGCGCGTCCTCGGCGGCGGCCACGTCGCGCGTGCGCGCGGCCAGCCAGGCGACCAGACGGCCGTAGGAGGCGCGGGCGGCCGCCTCGGCCGCCGCCCGCGCCGGGTCGGTCATTATTCGCCAGCCAGCCGGGCGGCAGCCAGTGGGGCGGCGGCCGATTCGATGGCTGCCGGTTCGACGACGGCGGGCGCGGTCATCACTGGCCGCACCTCCACCGCGCCCAGCGGCAGGGCCGGGCATTTGGCCGCCCACTCCAGCGCGGTGTCGAGGTCGGGCACGTCCATCACCACGTAGCCGCCCAGCTCGTCCTTGGTGTCGGCGTAGGGGCCGTCCTGCACCTGCCGCCGGCCGTCGCGCAGCCGGACGACGGAGGCGGTGTCCGCCGGCCGCAGCCCGTTGCCGTCGACGAACACGCCGGCGGCACGCAGCGTGCCGACATAGGCCGTCCAGGCGCCACTGTACGGCCCGGCCTGTACCGGGTCGCGGCGCTTGGCGGTGTCGTCGGGGTGGATAAAGAACATCATCATGTAGCGCATCGAAGCTGTCCTCCTGCCGGCACGGGACCGCCCCGCGCCTGCCCCAATGAGCCGCCGAACCGGCCGGTTTCGACATCCGGCGGTAAAAAAGCCGCCAGAATCGCAGTCCATCGCAGTCCTAGGCCGGCGGTGCGAACGCTGCGGCGAAGCCCCGCCGCCCCGCCGGGGTGAAGGCGACCACCCGCGTGCCCGGCACCCGCGCCGCCCAGCCCAGGGCGTAGAACCGCCCCAGCAGTGCCGCCCCCAGCCCGCCGGCGAGGTGGCTGCGCCGTACGCTCCAGTCCAGGCAGGCCTTGCACACCGGGCGGCGGGCCTGGGCCAGGGCGGGCAGGTCGATGCCGAAATCCGCCACGAGCGCGCGCCCGGCCCCGGTGAGCGCCAGCGCCTCGGGCTCGCCGCCCTCGGCGATGGCGCCGCGCCGGACCAGGCCGTCCAGCAGCGCCACGCCCATGTCGCCGGCCAGATGGTCGTAGCACACCCGCGCCTGCCGCAGCGCCGGGTCACGCGGCCCCGGGCGGACGCGGGCGTGGCCGGCGCGGGCGGCCAAGCCCATCAGCCCCTCCAGCACCCGGCCGACATCGTCGCCGGCCAGGGTGAAATAGCGGTGGCGGCCCTGGTGGCGCATGGCCACCAGCCCGCCCTCGCGCAGCCGGGCGAGATGGGTGCTGGCGGTCTGCGCGGTGATGCCGGCGTGGCGCGCCAGCTCGCCGGCGGTCAGCGCGCCGCCGCCCAGCAGCGCCGTCAGCATGTTGGCGCGGGCGGGATCGCCGATCAGGGCGGCGACCAGGGCGATGTCGGGGCCTTCCTTCATGCTTCGATGCTAAGCGAAGCATGTGCGTGCGGCAAGCGCCTAGTCTGCCGGCCGTTCCACCCCGAAAGGAGGCCGCGATGGCCGTCACCTGCTGCATCCGCTACGTGCTCGACCCCTACAGGCGCGACGCCTTCGAGGCCTACGCGCGCAACTGGCTGGCCATCATCCCGGCCTGCGGCGGCCGGCTGCTCGGCTATTTCATGCCGCACGAGGGCACCGACAACATCGCCCTGGCGCTGATCGATTTCGACAGCCTGGCCGCCTACGAGACCTATCGCGCCCGGCTGAAGGCCGACCCCGAGGGCATGGCCAATTTCCGCCTGGCACAGGAGGGCCGGTTCATCCTCAGCGAGGAGCGCACGTTCCTGCGCCCCGTGGAACGCCTGTTGGAGCAGCCGCTGGAGCCGGCGTCATGATCGCGGTGATCTTCGAGGTCACTCCCCGCCCCGGCGCGCGGGACGCCTACCTGGACACCGCCGCCCGGCTGCGCCCGCTGCTGGAGCGGATCGACGGCTTCATCTCCGTCGAGCGGTTCCAGAGCCTGTCGCGCCCCGGCACCATCCTGTCGCTGTCCTTCTTCCGCGACGAGGCGGCGGTGGCGCAGTGGCGGCGCACCGAGGCCCACCGCGCCGCCCAGTCCGCCGGGCGGGGCGAGTTGTTCGCCGACTACCGGCTGCGCATCGCCGCGGTGCTGCGCGACTACGGCATGGCGGAGCGGGCGGAGGCGCCACCGGACTCGGTCTCGGCGCATGGCGGCTGAGCGCCGCCCATCGCAGCCGTGCGGCGACGCGAATTGATTCCTGACCGCACCGCCCCTAGCTTCCCCCCATGTCCGACACGCCCCGCCCCGCGCCGCTGCGCATCGCGCTCGCTCAGATCAACCCGCATGTCGGGCAGATCGTCAGCAACCTGGCCACCATCCGCCGCGCCCGGGCCGAGGGTGCGCGGCTGGGCGCCGACCTGGTGGTGACGCCGGAATTCTCGGTCGGCGGCTACCCGCCCGAGGATCTGGTGCGCAAGCCCGCCTATGTCGCCGCCTGCGCCGAGGCGATCGCCGAACTGGCCGCCGACACCGCCGATGGCGGGCCGGGGCTGATCGTCGGCGGCCCCTGGGCGGAGGGCGACAAGCTCTACAACGGCGCCTTCCTGCTGGAGGGCGGCCGCATCGCCGCCCGCCGCGCCAAGCACGAGTTGCCGAATTACGGCGTGTTCGACGAAAAGCGGGTGTTCGACGCCGGCCCCGCCCCCGGCCCGGTGCCGTTCCGCGGCTACCGCATCGGCCTGATGATCTGCGAGGACTGGTGGCTGCCGGCCTGCGCCGAAACCCTGTGCGAGAGCGGCGCGGAAATGCTGCTGTCGATCAACGGCAGCCCCTACGAGGCCGGCAAGCAGGGCCAGCGCATCGCCCTCGCGGTGAACCGCGTGGTGGAGACCGGGCTGCCCTTCGTGTTCTGCGCCCAGGTCGGCGGTCAGGACGAACTGGTGTTCGAGGGCGCCAGCTTCGTGCTGAACCCCGACCGCTCGCTGGCCGTGCAGATGCCGTATTTCGCGGAATCGGTCACCCTCACGGAGTGGACCCGCGAGGGTGAGCGGCTGGTCTGCACGCCCCTGCCCCTGGCGCCGGAGCCGGGGCCGATCGAGAGCATCTATCGCGCCATGGTGCTGGGCCTGCGCGACTACGTGGGCAAGAACGGCTTTCCCGGCGTCATCCTGGGCCTGTCCGGCGGCGTGGATTCGGCGCTGTCGGTGGCGGTGGCGGTGGATGCGCTGGGTGCGGACAAGGTGCGCGGCTTCATGCTGCCCAGCCCCTACACCAGCGCGCACAGCCTGGAAGACGCCGCCGAATGTGCCCGCCTGCTGGGCATACCCTGCGACAGCATCCCGATCAGCCCGGCGATGGACGCCTTCGGCGCGGTGCTGGCCCCGGTGTTCGCCGGCCGCGCGGCCGACGCCACCGAGGAGAACATCCAAGCCCGGTCGCGCGGCCTGATCCTGATGGCGATCTCCAACAAGCTCGGCCACATGGTGCTGACCACCGGCAACAAGAGCGAGATGTCGGTGGGCTACGCCACGCTGTACGGCGACATGTGCGGCGGCTACTCGGTGCTGAAGGATGTCTACAAAACCACCGTGTTCGAGCTGTGCCGCTGGCGCAACGCCCACCGCCCGACCGAGGCCCTTGGCCCGGCCGGCCCGGTGATGCCCGAGCGCGTCATCACCAAGCCGCCCAGCGCCGAGCTGAAGCCCAACCAGACCGACCAGGACAGCCTGCCGCCCTACGAGGTGCTGGACGCCATCCTGAAGGGGCTGATCGAGGGCGAGCAGAGCGTGGACGCGCTGGTGGCGGCCGGGCACGACCGCGTCACCGTGCTGCGCGTGTGGAAGATGCTCGACCGCGCCGAATACAAGCGCCGCCAGGCGCCGCCGGGGGTGAAGATCACCGCCCGCGCCTTCGGCCGCGACCGCCGCTACCCGATCACCAACGGCTTCACGATGCTGGTCCGATGAGCGACCTGTTCGCCCCGCCCGGCGGCTGGCGCGTGCGCATCCTGGACCTCTCGGGCGGCGCCGAGGACAACATCGTGGAAGAGATCGGCGGCTTCGCCACCCTCATGCTGGCCAACGCCTTCGCCCGCCGCTACGTGCGCGACAGCGTGGAGCGCTGCCGCGGCCCGGGCCTGACCGCGCGCGAGGTGCTGGACGCCTGGTTCGCCTTCGGCGAGGACGCGGAAGTGCTGGATGCCGGCGAGGATGGCTGGCGCAGCAACACCGAACTGGCCGACTTCGCCGACCGCCGGGCCGCCCCGGAGGAACGCGACTGGCGCGTGCTGGACCCTCGGCGCGACGAGCCGGAGGATGATGAGGGGTGATTCAAGCGAATAAGGGTTTTTTGGGTCTTTTTTTCAAAAAAGAAACAGGTCTTCTTTTTGTGAACAAAAAGAAGCAAAAAAACTTCTTTCGTTTTGAGTGTTGGCGGTGAGCGCCATCCTGCGGTTTGCGCCGCCGCTGGCCAAGCGGCTGCATGTGGGCACCGCGCGCATCGCGCTGGTCAACTGGCTGTTCGCCCGCAAGCGCGGCGGCCGGCTGATCCTGCGCCTGGACGATACCGACACCAGCCGCGATGCCGAAGCCGGCGCCGAGACGGTGCGCCAGGACCTGCGCTGGCTAGGCCTGGATTGGGACGACAGCTTCCGCCAGTCCGAACGGCTGGACCGCTACGCCGCCGCCGCCGACCGGCTGCGCGCCGCCGGGCTGCTGTATCCGTGCTTCGAGAGCGAGGCCGAATTGCAGGCCAAGCGCGACCAGCGCGTCCGCCGCGGCCGATCGCCGGTCTACGACCGCGCCATGCTGAAGCTCACCGCCGAGCAGCGCGCCCGTGCGGAGGCCGGCGGCAAGCGGCCGTACTGGCGCTTCCGCCTGTCCAACGCCACCCGCGAATGGCAGGACCTGGTGCTCGGCCCCTGCCACGTGAAGCTGCCCACGCTGTCCGACCCGGTGCTGGTGCGTGCCAACGGCACGCCGCTGCACGCACTGACCTCGGTGGTGGACGACCTTGCCGAAGGCGTCACCCACGTGGTGCGCGGCGAGGAGCACGTGATGCCGACCGGCGTGCAGATGGAGCTGATGGCGGCACTCGGCGGCGACCCCACGCGCCTGCGCTTCGCCCACCTGCCGGCGCTGACCGTGACCGGCGGCCGCAAGCCGGCGCGCGGGCTTGATGAATTGTCGCTGCGCAGCCTGCGCCAGGACGGCATCGAGCCGGAGGCCGTCGCCGCCTACCTGGCCCGCATCGGCACCAAGGGGGAGGCGGTGCCGGCCTCGCTGGCCGAGCTGACCGCCGCCTTCGGCTTCGCCGGCCTGTCGCCCAAGGCCAGCGGCTTCGACGTGGCCGCCCTGCTGCGGCTGAACCGCGCGGTGCTGGCCAGCCTGCCCTTCGCCGCCGTGGCCGACCGCCTGCCGCCCGGCGCCACCGAGGCGTTCTGGACCGCCGTGCGCGGCCGGCTCGACCTGCTGGCCGAGGCGCGCGGCTACTGGGAAATCGTCGCCGGCACCATCATTCCGCCGGTGATCGAGGGTGAGTCCGGCTTCCTGCGCACCGCGCTGGACCTGCTGCCGCCGGAACCCTGGACCGATACCGTCTGGACCGATTGGACCGCCGCCTTGGCCAGTGCCACCGGCCGCGCCGGCCCGGCGCTGACCGACCCGCTGCGGCTGGCGCTGACCGGCGAGGATGACGGCCCGGAAATGAGCGGCCTGCTGCCGCTGATCGGCCGGGCGCGGACGGCGCGGCGGCTGGAGGTGGCGGGGAGCTAGGGCCGCCCCGGGGGGCGGAACCGCCCTTGCGTCCTGTCCGCTCTTGCCCCATGTCTGCCCGCTTCACTCCAGGCAGGGCCGCCATCGCCATGCGCTACATCTCCACCCGCGGGCAGGCGCCCGTGCGCGACTTCGCCGGCGTGCTGCTGGCCGGGCTGGCCGAGGATGGCGGGCTGTACATGCCCGAAACCTGGCCCAGCTTCAGCGCCGCCGAGCTGCGCGCCATGCGCGGCCTGCCCTACCACGCGCTGGCGGCACGGGTGATGCGCCCGTTCGTGGGCGAGGCCATCCCCTTCGCCACGCTGGAGGCGATCTGCCGCGACGCCTATGCCGGGTTCGGCCATCCGGCGGTGGTGCCGCTGGTGCAGCTGGACACCAATTTGTGGACGCAGGAGCTGTTCCACGGCCCGACGCTCGCCTTCAAGGACATGGCGATGCAGGTGCTCGGCCGGCTGTTCGACCATGTGCTGACGGCGCGGGACGCACGGGTGACCATTGTCGGCGCGACCTCGGGCGATACCGGCTCGGCGGCGATCGAGGCCTGCGCCGGGCGGGCGCGGGTGGATATCGTGATCCTTCACCCGGACGGGCGCACCAGCGAGGTGCAGCGCCGGCAGATGACCACGGTGCACGCCGCCAACGTGGCCAATATCGCGGTGGACGGCACCTTCGACGACTGCCAGGACCTGGTGAAGGCGATGTTCGCCGACCAGCCGTTCCGCCAGGAGATGCATCTTTCGGCGGTGAACTCCATCAACTGGGCGCGCATCGCCGCCCAGGTGCCCTATTACGTCGCCGCCGCCCTGGCGCTGGGGGCGCCGGACCGCGAGGTGGCGTTCGCCGTGCCCACCGGCAATTTCGGCAACGTGCTGGCTGCCTGGGTGGCCGGGCGGATGGGGCTGCCGGTGGCGCGGCTGGTGATCGGGGCCAACCGCAACGACATCCTGGCGCGCTTCCTGGCGTCCAACGACATGTCGGTCCACGGCGTCGCGCCCAGCCTGTCGCCCAGCATGGACATCCAGGTGAGTTCCAATTTCGAGCGGCTGCTGTTCGAGCTGCTGGGCCGCGACCCGGCCGCCTGCGCCGCCGCGATGGCCGGCTTCCGCGCCACCGGCCGCATGCCGGTGCCCGACGCCGCCTGGCGGGCCGCGACCGCGCAGTTCACCGGCTTCCGGCTGGACGATGCCGGCACGCTGGCCGAGATCCGGCGACTGCACGAGGCCTGCGGCTACCTGGCCGACCCGCACAGCGCCATCGGCATCGCCGCCGCCCGCGCCCACCCCGCGCCCGGCGGCGTGCCGATGGTGGCCATGGCCACCGCCCACCCCGCCAAGTTCCCCGACGCGATGGAGCAGGCGACCGGCATCCGCCCCCCCCTGCCGCCGCGCCTCGGCGACCTATATGAAAGAGCGGAGACTTTCACGCGCCTGCCGAACGACCTCGCTGCCATCCAGGCCCAGGTCCGCGCCACCGTCCTGAGGAATGCCGCATGACCGACGCCCCGCATATTGTCCAAGACGGCCCGCTCGGCGGCGGTGACGCCATTCGCGTCACCCGCCTGCCTTCCGGCCTGACCGTCGTCACCGAGCGGATGGAGCGGGTGGAGACCGTCTCGCTGGGCGCCTATGTCGCCGCCGGCACCCGCCACGAGACCGCCGAGGAGAACGGCGTCTCGCATTTCCTCGAACACATGGCCTTCAAGGGCACCGAGCGGCGCAGCGCCGCGGCCATCGCCGAGGAGATCGAGGCGGTGGGCGGGCACATCAACGCCTACACCGCGCGCGAGCAGACCGCCTATTACGTCAAGGTTCTCAAGGAGGACATGGCGCTGGGCGCGGACATCATCGGCGACATCTACACCCATTCCAGCTTCGACCCCGAGGAGCTGGAGCGCGAGCGCGGCGTGATCCTGCAGGAGATCGGCCAGGCCAACGACACGCCCGACGACATCATCTTCGACCATTTCCAGGAGACCGCCTTCCCCGGCCAGCCGATGGGCCGCCCGGTGCTGGGCACCGAGCAGCGCATCCGCGCCATGAAGCGCGACACGCTGATGGGCTACATGCGCCGCCACTACACCGCCGCCAACACCGTGGTGGCCGCCGCCGGCAACCTGGAGCACGACCGCTTCCTCGACCTGGTGCAGCGCCATTTCGCCGACCTGCCGGTGGCCGATGCGCCGCGCGCGGTGCCCGGCCTGTACGGCGGCGGCGAGTTCCGCGAGACCCGCGACCTGGACCAGGTGCATATCGTGCTCGGCTTCCCGTCGGTCTCCTACAGCGACCCGGATTATTACCCGACGCTGCTGCTCTCCACCCTGCTCGGCGGCGGCATGTCGTCGCGGCTGTTCCAGGAGGTGCGCGAGAAGCGCGGGCTGGTCTATTCGGTCTATTCCTTCTCCGCCCCGCACCTGGATTGCGGTTTGTTCGGCATCTACGCCGGCACCGGCGAGAGCGAGGCGGCCGAGCTGATGCCGGTCACGCTCGACGAGCTGCAGAAGGTGCAGCACACCGTGAACGAGGCCGAGCTGGCCCGCGCCCGCGCCCAGGTGAAGGCCAGCCTGCTGATGTCGCTGGAAAGCTCCGGCAGCCGCTGCGAGCAGCTGGCGCGGCAGATCCAGGTGTTCGGCCGGGTGATCCTGACCGCCGAGACGGTGGCCAAGATCAACGCGGTCACCATCGCGGACGTGCAGCGCGCGGCCACCAAGCTGTTCCGCGCGGCGCCCACCCTGGCGGCGATGGGGCCGGCGGGGCTGGTGCCCTCGGTGCCGGCGATCGCCGAGCGGCTGGCGGCCTGAGGCGGCCGGTTCCGGCGGCGCGGCATTCCCTCCCTTGATCTAGGACGCCCATGGACAACCTGGCCCTCCTCGCCGACCTGATCGCCCGCGCCCGCGCCGCCGGGGCGGATGCCGCCGATGCGGTGCTGGTGGCCGGCACCGCGCTGTCGGTGAATTTGCGCCTGGGCAATGTGGAGCACCTGGAGCGCGCCGAGGGCCGCGACCTCGGCCTGCGGGTGTTCGTCGGCCGGCGCGCGGCCATCGTCTCCTCCTCGGCGGTCGATCCGGCCGGCTTCGCGCAACTGGCCGAGCGGGCGGTGGACATGGCGCGCGTGGTGCCGGAAGACCCCTATGCCGGGCTGTGCGAGCAGGCCGCACCGCCGGAGGATGTCGATCTCGACCTCAACGACCCGGCCGAGCCGGAGGCGCCCGCGCTGATCGCCCGCGCCCGCACCGCCGAGGACGCCGCTCGCGCGGTGCGGGGCGTGACCAACACCGAGGGCGCGGAGGCCGGGTTCGGCCGCACCGAGGTGATCCTGGTCACCTCCGCCGGTTTCGCCGGCCGCACCGTGCGCACCGGCCACTCGGTCTCGGCCACCGCGCTGGCCGGCACCGGCACCGGCATGCAGCGCGACTACGACTATTCCTCCGCCGTGCACCTGGAAGACCTGGAGGACGCGGCGGCCATCGGCCGTTCCGCCGGGGAGCGGGCGATCGCCCGGCTGAACCCGGTGCGCATCAAGACCGCCCGCCTGCCCGTGGTCTACGACCCGCGCGTGGCCGCCGGCCTGCTGGGCCACCTGTCGGGCGCGATCAACGGCGCGGCGGTGGCGCGCGGCACCAGCTTCCTGAAGGAAAAGCTCGGCCAGCGCGTGTTCGCGCCGGGGGTGTTCGTGGTGGACGACCCGCGCCGCCGCCGCGGCCTGCGCTCCCGCCCGTTCGACGGCGAGGGCGTGCCGACGCGCGAGCGCCTGCTGGTGGATGACGGCGTGCTGGCCACCTGGCTGCTGGACAGCCGCAGCGCGAAGCAGCTCGGCATGACCACCACCGGCAGCGCCAGCCGCGGCACCGGCGGCCCGCCAAGCCCCTCGGCCACCAACCTCTACATGCGCCCCGGCACGATGTCGCCGGCCGCATTGATGGCCGACATCAAGGAGGGGCTGTACGTCACCGAGCTGATCGGCATGGGCGTGAACGGCGTCACCGGCGACTACAGCCGGGGGGCCGCCGGCTTCATGATCCGCGATGGCAGGCTGGCCGAGCCGGTGGCCGAGATCACCATCGCCGGCACCCTGCAGGAGATGTTCGCCCACCTGACCCCGGCCGACGACCTGCGCTTCCGCCGCGGCACCGACGCACCGACCATCCGCGTGGACGGGATGACAATCGCCGGCGGCTGAGGCGACGCCCCTCGAATCGAGCCGGGGGCGTTCCTATATCCACGACACGTCACCTCCATCGGAGAATTTCCGCGCCATGCGCCGCACGAGTCTGGTCTTCGCCACGATCCTCGCCGTGACCCTGGCGCTCGCGCCCGGGCTGGCCTTTGCGCGCGCGGGCTCCAGCAGCTCCTTCGGCAGCCGCGGCACGCGCACCTATTCGGCGCCGCCGGTCACCCGCACCGCGCCGGCCACCGCCGCCCCGATGCAGCGCAGCCTGGCTACCCAGCCCGCGCCGGGCGGCATGGCGACGGCCGGCATGGCGCCGGCGCGGACCGGCCTGTTCGGCGGCTCGCCGTTCATGTCCGGCCTGATGGGCGGGCTGCTGGGCGCCGGCATCGGCGGGCTGCTGTTCGGCGGCGGGCTGTTCCACGGCATCAGCGGCTTCGGCGGCTTCCTGGGCTTCCTGTTGCAGATCTTCCTGATCGTGATGGTGGTGCGCTTCCTGTTTCGCATGGTCATGCGCAACCGCCAGCCGGCAATGGCCGGCCCGGCCGGGATGTTCGCGCGCGGCATGGACCCCGCGGGCATGCCGATGTCCGGCGGCGGCGGCGCGCCGATGGGCGACGCGCCGATCCAGATCACCCCGGCCGACTACCAGCAGTTCGAGCAGCTGCTCCAGCGCGTGCAGGCCGGCTGGTCGGTGCAGGACGTGAACGCCCTGCGCAGCGTCTCCACGCCGGAAATGCTGAGCTACTTCGCCGACCAGCTGAGCGACCAGGCCAGCCGCGGCCTGCGCAACACGGTGACCGACGTGAAGCTGGAGCAGGGCGACCTGGCCGAGGCCTGGGCCGAGCCGGGCCGCGAATACGCCACCGTGGCGATGCGCTTCTCGATGATCGACGTCACCCGCGACGCCGCCGGCCGGCTGGTGGACGGCGACCCGAACCGGCGCAGCGAGGCCACCGAGGTGTGGACCTTCCTGCGCGCGCCCGGCGGCAACTGGATCCTGTCGGCGATCCAGCAGGCCGGCTGAGCCTACGGCCGGCGATCCGTCGCCGGCCGCCTCACCGCTCCTGGCCGCCGATACCGTTCGCCGCAGCGATCGCCGCGATCATGTCGCACAGATAGGGCGCGAAGGACCGCGCCACCTCGATATGCCACGCCGCCTCGGCCCGCCGCCACAGCACGATTTCCGCCTTCTCGAAGATGGTGCGCGTGCACGTCCCCACCGGAAAGGCGGCCGGCGACAGGTCCAGCGGCACGCCGCCGGCCAGCAGTTCGGCGGCGCGCGGGCCGGCGAGGCGGAAGCCGAGGCTGCGATGGCCGACATCCACCACCGCGAACGGCGTCTCCACCGCCGCGAAGCCCAGCAGCAGCCACTCGTCCGGGCCCAGCCACAGGGCCGCGCGCGGCCCCGCCTCGGCGGCGCGGCAGGGCTGGTCGGGCACAATGAGACCGCCGAGTGCCGCGCCACCCGCCGGGCCGCGCAGGATGTGCCGGGGGCCGGGGTCGGCCGGGGTAAGGTCAGCCATCCAGCCGCGCTCCCTCGGGGTCGTGGAAGACAGGCCCCGCCACCGTGGCGGCGAGGCTGCCGCCGGGCATGGGGATATGCACCGTCTGGCCGATGCGCGCGCGCCCGTCCGCCAGCAGCGCCAGCGCGATCGGCCGGCCCAGCGTCGCGCTGCGATAGGCGGAGGTCACGTGCCCGATGGCGGCCATGCCGGTGCGCGGCGGCGCGGCGGTGATCTGGGCACCCTCCTCCAGCGGCGCCGAGGCCGCGTCGGTCAGCAGCCCGACCAGTTGCATCCGCCCCTCGGCCAGCATGTCCGGCCGGGTGAGCGAGCGCCGGCCGACGAAATCGGGCTTCGCCTTGCCGATCGCCCAGGACAGGCCGAGATCGTCCGGCGTCACCGTGCCGTCGGTGTCCTGCCCGACCACGATATAGCCCTTCTCGGCGCGCAGCACGTGCATCGCCTCGGTGCCGTAGGGTTCCAGCCCGTGCGCCTTGCCCTGCGCCCACACCGCCTCCCACACCGCTTGGCCGTGGCCGGCGGGCACGTTGATCTCGAAGCCAAGCTCGCCGGTGAAGCTCACCCGGAACAGCCGCGCCGGGAAGCCGGCGACGCGGCATTCGGCCACGCTCATATGCGCGAAGGCGGCGAGATCCACCCCTTCCACCAACGGCGCCACGATCGCCCGCGCGCGCGGCCCCTGCACCGCGATCACCGCCCATTGCTCGGTCACCGAGGTCAGCCAGCAGCGAAGGTCGGAAAATTCGGTCTGCAGGTAGTCCTCCATATGGTGCAGCACGGCAGCGGCGCCGGAGGAGGTGGTGGTGACATGGAAGCGGTCCGCCGCCAGCCGGCCCACCACGCCGTCATCCATCACGAAGCCGGCCTCGTTCAGCATCAGGCCGTAGCGGCAGCGGCCGGGGGCGAGCCTGGCCCAGCTGTTGGTGTAGAGCCGGTCCAGGAAGGCGGCGGCATCGGGGCCCACCACCTCGATCTTGCCCAGGGTGGAGGCGTCGAACAGCCCGGCACGCTGGCGCACCGCGCGGCATTCGCGCGCCACCGCATCGGCCGCCGCCTCGCCGGGGGCGGGGAAATGATGCGCCCGCTGCCATTGCCCGACATCCTCGAACACCGCGCCGCGCGCCTGCGCCCAGGCATGCATCGGCGTGCGGCGCACCGGCTCGAACAACTCGCCGCGCGCGTGCCCGGCGAAGCTGCCGAAGGTGACCGGGGTGTAGGGCATGCGGAAGGTGGTGAGCCCCACCGCCGGCATCGGCCGGCCCAGCGCCCCGGCGGCGATGGCCAGCGCGTTGATGTTGGAGGTCTTGCCCTGGTCGGTGGCCATGCCGGTGGTGGTGTAGCGCTTCACATGCTCGATGGAGCGGAAGCCCTCGCGCACCGCCTGGGTGATGTCGGCGGCCTGCACGTCGTTCTGGAAGTCCACGAACGCCTTGCGGGCGGGCGAGCCGGGCACCAGCCCCTCGAACCCGCCGGCGGGCGGCAGGTCGCCGCTGACGGCGAAGCGGCGGCCGGTTGCGGGGCCGCCACGGGCTTCGCCGGCCGCGTAGCCGTCCTCCAGGCAGGCGGCGAGGCCGAACACGCCACGGCAGGCGCCGGCCGAAGCCAGACCGTCCGGCGCCTCGCCTGGCCGGTGCTCGCCTGGCAAATACATGGCGCGCGCGGCGTCGAACACCGGCTTGCCGCGCGCCTGGGAGAACAGGTGCAGCGAGGGGGTCCAGCCGCCGGCCATCAGCAGCAGGTCGCAGGGCACGCGCTCCACGCCGCCGCCGCCCACGCTGTCGCCGCCGATCGGGCGCAGATCGGCGGCGGCCACCCGCAGCCGGCCGATGCTGCCGACCACGGCGGTGGCGGGGCGCACCGGCAGGCCGAAGGTCTCGCAGGCGACGTGCGGGCGCAGTTCGGCGATGGCGGCGATGGCGACCCCGGCGCGGGCGAGGTCGCGGGCGGCGGCGTAGCCGCTGTCGTCGGCGACGGCCAGCACCGCGCGGGTGCCGGGCTTCACCGCCCAGCGCGCGAGGTAGCCGCGCGCCGCGCCGGCCAGCATGATGCCGGGCCGGTCGTTGGCCGCGAACACCAGCGGCCGCTCGATCGCCCCGGTGGCCAGCACCACGCGGCCGGCGCGCAGCTTCCACAGCCGCTCCCGCGCCAGCCCGGGGAGCGGGGCCGCCAGGTGGTCGGTCAGCCGCTCGGCCAGGCCCACGAAGTTCTGCGCGAAACAGCCGAAGGCGGTGGTGCGCGGCAGGATCGTGACGCCGGGGCGGGCGGCCAGCGCGGCCAGCGCCTCGGCCAGCCACGCGGCCGCCGCCTTGCCCTCGATCAGCGCCTCCGGCTCGGCCAGCAGGCCGCCGCCGCATTCGGCCTGCTCGTCCACCAGGAACACCCGCGCGCCGTTCGCCGAGGCGGCCAGGGCGGCGGCCAGCCCGGCCGGCCCCGCACCCACCACCAGAACGTCGCAATGGGCGTAGCGCTGGGTATAGGTGTCGGGGTCCGGCCCGCCCGGCACGGTGCCCAGCCCGGCGGCGCGGCGGATCGCCGGCTCATACAGCCGGTGCCACGCGCCGCCCGGCGCCATGAAAGTCTTGTAGTAGAACCCCGCCCCCAGCAGCGGCGCCAGCAGCCCGCCGGCCGCCCCGGCGTCGAAGGCCAGCGAGGGCCAGCGGTTCTGGCTGGTGGCCGACAGCCCGTCGTACAGCTCCACCTGGGTGGCGCGCAGGTTGGGGGTGTGGCGGGCGCCGGCGCCGACCGCCACCAGCGCGTTCGGCTCCTCCGCCCCGGCGGAAACCGGCCCGCGCGGGCGGTGATATTTGAACGAGCGGCCCATCAGGTGCACGCCGTTGGCCAGCAGGGCCGAGGCCAGGGTGTCGCCGGGGTAGCCGGTGTAGCTCCGCCCGTCGAAGCGGAAGCGCAGCGTGCGGCCGCGGTCGATGCGCCCGCCCGAGGGCAGCCGGAACGCCGTCATGGCGCCACCTCCGGCCGGGATGCGCCGGCCGGGTAGGTGGCCAGGATGCGGTCGCTGACGGTGTGGCGCAGCGCGTTGAAGAACCGCCCGCAGCCATGCACATGGCGCCAGCGCTCGGCGACGACGCCCTTGGGGTTGTCGCGCAGATACAGGTAGGCGGCCCATGCGGCGTCATCCACCGCGCCCGGGTCGGCCGGGCGGGCGACATGCGCCTGGCCGGCGTGGCGGAACTCCAGCTCCGGGCGGTCCATCGCGCAGACCGGGCAGCGGATCAGCAGCATGCCCTGCCTCCCTTCATCGCACGGCCTCCCTTCAATGCGCCACCGCCGCGGCGGCGGCCTCGTCGATCAGCCGGCCGGTGCGGAAGCGGTCGAGCGTGAAGCCGGCGTTGATCGGGTGCGGGCTGCCGGTGGCGATGGTGTGTGCGAACACATGGCCGGACCCCGGCGTCGCCTTGAAGCCGCCGGTCCCCCAGCCGCAATTGACGAACAGCCCGGGCACAGGCGTCAGGCCGATGATCGGCGAGCGGTCGGGCGTGACATCGACGATGCCGGCCCAGTTGCGCAGCATGCGCAGCCGCCGCACGGCGGGGAACAGCTCGCAGATCGCCTCCAGCGTATGGGCGGCGATGTGCAGCCCGCCGGCCTGGCTGTACGAGGTGTAGACGTCGGTGCCGGCGCCGATCACCATCTCGCCCTTGTCGGACTGGGACATGTAGGCGTGGATGGTGTTGGACATCACCACGCAGGGCATGGCCGGCTTCACCGGCTCGGACACCAGCGCCTGCAATGGAAAGCTCTCCAGCGGCATGCGCACGCCGGCCATGGCCATCAGCACGCTGGTATGCCCGGCCGCGACCACGCCAACGCGCTTCGCCCGGATCGCCCCGCGCGTGGTCTCCACCCCCGCCACCGCGCCCGCCGCGTCGCGGGTGATGGCGGTGACCTCGCAGTTCTCGATGATGTCCACGCCCAGCGCGCTGGCGGCCCGCGCGAAGCCCCAGGCCACCGCATCGTGCCGCGCGGTGCCGCCGCGCCGCTGCAAGGCGGCGCCCAGGATCGGGTAGCGGATGTCCGCGGCGGTGTTGAGCAGCGGGCAGAACGCCTTCGCCTGCGCCGGGGTCAGCCACTCGTTGTCGATGCCGCTCAGGCGGTTGGCATGAATATGCCGCCGCGCCACCTGCACGTCGTGGTGGTTGTGCGCCAGCATCATCACGCCGCGCGGGGAATACATGACGTTGTAGTTGAGCGCGCGTGACAGCCCCTCCCACAGTTTCAGGGCATGCTCGTACAGCCCCTGGCTCTCGGGCCACAGGTAGTTGGAGCGCAGGATGGTGGTGTTGCGCCCGGTGTTGCCGCCGCCGAGCCAGCCGCGCTCCACCACCGCGATGTTGCGCAGCCCGTGCTCGCTGGCGAGGTAATAGGCGGTGGCCAGCCCGTGCCCGCCGGCGCCGACGATCACCACGTCGTAGGCCGGCTTCGGCACGGCGGCGCGCCACTGCGGCTGCCAGCCGGTGTTGCCGGCAAAGGCGTGGCGGATCAGCGCGGCGAGGGAGAAGCGGCTCATGTCCCTAGCCTCGTTCGTGGCGTGTCGCCGCGCAAGCGGGGCCTGCCGTGCCGCCCGACGGTCCGATATACCGGTGGGCAGGACGGGCAGGGGGAATGGGCATGACGAAGCCGGAGCGGCTCCCGGCGGCGGCGGCGCGGCGGCTGGCGCTGGCGGCGCAGGGCTACGGCGCGGCGCGGCCGGCGGCGGTGCGGCGGCAGCATCTGGTCGGCCTCGCGCAGCGGCTGGGGATGTTCCAGATCGATTCGGTGAACGTGCTGGCGCGGGCGCACCTGATGCCGGCCTTCTCGCGCCTGGGGCCATACGACCTCGCGCTGTTCGAACAGGCCGCCTGGGGCCGGCGCCGCGCCTGGTTCGAATACTGGGGGCACGAGGCGTCGCTGCTGCCGGTGGCGTGCTGGCCGCTGCTGCGGTGGCGGATGGAGGCGGCGGCGAGCGGGGCGGCAAATGGCGGCGAAACCGCCCGTTTTGGCGCCGAAAATCCCGGTTTTATCGCCGAATGCCTGGCCGAATTGCGCGATCGCGGCGCCCTGGCGGCGGCCGAGCTCACCCGCGCCGGCAGCGCGCGCGGCAAGTGGTGGGGGTGGAGCGACGGCAAGCGGGCGATGGAATATCTGTTCTGGACCGGCCAGGTGACGGTGTCGCACCGCCGCGGCGCGTTCGAACGGGTGTACGACCTGCCGGAGCGGGTGCTGCCGCCGGACATCGTGGCCGCGCCGGCGGTGGCGGCCGAGGCGGCGCAGCGCGGTTTGCTGCGGATCGCCGCGGCGGCGATGGGCGTGGCGACGGAGCGCGACCTGCTGGCCTATTGGCGGCTCAAGCCGCCGGCCCGGGCGCGGGTGGCGGAGCTGGTGGAGGCGGGGGAGCTGCTGCCGGCGGTGGTGGAGGGCTGGAAGCAGCCGGCCTTCCGCTGGCACGCGGCGCGCATCCCCCGGCGGCTGGCGGCGCACGCGCTGGTCTCGCCGTTCGACCCGCTGCTGTGGGAGCGGGACCGGGCGCTGCGGGTGCTGGATTTCCATTACCGCATCGGGCTGTACACGCCGCGCGCGCAGCGGACGGACGGGTATTACGTGCTGCCGTTTTTGCATGGCGACCGCATCGCCGCGCGGGTCGATCTCAAGGCCGACCGGGCGGCGCGGGTGCTGCGGGTGCATGCCGCGCATCTGGAGCCGCCGGCGACGGAGGCGGCGACGGCCCACGCCCTGGCGCGGGAACTGGGCGACCTGGCGCGGTGGCTGGGGCTGGAGCGGGTGGCGGTGGCGCGGCAGGGCAACCTGGCGGCGGCGCTGGCGGCGGCGTGACGGATCGGCGGGGGTTCGGTTTGCAATCGACGCGGCATTCGGTACGATGACGCCGAACACGCGCTGACCGTGCCCGGATGCGGCCACAAGGCTGCAAACCGCCAAAAAGACTACCAACGGAGGACGTCGCCATGCTGAAACAGCTCTCACGGGCCCTGCTGCTCGCGGCCACGCTCTGCGCCGCCGCGACCACCGCGCGGGCGGAGACCATCACCGTCACGCACTGGGGGGCGGCGTTTTATGGCGCGCCCTATGCGGTGGCGATGGCGAAGGGCTT